>ERZ857801.2254-NODE-2254-length-16838-cov-8.195615_pt1 | contig 16838 bp, 10 predicted proteins | sample MGYA00519762_ERZ857801 | MGnify/ENA primary metagenome ERZ857801 (study PRJEB31778, sample SAMEA3449368) | human gut metagenome | biome: human gut; feature: human-associated habitat; material: faeces | place: United Kingdom | collected 2010/2012 ...
ACGCCAAACTCGTTGCAGCGCGAATAAATCTCGAGCGGATCGATCGAGCCGTCCTCGACGGTCTCGTCACCAATCGTGACATGCATGGGCACGCGCACGATGCCGTAGCGCTCGCAGAGCTCCGGCGTCACATCCGACCCAGACTCAACCACGATTACGTACTTGCCCATTATTATCACGACCCATCTCGACATTGGCTTTTCAATACATGGCACGCGCCGCCGCACTGTTGCACAACGGCGTCCAAGCGCCAAAGAGACGCCGCCCCTTGCGCACAACAAAGGACAGCGTCTCCCTGGAAAACTCCGTGCTTATCTAGGATTCTACACGGTTTATTAAGGAGGGTTACTTATTCCGCAAACGGTCGTTATATGCGGTAAGCGGTAGTTGGCCGCGACAACTGCGACACATTCCGTCCAGTAAATCCAATCGTGCTCCACGCACGGTTAATGCACGAGGCGGTAGAAATTCATCGATGCCGCACCCTCGGCATGCAACCCCATCGCCGAAACCGCCGGCGAATAGGTACGGCTCGTAAGTGCCGCCTCGCCGCCATTTGCAAAAATCTCGACCATCGTAGTGTCCGAAAGCACGCGCAGGTCGCGAAGCTCGCTGAGCTCGATCGACCTCTGGTCGCGCCCATAGCCTTCGTCACCCATGTCGAGGGTAAGCATCCCGTCCGCATAACGTACAAAGACACCCTTGCGGATTTCGAGCTCGACCATCTTGGCGCCCTCACAGGAAACCACAAGATCAAACAGGCGGCCCGGCTCCTCAACGGTTTCACCGCCTGTCGCGCGAACGCAGTCGCCGCGCATCCTCTCAATCTCGTGCGCCGGCTGCTGGCAGAGCTTACCATCGCGCATGCTCAGCTCTCGCGGCACCGTCAACGCGCACTGCCACCCGCGCGCCACCGTCGGGTTTTCCGCCGTCGCATCGGGGCAACCCGACCATCCGATCATCAAACGCCGGCCTGCAGCATCCTCAAAGGACTGCGGAGCATAGAAATCAAAACCGGCATCGACCATCGGGGGCATGCCCTGCCCGACGATTTTAAAGCTCGGCGCCTCCCAATCGGCCTCGATGGGGAACCACACGCACTGATGCGGATTGCGGTAACGCCAACCATCGGCAGGCACACCCTGCGGACAGCAAACGAGAATAAGCTCGCCATCGAGCTCAAACAGATCGGGGCACTCCCACATAAAGCCAAACTTCTCGCCCAGCTCAATACGCGTCGCATAGTTCCAGTCCTCTAGATCGCGCGAGGTATAGACAAGCACGCAGCCACGGTCGTCTTTCGTACGAGCGCCCAGAACCATGTAGTAGATACCATCGTGCTCAAGGATCTTGGGGTCGCGCACGTGCGTACCGATATCGTCGGGGTAATCGACCGGTCCAACAGCTATGCGCTTCTCGCCCAATTCGTCGGGGTTCTCCGCAACCATATGAATCTGGTTTTGCTCACGACCCGTCAACACGTAGTCGTAATCATCGCGATCAAAATGCTTGACGTTGCCGGTATAGAAGTAGTGAATCTTGCCATCACGTACAAAGGCAGAACCAGAATACGCTCCGTTCGAATCCAAATCGGAATCGGGGAACAGCACAGGGCCGTGATTCTCGTACGTCACAAAATCCTTTGTCGTCAGATGGTTCCAAAGCACTGGACCGCCATGCGCAGCATCGAACGGATCGTATTGATGATAGATGTGATACGTATCACCAATCTGAACCAAACCGTTGGGGTCGTTGAGCCAGCCAAGCTCAGGCTCCACATGGAACAGGAGCCTATCGGGGTCGGACGCGATGCGACCCGCCGTCTCATCCTGTCCGGTACGCCACTGCTCATAGTCCGCGCGTGTCACCTTATTTTTTTGATTAAACATCGCCATTGGCCTTCTCGTCTATAGGGAAGGACGCTCGACTCACACGAGCCGAACGCCCCCCCTCAAATGGACTTATCCGCACATTACGCTGAACGGCTCAACTAGAAGCTGACATCGAAGCCAGCACCAGCGCCCTCTTCATCGGTGGTCGGAACGCCCTTTGCCTTGTTGTAGGCAAAGATCAAGACGATCGGCACGATAAAGGCGATGAGATTGCCAGCCACATACCACACGAGAGTCTCGGGCGTGACGATGAGCAGGCCAAGCACGCCGGTCAGACCCTGACCGATAGCGCGCACCTCAAAGAGCTTGACGAAGGCACCGCCGCAGCCTGCACCGATGCATGCGCAGATGAACGGAATGATCGAATAGCGCATGTTTGCAGCAAAGATAGCGGGCTCGGAGATTCCGACCAGCGTCGGGATAAAGGACGACATGCAGATGTTGCGCTCTTTGGAGTGCTTCTTGTGAATGAGGTACATACCGATGGCGCCGCCGCCCTGGGCGATGATGGAAACCGACCAGATGGCCTGGATGTAGTTGAAGCCAGTCGTGGCAACAAGGTTTGCCTCGATACCCTGGATGAACTGATGCGTACCGGTAACGACGAGCGGCTGCAGGAACGCGGCGAAGACAAAGGCACCAAAGACGCCCATCCTGTTGTACAGGATATCGATTACGCCGGCGAGGACGTCACCGATCAGGTTGCCGAGCGGGCCGAACACGGTGAACAGGGCGACGTTAGCAAGAATCAGGGTAACGGTCGGGACAAAGACGAAAGAAACGACCTCGGGGATGTACTTCTGGGCAATCTTTTCGACCTTGGCCATAAACCAGGCAGTCAGGATTGCAGGGAATACGCCGCCCTGGAAAGCAACCATGGGAATGGATAGCGGACCGAAGTTCCAATACTCAGCACCCGTCGGGTCCATAACGAACGTGTTGCGGTTCATAAGGCTCGGGTGAACCATGACGATACCGACGAGGATGCCCAGGATCGGGTTACCGCCAAAACGCTTGACCGCGCTGTACATAACCAGGACAGGCAGGTAGTCGAACGTGGTGGCGATAATGGCAAAGAAGCTTGCGAGGTTCTTGAGGAACTCGCTGTGATCGGCGAGGCTGCCTTCCATGCCAAAGAGGCCGTTGGCAACGATCAGCGACTTAAGGCCGATGATGATTGCAGCGCCGACGAAGGCGGGAATGATGGGGATAAAGATGTCCGAGAATACCTTGAGGACCGAGAAGAACTTGCCCTTCTTGTCCGCCTCGGCGCCCTTGACCTCGGAAGCACTGATCTCCTTAACGCCCGTCAGAGCCATAAACTCATCGTAAACCTTGTTGACGGTACCGGTACCGAAGATGATCATGAGCTGGCCGCTGTTGTACAGCACGCCCTTGACGCCATCGATGTTCTCGAGCTCGGCCTTGTTGTATTTGCTCGTATCCTTGAGCACCAGACGCAGACGGGTCACGCAATGCGTGGCGCCCTCGATGTTCTCCAGTCCGCCGACGTTGTCGACGACTTGCTGGGACACTGCCTTGTAGTCCATGTTCCTCTCCATTCCTTTTCTAAATCATAAAACGGTTCGTTGCCGCTACAGAGACGCGATCGTTGCGTTTGCGCACTTGAGCGCACCGTCGGTGACGGTAAGCGCCACACCCTGGCCCTGCTTGTTGCAGAAGCGAGCGTTGAGCGCAACATCATCGACAAAGATGGTCGCGATGTCGTCGTCGACGACCAGACGCACATGGTGAGTGCCCTCGCCCTTAAAGAACAACGGACGCTCGAGGCCCATGTTGTTGACCTGGAACCACGGGTACTGGGGAGCCGGCGTGAACTCGAGCTTGCCCTCGCGCAGGTTGGCGCGGAACTCATAGGCAAGACCGGTCTCGGCGTCCTCGGCGAACTTGACCGAGAAGCCGGCAGCGTTACCGCCGAGCTCAATGTCGGCATCGAGCAAGTAGGTGGAGCCGGCATCCGCGGCGAGCACCTGCTCGACCTTGCCCGACTCGCAGGAAAGCTCAAAGGTCTCGACTGCCTTAGCCTCGCCAAAGGCGCCAAGCATGCTGTCGGGGAGCTTGGTGCCGAGCGTTCCGTCGGCACGCTGAACGATCTCGAGGGGCATAAAGGTGCCACCCCATAGGTAAGAGCTGGGGTCGCCGCCCTCGTCACGCGTAGGAACCCAACCAAAGAGAACGCGACGCTCGCCATCGAATGCGGTGCGAGCGGCGTAGTACGCGCGGCCGTCGAAGGAGTCGTCAGCGGGGGTAATCCAAGGACCGTTGATGGACTTGGACATGCGGTAACGGGTCTTGTTGCCGTCGCTGTACTCGGAAAAGACGAGGTACCACCAGTCGCCCATCTTAAAGAGATCAGGCATCTCAAACATGGTGTACAGGCCCGGGTTCCACCAGTCGCCCTGGAACTCCCAGTTGGTCAGATCCTTGGAGGTGAACTTGACCAGGCGGCCGGTCATCAGACGCTTGTCCTCGCCCACACGCGTGCCGAGGATGAGCATGTACTCTTCGTTCTCCTCATCCCAAAGCACAAAGGGATCGCGCCAGTTGCGGTCATCGTAACCCTCCTGGGGCGGAAGCAGCGTCTCGGCGATGTTCTTCTCCCACTTGACGGCGTCGTCGCTCGTTGCGTGAAGAAGAACCTGCTTCATCAAACGTGCGCGGACCTTATCGCGATTGCAACCAGTGTAGAGCGCATGGTACTTGTCGCCCACCTTAAACACCGTGCCGGCATAAATGTACTGGTCGACTTCCTCGTCGCCGCCGCGCTCAAGGCTCTCGCCAAAGTCCTTGTAGTTGACGAAATCCTTGGTCGTAGCGAGTGCCCAGCCAAACGGCTCTCCGAAAGGTTCGGGGTTACGCGTGTCACGCTGATGATAGAGATAGAACGTGCCGTCCTCGCCGTACGGCATGATGTCGCCTACCCAAATTCCCTCAGGCTGGTAATACACCTTGTGCATCCGAGACTTCCTTTCCACGACATACTAACTCGGTACAATGGCAAGATATGTCAATCGTTTTCATATGTCAAACGTTTTCACACCAATACGTCTTTTCGCAGTTCCAGTCGTCGGCAAACGGTTGACATATGCCGGTGAACGGTCATCAGAGGCGTTTGAGGAATTCTTTTGGCACGGGATGAACTACGCGGTTTTGCCCTCAATGAGTTCAACGGGGAGCTTGATATTCGATTCGGGATTATCGCCGTTAATAAGAGCGATGATGGATTGCGCCGCGAGCTCTCCGATGCGATCGATATCTTGACGTACGGTTGTTAAGTCAGGCATAAACGTCATAGTTCGGCGGGCACCATCCGCGCCCACGACCTTAATATCGTCTGGAGCGCTCAAGCCGCGCTGCTTCATCACGTTGAGACAGATGGCCGCTATCGTATCGTCTCCCGCAAAGATGCCGTCAATATCGGGGTTCTCATCGAGGATCTTCGCAACGACCGCGCCCTTTTCGTCGTCGGGCTTAACGAACTCAACCTCACGGACAAGCGCGGACAAACCGGCCTGCTCAACAACATCGAGGTAGGCATCGGTACGCTTATTGGCAGGCATGCGCATGCGGCTATTGCTACGCAGGCACAGGATACGCCTGCAGCCGTCATCAATCAGACGGCGCGTGGCGAGCTCGCCAATGCCATAGCTGTCACTTGCAATCTGGACAGAGCCCTCGCCAAGATCGCAGTCGATGCCAACCAGGCTCAAGCCCATCTCGGCATATGCCTCGGCACCGATATTGAGGGAGTTGACGATGACGCCGTCGACCATATTGCGGCGGAGCATGTCAATATAGGAACGCTCAAGATCGGGTCGATTGGCGCTGTTGCACAGCAACATCTTAAAGCCGTTTTCCGCTAACGTGCGCTCGACCGCCTGCACAACCTGAGCATGGAACGGGCTGCTCACAAAGGGAACAATCATGCCGATAAGGTTCAGGCGGCCATTGAGCATGGCACGGGCGATATCGTTGGGCGTGTAATTGATGCGCTCCATCGCCGCATGGACTTTATCGCGGGTTTCCTGGCTAATGTAGCCGCGATTATTAAGCACGCGAGATACCGTAGTAGGCGAAACCCCCGCCACCGCTGCAACTTCCTTGATGCCAGGCTTAGCCGTATCCTTAGAACGAGCACTCTCGCGAGCCATAGCACCCTCCCCCATCAACATGTCATACGTTTACATACGAACAAAGCATACCCCAACAACAGCGGGAAGACGGTAACAGTACAAGTAAGTAAACGACTCATCCAAATAAATAGGAGAGTTCCGCCTAAAGGGTGACTACACAGGACCCCCGCCGGGCCGCTTTGGGTTACTTTCCAAAACATTTCCGCAGGACGCAAAGGGCTCCGCCGCGCGAAGCGCGCAGCGGAGCCCTTTGCATGTCCGAGGACGTTTTGGAAAGTAACCCAAAGCGGCCCGGCGATCCTGCGGGAGTTAAACCCCTTTAGAACTTGTCGTGGAAGGTACGCGCAATGACCTCGTCCTGCTGCTCCTTGGTGAGCGTGTGGAAGTTCACGGCATAGCCGGAAACGCGGATGGTCAGCTGCGGGTACTTCTCGGGGTGAGCCTGAGCGTCGAGCAGCGTCTCACGGTTGAAGACGTTGATGTTCAGGTGGTGGCCACCCTTCTCGGCGTAAGCGTCGAGCATGTGGACCAGGTTATCGGCCTGAGTCTCGGAAACTTCAGAAACCTTCATAATGTGTCTCCTTCGATCGATAGGCGCCGGCCGAAACCGGCGCACTAATCAGTAATCGTTATTGTTAGTATAGCACTAACAATAGTTACTCGCCCAGCTGATCAAGGTCGATATCGCCAAAGAACACCTGATCCTCCTTGCCGAGCGCACCCGGGATGATGGAGAAGGTGTTGGAGATGCCGTCCTGAGCATCGCGGAACGGGAGCTTGGAAACCGAAGACAGCGAAGCGATGGCGCCGTGGCTATCGCGCTTGTGCATGGGGTTAGCACCCGGGGCGAACGGCTGGCCAGCCTTGCGGCCGTCGGGCGTGGAGCCGGTCTTCTTACCGTACACGACGTTGGAGGTAATGGTCAGAACCGAGGTCGTGGGCACGGAGTTGCGGTAGGTGTCGTTCATGCGGATGTACTCCATGAACTGGTGCACAACGTCGTGAGCGATCTGGTCGACGCGGTCGTCGTCGTTACCGTACTTGGGGAACTCGCCCTCGGTCTCGAAGTCGACGATGATGCCGTTCTCGTCACGGACGGGGTGAACCTTGGCGTACTTGATGGCGGACAGGGAGTCAGCCACGACGGAAAGGCCAGCGATGCCCGTAGCGAACCAGCGGTGCACGTGCTTGTCGTGCAGAGCCATCTGGATGCGCTCGTAGCAATACTTGTCGTGCATGTAGTGAATGATGTTCAGCGAGTTGACGTACACGCCAGCGAGCCACTTCATCATGTCGTTGTACTTGGCCACAACGTCGTCGTAATCGAGCGTATCGCCCTCGACGGCGCGATACTTGGGGCCGACCTGCTTCTTGGAGACCTCGTCAACACCGCCGTTGAGTGCGTAGAGCAGGCACTTGGCAAGGTTGGCGCGGGCGCCGAAGAACTGCATCTCCTTGCCGATGCGCATGGAGGACACGCAGCAGGCGATGCCGTAGTCGTCGCCGTGGTAAACGCGCATGAGGTCGTCGTTCTCGTACTGGATCGAGGAGCTGGCGACAGAAGTCTTGGCGCAGAACTTCTTGAAGTTCTCGGGCAGACGGGTCGACCACAGAACGGTCATGTTGGGCTCGGGGCTGGTGCCCATGTTCTCGAGCGTGTGCAGGTAGCGGTAGCTCATCTTGGTAACGAGCGTACGGCCGTCAACACCCATGCCGCCGATGGACTCGGTGACCCACTGCGGGTCGCCGGTGAACAGGGCCTGGTACTCGGGGGTACGGGCGAACTTGACCATGCGGAGCTTCATGATGAAGTGATCCACGAACTCCTGGATCTGCTCCTCGGTGAAGGTACCGTTGGCAAGGTCGCGCTCAGCATAGATGTCGATGAACGTAGAGGTACGGCCGATGGACATAGCGGCGCCGTTCTGCTCCTTGACGGCAGCGAGGTAGGCGAAGTACATCCACTGGATGGCCTCCTGCGTGTTGGTAGCAGGGTTGGAAATGTCGAAACCATAGGTCTCGGCCATCATCTTGAGCTCGCCGAGGGCGCGGATCTGCTCCTGCAGCTCCTCACGATCGCGGATGTTGTCGGCGGTCATGACCGTCGGGGTGGAAGCCTTCTGGGCCTCCTTGTCCTTAATCAGGTAGTCGACACCGTACAGGGCGACACGACGGTAGTCGCCGATGATGCGGCCGCGGCCATAGCCATCGGGCAGACCGGTGATGATGTGAGCCGAGCGGCAAGCACGCATCTCGGGGGTGTAAACATCGAAGACGCCGGCGTTGTGGGTCTTGCGCTCGAAGGTGTAGCGCTCGACAACGTTCTCGTCGACCTTGTAGCCGTGCTGGCTGGCGGCCTGGCAAGCGATGCGGATACCACCGTTGACGTGCAGAGCGCGCTTGAGCGGCTTGTCGGTCTGGAGGCCGACGATGGTCTCCTTCTCGCGGTGGGCGTTATCGATGTAGCCAGCGGGATGGCTCACGATACCCGTGACGGTCTTGGTGTCCATATCGAGGACACCACCCTGCTCGCGCTCCTTAAGCAGCAGGTCGAGAACCTCGCCCCACAGCTCCTTGGTACGCTCGGTCGGACCGGCGAGGAACGACTCGTCGCCCTCGTAGGGGGTGTAGTTCTTCTGGATGAAGTCTCGGACGTCAACCTCTCCCGTCCAAATGCCTTCCTTGAAGCCTTCCCATGCCTCCTGCATTGTGTAACCACGCTCCTAGTTACGTGTAATGCGGCGCTCTCTCACACCGCTGCTTATTGAATTCTTGAATTTTCGGCTTGCACTACCGGCTTCTTCCGTTCTTCACCACATGTTGGTGCAGGGAAAAACGTTTGTCCACCTTGGAACTGCAACCCAAAACCCAAGATTTCACCCGTTTGAGAAGGATAACATAGCGACCCTCTCCATCTGGGCTGTTATATGTTTCTTTTTTTATATCATAAGGGCGTTTTTTACAAACCCGCAGGAAATGCGAGCGTGAACAACTACCGTTCACCGATTTGTTTAGTTTTTTCCTTGCCTTTGTACGACGTTCACTCTAGCTGTTATGCCAGCTTTAGCAGGGTAAAGTGTCCCAGAGACCCTACAGAAACTGCAGGGCGGCCACGGGATCCCCCGTGGCCGCCCTGTGGCGTAGCTAGTTTTTAGCTTTGATTGCCGCTTGGCATTAGGCGGCTGCGGCGGCCTTGTCGGTCGTTGCCTTGCTATCGCCGTTGCCCTGGCCCTCAAAATGCTTGTAGCACCAGCTGGTGACCAGCGGGGTCAAAATAGCCGTCACGATTGCGCAGGCAGCAACCTGTGCCGTGGCCGTCGCGAGCACCGCACCGCCGTACAAGGCCTCGTTGACGCTTGCCATGGCAGCAGGCGTGGCCACATTGGCTCCGGCGCAGCTCGAAATGGCCGCACCTGCGACACCCGTACCGCCCGTGAGCTTATCGACCGCGATAACGGGAATTGCAAAGACCACCGAGCAGATCACGCCGAGCAGAATACCGGGGAGACCGCCATTAATGAGCTGGCCAAAGGTCATGGTCGAGCCCATGGCAAAGAAGACGAGCACGATGATGGCGGAAAGTGCCGGTGCCATCATCTTCTTAAAGCTGGGGAACAGGTTGCCCAGGATAATGCCAACGACAATCGGAAGGATGGCGCCCACGAGCGACCAGCCAATCGGAGCCTGACCGGCGGCGCCAAGGACAATCATCGTGACCGGAGGGCCGACAACGAGCGTGGTGATGGCGACGGCGCCACGCTCGGCCTCATTGCCCATGGTGCCCATCAGACCAGCGTACATAGCGTTGTTGGCGCCGGTGCAAGCCGCCAGCATCACCATGGCAGAGATGCCAAACAGGTTGTCGTTGAACACATAAAGGATGAGCAGCGACACGGCAACGACCACGATCTGCTTGACGGCGATGATGATGGCGCCGCGGGCAGCGGCGGCAGGAGCACTCTTAAACGAAATCGTCGTACCGACGATGAGCAAAAAAGCGCCCACGAGCGGGCCTGCACCCTGCTGGGTCATGCCAAGCGTAAAGCTGCCGAGCGTTTTGAACAGGTCGGGGAATAGCGTGTTGAGCAGGCAGCCCAGCAAAAGCGGCACCAAAATATTGGCACCCGGGATGGAGGACATCTTAAAAAACGGCTCCTTTGCCGCCGGCGCCTCCACCGCAGTCGATTCACTCATATATATCTCCTTTGGATGCATGCGAATCGTAGCCGCACGCGCCTATGTCAGAAAGAAGGCGACGGTCCCGAGTCGCAGGAGCCGTCGCCGAACAATCATCGCGGGGTATTACCCGTCCAGGACGATGCCGCCGTCGCAGTCACCGATCTCGCCGTTCACGAAGCTGGCGAGGTCGGAAGCGAAGAACAGCACCATCTGCGCAGGCTCGCTGGCCTGGGCGGCGCGGCCCAGAGGAATACCGTTGATGATGCGCTGAGAGTTTTCATCCGAAAGAATCGACGTCATATCGGTCAACGTGAGCGACGGGCACACAGCGTTGCAGCGAACGCCGAACTTACCGCCCTCCTTGGCGACTGCCTTGGTTAGACCGTTAACACCGGCCTTGGAGCTCGCGTAAGCCGCGGTGCCAAGCAGGCCGCCGCCGATCTTGCCAGCAACAGAACTCACGTTGACGATAGTGCCGGCATGGGCAGCCTTAAAGTGCGGGTACACGGCGTTCATCATGGTAAAGGTGCCGTTGAGGTTGATGTCGATGGTACGGCGCCACTCGGTGTCGTCGATCTCGTCGAACTTCTTGGTGCTGATGACGCCAGCGCAGTTGATCAGGATATTGGTTTGCGGCAGGTCCGTAAAAATCTGCTCGACGGTCTCGCGCGCCTTGGGTGCATCGGCGACATCGAGCTGATAGAACTTGTTGCCCTCGCCAAGCTCGGCCACTGCGGCCTCGCCCTTAGCAGCGTTCCTTGCGATGAGCGCGACATGTCCGCCGCCCGCGACGATGCCCTTGGCGATCTCGAGGCCAATGCCCTGAGTGCCGCCCGTGACAATCGCGGTCTTGCCCGTGAAGTCAAATGCCATGACTCCATCCCCCTTTATGTAAGGTGTCTCCTTGCGGGAAGTTGGAGCATCGCACGTGGCGATTATATGAGTCCCAGTCGTCATGGTGGTGACAACCCCTCGCCTAACCGCGTGCATAATAGTTCTTTGAAACGCTTCAGCAATTGAATGATTTTAAGTCTTTATGCACTCTTTATATTTCCTAGCGGCCAAGTAGATTTTTGGGACATGCCTAGAAATCTACCGAATGGGATGGTTGAGCTGGGGTATCATCTTTCACCGAAAATAGTTTCTAGTGTTAGGGGTTTTCGGTGGAAGATACCGATTTCCGTGAACTTGGGCGTCAGCTCCTTACCGAGTTCGGCAGCATGCATCAGCGCATTTCGCGCTTTGCGGACAAAGCCCTCGGCGGCGAGATGGCCGTCATGCGCGCCCTCATGCTCGCTGGCGGTTCGCTCACGCCGAGCGAACTCGCCGATCGCGCCTGGGTCTCGAGCGCCCGCATCGCCAATATCCTACGCGCTCTCGAAGCCAAGGGCTGGGTCGAGCGCGAGCACTCAAAGACCGACCGTCGTCGCGTACACGTCACGGTGACCGACAAGGGATTCCAGGATCTCGAAATCAAACGACGGGAATTCGAGGAGCGCACCGCGGCCTTCCTCGAGCAGCTCGGCGAAACAGATACCCAAGAGATGGTGCGCCTTCTAAGACGTGCCAACGAAATTATCGACCGCAATCAAGAAAGGAGAGATGCCGAGTGAGGATTCTCAAGCTCTTTAAAAAGCATGTCCTGGCACTGTTCGCAGCTATCGTACTTATCGTAATCAGCTGCAACGCCGATCTGGCGCTGCCTACCTATATGAGCGACATCGTCGACGTGGGCGTGCAGCAAGGCGGCATCGCCTCGCCCGTGCCCGACACCATTCGCGCCGAATCGCTCGACGACCTCGAACTCTTTATGAGCGCCAAGGACGCCAAAGCTGTGGAGGCCGTGTTTAGCAAGGCTGACAAAAACGGCATTCGAACGTACAAGGGCACCGAGGAAGAGCGTGCCGATGGAGGCAAAATTACCGACATTATGAGCCTGCCCGAGACCGTCGTCCTTTCGCTCAACCAGGGCATCGACGCCGACTCCATGGGAGACATGACCGGCACGTCCAGCGAGAAAGACAGCGACGCCGCTCAGGCCATGCCCACGCCCGAGCAAATGGCAGCGATGACGCCCGAGCAGCTCGCCGAGATGCAGCAGAAGGCCGCAGCGGCGCAGAATATGCAAAAGCAGATCGACGCCGACGGCGGCAAGATCACCATGAAGAGCCTGCGCCTGGGTGTCGAGGGCGGTCTGGTAGACCAAAGCAAGCTCGTCGAGGGCGCCAACGAAATGGCGGACAAAATGGGCTCCATGTCGGGCTCCATCGTCACCCAGCGCGCCGTGAGCTATGTACAGGACGAGTACAAGGCGCAGGGCATCGACCCCGCCGACGTGCAGAACGCCTACCTGGGCCGCATGGCGACCACGATGTTTGGTCTGTGTCTGGTGTCGCTGGTCGCCGCCATCCTGACCGGTGCCGTGGCTTCGCGCACCGCCTGCTCCATCGCCCGCGACCTGCGCCGCGAGACCTTCAACAAGGTTATGCACTTCTCGCCGGCCGAGGTGGGCAAGTTTAGCCAGGCCTCGCTCATCACCCGCTGCACCAACGACATTCAGCAGATTCAGATGGCCGCAACCCTGTTTATCCGCATGTGTCTTATGGCCCCCGTCATGGGCATCGTCGCTGTCATGCGCGTCCTGGCCAACCACACCGGCCTGGAGTGGACCATCGCCGTGGCCATCATCGCGGTCTCGGCCGTCGTCGGCGTGCTCATGGGCCTCACCATGCCCAAGTTCAAAAAGATGCAAAGTTACGTGGACCGCGTGAACCTTACCGCCCGCGAGCTGCTCGACGGCCTTATGCCTATCCGCTCGTTCAACCGCGAGGAGCACGAGCTCGAGCGTTTTGACAAGGCTTCGCTCGACCTGATGACCACGCAGCTCTACACCAACCGCGCCATGAGCTTTATGATGCCGCTCATGATGCTCGTCATGAACTGCATCACCGTGCTCATCGTCTGGTTTGGCGCTCAGGGCGTGTCCGACGGCGTGATGCAGGTCGGCAACATGATGGCGTTTATCTCCTACACCATGCAGATCGTCATGGCGTTTATGATCCTCACCATGGTTTCGGTCATCCTGCCCCGCGCCGAGGTCGCAGCCGAGCGCGTGGAAGAGGTCATCACCTGTCCCACGAGCATCAACGACCCTGTCTCACCCAAATTGCCTGCTGCCAGCGCGCCGCGCGGTGAGCTCTGCTTCCGCGACGTGAGCTTCCAGTATCCCGATGCCCGCGCCGATGTCATCAGCGGCGTGAACTTCACCACGCATGCCGGTCAGATGCTCGGCATCATTGGCTCCACGGGCTCGGGCAAGTCCACGCTCGTGCAGTTGATTCCGCGCCTGTACGACGTCACGGGCGGCAGCATTTCGCTCGACGGCATCGACGTGCGCGACATGACCCTCTCTGAGCTGCGCCGCCGCATCGGTTATATTCCGCAGCAGGGTCGTCTGTTCTCGGGTACCGTCGAGAGCAACCTCAAGTTTGCCGGCGACATGGTGAGTGACGAGGATATGCGCCAGGCAGCACACGTCGCCCAGGCGGAGGACTTTATCGCCGAGCGCGAGGACGGGTACGACTCCCCCATCAGCCAGGGTGGCTCCAATGTTTCGGGCGGTCAGCGCCAGCGTCTGGCCATCGCCCGCGCGTTGGCCAAAAAGCCCGAGGTCGTGGTGTTCGATGATTCGTTTAGCGCCCTCGACTACAAGACCGACGCGCGCCTGCGCGAAGAGCTGGCCAAAAACGTCACCGACGCCGCGCTCGTGGTCGTGGCCCAGCGCATCGCGACCATCATGCACGCCGACCAGATCATCGTGCTCGACGACGGCCACGTAGTGGGCACCGGCACGCACGAGGAGCTGCTGCGCAGCTGCCCGGCGTACCTGGAGATCGCACAGTCACAGCTTTCCGCCGAGGAGCTGGGGCTTACCCAAGAAGAAATTGCAGCCGTCATGGAAGGAGGCGAGCGCTAATGGCAGACGAGACCAAGACTCAGATTCCCAAGCCCACCCGCCAGCGTGGTCCCATGGGCCGCATGGGCGGCATGCGTCGCGGCGAAAAGGCCAAGGACTTTAAGGGCACCATGAGGCAGCTGCTCGGCTATATCGGCCAGCACAAGATTGCCGTGTTTGCCGCCGTCGCCTTTGCCGTGTGCTCGGTCATCTTTAACATTGTGGGACCCAAGGTGCTCGGCCAGGTTACGACCAAGCTGTTCGAAGGCCTGGTCGCCAAGGTCAACGGTACCGGCGATGTCGACTTTGACTGGATCGCCAAGACGCTCGGCTTTTTGCTCTGCCTGTATCTGGCGAGCTCTGTCTGCAGCCTGGTCCAGGGCTGGCTCATGACCGGTGTCACGCAAAAGATCTGCTACCGCATGCGCAAGGAGATCGCAGCCAAGATTGCCGTCGTGCCGATGAGCTACTTCAATGGTCACAGCAAGGGCGATGTGCTCAGCCGCATCACCAACGACGTCGATACACTCGGCCAGTCGCTCAACCAGAGCGTGACGCAGCTTATTACGTCCGTCACGCAGATTATCGGCGTGCTCGTCATGATGCTGTCGATCAGCCTGCCGCTCACCGGCGTCACCGTGCTCACGCTGCCGGCCGCCGCGATTATCTTGATGGTGATGATTCACTTCTCGCAGCCGTACTTCCGCGAGCAGCAGCAGGTCCTGGGCACCGTCAACGGCATTATCGAGGAGGATTTTGCCGGCCAGAACGTCATTCAGGTGTTCGACCGCGCCGAGGCCTCGATCGAGGAGTTCGACCGCCAAAACGACCGCCTCTTTATTAGTGGCTGGCGTTCGCAGTTCCTGTCGGGCCTGATGATGCCGCTTATGAGCTTGGTGGGCAACATGGGCTACGTGGGCGTCGTCGTGGTGGGTGCGCAGCTCGCGCTGACCGGCAATGCCACGCCCGGCGACATCCAGAGCTTTATCCAGTACGTTCGCAACTTTACGCAGCCCGTGCAGCAGCTGGGCAACGTGAGCAACACGATGCAGTCGATGGCCGCCGCCACCGAGCGCGTGTTTGAGTTCCTGGCCGCGCCCGAGGAGGAGCAGAAGGCCGACGCGCAGATTCCCGAAAAGCGCCCCGGCCACGTGGAGTTTGACCATGTCAAATTTGGCTACACGCCCGACAAGACCATCATCCACGACTTTAGCTGCGAGGCGCAGCCCGGCCAGACCATCGCCATCGTCGGTCCCACCGGCGCCGGCAAGACCACGCTCATCAAGCTGCTGCAGCGCTTCTACGATGTGGACGACGGTTCGCTGCGTGTCGAGGGCGTCGACGTGCGCGACTGGGACCGCGCGGCGCTGCGCGGCGAGTTTGCCATGGTGCTGCAGGACACCTGGCTGTTTAACGGTACCATCCGCGAGAACATCCGCTACGGACGCCCCGATGCGACCGACGCCGAGGTTGAGGCCGCTGCGCGCGCCGCACGATGCGACCACTTTATCCATACGCTCGCCGGCGGCTACGACTTTATGATCAACGAGGAGGGCACCAACCTGTCGCAGGGTCAGCGCCAGCTCGTGACCATCGCCCGTGCCATTTTGGCCGACCGTCCGGCGCTGATTTTGGACGAGGCGACCTCCAACGTTGACACTCGTACCGAGGAGCTTATTCAGCGTGCCATGGATGCGCTAATGCAGGGCCGCACGAGCTTTGTCATCGCGCACCGCCTGTCCACGATCCGCAACGCCGACGTGATCCTAGTAATCCGCGACGGCGATATCGTCGAGAAGGGCACGCACGACGAGTTGCTCGCCCAGGGCGGCTTCTACGCCGACCTGTACAACTCGCAGTTCGACGAAGCGGCGTAAATTCTGCCGCAGGGAACGAATAACGCCCGAGAACGGGGGCGCAGGACAACCTGCGCCCCCGTTTTTGTTCTACGGCCCCTGAGCCGCCTCCCCTGGGACCTGATTGACAGCCCCTTCGAGGCCCTGTGGGCAAAAAATGGTAAATATGAGTACTGTTACCTTTTTGGTAACAGCCAAAACCGCCTCAAACGACCTCCTTGCGGCCTCTATACGCCTTCAAATTAATCAAAACGCCCGTTAGCGGGCTTCTGCGTGCCAACGTTAATGAACATATTTTTCACTTTGTCTATTATCTTGCTAGACTGATATGTTACTAGGTTAGCAACCGTACTCATATTTGGCATTTTTTGCCCACAGGGTGTTTCCTGGGGAACCGACAACAGCCTTAGGGTCGCGCGCGGTGCCACTCCCTCCCGACATCCGCCGACGTTTACCCAGATAAAACCTGCCAAAATAAACCTGTCCCTTTTTGGCAGGTTTCGGGGTAACAAGGGCTTGCACTTTAGCGTGCGACAGCGGATAATGCCGAACACTCGACAATACGCTTATTGCTCTTTCTTTAGATTGAGGAGGCCCCTATGGCCATGGAATTCAAACGCAGGCTGCCGATCCCCATGGAGATCCGCGAGGAAATGCCGCTTTCTGCCGAGCTTACCGCCAAAAAGCAGGCATTTGACGCCGAGGTCGCCAAAGTCTTTACCGGCGAGGACGCACGCAAGGTGCTCATCATCGGCCCGTGCTCTGCCGACCGCGAGGATTCGGTGCTTGAGTACATGAACCG
>ERZ857801.2256-NODE-2256-length-16831-cov-2.885014_pt1 | contig 16831 bp, 14 predicted proteins | sample MGYA00519762_ERZ857801 | MGnify/ENA primary metagenome ERZ857801 (study PRJEB31778, sample SAMEA3449368) | human gut metagenome | biome: human gut; feature: human-associated habitat; material: faeces | place: United Kingdom | collected 2010/2012 ...
CATTGCAGAAAAAGCTATGCAAGAAGGAGCAGGGATTTTAAGGCTAGCACCTACATGGGTACCACGTTCTTTCTGTCGTCCAGGAAAAAGAATAAAATTGCATCCGGATGATTATTTTATTCTGGGAAAAAGAGGAGGGATAGATGAACGGTGGTTTTCTTCTACTACATGGGCAGAAAACGGACCGGATACACCGGAAGACGAAGGGTTAAGTTATGTAGTAGTAGGTGAAAAGGGAACAGAAAGAATTCTTTTGCGGGATCTTATAGAAATCTTGGGCGCAGAGGTATTAGGTGATGCACTTTGGAATAAATATCATGGCTGGGCGATGTTTTCAAAATTTTTTGATAACGCGGGACCACTTCCACATCACATACACCATAGAGATGAACATGCAAAAAGAGTAGGCGCACAAGGAAAGCCAGAGATGTACTTTTTTCCCTCACAACTGAACAATCATGGAGGAGAATTTCCTTTTACTTTCTTTGGGTTCCATCCAGAGACGACAAAAGAACAAGTGCTGGAAGCTTTGAAAAATTTTTCGAAAGGCGATAATGATATATTGGGACTTTCTTTTGCTTACAAGTTGCAGTTAGATACAGGATTTGATGTTCCACCGGGAGTAATGCATGCACCTGGGAGTCTTTGTACATATGAACCACAGTTTGCGTCAGACGTATATGCAATGTACCAATCCGTTTTATTGAATGGACAGACAGTAGAAAATGAGTTGCTTTGGAAAAATACACCGGAAGAAGAGTTGGGAAATTACGAATATCTTTTGGATGTGATTGACTGGGAGAAAAATATAGACCCTTCGTTCCATGAGCATCATTTTATGAAACCCATTCCGGTACGGCCAGTAAAAGAGATGGTCGAAGACGGTTACATGGAGGAGTGGATTTGTTATAAATGCCCGATTGTCAGTGCAAAGCGCCTGACGGTTCTTCCTGGAAGGTCTGTAACGATCAAGGATGCGGCGCCATATGGACTGATCTGTCTGGAGGGACATGGAAAGTTTGGAAAATGGCAGATTGAATCACCAGCATTGATACGATATGGAGAACTGACACATGATGAATATTTTGTGAGTGAAAGTGCGGCAAAGGAAGGCGTGACTATTATCAATGATTCTGATACAGATCCGATTGTGATATTAAAACATTTCTCGGAAAATCCAGATTTAAAAACACAATAATAATCTGGGGAGGTGAAGCTTGTGGCAGAAGAAAGATATATTTTACAGACGAGAGGGATCAGTAAATCGTTTTCCGGGGTGAAAGTGCTAGAAGGAATAGAATTGTCTGTCATGCCGGGAGAGATTCATGCGCTGATGGGAGAAAACGGAGCAGGAAAATCAACATTGATGAAAATCATTATGGGGATTTATACAAAGGACAGTGGAACATTATATTTCGATGGAAAGGAAAGAGAATTTAGAAGACCTAAAGAGGCTTTAGAAGCGGGAATTTCTATGATTCATCAGGAACTAAGCCCGATTCCCGAGATGACAGTAGCGGAGAACGTATTTCTGGGAAGAGAACAAAAGAAAGTAAAAGGGCTTCCTTTTGTGGATAAAAAGGAATTAAATAAACGAACGCAAGCCTTGTTGGATGAATATAAGCTTTCACAGTACATAAGGCCAAATATGAAGATGAAAAACTTGAATATAGCACAAATTCAGATGATGGAAATCATTAAGTCCGTATCTTATCATTCAAAAGTGATAATCATGGACGAGCCGACCTCTTCTTTATCTGAAAAAGAGACAGAGATTCTTTACAAAATACTAGATATGTTGAAAAAGAACAGTGTTGGGATCATTTATATTTCCCATAGGATGGAAGAGGTATTTAAATTAGCTGATAGAGTGTCTGTTCTGCGAGACGGCAAATTTATTGGATGTGAGAGGGTTTCAGAGACCTCAGGAGAGACACTTGTCAATATGATGGTGGGACGTGAATTGGGGAACGGATATCCACATACAAAAGCAGATAAAGGGCCGGTTCTTCTCGAGTTGAAAAATTTTAACCGTAAGGGTGTGTTTGAGAATATAAATTTAAAAGTCCATGCTGGAGAAATTGTGGGTATGGCCGGTTTAGTAGGAGCTGGAAGAAGTGAAGTTATGCGTGCACTCGTAGGATATGACAGACTGGATTCAGGGGAAGTTTATATGGAAGGAAAAAAAATCCGAATCCGGCATCCAAAGGATGCAAAGAAAAACCATATTATCATGGCTCCGGAAGACAGGAAGGAACTGGGACTTCTTTTATGTAGAAATATAAAAGAAAATATATCCATCCAAAATATGGATAAAATAAGCCGGCTTTCATTTCTTGATAAGAAAAAAGAAAAGAAGCTCTGTACAGATGTTACACAACAGATGAAGACGAAAATGAATGGAATAAGCGATGCTGTATCGAGTTTGTCGGGAGGAAACCAACAGAAAGTCGTTTTAGCAAAATGCCTGCTGGCAGAGCCGAAAGTTCTGATTATGGATGAACCTACCCGCGGTATTGACATAGGAGCAAAAATGGCGATTTATGAGATCATGGTACGGCTTGCAGAGCAAGGGATGGGAATCATTATGATATCGTCAGAAATGCCGGAGTTGATCGGTATGAGTGACAGAGTGATTGTTATGTCGGGAGGACGGATCACGGGAGAATTGGAAGGAGAAGAAGCGGTTTCTCAACAGACCATTTTGAAATTAGCATTGGGAGGAGAAGATAAATGACGCAAAAAAGAGATATTGGAAAAATCATCAGAGAATTTGGACTAGCGGCTGTTGTACTGCTCATTGCTATTATAATGAGCTTTTTATCACCTACATTTCTGACGGCAAATAATATAACAAACATTTTAAGGCAGATTTCTATTAACGGAGTACTAGCAGTGGGAATGACATTTGTAATTTTAACGGGTGGTATCGATCTTTCCGTAGGTTCTTTGGTTGCGGTAACAAGCGTTATATGTGGTTCTCTTCTGGAGGGAGGTATGAATACGGCGTTGACTTGCCTGATAGGAGTTGGAGCTGCATGCGTCTTTGGACTCGTTAATGGATATTTAGTTGCTTATATAGGATTCCAACCGTTTATAGCGACCCTTGCTACTATGAGTATCTGCCGTGGATTTGCAATGGTATATTCCGATGGAAAGCCTTATATCATTAAGGAACAGAATTTTTTGTTTATCGGACAGGGAAAAGTAGCAGGAATTCCAATGTTAGTCATTATCCTTATAGTTATCTGCGTCTTGGCGCTGATCATTTTGAATACTACGACATTTGGAAGATATGTATTTGCGATTGGCGGAAATAAGAATGCGGCGAGGCTTTCCGGTGTTAAGACACGAAAGATGGAGATGTTGGTATATCTACTGTCGGGTTTTTGCTGCGGGATTGTAGGGCTGATGCTTTCTGCAAGAATTAGCTCTGGACAACCTGGGGCGGGGGATGGATATGAATTAGATGCGATTGCTTCTGTTGCCATAGGAGGCACAAGTATGACAGGTGGCATAGGAACACTTAGAGGTACGATTTTGGGTTTCCTTATTATTGGACTTATCAGTAATTCTATGAATCTTTTAAATATTGATTCTTTCTATCAGGATATCGTAAAAGGACTGATTATCATACTTGCTGTATTTTTGGATATGAAGACAAAAGGTAATGAACATTGATATTCAAAAAGGGCTTAATGCCAGGCGGCATTAAAATAAATAATTACCAAAGGAGGACAAATGGTATGAAGAAAAGGTTATTTGCAGTTTTATTGGCAACAGCATTGGTAGGAACAATGGTTGTAGGCTGCGGCAGTTCGGGGGACGGGGAGTCGAAAGACTCCGGTAAAGGTAGTGAGAAGATTACGATTGGCGTAACAATGAAAGACAATTCAGACGAATTTGTAAAACGGATTGCCAATGCGATTGAGTCGGAAGGAGAGGCACAGGGTGTTGAAATTCTTATGAATGACGCACAGGGAGATGTAAACAAACAGGTGAGTGATGTAGAAAATATGATTGCCCAGGGAGTAGATGCGATTATATTGAACGCACAGGACATGGAAGGAAGCGCTCCCTGTGTGTCTATGGCAAAGGAAGCAGGTATTCCTCTGATTGCCTGCAATTGTGATGTATCCAATACAGATTATACGGGGTTTGTAGGCTGTACAGATCAAGAATCAGGAGTCATGCTCGCCGAATGGTTTATGGAAAACCTTCCGGAAGGCTCCAATGTATGTATTATAGAAGGTCCAATGGGACAGGCAGGACAGATTGGCCGGATGGAAGGCTTTGAGGAAGCTGGAATGTTAGATTATTTTAATGTGCTTGCTACACAGACAGGAAACTGGAAAAGAGACGAAGCAATGACTCTGGCGGAAGACTGGATTACTACATATGGTGACAAGTTGGACGCAATCATCTGTGAAAATGATGACATGGGAATGGGTGCGCTTTCTGCGTGCAAAGCGGCAGGAAGAGAGGATATTGTTATCGGAGGTGTAGATGGCATTGACGATGCGCTCCAGGCAGTGAAAGACGGTGAATATGGAGTTTCTATTGTACAAGATGCAGAAGGCCAGGGAACAACAGCAGTACAGCAGGCGGTAAAAGCGGCAAAGGGAGAAGATATAGAATACGATACACGTATTCCGTTTCAGGAATGTACAATTGACAACGTAGACGAATTCTTGAAATAGTTATTTTATAAAAAGTATCCCGCCTGAAAGGCAGGATACTTTTTATCTTATAGGGGACAAAAATAGTTTTAGTACCCTAAGTTCTGTCAGCAAGTAAACCTGTGTAAAATAAAAGGAGGTTAAAATGCTTAAAAATATTCCTCAGATGATAGCTCCGGAATTGATGAAAGATATGATGGAAATGGGACATTCAGATGTTTTGATTTTAGCAGATGCAAATTTTCCGGCAGCCTCTCATGCAAGAAAAATAATCCGTATGGATACAGTGGAAATACCTGAAATTTTGCAGGCTGTCCTACAGTTTTTTCCCTTGGATAGTTTTGTGGAAAAACCTGTAAAATTAATGAAGAATCTTCCAGAAGAACCAGTTCCCCAGATTTGGAGTGTGTATGAAAAAATATTGAAGGAACACGACAGCACTCATGCTTTTCAACAGTTTGGCTTTATAGAGAGGCTGCAGTTCTATGAAGACGCAGAGAAAGCCTATGTGATTGTACAGACAGGGACGACAGCTCGATATGCCAATATTATGCTACAAAAAGGAGTTGTATGACGGGATGGACTATCAGGAAGAAAAAAAATATGTGGGAAATCAGGAACAATTGTTTTGTGTACAAAAAGTAAAACTAGAAGATGGGAAAGCGGAAGGGGTTACCATGTTGGAAATCCGGAACCGTTCAGGAATGCAGTTTGCGGTAAATACAAGTAGAGGGATGGATATTCCATATCTGAGCTTTTGTGGAGAAAACATAGGATATATTTCTCCATGCGGTATTGTAGCGCCGCAATATTTTGATGATAAAGGTGTAGGATTTTTGAAAAGCTTTACAGCGGGATTTCTGACTACATGCGGGTTAAAAGTTGCCGGCGCGGCATGCAAATATAAAGAAAAAGAATACGGGCTTCATGGGAATATATCTCATATACCTGCTGAAAATATAACGTATGAAATTGTGGAGAGTAAAAAAAGTGTTTATGCAAGGATTGCTGGTACAGTAAAAGATGCGTCAATTTTTGAAGACCGCCTACGTCTGGATAGAAAAATAGTATGTTGTTACAAGGAAAAGAAATTTATCATTCATGATACAGTAAAAAACGAAGGCTATAAAAAAACACATCATATGATTCTATATCACTATAATATAGGATATCCTGTATTGTCTCCGGAAAGCGATATATATATTCCTTCCAGTGAAATAATACCGCGTAATGAACATGCAAAACAGGGTATCTCAAATTACAGTCAGGTGGAGTTGCCTGATCCGGAATATGAAGAGATGTGTTTTTATCACAAATTAATTCCGGACAAGGAAAACTGTGCATCTATATGTGTATTTAATCGGAAGCTTGACATAGGGATTGTGTTGAAAATACATTTGGATACATTGGATCATTTTGTGCAGTGGAAAATGATGGGAGCAGGGGATTATGTTATGGGGTTTGAACCGGGCAATACAACTATAGATGGAATTGAAGATGCTATACAGAATGGATCCATGAAGTATTTAGAACCGGGAGAGGAAGTAGAATATAAAATGGAAGTAAAAATGATCAAAGGAAAAGAAGAATTTAATAAATTAAAAGGAGACCGATAAGAAATGACAGAAAAGGAATTAATTATAAAAAATGGAGACAAATTAGATAAACAACTTTGCGAGGCAAAAAAGACAGGAAACCTTGTAGTACAAAATGCTACGGAAGACGAGAAGACTATTAGAAAAACATTCGAGGAAGGGAAAGGAGTTTTTAGGTTATTTCCGGCATTTGTACCGAGAAGATTTGGAAAAGCAGGGCATAGGCTGAAATTGCATCCGGATGATTATTTTGCTTTTGGGATGGAAAGAGGTTCTATTACAGAGAGATGGTTTTCTTCTACCATTGCGGCGCAGAACGGTCCGACTGCAAAAGCGGACGAAGGAATGAGCTATGTATGTACGTCCTATGACAGTGATGAAAAGTTTTCCCTTCGGACTGCTGTGAAAGTATTAAAGGAAGAACTGATAGGAAAAGAATTAATGGATAAATATAATGGTTGGCCTATATATTCGAAATTTTTTGACAATGAGAATCCACTGTTCCACCATTTACATTTGACGTTTGAGGCAGCAGCTAAGGTAGGAAAGCTAGGGAAACCAGAAAACTACTACTTTCCAAAACAACTAAACAATCATTTTGGGGAAGCAGGTTATACATATTTTGGATTTGACCCGGATGTGACTCCAAAAGAAATTAAAGAACGGATATGTAAATTTGCGGATGATGATACGAGAATCACAGAATTATCCCGTGCGTATAGAGTTCAGCTTGGAACAGGATGGTATACACCGGCGGGGGTTATTCACGCTCCAGCCTCTGTCCTTACCTACGAACCACAGTGGAATTCAGATGTAAATTCCGTATATGAAAACATAGTTTCGGGAGAAGTATATCCACCAGAAATGCTAGATGAAGAGTGCCCAGACGATAAGAAAGGGGATATTGATTATATTTTCGGTCTACTTGATTGGGACAAAAATGTAGATCCACATTACAGAAAGCACTATTTTAGACCTCCAATTATTTCAAACGAATCAGAAAATTACATAGAAAAATGGATTACTTACGGAAATCCATATATTGCAGCGAAAGAACTGACTATTTATCCTGGTCAAACAGCTATAATAAAAGACTGTGCGGCATATGGGTGTATTTTTATACAGGGACATGGAACATTTGGCGTATACGATGCAGAGGCAGCGACATTACTACATTTCGGGCAGCAGAGTACAGACGAATTTTTTGTATCTGAAAAAGCAGCGATAGAAGGGGTAGAGATTACGAATATGAGTAAAGTGGAACCGTTGGTTCTTCTTAAACATTTTGGACCAAACTTAAAAGATGTGCCGGAAACGTAAAAAGGAGAAAGGTGAGCGAAAAGAACAGCAAGTAATTTTTTATCATATAATCCTAATTTTTTAGGGTAACACAAAGAAGTGTAAAATAAAGTGTGTAAGTTTTTGTAACTTACACACTTTATTTTACATTAAGGCTGATTCTAATTTAATCGGTAAAAGTAGAAGGACAATATTAAGGCATTATATAAGAAAATTTTTTAAGATATGCTAATGTGGACAATATTTAAGAGGAATTTAATATTATACGCGATTGGATAAATGAGCTAAGCATAATTAATGAAACAATTTAAGGGTTATAGGCCTCACATTAGAGATAGTTTTTTGGATTATGCGTTTTGTACAAAAAAAATCAGATAATCATAAAAATCAGGGCGATTTATCCAAAGGATGAAATTTAATTTCATAAAAAATATAATTTATTGATAAAAGTATTTTGGGTGTTATAATGGGCATATTAAGACCGGTCAGACAAAAGCAATGGAAGGAGTGAAACAGTAGGGAAATGAACATAAGGCGCTATACACAAAAGGATGAGGAAGCGATTGTCGATCTGTGGAACCGCACTTGTACGGTGGATGCGATTGACGTAAAAAAGTTTCGCAGGCAGGCCATATTTGACGAAAATTTTGACGTGCGTTTCAGCCGAGTTGCGGAAGTGGATGGCAAACTCGTCGGGTTTATTTACGGGACGAAGAGGAAATTTCCCTATCTCGAGAGGGGGCTCGAGCCGGAACGCGGCTGGGTGAACGTGCTCTTTGTAGATGAAGCATATCAGCGGCGTGGTATTGGACGCAAGCTACTGACAGAATGTGAGGAGGAATTGAAAAAAGCTGGGTGTAGGAATATTACACTGGGCGCATATTCTCCCAATTACTTTTTCCCGGGTATAGATACAGGAAATTATAAAGCTGCGGCTTGCTTTTTTGAAGAACAGGGCTACATGCCTGGAGAAGAGCATTATTCAATGGGAAAAAATCTTCATGGATACAGACTGTCAGATCAGACATTAGAAAAGAAAGAGGAAGCCGAGAGAAAGGGCTACCGATTTATTCAGTTTAACTATTCTTATAGTCTTGAGCTTCTGGAGTTCTTGAAGGAGGAGTTTGGAGGAGGCTGGAAACGTAACGCTTTGCTTGCAATGCAGAAGGAAACAGCGCAGGACGTGATCCTGCTTGTACTAGATAAGGAAGAGAAAATATGTGGCTTTTGCATGCGGGCAATCGACGGCAATCCAATGCGTTTCGGACCTATAGGGGTGGCAGAATCAGAAAGAAATGCAGGTATCGGAGGTATTCTTTTAGAACTGCAGTGCTATGAGATGTGTAAAAAGGGTATATATAGGATGTATTTTATTACGACGGACGAGCCAGGGAGAAGATACTATGAGAGGCATGGCTTAGAAGTATTTCGGACATTTGTCTCTTATAAGAAAGAATTTTGATTAGAAGAACAAGGAAAAGAGTGAATAAAAAGGAGGAAACTTTATGGGCGCTCAGGGAAACGCAGCAGTAATTGTGGAACAATTAGGAACAAAAGAAAATTTGCTGTCGATTGAGAATTGTATGACGCGGGTACGCATTACTGTAAAAGATGTTAAGAAATGCGATATTGATAAATTAAAGAAATTAGACGATATTTTAGGTGTGAATGTAGAGGGAAATCATGTGCAGCTGGTCGTAGGTCCTGGAAAAAGTGCAAAGCTTGCTACTCAAATGTCGGAGATTACAGGAATTAAAACGATAGAGGGAGATGAAGCAGAGCTTCGCAAACAGGAGAACAGAGAAAAGAATAACACTCCCTTTAAGCGGACGTTGAAAAAAGTAGCACATGTATTTATTCCGATCTTGCCTGCATTTATTGCCTGCGGTTTGATGGTAGCTATCTATGAGGCAGGTTATGTATTCTTTCCAGAATTAAAGGAGGCAGATTTCGGAAAGATTTTATCTGCGATTGCATATTCTGTATTTACGATTCTGCCGATTATCGTAGGATACAATGCTGCGAGGGAATTTGGCGGTTCTCCAATCCTAGGAGCTGTGCTGGCGTCTGTGCTAAATGCAGCGGATATTACGGGAGTCCATGTGCTTGGTATCGAATGTACGGCAGGACGCGGCGGAGTAATTTCCGTTCTTATTGTCGCGGCCCTCGGTGCAAAGCTAGAACGAATGATACGGAAGAAAATGCCGGAAATTTTAGACACGTTCCTGACACCTCTGTTTACAATTTTTATTATGACGTTTTTAGGGTTAATCGTATTCCAGCCTGTGGCAGGATTTGTATCTGATGCGGTCGGCAACTTCGTACATTATATTATTTATAATGTTCCAGCTTTAGCGGGCCTGGCGACACTTGTATATCTTCCATTAGTTATGACGGGAATGCATCATGGACTTATTGCAGTAAATGCGCAGCTTATCGCTGATTTCGGAGTTACTTATCTTCTCCCAGTGACGTGTATGGCAGGCGCAGGGCAGGTTGGAGCAGCTCTCTATGTATTATTAAAGACCAAAAACAAACGACTGAAAAAGGTTTGCAAGAACGCGCTGCCAGTCGGTATGCTGGGGATTGGAGAGCCTCTTATGTGGGGCGTGACAATACCGCTTGGGAGACCGTTTATTGCTTCCTGTTTAGGCGGTGCGATGGCAATTATGCATGTTGCTGCTAAGATTCCGGAATTGTCAGGCTTACAGCTTTCTCTTATTACGACGAGTCCGCTGAAATATTTGCTTGCAGTTGCAATCTCTTATGTAGCAGGGTTTTTGTTCTGCAAATTATTGGGATTTACAGATTTGGAGGAAGAGTAAGGCAGTATGAAAAGTGTTCTTGTCAGATTTCAGGAATATGAAATAAAGGCAAGTGGCGCGGAACGGACGGTTGTCCGGTTTATATTGGAACATCCAAAAGAATGTTCTGCCTATAGCATCCATCAGTTGGCGGAGCATTCTTTTACGTCCGCATCCACTATTGTGCGTCTGTGTAAAAAGACGGGATTTTCAGGGTACAAGGAATTCCAAAAAGCGCTGATCGCCGAGAATAGTATTCGGGAGGAAATCGATAGTAAAAAGAGTCTGGATATTGAAAAAGAAGACAGGCAGGAAGAACTAATTGCAAAGGTTACTTACAGAAATATTGTTTCCTTGGAAAAAACAAGAAAACTGATGGATGAAGAAGTACTGGAACAGTGCACTGTATTATTAGAACAGAGCAAAAGCATCAGGTTTTTTGGTATCGGTGCATCTCAGCTTGTGGCACAGGATGCCTATATGAAATTTCTGCGCAGTGATAAGATATGCTTTAGCCATGATGACTGGCATGTACAGCTACTATATGCAAAGAATATGACATCCAAAGATGTGGCGGTCGTTATAAGTTACTCGGGACTTACAAAAGAAATGATCCAATGTGCCGAAATGGCAAAGAAGAAGGGCGCATCGGTGATTGCGATCACAAGATTTGCAGATTCGCCTCTGCGGCGGATAGCAGATTTTAATCTGTATGTGGCAGCGTCGGAGCTACTGCTGCGTAGCGGGGCAATGTCTTCGCGTATTGCACAGTTAAATGTTGTGGATATTTTATATACAGCGTATTTAAACAGACATTATGAAGAGGCAGTCATTCAGACAAGGGAGACATATATATTAAAAGAGCAGCAAGAAGAATAAAAAATGAGGAGAGGCGTGTGGAATGGATAAGGAACAAATAGGCAGGCTTAGTACCGAGGTGTGTAATCCCCGATCTAGACAGATGGACAGGATGGAGATACGCGAACTACTGACTCTGATGAATGAAGAGGATGAAAAGGCGGTACAGGCTGTTAAGGAAGCTTTGCCAGAGATAGAAAGAGCAGTCAAAGAAATCATCTGTGCGCTTAAAAATGGCGGCAGGCTTATCTATGTAGGTGCGGGCACAAGCGGAAGAATGGGAGTTATGGATGCGGTAGAATGTGTCCCGACGTTTTCTACTACAGATGAGGTCATTGCAATTATGGCAGGAGGCGAGGGGGCTTTTGTGCGCGCTGTCGAGGGTGCGGAGGATTCGCAGGAGCTGGCGGTGGAAGATCTTCGAGGCATCGGTCTGAAAAAAGAGGATGTAGTGCTGGCTATTGCAGCTTCAGGCCGGACACCCTACTGTATCGGCGCATTAAAAGAGGCAAGAAAGAAGAAAGCGCGGTGTATGAGTCTTGCATGCAACCACGATGCCCTTATTTCGCAATATGCTGATGTGGCGATAGAGGTGGACGCAGGGCCAGAGGTGCTCACAGGCTCTACTCGATTGAAGGCAGGCACATGTCAGAAGCTAATCCTGAATATGATATCTACTACAGCAATGGTAGGTATAGGTAAGGTGTATAATAATTATATGGTGGATATGAAAGCGACGAACTATAAGCTGGCAGATCGGGCAAAAAGGATTGTTATGGAATGTACACAGTGTTCGGAAAAACAGGCGGAGGAAGTGCTTAAAGGTGCGGATGGTTCTATTAAAACGGCTGTTGTTATGCTCTTGACTGGAGTGACACGGACAGAGGCGGAAGAAAAACTAAAAATTTCCGGCGGTTTTGTAAATCGCTGTATTTAGAAAGAGAGTAGACATACATGTTTTCATTTTTAAGGAAAAAAGAAATGTCATTAAAAGAAAAGGAAGAGGAGAAGGGGCAAATACTGTCTGCATTTATCTCGGGGAAGGTCATCCCTATAGAAGAAACTCCGGATCCTGTATTTGCCCAAAAGGTGATGGGCGGGGGTGTAGCAATAGAACCTGTAGAGGAGGTCTTGGTGGCACCTTGCGATGCAGAAGTGACAGTTGTTATGGAGGATACAAAACATGCGGTAGGCATACAGTCGACAGACGGAATGGAAATATTGCTGCATGCCGGATTAGAGACGGTCAATATGAAAGGAGAAGGCTTTACACTGTTTGTAAAGCCAGGGCAGCTTGTGAGGCGGGGACAAAAGCTGCTTTCCTTTGAAACAAAAAAGATTATAGAGAAGGGATATAACACGATTTGTATTATGGTGATATCCAATGAAGAGAAATTTGACAATCTGGTGTACAAAACCGGTATACAGGCAAAAAAAGGGGAAACGGCGATTGCCGACTATTAGAATAATAGAAGCCAGATAAGAATATACTCCAGAATAGTTAACGCGATTTGTGTCGGAAACAGAGAGTTGGGCTTATCGTGATTATATATGTAGTAAATAAATATATAGAGTTTAAAGGCAGCTTGAAAATAATGATTTTCAGCTGCTTTTTATACTTTATTCAAATTTCTTGATGGGTTCCCAAAGACTGATGAGCAGCTGGGACATTTTCTCTTCGGATATTTCCATATTGCTTTTCAGCCAGGAGGAAAACAGACTGACATAGAGGGAACTTAAGATATCTTCTCGCAGGGAGAGTTCCTTTGGCTCCGGCGAAACATCGATTTTCCATGCTTTTCTTGTCTCCAGCCGCGTATTCATGATGGCACGTGCAAAACGGGTGGAAAATCCATTAGAATAATTGGAACACAATAGAGGGTAAAACTCTTCGTGATTTTCTTTGATATATTCGAAATATTTTTTGAAATACATGCTGTCATGGCGATTCAGGCAGGCATAAAATTGAATCTTTCCGACACTGCGTATTTCCAGCATCAGGGAAAGAAAACCGTCTATCAGACGTTTTTCAATTTCTTCCTGCAATTCATATTTTCCATCATAATGCGAATAGAACAGCGGTCTGCTGACACCGGCATAGGTGCATATGTCTTTTACTGTGATATTTTCAATTGGCTTGCGCATGATTAATTCAAGAAAAGTTTTGCGGATTCGTGCCTGGCCGTCTTTAAGAAATGGTTCCATAGATTTACCCCTTTCATAGAAATTTTCATTCCGCAGTTGTGCTTTGGTACGAGAATGTACAAAGCACACTTTTTTATTATAGATAATATTTTACATTTTATGCAATCGAAATCAAGGTTTTTGGTCAATTTATACTATACATATTTGGGAAAAGTGTTAAATTTTGAACATACTGTATAATTGTGTAATTGTTGTGGTGCTGTGAATCAGATATGATTTGCTTGACGAAAGATAAAACAGTCAAAAGTAGTCATGTTTTATGGGGAAGGGGGACGAGATGGCAGAAGAGATTAAAATTATGCTTGCGATTGGGATTATGTTTCTTATGATTCTGTCGTTTGCTGTGCAGTGGATACCGGCGTCAGCTACCGCGCTACTAGCGGCAATAAGTATGGTATTCTGCAGATTTCTTTCCCCGGCGGAGCTGGCGGCGTCTTTTGGCGCCGATGCAGTCATCATGGTTGCGGGTATAATGATTGTCGGCAATGCGGTTTTTGAGACAGGATTGGCAGAAAGAATCGGCTGTGCAGTTCTGAACTTGAAATTTGTCGTAAAGACAGAGAAAAGATTTCTGGCGGCGATTCTTATCATGGTGGGCTTTTTATCTGCCTTTATGAGCAATACAGCTTCCGTTGCCATATTTATCCCTCTGGTTTCCTCCGTGGCACATGCTTCAAAGGGAAGAATACGGAAAAAGAATATTTTCATGGCGATGGGAATCATCTCTGTCCTGGGTGGGAACTGTACGCTGGCAGGTTCCACACCGCAGCTCATCGCACAGGGGATACTTGAGGATACGCCGGAGGCCGTGCCCCTTACCTTTTTTCAACTAGCATATATCGGTATCCCCCTTGTAGTTCTGACTGTGCTGTATTATGCGACGCTGGGGTACAAGCTGCAAGAGCGCGGTTTTGATTTTGAGGAGCGTTCTGAGACAGAAGGAAAGGCTGCATCGGAACATAATAGTACCAGAAGGAAACAAAACTGTACTGCCCTGATTTTGCTGATGTGTGTCATTGGCTTTGTGGCAGGCTGGTTTTCCCTGGGAGTGACTGCGCTGGTGGGAGGTGTTTTGTGTATCTTGACAGGGTGTATCTCTTACCGCCGCGCTTTTGAGATGATGGACTGGTCTACCATTGTCATACTAGCGGGAGCACTTGGATTTTCAAAAGGGCTGGACCACAGCGGAGCAGTAGATTATATGGCGGAGGGAATTCTGCGGATCCTGGGCGGCGAGGCGGCAAATCCAGTGCTTCTCTGCACAGTACTACTCATACTGTCGAGTTTTCTCGGCAACGTGATGTCCCACACTGCTACGGTCGCCGTGCTTATGCCGATAGCCATATCCATTGCGGGTGTAGTCGGTGTTTCTCCTACTGCCTATGTGGTCGGTATTATTATCGGTTCCAGTCTGGCGTTTGCCACACCGATTGCCACACCACCGCTTACGATGACGCTTGTGGGCGGCTACCGGTTCACGGATTATACCAAGGTGGGAGGCATATTGAATATCCTCCTTTTGGCTGCCGCTGCTGTGCTTGTACCGGCAATCTATATGTGAGATATAGTCCGGCAAGCAGAGAAACAGTAAGGAAGAAAAAATTAATAAGAAAAAGATTGGAGTGAGTTTTGTATTATGAGACGTGTTGCAATTGTGTCCGCAGTCAGGACAGGAATAGGGAAATATGCGGGGCAGTGGGTAGCAACCCCATCCGAAAAGCTTGCGGCTGCGGCGATTCGCGAGGCAGTTGAACGGGCAGGGATTGACCCCAATGAGATTGAAGATGTGGTTATGGGAAATCTCCATGGGCATCATGGAAACCATGCCAGGATTGCTTCCCTTACCGCCGGGCTGCCGTTTGAGGCGGGAGCAGTGACGGTGGATCGCCAGTGTGGTTCAGGTTCACAGGCGATTATCTATGCGGCCCTCAATATCGCTGCGGGATACGGGGACGTATATGTGGCATGTGGTGTTGAGCACATGACATTGAACCCTTATCAGGTGACGAAGGTGCCCAATTACAGCTATGCGCCGCCGCAGTATCTGACGAACAGAGTTTCCACTGACGAAGCGGGTAATCCTCCTTATCCGAAGACGGCGGATATACTAGGGAACAAGATGGGAATCACAAGAGAGGAGTGCGATGCCTGGGCGTATCAGTCGCAGATCAGAGCCGCTGCCGCTATTGAAAATCATCTGTTTGACGAGCAGATTGTTCCCATAGAAGTAAAAACAAAAAAAGGTATTCAAACAGTGACGGCGGATGAGTGCGTGCGGTTCAATGCATCTCTCGAAGCAATGGCAAAACTCCCGGTGTTGTATGAGGGCGGGCTGTGCACGGCAGGAAATTCTTGCCCGAGGTCCGACGGAGCTGCCGCTGTGGTTATGATGTCTGAAGAGAGGGCGAAGGCTCTGGGCATCGAACCTATGGGATACTTTAAAACCTTTGCGGCAGCCGGGCTGGATCCGAATATCATGGGCTATGGTCCTGTGCCTGCCACACGGAAGGCACTAAAGCGTGCTGGACTTACGATAAAAGATATTGACTTGGTAGAGCTCAACGAAGCGTTTGCCGCACAGGTGGTTCCCTGTGTGAAAGACTTAGGTCTGGATCCGGCGAAGACGAACACCAATGGAGGTGCCATTGCTATGGGACATCCTCTGGGCGGTACAGGCGTGATACTGACGACAAAACTGCTTTATGAAATGATTCGCAAGGATTACGAGCTGGGTCTTGTGACAATGTGCATTGGCGGCGGACAAGGATTGGCTACGATTTTTGAGCGCCGTTAAATGAATAAATGATAAAGGAGGTGAAAAACATATGAAACTGCCATTGGAAGGCTACACAGTCATCGAACTGGGGACCCATGTGGTGGTACCCAATGCCGGACGGTTTCTGGCGGATTGGGGCGCTAAGGTAATCAAAATCGAGGTGCCCGCAGGGGAAGAGTGGAGAAAGGTAGGACCTTCCTACTGTACACCGATGACGAAAGAAGAAAATCCTCTGTTCCAGGAGCAAAATGCCAATAAAAGGCTGATAGGTCTTAATCTGAAAACAGAGGAAGGAAAAGAAGTATTTCGGAAAATGATACAGAAGGCGGATGTGTTCATCAGCAATGTCCGTATGCGTTCTTTGGCAAAGATGGGGCTCGACTATGAAGCTCTGAAGGAATTGAATCCATCGCTTATTTACGCGCATTTTACAGGATATGGGACGGAAGGCGTGGAGGCGTCAAAGCCTGGATTTGATATGTCCACATTCTGGGCTCGGTCGACCAGCAAAGAGGCTGCTGTGAGGTTGACCATGGCAGCTATGAGATCACCATCTATACCTGCTGCTGTAACGCCGATCAGGGAATCTATTATTACACCACCTACGATAATCAC
>ERZ857801.2265-NODE-2265-length-16752-cov-6.165479_pt1 | contig 16752 bp, 19 predicted proteins | sample MGYA00519762_ERZ857801 | MGnify/ENA primary metagenome ERZ857801 (study PRJEB31778, sample SAMEA3449368) | human gut metagenome | biome: human gut; feature: human-associated habitat; material: faeces | place: United Kingdom | collected 2010/2012 ...
GGTGAATAAGCGGTTTTTTCTGAAGATTCGGGATAATCCAACTTTCGGTATAACTCTACTTATCCCGAATTCGGGATAATAATGGCAAGCAAGGCAAGTGTGGACACACTTGCCATTTTCGCAAGGCCGAAGGCCCCGCGAAAATGCTTGTTGGGGAGCCTCCCCAAACCCGGCACCTTGGGACAAAGTGTCCCAAAGGTCTGTCTGCGGAACCGCCCCTATCGGGTCTGTTCCTTATCGGCGCGTCCGCCGGTGAGATTGATAAGGTGGTCAATGTTGCCCTTCGCCGTCACCAGCTCCCGCATTTCCTTTTGCGCGGCGCGGTATTGCGCAGTGAGGGCTTTTTTCTGTTCCGCCAACTCCCGGCGCTTTTTCTTGAGGGCGTCCATCTTGGGGAGCTTTTCGCCGTCCAGCAACTCATTCATAGTGGCCTTGGCTGCCCGGTAGTCGGCCAGCTCCGCCTCGTGCTGGGCCAGATACCTTTTGCTGTACCGGGCCGCCTTGTAGCCGTCGAACACGGGCCGGGTCTTGGCGTACTGCACCACGGCCCCCATGAGCTCCGATGTGCGGCCCAGTTCCCGCTCCACCGCCCGCAGCTCCCCGGCCAGGGCGTGGGCACGATCCACCGCCGCGTCCGTCTTGGCCGCCAGCTCGTCATAGTCGGTCAGGCCGTTCTCTTGGAGAAATTGCAGGGCAGCGGCCATCTGCTTGATGTTGTAGACCTTGGCCCACCGCTCATATCCCGGCCCCTTGCCCTGGGCCATGCGCTGCTGAATGTCAATGACGAGGTCGAACCGCTTACACCTGGGCCGAGCGTCGCCGCCGCCCCCAGATCGGGCCGGGGCCCTGCCCTCCAGGACGGCCTGGACAGCCTCGGGGCCGTAGTCGTCCCCCAGGGTGGAGCCCCGCCAGCGGGCGGGCCGTTCAAAACCGGGGAGCTGGAACGAGAGGACACCGCCCCGCCCGTGGATCACCTGAACGCCGGACGCCTCCAGCGCGGCAAGGAAGGACGGAAGGTCGGCGGGCCGCTCCGTCAGAATGGCGTCGATGATGGAACGGAGTTGTTCTTTTTGAGAGGGGCGACGATCTCCGCCCAGCCATTGGCCGTAGTGAAGATACTGGCCCTGGCTGTGGAGCTTGGGGTTTTGGATAACAGACAGATCATGCTCCAGGCACACCCGGTCCGACAGGCGGCGCAGGGCAAAGCTGGAGCCCAGGAAGTTGCGGTACTTGCGGGAATAGTCCAGGGAAACGGCGTTGTAGTAGATGTGGTTATGGATGTGCTGGCGGTCTGTATGGGTGGCAACAAAAAAGGCGTGGTTGCCTTTTGTCCAGCGCATGGCCGTTTCATAGCCCACCCGGTTTGCCTCCTCGGGGGTGATCTCCCCAGGGGCAAAGGACTGGCGGATCTGATAGCAGAGCACGTCCGCGTCGCGTTTCTGTTCCCGGCCCGTGACGGCCTTGTACTTGGCCTTTGATAAGAGAAATTCTGCGTCGCAGGTCTGTTGGTCACACTCATAGGCGGAGATCAGTTCGCCGCCCTGGGTCTTGTCAGGATTTTTCCCATAGTCAAAGCGGTCTTTTAGGGATCGGGCGATGGTTTCCCCCTTGCTGATGTGGTGGACGATCAGGCGCGTGGTGGCCGTGGCAGCACCTCCTTTCAAATGGCAACCGGCGGTATGGGACAAAGTGTCCCAAAGGCGGAGGTTAAATAGAAATTACCCGAACGTCCCTGCTCAATGTGTGAGCATAGCGCATCGTGAACAGGGTTCCGCCCTTTTCCCGCCCGTCATAGACGGCGATCACCCGCTGGGACTGGCTTACCATGTAGCGGTTTCGCTCCATATAGCAGGACGGCGCGTAGGTCTGGCTCTCCACCGTTATCCCATCACAGAGCCGGAGCAGTTCATGGAATCGCTTGTCCTTCGTTTTTAACCTTCCGGCATAGGGCAACGCCGCCTCCAGGAACAGCTCTGTATGGCGCGCCTTTTCCTCCACTACCAGAGCAGCGAACAACAGATCAACCCCCTCCGCAAAACCAGAGAGAAAGTGGGTATAGCCGTCCGCAATCGCCTCCGCCAGTTCCCGGCGGAGTTCTCGCTCCACATAATCCAGTTTATCTGATGGAATATCCCGGTGCCCTGTTACACAGCAGGTCTTTTCGATCATAGAATGTCCGCTCCTTTCTAAGAGATAAAAGCCGTTGTTTATATTAAAAATACTGGATTAAATATCGTATGTCAAGAATTACACAGGATAGTACACCGCATTTTGTCCACAGACACAAGATAAAATAATGCGTGAAGGGAGGGCGTTTCTATGTACGAAGAATTTACCCAGAACCGCATTGCACAACTACGGATGCAGAAGAATGTTTCTGCCCGGGATATGTCCTTATCGCTGGGCCAAAATAACAGCTATATCAACCAGATCGAGAACAAGAAAGCCCTTCCGTCGCTGCAAGGTTTGTTCTATATTTGTGAGTATTTCGGGATTACGCCACAGCAGTTCTTCGACGAGGGGGACGCCTATCCCGCCCGACTTGCGGAGCTGGTAGGGGATTTGAAGAAGTTGGACGCCGCCTCTCTGGAGCATATCTCGGCAATCGTAAAGGAAATGACCCGCAAGAAATAAAGTTTTTATCACAGAAAAACCGGCGGCCTCGCGGTCGCCGGTTTTTCGTTGACAGTACAGACAGGACTCCTTCATATGCTCACCCAAACACCACGCCGCACAAAACATCTGCAAGAGAGGTCAGGCCCTCGGCAATGGCATCGGACAGCAGGCCCAGCGCCACAACGAACACAGCAATGCCCAACATAAGCAGGCCGTCGGAACTGCTGCCTTGGATAAACCACGCGAACAGGGCACAGAGCAGACAGAACCCACCCAGGGCCTCCAGGAGCACACCGGACATTCCAGCCGCCAGCCTGACCACGGCGGCAAGGACGGTGCAGGCTATGGCAAAGGGGAACACGACGATCCGCAGCAGAAAACGCATAGCAAAAACCTCCAAAAAGTTTTATATTCCCTGTTGTTTTCTCCCTATATGTATATTATACCGCCTCAAAAAAGGGGTGTAAAGGATGCCACCGGCTTGCCCCGCCTTAGGACAAAATGTCCCAAAGCCGGGCAAACCGGGGAGCGGCGCACCGCTCCCCGGCATCTACATCTCCACCACCTGGGAGAGCTTTTGGAGTAGGTCAGACAGAGGGCCCCACAGCTCTGCATAATCCTTTTGCAGCAGGGCGATGTCCTGGGGGTAAATGCCCCCGTAGATGTTGGCCTGGATCGCCACCTGATTGAGATTGTTGGAGCACCGGCGCTGGAGGGACACCAGCTCCCGCACTGGCCCCAGGTCAACGTGGAGTACATACCCATTGAGGGCCATCTTCCGCACAAAGGCCCCCATGTTTTGCACCCCGGCCTCGGCCATGCGCTCCTGGAGCAGCGCCAGCTCCTCCTCAGACACCATAACGTGCAGATGGATGGGGCGGCGGCGTTTCCGGCTCACGGTGTCACCGATCCCCCCGGTCAGGGGCGTCCTTCTTGGGAGCCGCCGGGCTCCGTTCGGCCTCGGCCTCGGCCTGTGTCTGGGCGTCCCTCAGCTGCTGGGCGATGGGGGCCGGTTTTCCTCTGGCCTCCTTGCGGGCCTTGGCCGCCTCCTGTCGCTCCACACCACCGGCGAAGTCCGCAAGCTGCTCCGGGGTCACAAAATAGTTGGGCACATAGCTCCCAAAATCGGGATGGAACCATGTCAGCCGCTTTTGCTCCTGGACATGGTGCGCGTCCTCCCATTTTCCCACCACCTGGGCCTGGGCATCCATCTGCCGCCGGATGTCCAGGTTGCCTCGGGATGGGCGCAGCTCATAGTCCCGCAGCTCCTGTTCCGTCAGGGGCTGGGCGTAGAGAATTGCGCCCCAGGCCTGGAATGACTCGCCCGGCACCTGCTGGCGGCCCGGATAGATGTCCATGTGGATGGGCCGGTTGAAGTAGCTCTTGGGATATGTCCCCACGTCTATGGGCCGCTGGGTGGAATAGTATTTGTAAGTTTCCTTGTCTGGAGCCTGTTCTACCTTCAGCACATGATAGCGCCGCTGGTAGTCCTCGGCCCGGTTGCGCAGATCGCGCTCGGCCATATCCGGTTTATCGTGATAATGGCCCCAAAAGTAGTCCCGGTGCCCATCCTGCTCATTGAACTGCCAGGTCACATAGGGGGCGGGAGCCTTGGGGTTTTCCCCCAAGGCAAAACCGCACTTGTTGTCAAACAGAATGGTGCGGCGGATCACATAGTCCGCATTGATTTCCAAAGGCATCCTCCTTCCACGCGCCGCGCCCCTTGGGACAAAATGTCCCAAAGAACGGCGGGCGCAAGATGTTTGAAATATCCATGAAAATGGGGGGCGGACGTAAAATCATACCGGCCCCCTCAAAAGCAGCCCCGGAAAGCCCCGTCATCAGGGCGTTTCCAGGGCTTTAATCGTAACGCTTGTACCCCTGTTTCCGGCGGTGGTTCCGCATCCGCTCCCGGCTCTTGCGGCGGTTGGCCTCGGCCTGACACGCCTGGGAGCAGTAGAGCTGCCGCCGCTTGGGAAGAAAGGCCCGCCCGCACAGGGGACAGATACGCAGCTCCTCCACCGGCCCCTCCTGGGCAAGCTGCACCGCCAGGGCCGGATCAATGGGGAGAACGGCGTCCCGGAAGTAGCGGCACATGGGGCCCGTCCAGCACTTCATCAGCATATAACATTCACACTCCAATGGTAAGCATCCGTAGTCCCGATCGTAGTTGGCGCACCACCTTGTCACCAGGGCCCGGATGGATTTTTTCTCCTCGCGGGTCAGCTCACGGGGCAACGCATCACCTCCCGCGCCGCAGCAGGGCGCGGAAACAGGTCATACAGCGGATACCCTGCCAGTAGGGGCAACCGGTACACCGGGAGCCACGGGGAGCCGGAGCCGGATCGGGCTGCTCCTGCCGGGGCTTGCGGCGCATGACGCGCTCCAGGTGGTTATCGGTAAAGTTCACGATTTTCCCTCCGTTTCGTCATCCTCACTGTCCTCGTCCTCGCCATAGGGGTCATAGTCCTCTTCGGGATCGTCATAGGGATCGGGCTCGTCGCCGTAGTCCTCCTCGGCCTGGGCCGCTGCCTGCTCCTGCTTGGGGCGGTAAATCTTGAAATACCACCCGGCACCGCCGCCGATCACCACCACGGCCAGCGCCAGCAGCAGCGTCCCAGCCGGGAATCCTCCCCCGGCCTCCAGCGTGGGATCTTCCGCAGGTTCCGGCTCCGGTTCGGGCTCCGGCTCCACCCCCGCGCACTCGGTCATATTGGTGGCGCAGACGGGGCAAGCCGTGTTCACAGCCCCCGCCGCGCACTTCTCCGTGCAGGAGCAGGTGGGCAGCTCCCCGCCGGTTTCCTCAAAGGCGGCCAGCAGGTCGGCCTCATCCACCATGCCTAAAAAGTAGGTTTCATACTGCTCACCCTCCTCGTCCACAGGCTTGTCGTAGTCAATGACAAGGTAGAACGTGTTGCCGCCCTTGGTCTGGACAGTGATAAACTGCTTGTTGGTGTTTTCGTCGTAGAGCAGATCGCGGGTCACAAACTGGCCCGCCTCCGAAAAGCCCTCGCCGGGCTCAATGGTGGGCTCCGGCGCGGGAGCCTCCTCCACGGTGGCGTCCTCATCCGTGGGGGCGGGATCGGTTTCCTCATAGCCCCCGGTGGGCTCGTCCGAGTAAGCATGGGCCGGAGCGGTCATGCCGCACAGCAAAAAGGCGGCGCACAGCGCCGCCGTCATCAAGCGAAAGTGTTTCATCATTCCTCCGTATCCTCCTTGTCGTCGGGATCGCTGTCCTTCGGGACACTTTGTCCCAAAGGCGCGCCGGAGCGGATGGCCTGGAGCAGTACCGGCAGCTCGTCCAGAGAGATGCTCAGGCCCCGCACGATGTCCACGATCTCGGTGTTTTCCGCCTCCAGTTTTTTCTGCTCCAGCTCCTTCAGCCGGGCCTGCTGTTCGCTGATTTTGGCCTTGACCTTTTCAATCTCAGCCTGGATTTTCGCGCTCTTGCTGGTTGCCAATGTTATCATCCTCCAATCATGGCAAGCGCCCGTAGGCATACAGGTGCGCCTGCCAGTAGCTTGAATTTAGGTTTGCGTAACCGATGGGGTAGAGTAGGAAAGCGCCGCCTTGCCGCATTTCTGCGGCAGGCCTGCGCAGACCCCTCCCAGAACCGTGCTTGCACCTCTCAATGCACACGGCTCGCCATCTTTGCTCCATTACAAAAATAACTTTTAGAAACCATGATGTATTTTCTGGTGGCAGTCATGGCAGACCGCCAGTGTTTTGCGCCGTTTCGCTATCATCACTTGCTCCCAGGCTTCTTTTCCTTTCAGATTTTTCACCTTGTTCACATGATGGATTTCCAGTTTTACGTCTGTTCTGCCACATAGTTCGCATACTCTGGCCTTTAGACGGTCATCTATCATAGTGCGTCCTTTGGCTACAATCGTAATGACTTTCGGTTCAATGTCCTCACACTTTTTACCGTCAATCTCGTTAAACTTCGTGAGTCGGCGGATTTTCTTTCCGGCTTTTGTTTCGTAGGGGATACCCCAACGCTTTTCACCAACACGGTACTTGTCATAAATTTTGGACAGTTTACAACGGTGCTTGCCGGACAGTGTTTTCAGACAGCTGTATTCCATGAGATAGCTGAAATAGTTCAGGCTTCGGTAGTTGCTGGCGAGGTGATAGTAGTTGCAGATTCCCCGCAGTTCCGCGTCAAATACCGTCACAATCTCTAAATCTGTTTGGCGCAATAAAGAAAGTCTGCTGGTTGGCTCCAGCTTTCCGTTATCGGCTCTCTGTTTTACAATGCCTTTTGAGAGCAGAAACTTTTCAATCTTATCTTGAAGCGGGATAAGTAGCTCCACGGTGTTATTCATCGTGCGCTGTTTGCATTTCTTCCACGGCTTTATCTGCTGGTCACGGCGTACCCGCACATCATAACCGAGAAATCTCGCAGGCGTGTTGCTATGGGTAATCAGCGTTTTTTCCTGGCTTAACTCCATTTTCAGAGTGTTCTGGATAAACTCCGTGAGTTTTACTTTTATCCATTCGCAATCCTGCTTGCTCCCGTTGACGGCAATCAGAAAATCATCCGCATAGCGAACATATTTAAGCTTTTTATCATCACACAACTTTGCTGGCGTTTTATACAATTCGCTAGTTAGCTTTTTGTACTCCGCAATCAGCAAGTCACGTTCCAGGCCAGCTTCACGTCGGTCTATTTTTCTCCTTAAATTTGCCCGCTTTCGCTCAATCGCATGGTATGCCGGAGTGGTTCTGTACGGCGTCCTAACGTCAAACTCCTTTTTCAATTCCTCAATGTAGCTGTCCAGCTCATTCAGATAGATGTTCGCAAGGATTGGCGAAATAATGCCGCCCTGCGGACAGCCGCTGTAAGTACCGTAGTATTTCCAGTCCTCCATGTAGCCCGACTTTAAGAACAGCCGTATGAGTTTCAGAAATCTGGCGTCTTTGATTTTCCTGCCGATAACAGCAATCAGCACCGTATGGTCGATGTTGTCGAAACATCCTTTTATATCGCCCTCAACGAACCAGCTTGCACCGATAAACTCATGCTTGAGCTGGGCCAGTGCCGTGTGACAACTTCTGCCGGGGCGAAATCCGTGAGAGTAATTCGAGAAAACAGGTTCATAGACCGCTTCCAAAATCATTCGCATGACTTCCTGAACCAACTTGTCCGTGAAAGTAGGCAGACCTAATGGGCGCATTTTTCCATTCGATTTCTGGATATAGCTGCGCCGGACAGGTTTCGGGCGGTATGTCTCCGTTCTCAATGCTTCAATAATACGCTCCACATACTCCTCGCTGAATCCGTCCGCCGTATCTTCATCCACGCCTTTTGTCCCAGCCCCTTCATTGGAGTAGAGGTGCTGGTAAGCAATAGAGTAAATATCTGGCCGGAGCAGGTAGCGATAAAGCCTTGTGAATACTTCACCATGGTGTTTCTTTGAGTTTTCTTGTAACTTAGTTAAAATCTCCATTGTTGGTTTCAATGAGGTTTTCCTCCCTAATCAATTTCTGATTTTAATACGCTCAGACTGCTTCCCTTCGCCATGTGAGCGGCTTTCCCGCATCCGATTTACGGCTTTCCCTGTCAATTCAGGGTTCTCAGACTACTATGGAAGCTCCGTTGCCATGCCAGATTTTCAGTGTCTGCCACATAGCCCTTATGGGCGCTCTGGTTTAGGCAATCTCCAGTTAACGGAAGTAGTAGGTAAGTGTGAATTGTCGGATATGCTTTCGTTCCGTTGACACCGGTTCTCCGGCGCGCCGTGCATTTCTTTGATAACCTACCGGAAGGCAACCCTTTCCGGTATTCTGATCACAGGTCAGAAGGCTCCCCTTTCTGGCCCTGTTTGCACCATAGGTTTCAGGCAAATTTCTTATGCCCACACTGAACAGGGGCTGGGAACTCACAAGATTCAAACCCAGATTTATCCTCATATTCACTTATCCTCGCAGTTCAGTCGCACCCGATTGCCTTTAGGTGACTTACCGCTTTCCTGACGTGCTATTGTCCCGTGCCAGCTTTCGCCTTTCGGTTAGTCAGGTGGATTCCCGCGTTATCTTACGGGGTAGTACCTTCAAGCTGCCCTCCTTTCGTCTACTTCTACTTCCGTCCTATCTGGACGCACATCTCCACAGTGGAGCATCATCCCGTCGCCAAGATAGAGCCCACAGTGGGAAACGCCCGGGGTATCATAGGTGCCCACGAAAAACACCAGATCGCCGGGCTTGGGATCGCTGGTGGGGGTACAGTAGTCGTAGAGCCCCTGGGCCCCCAGGCGGCCCACATTCCAGCCGCACTGGTTGAGCACCCAGGACAGGTAGCCGGAGCAGTCAAAGGACGTGGCCGGGGAGCTGCCACCCCACACATAGGGATAGCCCACATATTTCTCCGCCTCGGTGAGCAGGGCAGCAAACTTTTCATTGCCCATGTACTCGGCGGGCACCTCATACATTTCGCCCTGCTGGGTGTACTTGTCCACATAGCCGGAGCCTGGAAACAAATCGGGTCTGTTTCCCAGGGTCGCCATGTAGAGGGCGTACCGGGCCATCTGTTCCTCGCTCATCATGTAGACCGGCAGATGGGACAGGTTGAAGTTTTCCAGGGTCACATAGCAGATGTAGTAGGTGTAGGGCTCGTCGTTCTCGTCATACCTGGTTTCCGTCACCACCCGCTCCGTGAGGATGTACTGGCGGTCAAAGAGGTCATCCAGCGTACCCTCCACGTCGGCCAGCGTCCATTCCCCCTCGTGGAGTACGGACAGGATAGAGATGAGCACATAGGGGTCGTGCTCGATCTCGTCCAGGTCAAAGTGGTATTCGTCATAGCTGTGAGTGGCGGTGTAGTTGTCCAGATAGGTTTGCAGCTCCGCCTCCATATCGCAGTAGGCCGCCTCCGCCGCCAGAATGTCCTCGTCCCTGGCGGCGTAGGTGGTGGCCCCGATCCCACCGCCCGCGCCGCTGCCCAATGGAGCCAGCGAGGACACGCAAGACTGAAACAGCACCACAATAAGCAGGCAGGCCAGAACCAGCAGCACTCCCACGGGATGCCGTTTGACAAAGCCAACGGTGTGGGCGGCGGCCTTCTCCGTCACCGTGGCGGTCTTGGCAGCGGCGGTGCCGCCGTACTTGGCCGCCTCCTGCGCCCGTTTGCGGAATTGCTTTCGATACTGCTTTTTCAGTTGGTGCTTGCGCCAGAACCGGGACAGCGGGTTATCTCCCAGCCCCGGATGCTCCTGGGCGGCCATGCGGAAGTGATAATCCGCCGTTGCCTTGGTAAACTTGGATTGCGCCCGCTGGGCGGCCTTGGCGGGATGTTCCCGCACCTTGCGCTTGCCATAGCGGTACAACTTCCGGCCAGCCGCCTCCGCCGCCAGCTCGGAGCGGTGGGCCCCCTCAATGCCCACGTTCTCATGCTCATTCTCATAAATCTTGCCGTGGACAAAGCCGTGGGCCGTCCACCCGGCGGCCCCTGCCGCCTTGCGGATGAGGCCCTTTTTCCTGGGCGGTTTCTGCTTTGCCAGCTTGCCTTTGGCCTTGTCCAGTTTGGCCTCCCGCTGCTCCATGCGGAATTTCGCGCGGTTGACCTGCTCCTGTTGGCTTTCCTGCCGGAACTTCCCGCCGCCCTTCTTTGGGACACTTTGTCCCAAAGGAGCAGCGCCCTCGTCCCCTGGGGTGTAGGCGGGCCCCCGGCCAGCAGGCCGGGGGCCCTTGGCATTAGCTTCGCCCGGATCGTCTGCGGGGGACTCGCCCTCAAAGCGCAGGCGGGCCGCCGGGCCCTGGCGGGGCTCGGTATGCTCCGGCCCACGAGAGGCCTCTCGTGGATCATCCGGGGGTTCCCCGTGTTCCACAGGGGCCACCGGCTCCGCCGCCCGGTCAGGGGGAAACAGGTCTGCCCGGCCCTCCAATGGGGCCGGGCTCTCAGACACTGGCTGGGAGCTGTCCCCCTGGGGCGCGGCATCCTCCCGGCGCTCCGGCTCCGCCGGAGCTGTGGCCTCCCGCACCTTGCGGGCGGACGCCTTTTTCCAATCCGGGCGGCGATGCTTGGGCGCGCCGGACTCGGGCTCCCGTTCCGGCCCAAACCGTAAGGGGTCAGAGAGCTTTCCCGCCTGCTCCTGGTCGGAGATTAAACGAGAGGCCGAGTCTTTCCTGGGCTCCCGGCCCCCGTCACGCGCCCTGCTCATTCTTCAAATCCTCCGGGCGGGTGGTGAGCAGGTTGTAAATCTCGCCCTTGGGGAACCGATCCACAAAGGGGATGGTAGTGCTGCCATAGAACAGCAGCCCCTCGCCGGGGTTGGAATGGGTGATGTAGGAGAGTTGGTGCTCCGAGATACCGAGCTGCTTTGCTAGGATTGCCCGGTCACTTTGCGCCTGGGCCAGCAGCACCATAAAGTCGGTGTTGTCCAGAATGGCCTCGATCTCCCGACTGGCAAGCAGGTCTTTCACGTTCTGCGTCAGGGCGCTGGGGACGCAGCCCTTTTTACGGAGCATCTTCCACACGGCCACAAAGTAGCTGGCGGTGAGGGCGTCCCGGAGCAGGATGTGGAACTCGTCAAAGTAGCACCACGTCGCAATCCCGTTGTGGAAGTTGGTATTCACCGCCGAGGTCACAAAGTCATTGGTGATGTGCATGGCGATCTTCCGCAGGTTTTCCCCCAGCCCCTTGAGCACGATGCACACCACGCGGGAAGTCAAGTCCACGTTGGTCGAATGGTTAAAGAGGTTGAGGGAGCCGGTGCAGTAGAGCTCCAGGGCCGTCGCCACCCGCTGGGCCTCCGGCTCCGGCTGACGGAGCAGCTCTTCATAGAGGTCTTGGAGCAGCGGGGGCTTGCCGTCCCCGAGCCCCAGGGCCAGCTCCCGGTAGACCTGCCGCACGCAGCGGTCAATGACGGTTTTCTCAATGGGCTGCAGGCCGTCCTTGCCGCCCACCACCAGCTCGCACAGGGAGAGCAGGAAGTCCGCCTTCATGGACAGGGGGCTCTCGTCCCCGCCCAGGTCGAGCTGGATGTCCATAGGGTTGATATGGTGAGGGCTGTCCGGCGCAATCTCAATGACCTGCCCGCCCAGCCGCCGCACCAGCGGGGCATATTCTCCCATCGGGTCTACAATGATGATGCGGTCTTGAGTCGCCAGGAACACGTTGATGATCTCCCGCTTGGCAGAAAAACTCTTGCCGGAGCCGGTGGAGCCGAGATAGAGTCCGTTGGCCGATTTCAGTTTCTTCCGGTCTGCCATGATGATGTTGTGGGAAAGGGCGTTCATGCCATAGTAGAGGGCCTGCCCGCCCATGCGGAGCTCCCGGGTCATAAAGGGCACAAAGATGGCGGTGGAACTGGTGGTCATGCCCCGCTGGATCTCCACTTCGTTGTAGCCCAGCGCCAGCGAGGACACATAGCCCTGCTCCTGCTGCCAATCCAGCCGCTTGATGGCGCAGTTGTATTTTTGTGCGATGCCGTTTACCGTGAACACGTCGTTTTCCAGCCGCTGGCGGGTGGGGGCCAGATTGATGATAGTAAAGGTCAGCAGGAACATCCGCTCGTTGCGGGACTGCAGGTCGGAGAGCAGGTCGGCGGCGTCCTTGGAGAACGTGATGAGGTCAGGGGGCAGGATGTCCGGGTCATATCCGGCCCGGATGGCCTTCTTCTGCTCCTCCACTTTCATCTTATCAATATCGCTGACCTTGCCCTTGATGGTCTTAATGGCTTTGAGTTGGTCTACCGTCTGAATGTGCATGGTGACGGTGAGCTCCGCGTCCAGCTCCAGGATTTCCCGCAACAGCTTGTCCGAGAGCTCGGACGCCAGAATTTGCAGGTAGGACGCCGCGCCCCAATACCGGCCCACCCGGAACAGGCGGGGCTGGGAGAAGTCAAAGCCCTCGCTGGGGGCAACGGCATCCTTGGTGCCAAGGCCGGTGCGGGGAATGTCCGCCCAGGAGAACCGGAACGGCTCCCGGCTGCCGGGATGGGTCTGTCCGTGGAGCACCGCCAGCCGCTCCTGGCCGTCCAGGGGCTGGGACTGCACCCCCAGCCGGTGGAGGTTGCCCACAACATCGGCCTCCACACGCTCCAGCCGGGGCCGGGCCTCGCCCAGCGAACCGGCAGGCACGCCAAAGGTGATGTACTTGGCTCGGTCAATGCCGTTGTTGCTCTTGGCGATCTGACGCTTGAGCATGGACACGAACTCGCCCCGGATGCTGTCATAGGCGTCCTGCTGGGCTGGGATATTCACCTTGTACCGGCTGGCACTGTGGGCCCGTCGATTGACAAAGGAGAGCTGGAACGGCAGGGCGCTGTCAAAGTAGTTGAGGAACGCGCTCCAGCCGCTGAAAATGGCGGATTGATCCTCGCTGCTTGCTACCGAGTAATTGATGTCCTCGTATTCCACGGTCTTGGTGAACAGGCCGCCGGGGAGCTGGCACACCCCGTCCGGGTGCATCGCCACATAGGGGATGGTCTGCTGGGCGGACATGAGCCTCCGGCGGTCAGCCCTTGCGGGCTTTTTTCTTTGCGTGCTTGTTTTTTGCAATCGCATCCTCCTTTTCCATAGCGCCCCGCAGGGTAAAAGGGGCATAGATATTATCCGTTCGATAGGGCCGATGCCCGGAGCGCCGGAACTTGGCCCGGATGATGTTCCGGGCCACCTTCTCCAGCGGCAGGCCGTCCCGTTCATACATCGCCAAAAGAAAAGCCGGGAGCATGACTCCCAGCATGAGGAATAGGCCGCCGGTGTTGCCGATCACGGTCCGGGCCAGCAGATAGGCCGGGATGCCTACGGCAGCCCCGCAGCCGAAACAGATGAGCTGGCGCTTGGTGAGATTGAACGCCACCTTGGTTTTGATTTTGGATAGATCATTGGGTACATTTACATACGGAATGGTTGTCACCTCCTTCTTGGGGTATGGGACAAAGTGTCCCTAAGCTCTTGCTCATTCCCTAGTTATGGCCTCGCGTATTCCGGCCATGATGTAGTCCGCACATGGAAGTGCGATCGCGTTGCCCAGGGCCTTGTAGCGGTTGGTGGGGGAAATTTCCGTGCCGTCCGCGCTGTACTTGGTCCATCCCTCCGGTAGTCCCATCAGGCGCTCGCTCTCCAGCTCCGTAGGGAACCGGACACATCCGTTTGCCGGATCGTCCTCATACCAAAAGGCAAAGGGGCTGACGCCTCCCGCTAAAAGAGTGGGAAAAGGGTCAGTTGATAATCCAAAACTGTTTTGGAACACTTCTCGGGATCGTTCTTTTGCTGCTGTCCGCATCCGGTAGCATTGAAAGGGTCGGACGACGGGTATGCGCCCCCCTGGATCAAGAAAAGAGCCTCGATCTCCGGGGGCGGGGGAAAGCCCGCGATCTGCGCCAGTTTGAGAAAGTGAGCGCATTGGGCGGGGCTTAAATAATATTTCCGGGGTGCGTCTGCCTCCAAAATCCGCCACGAGGAAGATACGCTGCCGTCGTGCCAGGCGGGGCTCTGCCCAGTATTGGGCGTCCATGAGCCTCCAGGCGATGTCGGGACATCTCCCTCGCACCATTCCGGCGTTTCCCCATCTTCCAGAAGGAGGCATTGGAACCTCGGCGTCTGTGAAGGCGGATAGCACGGCTCTAAAATCCATCCGGTCATTAGATGAAAACGCTCCCATGACGTTTTCCCAAACAGCGATAACTGGAAAAAGGTGATTTGTCGCCTCCCTCATTTCTGAAATAATGCGGATGGCTTGAAAGAACAGGCTGGATTTTGCTCCAGTCAATCCCTCCCGCCGTCCGATTTGGGATAGGTTCTGACACGGGGAACCAAAGGTGAGTATGTGGACTGGCGGAATCGCCCCTCCGTCCAGCTTTGTGATGTCACCCAAATGCGTCATATCCGGGAAGTGCCGCCGGGTGATGGACACCGGGGCCTTTTCGATCTCGCTGGCCCACAGGGGGACGATCCCATTGCGCCGGGCGGCCAGAGGAAAAACGCCGATGCCGTCAAACAAGCTCCCCAATGTGATTGTTTTGCTGGTGGTTTCTCCTCCTTCCTCAGTGAACCCCGAAGATACTCCGGGCGATGCTGCCCGTCTTGAACAGCATGAAACACAAGAGCACCGTGTAGCCCATAGCGCCCCAAATGGAGCCGATGGGGTCGCCGCTGGTGGCGATGCCCTGGACGAGCACGGCGTAGATCGCCACGCACACCAGAATGAGCAGCCCCTGGAATCCCACGGCGAACAGGGACTTGATGTAGTTCTGCCCCATGCCGCCCAACTCCCGGTTGGCAAGGGTCGCCATAGGCAGCGGGGCCAAACTGGACATGACGTAAATTTCCAGCATACGGCCATACACGATGACAAAGATGATAATATTGAGCGCGAACATACAAATTTTAATCAGGAGTGACTGCATGAACAGCCCCAGCAGGGAGCCCAGGCCCATGCCCTCCAATGTCGTTTCCAGATCTGCCAGCATATCCGCCGAAATGTCTGTGGAGCCCTGGACGAGCCCGGACGCGCTGGCGATTACACTCTGCGACACGTCGAACACCGCCATGACGATATTGAACGTGTTGGAGAGAATCAGGATGGCAATGGCAGTCTTGAACATCCACTTGTAGATGTTCGCCACGTCAACCTCGTGCATATTGTTCTTTTCCAAAAGCATCTGAATCAGCTCATAGGTGGCGACGAAGGTCAGCACCATGCCCGCTATCGGCAGGATCACCGTTTCGGAGAGTTGCTGGATCAGGGAGAACACCCCGGCGTTCCACGCCGCCGGGGTAGTCCCCACCTGTGCCGCCACGTCCCCGACTGAGGCGTTCACGTTGTCAAACAGCCCGCCCAGGTTCCCCATGATGCCGTCAATGAGCAGGTCTTTCAGCCAGCCTGTGAGCCAGTCGGTGAGAAAGTCCATAGGCGGCCAGCCTTAAAACAGGGTGCTCAGAACAGGGATCAGGGTGGTGCCCAGCAGGATGATGCCGCCGCCGGCCATAAGCTGCTTAATTCCCTGTGACTTGGAGCCGGGGTTGTCGGAACCATAACCTTCCAGCAGGTTCACGACGCCCCACACGCCCAGGCCAGCGCCCAGAGCCACAACAAGGGTCTGCAAAGTAGTAATCGCGGAACTGAAAAACTCCATAAAACCTCCATTTCTCCGGATAGTTCCGGGCAAAAAATTAAGCCGCCAAAACTGGCGGCGCTGCCTCGGGACACATTGTCCCAAAGGAACAATAATAAAAAGGTATCTATCTTAAAAGGCGTCCGGGTCGTCCACATCGTCATAGTTGAGGATGTCCTCGTCCTCTTCCGTGAGCGGGATCGGCTCGTCCACCTGGAACACCTCGCACACCTCGTCCAGACCGGGCCGCCGCCTGCGGCGGATGAGCCTGTCCAGATCAAAGGCGTTGCGATTTTTGTCCGCCTCCGCCGTAAACTTGTAGTTGGGGTGGCGTTTCAGATCGTACTTGGGGGAATAAAAGGGCGGCAGGCCCCGGAGCTGCAAGATGCACTTGTCACCGGGCATGGTGGCAAGCTCGCTGGGGGTCATCAGCTCACGGCCCAGCCGCTGGGTAGTGAGGTTATAGCTCTCGGACTGGCCCTTGGAGCGCCCGTCCGTCTGCATATAGATGGTGGCCTTGCCCAGCCAGTTTTCCGAGATCTCCTTGATGGTGGAGCTCTCGCGGCCTCCCAGGAACACCACGGAATCCATGTTGCCCAGAATCGTTTCCGCGTTCTTGTCGTAAATGGCCTTACACTGGGCAAGTTGCTGATAAAAGAGGGTTAGACTGATTTCACGGGAGCGGATGACGGCCACCAGCTTTTCCAGGTTTGGCACCTGTCCCGTGTTGGCCGCCTCGTCCCACAGAACCCGCACATGATGGGGCAGGCGGCCCCCGTACTTGTTGTCCGCCCGCTCACACAGCAGGTTGAACATCTGCGAAAACGCCAGCGCCACCAGAAAATTGTAGGTGCTGTCCGTGTCGCTGATACAGAAAAAGGTTGCTGTGCGCCTGTCGCCCATGCGGTCAAGTTCCAACTCGTCATAGGCCATGATCTCCCGGAGCTGGGGGATGTCAAAGGGGGCAAGGCGAGCTCCGCAGGAAATGAGGATGGATTTTGCCGTCTTGCCCGAAACGAGTTGTCAAGGACTTTTTAATCAAATTCACAAAAAAGCCACAAAAAAGTGCCAGAAG
>ERZ857801.2268-NODE-2268-length-16745-cov-18.219652_pt1 | contig 16745 bp, 16 predicted proteins | sample MGYA00519762_ERZ857801 | MGnify/ENA primary metagenome ERZ857801 (study PRJEB31778, sample SAMEA3449368) | human gut metagenome | biome: human gut; feature: human-associated habitat; material: faeces | place: United Kingdom | collected 2010/2012 ...
ATACATCTACCCTTGTGTAGCACAGGACAAACCTATCAGAACAGAAGAATCACTTTGGGAAACTATTATTTATAAAAAGACTACTACTTTCGATGTAGACGGTTATACGTATCAATGCGATGTAGATGACGGTAGCCAATTTGTGACTCTTTATAATAAGGAGAACAAATTAACATACAAAGATATTGTATATCTCTGGAAAAATCTAACGAATGAGGGAAAATAATGATGGCGGCACTGGTGTTCAATGACTTATGAGGACTTATGATGAAAGTCTCGTCGAAGCAAAAGTGCAAGGAAATGAAAGGTAATGAGGACGGACGGTTTTCAAATCATTACCCGATAATGAGGTAAGTTTATAGGTCGTTGGAGTTTATTTCTACTCTCTGCTACATTCTGCATAACAGTGTACAACTCGTTGATAACTAATTTTGTAACCAAAAAGAATTGGATTATGCGAAGTACATTTAAGGTGCTGTTCTATGTGAACGGAAGCAAGGAGAAAAACGGTATTGTCCCCATTATGGGACGAGTTACAATCAATGGCTCGGTGGCACAATTCAGTTGCAAACTAACCATTGCAAAAACAATGTGGGATGCCAAGGGCAATCGTGCCAAAGGCAAGAGCAAAGAGGCACGAGACATCAATTTGGCTTTGGATAACATCAAGGCTCAAATCATCAAGCATTATCAACGCATTTCGGATAGAGAAGCCTATGTTACCGCCGAAATGGTACGCAATGCCTATCAAGGTATCGGAACGGAATACGAAACATTGCTCGGTGCATTTGATAAGGATAACGAGAGTTTCAAGAAGCGTATCGGCATAGACCGTGCAGCAAGCTCCTACAAAGTGCGTGTAAGGTCACGAAATCATTTGGCTGCATTCATCAAGAAGTGCTATAAGCGCAGTGATATTTCTATGCTTGAACTTACTCCTGACTTCATCAAGGAGTATGAAATCTATCTCTCTACTGATGCAGGACTACATAATGGCAGTGTATGGTCGCATTGTATGTGGCTGAAAACAATTGTAGCGAAGGCTCATTACAACGGACTGACAACGAGAAATCCATTTGCTCAGTATCGGGTAAATCAGAATATCAAGGAGCGACAATATCTTACAGAGGATGAAATCAAGGCTGTAATGACACACGAGTTTGCGGATAAGAAGTTGGCTTATATCCGAGACCTGTTCGTATTCGCAAGTTTCACTGCCTTGTCATTCGTGGATATTAAGGAACTGACTACCGATGATATTGTAGAAATAAACGGTGAGAAGTGGATTCTATCCAAGCGGCACAAAACAAAGGTCAATTTCCAAGTGAAGTTGTTGGATATTCCATTACAGATAATCAAGCGATATGAGAGATTCCAAGAGAATAAATTGGTATTCCCTAATTTGAACTATTGGAACATCTGCAAACCACTGAAAAAGATGATAAAAGAGTGCGGAATTTCAAAGGATATTTCATTCCATTCAAGCCGTCATGGATTCGCTACGCTTGCTCTCAGCAAGGGTGTTCCCATTGAGAGTGTCAGCCGCGTATTGGGGCATACGAACATTACCACGACACAAAAGTATGCCAAGATAACCACCGAGAAAATCGACAAGGATTTGACGATGTTCGGCAACAGACTTAATCAATCGTTTAGTGAAATCTCAATAGCAATGTAACTATGGAACGAGCTATAATAACAATCAGCGAAAGTGGTAGAGTAAATATCCCAAGCAAAAGTGTTTGGATGTCGGAAATGGAATTGGTGGAGTTGTTTGGGGTGATAGCCCCGACACTCCGAGCTGCCATAAAAGCAATATACAAGAGTGGAATGCTTTGCCCTGTAAGCACCCAACGATGCGATTTGGCTACTCCTGCAAGTTGGGCTACATTCTACAATCTTGAAGTGGTTATTGCACTGGCGTTTCGTTTGAATACCTATGAGGCAAGTAGGATAAGGCAAAAAGTATTAGAGAGTTTATGCCAGCGAAAAGAGAATGGGATTAGCATAGTGCTATCATTAGGGAACATCGGGCATCAGATTTCAAGCAAAGGGTTATGTTAATATATGAATGAGACCTGCTATTCTCACGAACGGCAGGTCTCAATCGTCTTATATGTAAATATCTATCAAGGAAATGATAGAGTTTCTTAATCTTCTCTATTGTGCCTCATTATTCAAAAGCCACACAGTCTGTCAATGTTCTGTTAGCTGGAAGCTCAACACTTATATATGTATTATAATTTTCTGCTGTGATTTCTACCTCACCACATACGCAATCTTTAAGTGTAATCTTTGCATTTGCAGCAAGAGCTGATAAGTCTAAATAGTAACCTTTTTCAAATACACATTCAGTAAAAGTTGTAGAAACATATGGGCGGATAAGACGGTCATAGTCTTGGTCATAGCCATTGTTTTGCCAATATTTAGATGAGTTCTCTCCAAAATTACATTTTGTGAATGAAACGGCATCAAGACCTGCAAGACTTGTCCACCCTTTCACTGTAGAGTTTGTCACTATCAGATTCTTCCCATTATGCTCAGTAGTATTGATTGCATAACCAGGACCATCAACAACTACATTATCAATATAAATATCTTGTTTAGGCGATGAAATAACAATACCACGACCGACAGGGGTGTCAATTGTTAAATTCTTGATTGTACCTCCATATGTTTCAACAGCATAACCATTGTATTGAGGATTTTCAATATCCAAAGAGAATCCATTGCCATCAAGAACACCACCTTCTTTCATAACTACAGCAACAGGAGTTCCATAAATAGCACTATTTGCAAGAGGAGCGGCTACATCTTCAGCAAATACAGTTGTATATCCTTGACTAAGAGCATAATTTACGCCATTAGCAGTACCTACTGTTGCAATATTATTTTCTACAGTATAAACATTTACAGTTACATTGTTAGTAGTATTTGAAGAAAGATCTGCGTTTGGTCTGTTATCACCCACAACTGCACCAGCAGCTGATTCCTTACCTGTATCTGCATATTCAGCAATCATATCTGCAATTACATTAGTATTATTAACTACGCAGTTTTCAACTTTAGCACCAGTCATTAAGCGTCCTGCTATACCACCAACACTTCTGTAGGCTGTTATATCAAGGTTGTTTACAGTACAGTTTGTAACAGAATAGCCCGTTTTGCTATTCTCAGAAACATATCCAACGATACCACCAACGTTATTAGCATTATTTTTCTGGCTGTTAGGAGTTGAGAGAATCTTACCACCATCTACATGACAATTCTCAATATTACCATAGATAGAACCTACGACTGCACCTGCTTTGTAATGTCCAGATATATTAACATTAGACAATTTTACATTCTTAATGTTACCAATTACATTACCAAACAAGCCAGCAGAATTTTCATCATCAGTAACCTTTACAGTCAAATTACTTATTGTCTTATTACCACCATCGAAAGTTCCCATGAATGTTTTGGTTGTACCGATAGGAGTCCAAGCAACATTTTTCATATCAACATCAGAAGTCAATTTCACTGTATAACCAGAGAATTGGTTGCTATTGGTATTACTTTCTGTTGATAACCAGTTAAGACCATCTACTGAGTAGAGATAATAGGTCTTGGTCGCTGCATCATATTTAACTCCATTTGTAACCTCTTCAAATTCAGGATAATTATAATCATCATCGAATCTTTCATCAATAACAATATTGAATTGAATATCGCCCGTCAGAAGTTTACCAAGAATATTTGTTCTCCAATTACGTTGTACGGGAACTGCATGTAAACCTTCATCGAAAACGATGTCTTCACCACCTGACTTAAATGTAAACTGCAGACCATCTGCTTCCAAAGTAGTTCTCTTTTCATCGTTATCAGTCAAAATATAGCTCATAGAAAGATACTTGTACTTCTCGTTTTCCTGAATAGTACCATCTCTATCCACATCAACTTCCAAAATTGCAGGGTCTGTAGGGATTGCTGCAAAATCATATTCAACTGCCTGTTCGCCTTTTACGGTACCATCGAGCAAGTTGATAGAAGTAGCAGCATTCTTGATGACAACCTTTGACGCGGTAATTTCTATACCTGATTCTACTGCTGCTTTCCAATCAGCTTCTGTTACACCCACATTGATTTGAGCAAAAGGACGCTTCAATACAACATCAATTTCTGTATTGCCTGTTACCTTGAAAGTTTCAGCCTTGAAGAATGCGTCACGAGTCTCATCGTTATTGTCACCCTCATAATCTACGGCAACTTTTAGTCCGTCAGGTTCTGCAGTAACTGTGTAAGCATTGCAGCTTGCATCTTGTGCCCAAAATACGGCTGTGTACTCCTGTCCCTTTGCCAATGTCACTTCTACTGCATCTTGCTTACTTCCATTAGGAAAAGCTTTTGGCTTTGTCAACAAGCCGTTTGTAGAGCCTGCAATAGTTGTAATCAATTTTCCGTCTGCATCGAAGATAGCATAGTACAATAAATCTGCACCTGTACCATCACTGATAGCACGGGTAGCGATACCACCTTCGGCTGCAAGCGAGAACGTCACCTGCGCCTCATTTCCTGACTGAACCACATCCAGTTCGTCATTCGAACACGATGTTGCGAGCAACATACCTGCTGCTGCGAACATACCTAAGAATAATTTCTTGTTCATCTTTGAAAAATTTAATTGTTATACAAATAGTTATTTTGATTTTCTTGTTTCTTAATGTTTGCCACATCCCTTGTGAATGTCGCACTCATTGTCGAGGGCTGTTCTGTCTATGCAGAACCGAGTATTATATCAATCTGTCGTTGCCTGCTGATGCAGGGTAAAGGTCTCGGAACTGTTCCTCACCTTTGCGATGTTAGCTTGTTTGTTCTTTTCTGTTCGGCTTTTAACTCGTTATTAGGGTTATACTTATATTGAAAATCTCTTATTCTGTTGGTGTGAAATTTCCTGCAATGTTGCTTCTTTGGTTCGCCTCTATCTCTACCTGTGGAAATTCTACCGTTTTGCTGTTATTGCCATCAGTCAAAGTCAATTTGGCAGAAATATTTGTGGCTGTGGTCGGGGCAAACACATAGCCCATAGCGAGATAGTTATATTCTGTGCCGTCAGCCGAGAATGTTTCGGTTGTAGTCTCGCTGAAATTCCAAGTAAATTCGGCATTTCCGCTTACTGTGTTCGTGAATGGATAGAATGTGTTTGGGACTGCCTTTGCAGTAAATGTGGCTTGCATCGGTGTCCCTATAGTACCCACATTGATTTGAGCCAATGGACGGACAAGTTCAACGGGATAACTGCAATCCCCTGTAATGGTAATATCTTCCATTGTGGCGAAGAATGCGTCTGCGGCTTCTGCCTCAGAGAATGTAATCGGATTGGGCAGAGTATTCATTTCAATGGCGGTCAGATCATCTATATTGTAGATGTTCTGATTGTTATCATACGCCCAAAAGACAAAACTATATGTCTGTTCCTGAGCCAATGTTAGCTGCACATTAACCGAAGTGCCGTTTATCGGGAACGATTGGCGGTCTATTTCATAATAGTTCCAACTGCCACCGCTGTTGGTATGCACATCGGCAACACCCTTTTTGAATATGCCGACCACAAGGGTATTCACTTGCTCCGCCTTACCGAATGAACGGGTACGGGTGTCAGTTGGAAGTGTGGCTGTGAAACTCACCTGAACATCGCCCACATCGTGCAATTCATCCGAACAGGATTGTATGCCTATCATAGTCAAGGCAAGCATCGCCAATATCTGTATGTTATGTAGTAGATTCTTCATTATGTCTATCTGTTATGGGAAAATAAGGTTATGGTCTCCGTCAAAGTCGGGATTGATGGTTACACCTCCCGAAGCCTCCGACATAAGGAACATACCTGTCATTATGGTATGGTGGCTACGTTTGAGCGGTACCTCTATCGGCTCGGTCAAGGAGAGTTGTGTACCCTCATTGTCATAGATACCTATCTGCACGGTTACAGCCGACTTCTTGCCGTTCACAAACACATAGTCAAATCCCATCGTTGCCTCCGATTCGGAGAGCTTTCTCAATGTGGATTCAAACATCACTCCCGTAGAGGAGTCCACAGGCTTGTCGGTATTCATACTGTAAGCATCGGGCATAAATCCTACATAGTAGAACACCACCTTGTAATCCTCGATGTTTACGGCTCTTGTCTGGGTATCATCTGTTGATGCAGCCTTGTTTCCGTTGGCTTTCGAAGCGACACGTACAGATTCCTTGTCTATAAACTCCACCACATCGTTTGTTACGAACTCAAATTTGGCAAGAGGACGCTGCATCGCAATATCCAATGTATCGGGCAAATGCTCCATAATATCCGCTACAAGGGAAATGTTGTTTGAGCCTCGGAAAGCATCCCGATAGTCATTATTACCCTTGTGGTCGCCTTGCAGTCTGATTTCCGCAAAGTTGTCGGCATTGTGGAAATGGCTGTCACCGCTTGTCTGCACCAAATCCGACCATACCATCACATTGTAACTGCCGGGCAAGAGGTCGAGCGTCACTTCGTGGTCATAACCCTCTGATATATCTTTCGTGAATACGAACTCCTGTGTGTAGTCCGATGTGGTACGCATCTTTTCCGACACGGGATAGGTGCGGACAATGTAACATATCTTTCCATAATCACGATGATTGTCGTATGTTTCGCCATATCCCTGCTCAATGACCGATATCCCATCATACAGATGTTCCCATTCGGTCATATCTGTTTCATAATTGAGGCGAAGATGCATTTTTACAAACTCCGGCGTTTCAGGCCATTCGTGAACATCACAAGCCGAAAGAAACAATATCGGCAGGCACATAATAAAGTATAGAATCTTTCTCATCGCTTGCCTCCTTTCTTCTTTAAGTCAAACGAATAGGAGAACGATACCGCTGCTTGGTCGATACCCCAATAGGTCTTCTTGATGCTCTCTATCATCAGACCGTCTTTTGTGCGTGGGGTATTGTGGAACTTGTCGTAGTGATTTGAATATACTCCTGCTCCGAGTGAGAACTCCACCCTCCAACGGTTGTTTTTGCTGATGGGCAGACGATAACCGATGCTCACACCGCCACCGATGGCAGGTGTCTCACGGTTATGGTCTTGGTAGCGGTAATCACCATCAAAAGCAAAATTGTAGTATGCCAGTCCGAAGTGTGCTCCTGCGAAGAATCCGTCATTCTCTTCCGACAGCCAATAGCGGAACTCAGGCTGTACGGCGAAAGTGCGGAACTTGATGGTTGATTTGAAGTAGTCCCAAGCCGAATAATAGACAGGAAGCGTAAACGACCAATGCTTTGCCAAATCTACTTCTGCGGCAACATTGGCGATAGCCATCCCCAAGCCTATGGCATTGGTCTTCAAATGGAGTTTGCGGCTCCATCCCTCTATTTCGGAAATAACTGTTTCTACGATAGCCGTTGTGTCGGATACCATTTCAACGGCTTCAACTATTGGCTCTACCTTAATGGTATCAGGTACGATTATAGGCTCTTGTACGGGTGGCAACTCTTTCTTGTAGGTTACGAATACCGCACAGGCATTTCGCATCTGTTCGAAGAAAAGCTTGTTCATCTGCTGCCATACCTTGCCACCGTCCAATGCTCTCAATTTTACGATACGGTTATCGATATGTGTATTCGGGTGATGATAGTCCACCAATCGGGCTTCTTCCTCCAAGATGGCAATTACTTCATCCTTGCGGATAAGTCCCGAATCCTCAATCTGCGATTTGAGATAATCCCACGGGATATAGCTGTCATTATAGGTAATAAGGCTGTCGGGAATATCCACCTCACTGCGGATGAACTTTTCAAGTGCCGATAGACGGCCTTGTGCCAACTTGCGGTTGAGTTGATAACTGCCTTCGGGAGAAGCTGCTCCGCAGAAGGATACTTCAATGATGTTGATTGTACTGTCTTGGCGTATAGTTCGTAGGAACTCCAACATCTCCTGCATACGGGCGGCATTGTCCGAATAGGCGGAGTCTATGACAGTACTGTTCACACGGAAGTCAATACAGATTTCCGTGTGTCTCTCTTGCGAATGCGCAATACCTACACCAAACAGCAAGAGAATCAGTGTTATACAATATTTCTTAATGCGCATAAATCAGAATAATAGGTCACTTCTCTTTGGAAGAGTGATTTATGCGACATACTGCTATTGATTACGAGTAGGTTATTTGAACAGTCACGACATAATTTGCTCAACAATCAACATTGCCACTAAACAAAATCTGAATCGAGCATAACATTTTTTAGTGTAATTTGGTGCTATTTGCCGAAAAATGTGTAATTTTGCATCGGTAATCATTTCTCTTCCAAAGAGATAAGTTCTCTCTTCCAAAGAGACCTTTCATTCGCTCAACAATCTATTCTGCTCTGCACCTTCAACATCAGCCCTATTCTTTTGGCTCTTACGGCTTATTGTGTCTTGACTTTATAATTTCAGGAGTATATTTATAGAGATATTTACGGAAAGAATGGATGTTAAGTCCAAATCGTTCAGCAATATCCTTCATCGTATCTGTGCCGTTTTTCAGACATTCGATAGCAGCTGCATATTTATCTGCCGTCTTTTGTTTCCTAAGTATCTGCTTGCGTTCCGTCTTACGATGAAGCAGTTCGGGATACTTGCTCTTTATGTAAGTTCTGAAATATTCATTGTAGCCACACTCGTCCATCACGGCATGGATAGTGGCGTTCCCTGATTTCAACATTTCTACCCCTTCAGCAAACATCTGTTCACTGGATACAAGCAACGAATTATGCTTTTCGATGGCTTCGGGATAGTTACGGCGTATAAAACCGCCTACACTATTATAGGTAAGTCCCAACCGTTTGGCAATGGATTTCAAGGACTCGGAAGTGGTTGCATAGATGCGTAGCGCCTCCGCATACTTTTCTGCACTACGATTGGAAACGACCTTACCGTCAGATGTCCTTATCATTCCACGGGCTGTAACCAATTCGGGATGATGCTCCCTGAGATACATCCTGAATGTTTCGGGATTCAGTCCAAATTCCGCTGCGACCTTTGCTGTTGGCAAATCGGTATTCTGTAATCTTTCGATTGCATTGGCATATTTCTCAGCAGAAGATTTTTTATAACGTTTGGTTTGCTCCAATGCCATACCTTCGTCAAAGCCACGTCTAAGAACCATCAGTTCGGGATACCAAGTTCTCAAGTGGTAGCGGAAGCCACCGAGAGTTACCCCAACAATACGTACTATATCCTTTACATCCCTCGATGTTGTACGATACAGGTCTATAGCCTTCTCATATTTTTCAAGAGTTTCACGGTCTGGCTCACATACAGTCCAATTTCCGTTACGCAGACCTCTGACCTTTTGACCTGTTGCACGGATACGTTTCTCCTCCCTATTACGGGTAATTTGTGGATAATAGGCTAAGATGTGTTCTCGCAAACCCGTGTAGGATACATTACAAGCCTCTGCAACCTCTTCAATGGTTTTATCGGATGATTGCAACATCTCAATGGCAGTAGCATACTCTTCCTTGCTCCACTTGCGTGCTCCATATTGCAGATTGACGGTTATTCCTATCCGTCTGCGTTCCTGTTCTCTGCGTGGTACGATATCGGGGTAATGTCTGCGAAGTTGGCTTGCCAAAGAGGAACAATCTACGTTGAAGATACGTGCTATCTGGGATATATTGTATTCAATATACTCCATACTGTCGCAAGCGGCAATGGCATCCTTATATTTGTAATGGGCGGCAGTAGTTTGACCTTTCTTTCCTCTAAGTTTGACATTCTTAAATTCTGTAAGATTATGTCGTTTGAGGATTAGGTCACGGTGATGAGTGGAGAGGTAAGAACTGAACGCGTAAAAGCCGACCCCAGTCTGCTCACATATTTGTTTTATGGAAAGACCGGTCTCTACATAGAGGGTAATTGCATCGCTATACTTTTCTCTGGTTTCGTTTCTAATTCCTCGTTGCTCTTTCAACTGTTGGTTGCCATTTTTTATGGATTACTTAATTGGGGTAGGCAATCGTCAGGTTTACAAGTTCTTAATTCTATATAAAGAAGCTAAAGAGTAAACCTCTCTTGATAAGAGCAATTCATATTGTAGGTCTATTCTATGAATGAGTCTATTAGCAGGTTGATACATTGGAATTTGCTCAACAATAGACCTGTGGAGCAAAACAAAATGAAAATCAACCTGCTTTTTTAATTCCTTTTTTGGTTCCGATTATATTATTCTTCGTAAATTTGCAACGGTAATCATTTCTCTTATCAAGAGATTTTCTCGTTCGCTCAACACTCCTTCACTCATAGAGATTTCAATATCATACTGTTCGCCTTGTCGATGGCTACGGTATCCAATGATGCAAGGTAGATGCGTGTGGTGGCTTCCGAGTCGTGTCCCATACCCTCACTGATTACCGATAGCGGTACATTCTTGCTCTTGGCGATGCTCGCCCAAGCGTGACGAGCAACATACAAGGTTAGTGAAACGGATAATCCCAACTCTTTACCGATGATTTTTAGGCAACGGTTGATGTTATGGGCTGCATAGATATATTGCTTGCGTTCATCTATATCACCGAAAGGTTTGATGATTGGCAACAGGTAATTGGATTGCGAAGTATCGTACTTATTCACAATCTCCTGCATACATTTCTCCCATTTGATGAACAGTTGCTGCCCCGTCTTGCGTCTGCGATAGGAAAGCACACCATTCTGCAAATCCTTTTTTCGCAGGTATGCCATATCCACGAATGACATACCTCGGGTATAGAAACTCATAAGGAACATATCTCGGGCAAAATCAAAGGTCGGATTCATCGAAAAATCCATTTCTTTGATTCGCTTGATAACTTTCAGAGGTACCGCTCGCTTGACGGTCTTTTCCACTCCCGTATAGACGTGCTTGAATGGAAAGCGTTGTGAGGTAAGTCCCTTTTCTACGGCACGATTATATACTGCTCTGAGATTACGCATATAGAATGATGAAGAGTTGGGACTCACTCCATTATTCTTCAAATATGCTTCGTATGCCATCATCATATCGGAATCCATATCATCCAATGGCACATCCTTGTCCTCTCGGAAACGTCTGAAACTGCAAAGGGTCGCAGCATATGTTTCCGATGTACGTATCTTACCCAATGTTTTAAGATTGGCAATGACTCCCTCCATAAATGGGAAGAGAAAATTTTCGGGGTTATCCGATACAAATTCCGCTATCACATCACCTGCGGTATAATCACAACCGCTATGCTCAAAATCAGCGATGACCTTTTGGAAATGCTTTACATCCATCCGGATTTTGTCGCCAATCTCCGATAGGTGGCGTTTTCTAGTCTCGTTGAACTTGGGTAACACCACCTCCGAAGAGTGACTGTTCCACTCATAGTCGTAGAGACGGTAGCCCGTCTTTTGCTGACGGGCTACACGATTATGGATTACTTGATAGAAAATTGAGCCTTGTCCTCCATCAACCGTTGATGGTCGGAACTTAATCTTTACTGTTGCCATATCACAATCAGGGTTTTGATTTATTTTGTTTAACCTTACTATTATCCTGCTTGTCCTTAATGGACTTGGCTTTGCTCTCCTGTTCCCTTGCTGCCTGCTCTTTCAAACGTGCTTGCTCGGCAAGGGCTGCTTGTTTGCGGACAGCCTCTTCGTAGGTCTCCACATCCTCACGCATCTGCTCGATTGCTTCGTTGTTGCGGTTGAGTTCAAAGATGTCCTCCAATGTGGCAATCTGTTCAGCCGAGGCATCGCCTTTCATCTTGATGTAGCGATATTTGAGTGCATCATCATCCCTCTGAATATTTGGTCTTGACAAATGATATATTGCTGATGCACCTGATGCCAAAAGAATGACAAACATTGATAGGAGAATCCAAGACTCCTTTGTGTAAAGAGCAAATGAGTGTCGTTTCTCGTCAATGTTGTGCTTTACCTTTATTTCATCCATCTTGTCAATAGCCTCTGCAAGCTGTTGTTTTACACCCTCAAAGTCGGGTTGTTCTTGCTCACTGATGCCATCCATTCGCTTGTTTATTTTGCTAAATTCATTGACAACAAAGCCTGCAAGTTTATTGGTTTTAGCATCATAATACTCTTTGTTTTCCCGATTGCCATTCTCGATTAACTCTTTAATGGGTGTCAAATCTACATTGGCATTTACTGTTTGTTCTGGTCGTTGGCTCTTGCTGATGGTCAGCAACTCTTCCAACATTGCGATGATGATTGAATTATTTTCCTGCATACTATTCTGTTTTTAAGTGGTTAATGATTAGAGTTTGAATCCTCTCGTTCTTTTTTTCTTCGGCTTCTGCTGTATTAAGCGGCGAAAATCTGCCTCTTCCTGGCTATCCATATCGGGCGAAGATGTGAAGTCCAACAAGCCTAATGAACCGCTGATAAGTTCCGATTCCTTGTTCTCAAAATGGCTTATCTGCATATGGTGCGGTTCATATTGTCGCTGATATTCCGCTTGATTGTGACTATTCAGAGCTTTATCAATCTTTGAATAACTGAAACTGCGGTCTATCTTCGAGCCGTTGAAGTGGTAGCCATTCTTGGTAAAGATGATGCCTTGCACCTCATTGGTGTTACCCTTATACTTGAAGCGGACATCTATGCCTTCGGCTTTCAACCGCTTCAACATTGTAGTCCAATCCGAACATCTTGCAACTTCCCGTTTGAGAACTTGGTATATCTCGTAACGGGTTTTGTCAGGCTCTTTCAGTCGGTGCGTTTTTACCTGTTCTTTGCCATTTGCGAAGTATAGACAGTATTTGCGTGTCAGCTCCTTGCAGATGCGTTCACTGCGGTAACGGTCATTCCTGTCGCTGATGGTTCTACCGTTATTATCCACACGATTAAAGGCTATATGAACGTGCGGATGCTCTTTATCATAGTGTCGTCCGATGATATATTGCGTATCACGAATGCCCATTTTCTCCATATATTCTCGGCTTATCTGTATTATAAGTTCGTCAGTTAAGCGTGGCAAATCCTGCTTTGAGAAGCTGAGTGAGATGTGTCCGATGAACTTATCTACTCGTGGATTAAGCCTCGATTGAGCAATGAAACATCGGGCTATCGTGCTGTTGTCATTGAACAATACACCTTGACAATCTATGAGCGTGGCTTGCTTCTTCTTATCGAGGAAATAATCGACAATTCCTTTGGCTCCTGAGCCTTTCACAATCTTGGCCATCATAGGCTGATATGATCTATAATGTTTTCCATTGACAGCAATAGATGTTGGCATTGCCCGTAGTGCAGCCTTACGCCTTCGCGATGAGCCTTGCGAGTGAGCTGATTGAGATTGTTTGCCATTCCGCATAGTTTGCGGATATAGTCCGCTTGTTCGGTGGTAAGGCGTGCCCTGATATGGCAATCACGGATAGCCATTCTTACAATCTCACTTGCCGATACCCCTGCATTCTTGGCTTTAAGTTTCATAGCGTAGTACTCTTCGGTAGCCATCTTTACCGTTATGCGGTACTTGCGTTTCTCGGACAACTTCTTCGTAGGTCGTCCTCCCTTGTTGGATGTCTTGTTATTGATACTTCGTTTCATACGATTTCTGATTTTGAAAATGATACATACATTGTTTACTTGATAGACCAACGGGATGTCTTCTTCTGCGACCTTCGGGAGTGGAAGCAAGTGGTTTTGGTCTGCCCAAAACATAAACTTGCTTCCCCACTAACCGAAGGTCAATCAATTTTGAGTACCTCAAAATGAAATGCCGTTGGAATAATTCTTAAATAGAATGGATTAAGAGGTTACATTCCTTTCCAATGCTCAAAATCTTCTGAATAGAGTTCGATGTGGTGGCGGACGATGTTCTCCAATAGTCCCGACATACTCATTCTATCCTCACCGATTTTGCAGGCGAACTTATCGAGCATCTTACGCAACTTACCACTGATGAATACGGGCTTGCGGTCTTCAATCTTGTAAGGTCGCATAAATGTGTTGCGGTACTCCTCCAACGAGAGCTTACGTTGCTTGCTACTCACTCTGCGTTGGATGGTCGGAGTCGGTGGCTGTTGCTCGACTACATCGGTAGGTGGAACTTCATCTGTCACCTCTGCAACGGAAGGCACTGCTTCCGTTTGGGCTTGTTCCGTTACAGATGGTAGAGGAAGTGGCTTAATGTTTTCAATAGAGAAATCCTCCAATGCGGCATCAACACTCTTCTTTCGACTCTCTTCTATCTGCGAGTTCTGCTCGGAGAAATCCAAACCTGTCATTTCCTGCAACTCTGTTTTACTTAAAGTCTGTTTTTTACTCATTTTTTGAATGGTTTTGAAAGTTAATACTATGGTCTTTGTGCACAATTTTGACCGATTATCTGCTGCAAAGAAAATGTGCATACAATTCTGCCACAACTAATTAGGTCTATGTAGGCAATTATGAATTGTATTGCATTTAGGGGTGATTCGTAGGCAGTGCAGACTGCATAATTCTTCCCAAGTTGAACGGGTAATTATGGATTAGGACGAAATTCTTAATTGAGGAAATTAAGGGCTTAAATACGATAGCAGATAGACGGACTGCCGAAACATTGGGAGTTGGTCTATCCGCTATACTGCTATCATAGAATTAGCGACTATCCGTTTCGGCTGTTCGGAGCAGAAGTTTGGCAGACGGATAGGTATCGGTCTGTTTGACAAACGACAATGCAGCGGACAAGATCCGAGACGTGCAGTTGCTTGGGGGTATTCTTATATAATATTGGTTACAATGTGATGTATGTTTAAAAATGTATCATCATATACATCTAAAAGTGCCACGAACTGTGCCACATGCTGCAACAGGCTCACCGAATGATTGAGGTGTGATAACTTATCTATTACTTCGCACCAACAAAACGAAATTGCATATGAGGAAAGAGCCTATTTCGATGACTGATTATCGTGCCTGTGATGAAACGATATGACAAGCAATGACACCTATTGTTAGTGCCATTGAAGTATGAAAATCTCTTCCTTATTTAGCAGTGCGAAACAAGAAAACAAGTGTAATAAATATAAATAAAGCGTATGGATTTAATCATTTTTGAGAGAAAGGCATTCGAGGAATTTGCCACGAAGATTGAGCAGTTCATTCTGCGAGTATCAAACTCACCCGTTGTCAAGAGCGGGAAGAAAAAGACAAACAATTGGCTCGACCATCAGGATGTTTGTCAGAGGTTGAAAATTAGCAAGCGTACATTGCAGACCTTGAGAGATAACGGTACGCTTGCCTACACCAAAATCGGCAACCGCACATACTACCTGCCCGAAGATGTGGATAGCATTATTACGAAGGTAGAGGACAGGCGAAAAGAAGCCAAATGGAAAGGGCGAGAAATCTAATCAATGTATAACAATAAAACCATTTGAACTATGTATCAGGAGATGCGAACTAAAGACGATGCGTGGATGCAGTCCATTCACGAGAGTATCGACCAACTATCGGAGATTCTCGATAGTATGCCAAAAGACGGGACAGCCTTACAGAACGATGATGAGTACCTCTGCGACAAAGAGGTGGCTTATATGCTTAAAGTGAGCCGAAGAACATTGAGTGAATACCGAAGCAATGGCACATTGCCATATTATGTGCTCGGTGGCAAAGTTCTGTACAAACGGAGCGAGATTGAGCAAACGTTGAAACGGGAGTACAACGGAAAGCACTTGATGAATAACAGCGGATAACCCATCTATATTTTGGGAGGGAGTGAAATTTACCGCTTGCCCTATATTCATCTACTGCAAAATAATAGTGCTCCTATGGATAGAAACAAGAACAGCATACAAATGGGTTATCAATGTAAGAATCCTTTTGTATGCTGTCTGTTTATCTTTATCTACATTTTCGTCAGTCGCTCATTTCCGTTGCCGTCTGCATTTCTGAGTACAGACATTGAAAGGGGAAAGGTTTTCGGACTGAATACTCTCCGCAGGAGGAAGATTCAGACCGAAACGGCTTGCCGCTTGACCTTTCAACTTTCAAGGGCTATTGTACTACCTTCGCAGACGAGCAAAGGAAAGGGGCGACTGACGGAATCTGAAAACTCATATATATCGCAGATTGATGATAGACCAAATCAAATTTTATCCTGCAATAATGAAAAATGCACCGTCCTTTTGCTCGTTCATAAAAAAGTTGTACCTTTGTTCCAAGATGAGTTGTACATCAATGCAAATCACGCAAGTATGTAGAAATCAGAACAGTTGCCAACTCATTACCTCGTTCTTGAACTTTCCGCATAAACTTTTTATTCTTAGCGGATTATGAGATTATTCCAAATAAATTGTATATAAAGCCACGGAAAAAGCATATATTGGTAGTTGGAACAGTAAGGTGGTTGAATACGATAGCTCCATGAGTTGGCAAGAAGACTTCATTGTAGACCAAGCATTCACCAAAGCCATGGCAGATGAAATTGGGAAAGATGAGTTATCAATAACCATGCTACTAAGCCCAGACACAGGAAAAGTAATCGAAGTATATTTCAATTTTACGACCTTTAATCCATACGCTAGAGTACCACTGTATGTCTATAGAGAAATCGAAGTAAAACTGAAAGAACAAATTCAATACAAACCAGGGGAAGTAGGAAAACAACTCAACCATATCATGTTGTCGTGGATGCAGAAACCCAAAGGAAAACTCCCCCCATTAAATCCTCCCGGTCCTCTGATGTAACATTGTAAACCAACCTGCCTATGCACGAAAGAATCTATAGCAGTTT
>ERZ857801.2272-NODE-2272-length-16727-cov-5.551524_pt1 | contig 16727 bp, 23 predicted proteins | sample MGYA00519762_ERZ857801 | MGnify/ENA primary metagenome ERZ857801 (study PRJEB31778, sample SAMEA3449368) | human gut metagenome | biome: human gut; feature: human-associated habitat; material: faeces | place: United Kingdom | collected 2010/2012 ...
CCCTCATCCGTCACGGCTTCGCCGTGCCACCTTCCCCCCAGGGGGAAGGCTTAAAGGGAGCAGGCGGCGAAACTCCCCACCCCTGAGAAAACCTGCTCCACCTTGTGTTAAAAGGAAAACCCTGCTACAATACGGGGGACGAAATCCAAGCAGGGAGGGGGAGAGACCATGGAACAGTACCGCCTGGTGGCCACGCCGGAGGGCCCCATCACCTACCGCCTGGTGAAAAAGCGGGTAAAAAACCTGAACCTCCGCCTGGACCGGACGGGAGAAGTGGTCCTCTCCGTCCCCCTGCGGTGCCCGGCGGAGCGGGCGGACGCCTTTGTGATCGAGAAAAGCGGTTGGATTGTGGGGCACCTCCCAAAGCCGGAGGAGGCCCCGCCCCTGCTGCCGGAGCCGGACCGGAGGGAGTGCGCCCGCCTGCTGGGGGAGGCCGTCCTGCGGGTCTACCCCCTGGTGGCCGGAAGCGGCGTGCCCATGCCCCAAATCAAACTGCGGAAGATGAAAAGCCAGTGGGGCAACTGCCACTACCGGCAGGGGTACATCACCCTGAACACCGCCCTGGCCCGCTGTCCGGAATTTCTGAGAGACTATGTGGCCCTCCACGAGCTGGTCCACTTTCTCCACCACGACCACGGCCCCGGCTTCTACGCCGCCATGGACGCCAGGATGCCGGACTGGCGGAAGCGGCGGCAGGAATTGAAGCGATACGCTCAGGCCCTTGTGCTGTAAAGAAAATTGACCTGACAGGGACCCCGCTCCCATCTCAGTGGAGAGCGGGGTTTTACATTTCTTAAATTTATCGAAAAACAATAAAAATATATTGACAAACAGTTTTTGTCGTGTTATCCTGCGGTCAAGCTAAAGGGGGAATTTTCCATGGAACAGACGAATGTGCAGAAGCTGGCCCGGGTGTTGCGGTGGCTGGTGGCCCTGGCCTTTGTATGCAATATAATTGCGCTCTATTTTGTGCCTGCGATTGTTTTGCTCTCGCCGATTGAATTGTTTCAGGGATTTTGGGATCGCCTGTTGATCCTTTTGCAGATTCAGCCGCTGGGGGAGGATGATATCTATACTCCTATGGTATTCGTCGCTCTGTTTGCCTGGCAGGAGATGTGGCGAGAGCCCACGTCTCTGCCTTACGTAGGGTTTCTACTCCTATGCGGCATCTCCTCGGCGCAAATCCTGTACCAGGCTCGGCGCGTTTTGGATACCATTTTGGCGGGCTCCCCCTTTGTGGGAAAAAACGCTCAGGCGCTGAAAAGCGCGGCAGTCTGCTGTTGGGTGATCTCAGGGGCAGCGCTCCTCCGCATGATTTTGGAGATCATCGCGCTGAAGAATCCGGCACCGTTGATTACCTATAATGCGGCGGCCGTTCCCATTTTCTTTATGGGCGGCCTGCTGTTCCTGGTCATGTCCGCCCTGTTCCGCCAGGCGGCGGAGCTTCAGGAGGACCAGGACCTGACCATTTAAAGGGGGCGGGAGAACATGGGAATTGTCGTAAATCTGGACGTGATGATGGCCAAGCGGAAGATGTCCCTGGGGGAACTGGCCCAGAAGGTGGACATCACCATGGCCAACCTGTCCATTTTAAAGAACAACAAGGCCCGGGCGGTGCGCTTCTCCACCCTGGAGGCCATCTGCAAGGCCCTGGACTGCCAGCCGGGGGATATTCTGGAGTACGTGCCTGATGGGGAGGAGTAAGGAATGATGGAGTGGGTTGTGGTACCGGTAGCACTGATTATTTTGGTGGGAGAGTATTCTGCTGTGCTGTGGCTGCCCGCGCTGGCGGCCTCGATCTGGCTGGTGGTCAAGGAGCCAAGGTCCAGGAAGGTGCTCCTGCCGCTGGCGGGGGGCTGCCTGGTGTGCATGCTTATCCTGTGGGGAGGGCCCAAGCTCGAGGAGGCCTATGACCTCCGCCTGCGCAGCTGGCTGACTACCGGCCCGCTCTGCCTGCTGGTTCTGCTGTTCCTGGTCCTGCTGGTGGTAACCGCTTGGTATGGCGGGCGGCATATTTCCAGGCGCTGGCTCAGGCGGCTGGTCAAGGCTGGGGCTGCGCTGTCTGTGTATTCGGTGCTGCTCTGGGGACTTTTTTTCACCCTGCTGACCGCCCGGCCGGAAACGGTAGGGGATTGGAGGGGCCAGAAAGTGGTCATGCAGGAGCTTACCTGGATGGAGACCACCTATAGCTACTACGCCTACAACGGCCCCTTCCTGCTGGGTGAGAGCCTGGGCTGGTCCGAGGAGCCCTGGGGAGAGGACCTGAACTGACAGACGGGGCTCCTTTTGAAGTGGATGTCTGACAAGGAGTGACACACGCCATGGGAATGCTGGAGATGGTGTTTCTGGCCGCAAGTCGGCCCTGGATGTTTGTGGGGATCTGCATTGGACTGCTGGCCTGGGGGATGTTCCCGGTGGTGCTGTGCGAGGGCTGGTTTTACGAGAATGTGCGGAAGGAAAAAATTCTGCGCAGACTGATTTTTGCGGCGCTCCTGCTGTTTTTCCTGCGCTTTGGCGGAGCGTTCCTGCTCTCCCTGGCGGAATTGAGCTGGCGTCGGTGGGTCAAGGCCCTGCTGACCTATTCTCTGCTGGGGATGCTGTGCTTTCTGGGCGCAAAGACGGTGGACCGGCTGATGGACAATCCAGAGCGTCCCAACTGGATCAAGTGGCTGTCTGCCCTGTGGCTGGTGGCACTGATCGGTTCGGCGATAGGGTATGCTGGACTGCGGCTGGTATTTTCTTCTGCCGCCGACTGGGTGACTGAGTGGGAGGGGCAGACGGTGGTGCTGGAAAACACCGGGATCTTTGAGGAGACCGGCTATGCCTACGCCGGGCCGTTTGTCCGGGGACGGGATGCTCTATTTGTTTGGAGCGACTAGGACAGATTTTCAGAGTGCCGCGCAAGAATTGAACGGAATGAATGGCCCGCCTTGGAATCTGTGCCGGTCTTTTTGGAATTGATCTGTTTACAGTGATCGCGTTTGAACGGGAGGAGTACCGATGAATCGAAAACGAGTGCTTCGAATTGCCCTAATTGTGGTCCTGATTTTGATGCTGGGCACGCTTTGGACCGCCCTCCAGGGCGGCCCCCTGGCCAGAAGCTATGCCAAACTGCTGTTCCAGCAGAACCGGACTGATTTTGACTCTGCCGCCGCCCAGGCGGTGGAGCAGGGGAGCGGTCAGGGAATCCCCCGTCCCTTTGGGGTGCGGGACGTGACCCTCTGGGATTATGGAGGGACGGTGGTGGACTTTTCCATGGGAAGCTCTGGGATAGGGTCCTCCACAACATACTGGGGTATCCAATACGTGCCCTCCGGGGAGCGGCTGGGCTTTCAGGGCTCACGGCTGGAGGGCTGGATTTCCGACAGGGACGGCTGGCGCTGGGAGGAGAGCGGCGGAGACAACCGCTGTTACATCCAGGAGCTGGATGAGCGCTGGTACTACTATGAGATGTCCTTTTAAGACAGGAGGGGGATTGCATGAGAAAGTGGGGTTTTCTTGGCCTGATGTTTGGACTCTCCCTGCTCAACGGCGGATTTTTTGTGCGGGACACCCTGCGGCTGATGGGGGAGGGGATTGCAGGGGTGGACAATCAGGCGTCCCTGCTGTTCATCCCGATTTTCTGGATCATAGCTGCGGCGGTTTTGCTGGTGATCTATGCGTGGGCGCTGATTTATGGGATCAGGATTGAGCGCCGGTATCGGTTTCGCGCGGCACAACTTGTTTGTCTTTCTGAATTGAGCAGGCGGGAGCTGGTGGAGCGGGGCGCGTTTTTTGCGGTGACCGGCCTGCTGATGTGGGCAGCCCTGGAGCTGTCTGTGGGATACGCCCTGTCCGGCGGCGGTCTGCTGGCCTGCCTGTACCTGTGGAAACGGGCCGGAGCGGCCAAGGGCTCCGGCGGCGCAGAAGAAAAGGAGAATGCACGATGAGACGAATTTGTGGGATAGCGGCGGTCCTCCTGCTGGCCGGAGCAGTCTGTTCCGGCTGTTCCGCCGGAGCTTCGGGGACCGAGGACCCGGATCTGGTGGTGTACAACGACAGTACGGCCATTTTGGGAAGCATCTCTGTATCCGGTGAGGGGGAGAGCCAGTCCGTCTCTCTGGCAGACGGACACCCTCTGGAGCGGGGAGAGAGCTACGGCTTCGAGGTGGACGACCTTGGGCCGGTGTGGGTGGAGCTGTGGGACCTGGATGGGAACCAGGTGGGCCGCCGCCGGGTCAATCTGGGGGCGGAGCGGGTGTATGTCACTCTGGAGGAACACAGCCGCATGACGGTGGGGACAACGGAGCCGTGGAGGAATTGAGGGATGGAGCATTTGCTGGACGCTCTGCTGACAGTTTTTATCCCCGCGGCGGCAGTGCTGCTGGCGGCGGCTCTGTACTGCCTGCTGCCCGGCCGGGTAACTTGTAAGCGAAAGGCCCGGCGGGCGCTGGGCTGGGTGCTGGCCCTGTTCCTGGCGGTGTCCCTTCTCCAGCTGGCGGGGGAGGTTACGCTGGCAATGTTCGGCCTGGCCTGGCGGGCCTGGGTGCGCTCCCTGTTTGCGGGGGCGCTGGGGCTGCTGACTTTCCTCGGCGTGTTTCAAATTTTGGGATGTTATTTGGAACAGAGGGATACGCCCCGGCTGGCACACCAGATTGTGGTCGGGGTCAGCGGACTGGTGGTCATTGCCTATCTGGTAACAGTTGGACTCTCTAGTTGGTTTCTCGCCATCCGCCCAGAGAGGACGGTGACCTGGCGGGACCGGATGCTGGTGGAGGAGGACCAGGGGTTCCTGGACCCGGATTACATCTATTACGCCTGGCACGGCCCTCTGGTCCGGGGGCTGGAACCGCTGGAGCTGGGGCTGGAGTATGGGGAGCGCCTTCACTAGGGCCGCCAGCCAAATAAGGCCGCTGGAAATGACGGTCATGGGGGAAAATCAAACATGGAACAGGTATGGTTTCTTTTCTTGTATGGTTGGGTCCCCGCGGCCCTTGTGGTCCTATGGGAGGCGGCGCGCTGCCTGCGTACGGACTGGCGGGGCGAGTGGAAGTTTCTGGCCTGGATGCTGGGGCTGCTGGCGGCGGACCTGATTCTATGGCTTGTGGGAGAGCCGGTGCTGGCCGCTTTTGGCCTGGCCTGGCGGGCGTGGCTGGTATCTTTTCTTCAGGGAGCGGCCCTGGTGCTGGCGGTGGTCTGGACGCTGCTGGTGGGGCTCTCCGCCCTCTGCCGGGACGAGGCGTATTCCGTAGTAAGAAAAATCATTCTGGGCGTCAGTATTTGTGTTGTGATTGGCTCTGCGGTCACGGAAGGCCTTTTTTTCTGGGCTTTTTCCACGGTGGAAGAGCGGGTGGTTGCCTCCCAGGACCGGACGCTGGTGGAGGAGGACAGAGGATTTCTGGACCCCTTTTATGTGTATTATGAGTACCATGGTCCCCTGGTCCGGGGGGCGAGATCGGTGGACGTGGGCGTGCCGTATGGCGAGTGCCTGCAAGAGGACGAATGACGAAAGAAGGTTTCAGAATGTACGATGGATGGATGAATCTGGCCAGCCTGCTGCTGGGGCTGGCCGCCTGGTTCCTGCCCCTGTGGGGGCTGCGGAGACAGGGCCGAAAAGCTGGGGCGGAGGCGGCCCTGTGGTGCTGGGCCGGCGCTCTGTGCTGTGCAGCGGCTTTGTATTTTCAGCTGCGCTATGGAGACAGCTATGTTCAGGCTGGGGATTGGTCCGCTCTCATGGATACCAGCGACACGGCGGTCTGGCTCTCTGGTTTTCTGCTGGCAACTTCCTGCGTGATACAGCTTGCGGTCCTGTTTGCCGCCCGCTGAAGGAAGCGGAGCAAAGATTAACAAAATGTTCTGGCTATTTGAAAAAATTTATGCTACCATAGCCCCATTGAAAAACAGACGGAGGGCGGCTATGGACAGACACACAAAGAGATGGAAGGCGGGAGCCCTGGCCCTGGCGGCGGGGGCAGCCCTGTGTGCCGGGGCAGTGTGGGCCCTCCAGGGCGAACTTGGGGTGACCCGCTATGAGCTCTCGCTCCCGGAGGGGCTGGAGGGACTGGACGGCCTGAAAATTGCCCAGATCTCCGACGTGCACAGCGCAGACATTCAGGAGGAGCTGCAAACGGCTCTGCGGGAGGCGGCCCCCGACCTGATCGTCTTTACCGGCGACCTGGTAAACCGGGAGGACCGGGACCTGAGCTGTGCCCTCTCCCTGGCGGCCATGGCCGCGCAGATCGCCCCGACTTACTACGCTCCGGGCAACCACGAGGCGGATAACCCCTGTTACCCCGAGCTGCGGGAGGGGTTGGAGGAGGCTGGAATTACTGTGTTGGAAAACGAGAGTGTCCAGCTGTGGTACCGTGGGGCCCGGGTAAATATCATCGGTCTGCTGGACCTGGCGTTCCACCCCCAGGGGCGGACGGCGGCTCGGGAGGAGCTGCCGGGCCTGATACAGGACCTCTCGGTCCACGGGGCGTTGAATGTGGTGCTCTCCCATCGCCCCAGCCTGATGGAGGAGTATGGGGAGAGCGGAGCGGACCTGGTGTTCTCCGGCCACGCCCACGGGGGACAGGTGCGCATGCCCCTGATCGGGCCGCTGTTTGCTCCGGACGAGGGGGCGCTCCCCGACTACACCGCTGGGACGTACTTGGCCGGGGAGACCTGGGTGGTGGTCAGCCGCGGCCTGGGCAACGGCACCCCTTTTCCCCGGCTGTGGAACGCGCCGGAGCTGGTGGTTGTCACCATGCGGGCCTCCTGAACGGCCCGCGGTCAGAAGAAGTACGGCACAAAAATGATAGAACGCCCCGGAGCGCGGTGAGTCACGGCGCTTCGGGGCGTTCAGTGCTTTTTGCAGGAAGTGGCTGGCGGAAGTATTATGTCGCCTTTGATGATGGGAGCATTTTGAAAAACTTAAGAAATTTATTTGTAAAATTTCTGAAAAATGTAGATTATAAAGAAAAAATGTGGATAAGACGGTGGAAAGTGTGGAGAGATGCTGCTGCCGTAAAGAAAAATGACAAAAATTATGTAAATAAAGGGTCACAGTAGGGAGATCACGCCCTCCAGCTCTTCCAGCCGGTCCTGGAGCAGTTTCAGCAGGCGGTGGGTCTGGGTGTTCTTGCGCCGGGGGCCCAGCAGGTAGTAGATGATCCGGTCCGGAGGACCCTCCTGGAGGGTGTGGAGCTGGGCCCGGCCGCTCTGGACCAGGGAAGCGGCCACGCTGGCCGGGGCAATGAGCCAGTTGTCCTCCCACTGGATAGCCTCCTCCATCAGAGACATCTGGTCGAACCACATGCGGGGGACCGAGCTGGAGCCAAACCAGAAGGCGTGCCACAGGTCGTACTCCGGGTTCCACTGCATGCGGATTTCCCGAGCGCTGTCCAGCTGGGAGGGGTGAACGTGCTGGGGCAGGGGGGAGCCGGGCCTGGTGACCAGGCGCATGGGCTCTCGGAAAGCGGGGATGGTCTCCACCTGGCGGCGGAACATGTCATCAGAGATGAAGGCCAGATCCACCTCCCCCCGCTCCACATAGCCGTAGGACTCCAGGGAGTGGTACTGGTGGAAGGTGAGGCTGCTGGTCCCGTCCAGCAGAAAGCGCTGGAGTACAGGGGCGAGGATGTAGGTGGACACGCTGCCCACGGAGGCGACCCGAAAGACCTGGTTTTCCTCCCGCTGGGGGATGCTCCGGGCCTCCTCCCACAGGGCGAGCCAGTGTTCCGCTACAGGGGTGAAGGCCCGCCCCTCCTGGGTGGGCTCCACCGAGCGGGCCCCTTTCTGCCGCTCCAACAGGCGGAAGCCAAGCTCCTCCTCCAAGGTCCGGATTCGCCGGCTCAGGGCGGGCTGGGAGATAAACAGGGACTGGGCGGCCTGGGAAAAGCTCCCGGTCCGCGTGACGGCCAGAAAGGCTTGCAGTTCCAACTGTGTCATAGTGCACCTCGACCTATAAAATACGATTTATATTATAAGGGAGAAAAGCGTATTTTACAAGGGCGTTTGCCTGGGGTATCATGGAGGGGAGAGAAGGAGGGAGTCTTCTATGGACCGGACTGTGGTACTGACTCAGGGCAGCATCCCCAGACAGCTGATCTGGCTGGCCCTGCCCTTGATCTGCGGGAATATCCTGCAGCAGCTCTATAACACAGTGGACGCTTTCATCATCGGCCGCTTTTTGGGCGGCGCCGCCTTCGGGGCCGTGGGGGTGGCCGGTACGGTGATGAACCTGTTCATTTTCATCCTCAGCGGCTGCTGTACAGGCATTGCGGTGCTTTTTGCCCAGTTTTACGGCAGCCGGGACCTGGCCTCCTTCCGGCGGGAGGGGTTTCTTTCCCTGGTGTTCGGCCTGCTGCTGACGGCGGTTCTGGGACTGGGGGGCCTGGTTCTGCTGGGACCCCTGCTGGGGCTGATCCAAACCCCCGGGGAGCTGCGGCCCCTGGTGACGGAATATTTGAATGTGATCTTTCTCGGTTTGCCGGTGACCTTTCTCTATAACCTGGGCTCGGCGGCCCTGCGGGCGGCGGGAAACACCCTGGCGGCTCTGTTTCCCCTGATGGCGGCCACGACGCTGAACGTGGGGCTGGATATCCTCTTTGTGGGGGGCTTCTCCATGGGCATTGCCGGCGCGGCCGTGGCCACGGTGCTGGCCCAGGGCTTTGCCGCCCTGCTGGCCCTGGGGTATCTGCGGTGGAGGATGCCCCAGCTGCTGTTCGGCCGGGAGGACCTGCACCTGGACTGGGACATGCTCCGGCGGACGGCCTCCTTCGGCCTGGTGTCCGCCCTGCAGCAGTCGGCGGTGTACATCGGCAAGCTGCTGGTCCAGGGGGCGGTGAACTCCATGGGCAACGAGGCCATCAACGCCTACACCGCCGCCACCCGCATCGAGGGCTTTGCCAACTCCTTCGGGGACAGCGGAGCGGAGGCCGTGTCCGTCTTTGTGGCCCAGAACACCGGAGCGGGGGAGAAGAAGCGGGTGAAGCGGGGGTTCTTCACCGGCATGGCCCTGATGATCGCCCTGGGGCTGACCATGTCCCTTATCATGTTTGTGGGGGCCCGGGCCTCCCTGACCCTGATGCTGGGGGAGAGTGGCCTGGACGCCCTGGAGGGCGGCATGGCCTATCTGCGGCTGATCGCCCTGGTCTATGTGATGTGCTTTATCGGCAGCGCCTATGTGGGCCTCTACCGGGGGATCGGCTGGGTGTCCGTGCCGGTGATCGGCAGCAGCCTTCAGATCACCATCCGGGTGATCCTGGCCTATGCCCTGGCGGACAGCTGGGGGGTGGCCGGGGTGGCCCTGGCCACCGGGATCGGCTGGTCGGCCATCATCACCTATCAGACCGTCCTCTACCGGGTGAAGCGGCCGCTGCCGTAAAGATGCCGTATTTTTTGCCGGGAGGGGGTACCATTTTTGGCGGAATCATGCTATGATGATGGTACCATTCGGAGTCTGACCCGGCGGAGGGGGCGGTACGGCCCGTCCTTCCGGCGCCGGGACATACAAATGAGAAGGAAGGATGAGACCCATGGTAACAAAAACCAGCCCTATCGGCGTGATCGATTCGGGCATCGGCGGCTTCAGCGTCGCCCTGAAAATGCAGCAGCAGCTGCCCCATGAGAATCTGCTCTACTTCGGAGACGGGGGCAACATGCCCTACGGCAATCACTCCGCGGAGGAGATTCTGACCATGACCCGGTACATGCTCCGCTTTATGGAGGAGCGGGGCGTGAAGGCCCTGCTGGTGGCCTGCAACACCATCTCCTGCCTCATTGACCGGTATCGGGACGACATGACCTGCCCGGTGCTCAGCGTGGTGGAGGCGGGGGCGGATGCGGTGTCCCAGATGGCGGTCCACAAGGTGGGCGTCATCTCCACCTGCTTTACCCACTCCACCCGGTGCTATCCCGATCTCATCGGCAAGAAAGCTCCGGACAAGGAGGTGGTCAGCCACGGCTGCCCCGATCTGGCCAAGCTGGTGGAGGCTAACGTGGGCGACCCCGCCGGTCAGGGGATCCTGGACGCGGACATCCAGGCCAACATGGACGCGCTGGTGAACCAGGAGAAGATCGACTGCTGCGTGCTGGGCTGCACCCACTACCCCCTGGTGGAGAAGAACATCCAGCGGCTGTATCCGGGACTGCCCCTCATTGATCCGGCCGACCAGATGGCCAAGACCATCGCCGGCTATCTCCAGGAGAACGGCCTGGTCAATGACCAGCCGGGCAAGGGCACCCTGGACATCTACACCACCGGCAGTGTGGAGGAGTACCGGGAGAAGGCCGCCAAGGTGGGTCTCAATCCGGTGACCTCGGTGCAGGACTACCCCATTCTAAAGCTGTAATTGGACAAGGCCGCCGCGCCAGGGAAAGGCGCGGCGGCCGTTTGATTTACAGGGAAGCGGGAGGCGGCGCGGAGGGGGGAACCTCTCATACCCTGGAAAAATCCGGCATATAGTAGCACAGCAGACCCAAATCATGGGGGAGATGTTGCTGTGTGAAAGGAAACATGGAAGAGCGGGCCTGTCAGCTGGCCCTGTACATCATAGAGAACAAGGCCACGGTACGCGCCGCGGCCCGGAAATTCAACATCAGCAAATCCACGGTACACAAGGATCTGTCCGAGCGGCTCCCCGCCTTTAACCGCACCCTGTACCTCCAGGCCAAGCAGGTGCTGGAGGAGAACAAGGCCCAGCGGCACATCCGGGGCGGGATGGCCACCCGGCGAAAATACAAAGGAGTCTGACCGGCCGGGCGGCGGGAAACAATGCTTGTTCCCCGCCGCCGGTTCGTGTATAATAAGGTCTGCTGAACATACGGCGAACGCTACAGAAGATACCGCCGAAAGGAGAACTGCGCAATGAGTTACGCCGATCAGGTATTCATTCAGAACTGTAAAGATATTTTGTCCAAGGGCGTGTGGGACACCGACCGCCCGGTGCGCCCCAAGTGGGAGGACGGGACGCCCGCCCACACCATCAAGCTCTTCGGGGTGGTCAACCGCTATGACCTGAAGAAGGAGTTTCCCATCATCACCGTCCGCAGACAGTACCTCAAGTCGGCGGTGGACGAGCTCCTCTGGATCTGGCAGAAGAAGTCCAACAATATCCATGACCTGAACAGCCACGTGTGGGACGCCTGGGCGGATGAGAACGGCTCCATCGGCAAGGCCTACGGCTATCAGCTGGGGGTGAAGCACCACTACCCTCAGGGGGACATGGATCAGGTGGACAAGGTTCTGTGGGATTTGAAGCACGACCCGGGCTCCCGGCGCATCCTCACCAACCTCTATAACCACCACGATTTGAGCGAGATGGCCCTGTACCCCTGCGCCTACTCCATGACCTTCAACGTGAGCGGAAACACCCTCAACGGCATCCTGAACCAGCGCTCTCAGGACATGCTCACCGCCAACGGCTGGAACGTGATGCAGTACGCGACGCTCCTGCACATGATGGCCCAGGTGTCCGGCCTGGAGGCGGGGGAGCTGGTTCACGTGATTGCAGACGCCCATATCTACGACCGGCATGTGCCGGTGGTAGAGGAGATCATCGCCCGGACCCCCTATGAGGCCCCCAAGTTTACCCTGGACCCGTCGGTCACCGACTTCTACGCCTTCACCCGGGACAGCGTGAAACTGGAGGGGTACCAGGCCCATGAGCTGGAGGGAAAGATCCCGGTGGCGGTCTGATTGCTGTATCCAGACCCCGCCCCGCAGGGGCGGGGCAAATGGAACAATTCTTATGATATGAAGGGACAAAACTGATGAATGTAATCGTAGCAGTGGATCAAAACTGGGCTATTGGGAAAGACGGGGACCAGCTGGTCTACCTGTCGGAGGACCTGAAGCGCTTCAAGTCCCTGACCACCGGGCATCCGGTGATTTTAGGGCGTAAGACCCTGGCCACCTTTCCGGGGGGGCGGCCTCTGAAGGGCCGCCGGAATCTCATCCTCTCCCGGAACACAGACTTTGCCCCGGAGGGGGCGGAGGTGTTTTCTGATGTGGAGACCCTGCGGGCGGCCGCCCCCGAGGATTCCTTCGTCATCGGCGGGGCCTCGGTGTACCGGCAGCTGCTGCCCTGGTGCGACACCGCCTATGTGACGAAAATAGACCGGGCATTTCCGGCGGACTGCCATTTCCCGGACCTGGACCAGGACCCGGCGTGGGAGCGGACGGAGGAGAGCGCCCCCCTGGAGCAGGATGGGATCATCTACCGCTATGTGACCTACCGCCGGAAGAAATAGCGGGGGCTTGTAAAAAAGGAAGAAAATTCTCGGTTAAGATAGCTTGATTTTAGCGAAAATTCCGGGTTGCATTTCAGAAACTTCAGGACTATATTGAATACATCCAAAGAAAAACCGGAATATCCGGTGGAAGGAGGGGACCGCAATGAACATCTGCCGTGTGGGTCAGAACGGGAATATGCTGGTCTCCTCTCGATTTTTCTTTAGCTGCATGGCGCGCTTTTTTGCGGGCCTGTTTTTTGACGTCTTTTTTGGCTTCTTCTTTATGCAGAGCAGACGTCTGGAACAATTGCAGCCAGCCTGATCGAGGCATTTGGGATATTCGCAGGATACCAAAACGGCTCCGTTGTTTCAGACAGCGGAGCCGTTTTTGTATATGCAGGTCCCGGTGCCTCCGACCGCTGTGGACCTGCCCTCCAGACCGCCTCCGGCGGAGCGGACCCGATCTGGAACGGGGATCTCCCCAAAACTGGTTCACAAAGGAGAAATGAAACATGAAAAAGCTTCTTGCCGCGGGCCTCGCCCTGACTATGAGCCTGTCTCTCACCGCCTGTATGGGCGGGACCGCCAACTCCAGTTCCGCCGCCTCCAGCGGCTCTGAGAGCAGCTCCGGCTCTGCCGCCGCCTCTTCCGGCTCCGACGGGGTGTACAACATCGGTATCTGCCAGCAGATGCAGCACCCCTCCCTGGACGAGGCCACCCGGGGGTTCCAGGACGCCCTCACCGAGCTGCTGGGCGACCAGGTGGAGTTTGACTATCAGAACGCCGGCAATGAGCCGACCAACTGCACCTCTATCATTACCAAGTTCGTTACCGACAATGTTGACCTGATCATGGCCAACGCCACCCTGCCTGCCGAGACCGCCAAGGAGGCCACCACCACCATCCCCATTGTGGGCACCTCCGTCACCGACTACGTCTCCACCGGCATCGTGGACTCCAATGAGGCCCCCGGCGCCAATATCACCGGCTACTCCGATCTGTCCGATGTGAGCAACCACCTGGCCCTGGTCCAGGAGCTGCTGCCCGACGTTCAGACCGTGGCCATTGTCTACTCCTCCGGGGAGGAGAACTCCCGCATTCAGGCGGAGAACGTCGCCGCCGTGTTCGAGGCCGCCGGCATCGCCACCGAGGACTTCACCGCCAACGACTCCAACGACATCTCTACCGTGGTCACCGAGGCCTGTACCCAGGCCGACGCCATCTATCTCCCCACCGACAACCTGCTGGCCGGAAACATGGAGCTGGTGAAAAACGTGGCTCTGAACCAAAAAGTGCCGGTGATCTCCAGCTTTACCGCCGACGAGAACGACGGCGCTCTGCTGTCCATCTCCATCAGCTACTACACCATGGGCTACCGGGCCGGCGAGATGGCCTATGACATCCTGGTGGAGGGTGCTGACCCCGCTGCCATGCCCATCGGCGTCATGTCCGTGGAGGACATGGACATCACCATCAACCAGAGCGTGGCCGACGAGCTGGGCATCACCATCCCGGAGTCCATGCAGCAGTACGTAAAGTAAGCACGCGCTTTCAGATTTTGTAACGGGAGGAACCATCCATGAACTTTTTCACCGCGCTCCTGGCCCAGATGCCGGACGCCGTAGCCAAGGGCCTGATCTGGGGCCTGATGGCGCTGGGGGTGTACATCACCTATAAAATTCTGGACTTTCCGGACCTGACGGTAGACGGCTCCCTGTGCACCGGGGGCGCGGTGGCCGCGGTTATGATCGTCAGCGGTATCCCCGCCCCCATCGCCCTGGTGGGAGCCCTGATTGCCGGCGGCGTCACCGGAGCTGTCACCGGAATCCTGCATACGAAGATGGGCATTCCGGGTATTCTGGCCGGAATTTTGACCCAGCTGGCCCTCTACTCCATCAACCTGCGGATCATGGGCAGCCGCTCCAACGTATCCGTCAGTGTGGACCAATTCCCTCTGATGGCCAGCATCCGCTACCCCGAGCAGACTTGCCTCATCGCCCTGCTGTTCTGTGTGGGCATTGTGGCGGTGTTGTGCTGGTTCTTCGGCACCGAGCTGGGCAGCGCCGTCCGGGCCACCGGCAGCAACCCCAACATGGCCCGGGCCCAGGGGATCAACACCAACGGGACCAAAATGGTGGCCCTGATCCTGTCCAACGCCCTGGTGGGACTGTCCGGCGGCCTGTTCGCCCAGTACCAGAGCGCCTCTGACGTGAACATGGGCCGGGGCGCCATTGTCATTGGCCTGGCCGCCGTCATCATCGGCCAGGTGCTGTTCTCCCGTGTCCGGTCCTTCGGCGGACAGCTCACCGGCGTGGTGGTGGGCGCCATCGTCTACTACATCGTCATCGCCCTGGTTATCCGCATGGGTCTGAACACCAACGACATGAAGCTGATCTCCGCCCTGGTGGTGGCCATCTTCCTGGCCATTCCCTACTGGAAGGCAAATTGGGCCGTGAAAAACCGCCGCCGGAGCGTATCCGCCGGCGTGCAGCCCAGAGATCCCGCTTGGAACAGGAGGAGCAACCATGCTTGAACTGCATCAGGTCTGTAAGACCTTCAACCCCGGCACCGTCAATGAGAAGGCCGCGTTGAATCACCTGTCTCTCACCCTGGAGGAGGGGGACTTCGTCACCGTCATCGGCGGAAACGGGGCGGGTAAGTCCACCATGCTCAACGCCATCTCCGGCGTGTGGCCGGTGGACGCAGGCACCATCCGCATTGACGGCGTGGATGTCACCGAACTGTCTGAGCACCAGCGGGCTGTCTACTTGGGCCGGGTGTTCCAGGACCCCATGGTGGGGACGGCGGGCAATATGACCATTGAGGAAAATCTGGCTCTGGCCGCCCGCCGGGGGGAGAAACGCACCCTCCGCTGGGGCATCAAGAAAAGCGAGCGGGAGCAGTTCAAAGAGCTGCTCCGCCCCCTGGGACTGGGGCTGGAGGACCGGCTCACCGCCAAGGTGGGACTGCTCTCCGGCGGACAGCGGCAGGCCCTGACCCTGCTGATGGCATCCCTGAAAAAGCCCAAGGTCCTCCTTCTGGACGAGCACACCGCCGCCCTGGACCCCAAGACGGCGGCCAAGGTGCTGGAGCTGTCCGACCAGATTGTGGAGGAGCACAAGCTCACCACCCTGATGGTCACCCACAACATGAAGGACGCCATCGCCCACGGCAACCGGCTCATCATGCTGGATGCCGGCCGGGTTATTCTGGACATCCGGGGCGAGGACAAAAAGAAGCTGACGGTGCCTGAACTGTTGGCCCGGTTTACCGCGGCCTCCGGCGAGGAAGTGGAGAGCGACCGTCTGCTCCTGGCCTGATTTTTTGAGGAAATGACAGCGCCGCCTGAAATGCTCAGGCGGCGCTGTTTTCTATCCAGTTTTAGATTACGATTGCGGGGCGGCATCTTCTGAGGCTTCGCTATCCGGAGCACGGCGGAAGTCGGGGCCGGGGATGGGCTGAAATTCCGGCTCGGTCTCCAGATGCTCCTTGGTGCCCACGCAGCGGTTGATGGGGGTGCCCAGCTCATGGAACTTTGCCTCATAGTCGGTCATCACGCCCTGGATGCCGTGCTCGTGCAGGTTCCGGGTGACTTCGGAGAGGGTGTACCCCGCCTTGGGGAATTGGAACAGGGAGTACTCAAACAGATCGCGGTTGTCCGTTTTAAAATGGATCTGCCCCCCGTCTTTCAAGATCCCCCGGTAGAGCACCAGGAAATTCTGGTGGGTCAGACGCCGCCGGGCGTGGCGGTTGGAGGGCCAGGGGTCGCAGAAGTTGATGAACAGGCGGTCCACCTCGCCGGGGGCAAAGAACTCACGAAGCAGGGCGGCGTCTCCGTCCACAAAAAAGACGTTGCTCAATCCTTTGGCGGCGCACCGCTCCATAGCCACGATCATGGCGTCCGGGACCCGCTCCACCGCGATGTAGAGGACGTCCGGGTTCTGCTCCGCCGTCTCGGCGGTAAAGCGGCCCTTGCCGCAGCCCAGCTCCAGCCAGAGCTGTCCAGCCTCCGGTTTCAAACTGCGCCACTGTCCGCGCAGCTGTTTCGGGTCCTCAATTAAAAACTGGGCGCAGCGCTCCATCCGCGGTCCCAGATTCGGCTTCTTTCTCATGCGCATGCTGTGTCACCTCTCTGTTTTGTTGCGAAAATATCTTAACATATCCCACGGACCTCTTGCAATCTTTTTCAAAATATACTATACTACTTAAGCGAGTTTTCGTTTGAAGGTACGTTCTTGCGCATGATCACAATTAGAAAGTTCCATAACCGTGTGTAGCGCAGTTGGTAGCGCACGTGATTTGGGAGCGTGAGGCCGGAGTTCGAGCCACACTTTCTCAAAATCCCGGAAAGCTCTGGGACGCTAAGGCGGACGGAGTTTTGCCCCTCGCCGGGAACTGGTCAAAAACCGGCGTTGACCCCATATTTGACCACAGTTGGAAAATTCCATATCCGGGTGTAGCGCAGTTGGTAGCGCGCTTGCTTTGGGAGCAAGATGCCGGGAGTTCGAGTCTCCCCACTCGGACCAAAA
>ERZ857801.2279-NODE-2279-length-16684-cov-5.541704_pt1 | contig 16684 bp, 13 predicted proteins | sample MGYA00519762_ERZ857801 | MGnify/ENA primary metagenome ERZ857801 (study PRJEB31778, sample SAMEA3449368) | human gut metagenome | biome: human gut; feature: human-associated habitat; material: faeces | place: United Kingdom | collected 2010/2012 ...
AGGTTATCGAGCGCGTTGAATCAAATCAGAAGAAGGAGAATCCGCAATGAGAAAAGAACTGCCAAAGGTCTATGAGCCCCAGGAGGTGGAGTCCCGCATCTACGAGACCTGGGAGAAGAACGGCTGCTTCAAAGGCCATCGGGACCGGTCGAGAAAGCCCTTCACCATCGTCATGCCGCCCCCCAACGTGACCGGGCAGCTGCACATGGGCCACGCCATGGACTCCACCCTCCAGGACATCCTCATCCGCTTCAAGCGGATGCAGGGCTACGCCGCGCTGTGGGTGCCCGGCACCGACCACGCGGGCATCGCCACCCAGATCAAGGTGGAGGAGGAGCTGCGCACCAAGGAGGGGCTGACCCGCTACGACCTGGGCCGGGAGAAGTTCCTGGAGCGGGTGTGGGACTGGAAGCGCCAGTACGGCGGCCGCATCGTCCAGCAGCAGAAGAAGCTGGGCGCCTCCTGCGACTGGGACCGGGCCCGGTTCACCATGGACGAGGGCTGCTCCAAGGCGGTGCGGGAGACCTTCTGCGAACTGTACGAGAAGGGTCTCATCTATAAGGGCAGCCGCATCATCAACTGGTGCCCCCACTGTGTCACCGCCCTGTCCGACGCCGAGGTGGAGTACCAGGACAAGCCGGGCAGCTTCTGGCACATCCGCTACCCCATTGCGGGGGAGGAGGGCCGCTATGTGATCGTGGCCACCACCCGGCCGGAGACCATGCTGGGCGACACCGGCGTGGCCGTCCACCCCGACGATGAGCGGTACAAGGACATCGTGGGCAAGAAGTGCATCCTGCCCCTGGTGGGCCGGGAGATGCCCATTGTGGCCGACGACTATGTGGACATGGAGTTCGGCACCGGCTGCGTGAAGATGACCCCCGCCCACGACCCCAACGACTTTGAGGTGGGCCTGCGCCACAACCTGGAGACCATCCGCGTCCTGGACGACAACGGCAAGGTGGTGGAGGGCTACGGCAAGTACTCCGGCATGGACCGGTATGAGGCCCGGAAGGCTATCGTGGCCGACCTGGAGGAGCAGGGCTACCTGGTGAAGGTGGAGCCCCACCAGCACAACGTGGGCACCTGCTACCGTTGCCACAACGACGTGGAGCCTATCATCTCCGCCCAGTGGTTTGTGAAGATGAAGCCCTTGGCCGAGGCCGCCATCAAGGTGGTGGAGGACGGGGAGGTCAAATTCGTCCCCGACCGCTTCGCCAAGACCTATCTCAACTGGATGGAAAATGTCCATGACTGGTGTATCTCCCGCCAGCTGTGGTGGGGCCACCAGATCCCCGTGTGGTACTGCAACCACTGCGGCCACATGACCGTCAGCCGCACCGACCCCACCGAGTGCGAGGCCTGTCACTCTAAGAACATCGAGCGGGACCCCGACGTGCTGGACACCTGGTTCTCCTCCGCCCTGTGGCCCTTCTCCACCCTGGGCTGGCCGGAAAAGACCGAGGACCTGGATTACTTCTACCCCACCGACGTGCTGGTTACCGGCTATGACATCATCTTCTTCTGGGTGGCTCGGATGATCTTCTCCGCCTGCGAGCAGACCAAGAAGCCCCCCTTCCACACCGTGTTCATCCACGGCCTGGTCCGGGACGACAAGGGCCGGAAGATGTCCAAGAGCCTGGGCAACGGCATCGACCCCCTGGAGATCGCCGAGAAGTACGGCGCCGACGCCCTGCGCTTCAACCTGATCACCGGCAACAGCCCCGGCAACGACATGCGCTTCTACACCGAGCGGTGCGAGGCCATGCGCAACTTTGCCAACAAGATCTGGAACGCCAGCCGCTTCCTGATGATGAACCTGTCCATCGACAAGTGTGAGCTGCCCGAGAAGCTGGAGCTGGAGGACAAGTGGATTCTCTCCAAGCTGAACCGGGCCATCCGGGAGATCACCGAGAACATGGACCGGTATGAGCTGGGCGTGGCCGCGCAGAAGATCTACGACTTCATCTGGGACGACTACTGCGACTGGTATATCGAGCTGACCAAGACGAGGCTCCAGGGGGAGGACGAGGACAGCAAGATCCGGGCCCAGCAGGTGCTCTGCCATGTGCTCACCCAGATGCTCAAGCTGCTCCACCCCTTCATGCCCTTCATCACCGAGGAGATCTGGCAGGCCCTGCCCCACGAGGACGGGGTGGCAGAGGGCGGCTTCCTGATGCTCCAGAGCTGGCCCGTGGCCCGGGAGGCGCTGGACTTCCCGGAGGAGGAGAAGGCCATGGAGCTCATCATGGACCTGATCCGGGCCGTGCGCACCCGCCGCTCCGAGATGAACGTGCCCCCCAGCAAGAAGGCCCGGCTCACCGTGGCCACCGCCGAGGAGGACACCTTCCGCCTGGGCGAGGCTTTTCTGAAGAAGCTGGCCTATGCCAGCGAGGTGGACTTTGTCCCCGTGGGCACCGCCCCCGAGGCGGGCTCCGTCACCGTGGTTACCCACGCCGCCCAGGCCTCCATGCCCATGGCGGAGCTGGTGGACCTGGAGAAGGAGAAGGCCCGCATGGAGAAGGAGCTGAAGAAGAACTCCGCCGAGCTCCAGAAGCTGGAGACCAAGCTCCAGAACCCGGGCTTTGTGAACAAGGCCCCCGAGCACGTGGTCAAGGCCGAGCAGGAGCGGGCCGTCCAGCTGCGGGCCCTGGTGGCCAAGCTGGAGGAGCAGCTCCAGGGGATGTAACAAAACGCGGGATTCCAGCGGACGCTCTGGTGTCCCTTTGGAATTTGAGATCAAGAAGCGGTGGGGCGCGCCCCACCGCTTCAGTTTGTCGAAAAAACTGTGCAGAATCAAATCCGCCTGAGACAGGGCGGGGGAGCTCGAGGGGGCAGCGGCCCGCCTCGAATGGAATCAAATGCCCCGGAAGGCTTGCTGTGCAAGGCTTCCGGCAAGCGAAGCGCGGACTTTTGCGCCGAACAGCGGCGCGAAAGTAACGGCATTTTTGCAGGCTGTGGGAAAAGTCCTTGGACTTTTCCCACAGCCTGCAGGGCGCGGCCGGAGCCGCGCCCTTGAAAACGCTGGGATCAATTTGCGGTAACGATGCGGACCTTGTCGCCGACGGGGTCGATGTAGACCGTCAGTTTGCTGGAGAAGGCCAGGCAGGCCCGCAGGCGGTCCATGCCGTCCTCCTGGTCGAACCAGCTCTTGGTGGCTGTCTTGTAGCACTCCACGCTGTCGGCCACGGCGTAGGTGCGGCCCTTGACGGTGACGTAGTAGCGGCCGTCCCGCTCGAAGAAGTCGGCGGGGGAGACCTGGTACTCGCTGAGCTGCACGATGCTGATGATCAGGCCGTTCTTTCCGGCCACCACGCCGATCAGGTCGCCGGTCTTGCCGGCGTAGCCCGCCTTCTCGTTGAACTTGAGCACATTCCGGTTCTCCAGGCTCCAGGAGGTCTTGTAGTTCTCCTTGGTGCCGGTCTGCTCGCCGTTCTCGTCATAGATGGGCTCCTCGGTGACGGTGGTGTGGCCCACCATCCGGCCGTAGGTGTAGGCGTCGCCGGTGACGTTGTTGAGGATGACCACGTCCACGATGTCGGAGCTGTTCATATGCACGCCGGAGATCTGGTTCTGGGGGATGGCGCCGTAGTCCAGATTGGACAGCGGCACGGCCACCTGGGCGCCGTCCCGGAACTGCTCGTACACCCGCACGCCGGGGGCCACCTTGTACTCGCCCAGGGTGAGGGCCTTCGGGTCGAAGTCGCCGGGGGCTCTCTGGGTGGACAGGCGGGAGGCGTTCAGCATGTTCTCATCGGTGGAGGTGATGGTGCACACCTGGTTCACGTTCTTCAGCTTGCTCTCCGAGCCCTTCAGCTCCATGGTGCCGCCGTTGGGCAGGAACAGGTCCACGGTGGTCTCTCCGGTGACCATGCCGATGGCGGTGGAGCGGGTCTGGGCGCTGGAGGGCAGGATGGCGGCCACCTGGCCGTCCACGGTCATCAGCAGGGAGACCTGCTGGCCCGCCGATACCTGGTCGGTGAAGTTCCACGCGCTCTCCAGCACCGGGAAGGTGTGGCCCAGCAGGGTAATGGACGTGGGGGCCTTGGGGCTGGGAGACGGGTTCTGATACTTGCAGGTGAGGCGCAGGTCGGACACCAGCAGGGTGTTGGACATGCTGTCGTAGGTGACCACGTCGTAGGGCTGGATCTGGGACAGGCTGATGGTCTGCTGGTTTTTCAGAATGGTGTAGCCCGTGGCGCCGCCGGTGAGCCGGTGGAAGTCGGCGGCGCTCACCCGGTCCATGACCACTACAGCGTCCGCGTCCGCCGCGGTGGCGGTGGTAGCCGCGTAGATGGCGGTCACCTTGCCCCGCAGGGTGAACAGGGTCAGGCGGCTGCCGGCGGTGAGGGTCATATAGCCCTCGGAGTAGGGCTTCCCTTCGCTGGAGCCGGAGGTGTAGATGGGGGTGTCGGCGGCGATGGTGTACCGGCTGCCGCCCATAGCGGTGAGATAGCTGGGCTCCGCGTTGTCCAGCAGGGAGACGGTCACCGAGGTGCTGTCGTCGGGGACAAAGGTGACGATCTCGCTCTGGTCGTTGAGGACCAGCACGCCCCGGCGGCCCACCAGGGCGGTGGGGGCCACGTCCTCCGCGTCGGGGAGGTAGGTGCCCTCAGAGGTGCGCACCGCACCCATGGCGGAGCCGTCGTCGGTCTGGGTGTTGACCGCCAGCAGGACGGTGTCCCGCTTGGACTCGCTGCCCAGGGTGGTGTAGTAGTCCTTCCCCTCCCCGGTCTTGCAGGAGAGGGCGTTGACAAACAGCTGGGCGGCCTGGGCCCGGGTGAGGGTGTCTCCCGCCTTGGCGCTGATCCCGTCGGTGAGGCCGATGGACTGGGCCAGATTCAGATAGCCGTCCGGCCACACCGCCCCCACTTTGTCGCTGGAGTAGCCCAGCACCCGGATGAGGATGGTCACCGCCTGGGCGAAGGAGAGCTCCTGCTCAGGCAGGAACCGGCCGTCGCCCACCCCGGCGATCAGAGGGGTGCCGGGGGAGGGAGTGGTCCCCTCGCCGGAAGAGGAGCCCCCCGAGCTGGACCCGGAGCCCGGGTCCACCATGGTGGAGGCGGCCAGATTGATATACCCCCTGGCCCAGTGGCTGGAGGGCACGTCGGTGAAGATGGTGCGGGTGGAGTGGAGGACCACCTGGTCCCCCAGCCCCATGAAGTTGACCGCCATGGTGCAGAACTGAGCCCGGGTCAGCTTGTCATTGGGGCGGAAGGTGTTGCCCCCCGCGCCGGAGACCACCCCCATCAGACGCAGGATGTCGGCGTTCACCGCTGTGGCGGGGTCGCTCACATCCTGAAAGGAGGAGGCCCCGGCCGCTCCCGCCGGGAGGGGGATCACCAGCCCGGCGGCCAGGGCGGCCGCCAGCAGGGCGTGGATCATTCGATGTTGTTTTCTCATAGATATGTTCTCCCTTACAGCGTTAATCTGCCCGCAGGGCCACCACCGGCTGGAGGCCGGAGGCCTTGATGGCGGGGTACATGCCGAAGATAATGCCCAGCGCCACCGAGATGGCGGCCGCTCCCAGGGTTACCCCGGGGCTGGGAATCAGGATCATATTGAAGGACAGCTTGCCCACGATCAGAGTCCCGATATAGCCTACGACAATGCCGAACAGTCCGCCGATGCCGCAGATCATGGCTGCTTCAATCAAAAATTGGACAATGATGCTCCTCCGCTCGGCGCCGATGGCCTTGCGGATGCCGATCTCCCGGGTGCGCTCGGTGACGGTGACCAGCATGATGTTCATGATGCCGATGCCGCCCACCAGCAGGGAGATGGCGGCGATGCCCCCCAGGAAGCGCTGCTGCATGGCGTCCGCCTGATTCTGCTGATTCTGCCAGGTCTGGGGCGAGTCCACATAGTAGCTGCCGCTGTTTGTGTTAATCAGGCCGGACAGGAACCCGGTAAGGCTGGTGACTGTCTCCGCAATGACGTCAGAGCTCTTCACCTTGACCACAAAATCCTGGATCGGCTGGTTGTTGTTAAAGTACCGGGTCATGGTGTAGGGAAGCAGAATTATCCTGTCCTGCCGCTTGATGGAGTCCAGCAGATACTGGTTCTCCTCATTGACACTGATGTTTACCCCCTTGGCTTTACTCTCATAGACACCCACCACCCGGAAGGGGAAACCGTTGATGGTAATGGTCTTGTTCAGGGGATCATCGAAGGCAAACAGATCCTCCGCCACAGCGGCGCCCAGCACACACACCTGGTTGAGCTTCTCCATATCCAGAGAGGACAAGTCCCGGCCCCGGGCAATCTGGTAATCGTTGCACAGGCCATACTGGTCATTGCCCAGATACACGGTGGGCGCGGTGTTCCAGTCCTCGCTGGTCAAGGTCTTAGAGCCGTAAGAGATGGTCATGGAGTTATATACCTGGCCATTGGGGGTAACCCCCACCACCAGGTCATTCAGGCCCAGGCAGTAGTTATATAGGGCCTTGGACACATCGGTGGATCCATCCCAAGAAGAAGCGTTGACCTGAACGATATTGGTACCCATGCTTTCATAATAGGCACGCATTGCAGCATTTTGCCCCTGGGCATAGGACACCAATATAATCACCGCCGCCAGGCCGATGATAATGCCCAACATGGTGAGCACAGACCGGCCCACGTTGGAAAAAATAGATTTTGCGGCCATTTTGACCGCCTGGCCCAGCTTCACAGGCCCACCTCCTCTCGGGTACCGTCGGCCACGATGCGCCCGTCGGAAATTCGGACCACCCGGCGTGCGGTGGCTGCGATGCCGTTGTCGTGGGTGATCAGGATAATGGTGGAGCCCTCCTGGTTCAGGGTGTGGAGGATCTCCAGCACGTGCTTGCCCGTCTTGGAGTCCAGGGCTCCGGTGGGCTCGTCGGCCATGATGATGGGGGGCTTGGTGGCAATGGCCCGGGCGATCGCCACCCGCTGCTGCTGGCCGCCGGACATCTCGGCGGGCTTGTGCCGCCAGCGGTCCTCCATGCCCACCTTCCGCAGGGCCTCCATCACCCGCTCCTCCCGCTGGAATATGGACACCCCCTGGTAGATGAGGGGCAGCTCTACATTTTCATAGGCGGTGAGGGCCGGGATCAGGTTATAGCCCTGGAAGATAAAGCCGATCTCCCGGTTGCGGATGTGGGCCAGCTGCCGGTCGGAGCGGTCGTTGATGTGGGTACCGTTTAAGATATAGTCCCCATAGGTGGGGATGTCCAGGCAGCCCAGGATGTTCATCAAGGTGGACTTACCGGAACCGGAGGCCCCGATGATGGCCACAAACTCCCCCTGGTCGATGGTCAAAGTGACCCCGTCCAGGGCCCGGACCTCGCTCTCCTTCCCCTCGTTGTAAATTTTATAGAGATTTTTTACATCAATGAGCATGGCATTCACCCCGCTCATCCATAGGACGATTCGACCAGATAGCTGACGAATACCGTCTCATCCCCGTTGAGTCCGCTCTTGATCTCCACATTATAGGGGTCGTTGATGCCGGTCTCCACCTTCACCGGCCAGAAGCCGTCCTCAGGGGAGGGGTAGGTGGGGTCCTGGCCGGGCTCCGGTTCTGGAATATCCAGGTCTACCGCGTTCTCGGGGCGCTCGTCCGCCTGGATAAAGACCACGTAATCGTTGCTCAGGCCGTCCTCAGAGGGGATGCTCTTGACGCTCTGCATGGGGACCATCATACAGTTATCCGACTGGCTGGCTACAAAGGAGTAGTCTAAGTACATGCCCGCCAACAGAGAGCCGTCATAGTTGTCCACCGACAGGGTAACCGGATAGTTGGTCATGCCGTTCTGGCTCTCCGCGGCACCCATATTAATTGCAATTACTGTACCACTATATACATTTCCATTCCAGTCCGTGAGCTCCACTGTCAGCCCCGGCTGGACAAACGCAATATTCTTATCATCCACCGTAATGTCCACCACCATGTTTGTGGTATTGGAGATGGTGATTACGGTATCGCCGCTCTTTACTTCCATCCCAGGCGTCAGCGTACAGGAGGTGACAGAGCCGTCAATGGGGGAAACCGCATTGAAATCGGCCAGTCCCTTTTGAGCCTCGGCCAGCTTTTTCTGGGCCTCGTCAATTTCCTTCTGCTTGGCCATAATGTCCTCATCGATGGTGCTGGAGCCCAGGGTCAGCAGGGCTTCGCCGGCTGCCACATCCGCATAGTTGAGCAGATTTCCCTGAGAAACCACCGGGCCGGCGGCCTTGGTAACGATCTCCCGGGTCTCATAGTACTCGGTTTTCCCATTTTCATAGGGGTAAATGGTGGAGCCATCCGACGCGGTGAGGGTGGCCGAGGCGTCCATCCCGGCGGTCAGGGTTCCTGGGTTGCTGAAGGCAATCTCCACCTCAAAGTGGACCGCCCCCTCGGGAGAGATAAAGCGGACCTTGTTGATTTTCTCCACAGTTCCGGTGTAGGTGCCCATGACGGTAGGGATGGACACCTGGACGGACTGGCCGGTGCGGATCTGATTTTCATAGGCATAGCTGAAGTACAAGGAGAGCTTCAGCTTTTTGTCGTTCACCAAGGTGGCAATAGGGGTCTCCTTGGCCACCTCCTGGTCAGGCTGGAACTCCTTCACATTGATAAGCTTGCCGGCAAAGGGCGCCCGGGTGGTCAAATTATTGGCGTCCTCCAGCAGGGAGGCCATCTCCTTATTCAGGTTATCCACCTGAGTCTGAGCCTGGGTCACTTGATCCTGGGCATCCTGGCTGAAGATGGTGTACAGGGGCTGGCCCGCGGTGACTGTATCTCCGGGGGAGACAAAGACCTCCTGTACCGTACCGCCAGCCGTAAGGGTAATCGCAGCAGATTCCTTCGCTTTGGCATTGCCGCTGCCTGAAACCTTACTTTGAATGGTGCCGTACTGTACCGGCTGAGACTGAATCTCACTATTCGCAGCATCCTGCTTGGTCAAAAAACGGTACAGCACTATGCCGCCCACTGCAAGGGCAACCACTGCTACACCGGCAATCGCGGCATTGCGTACCTTCCGCTTGTTCAGCTTCTTTTTCGGCCGATCCGGTGGGGGAACCGGCGGCGCCGCGGGAGTAGGCTGCGGTATTGTCACTTCTGGCATGATTTCATATCCTCCTAACACAGGGCGGCAACTGGGCCGCACATTTCATTTCACTTTTGTCCATTTCATTATAGATGCTCCCTTCCTGAAAAGGCAATTACAGGGCAATTACAAATGTTTAAGAAATCATTAAAGTTTGTTTGGGAATTATTGTAGCCAAAATATTCGCCCCGTTTTTTGTAAGAATATTAAAAAAATTCCATTCATCACAGCATTTTCAACATTTGCGTCTGGGACAGGCTATGCGCCAACAGAGACAAAAATACCGGTGGCCCAAAAGGTCCACCGGTATTTCATCCCATCGGGGATTAGACGTTTTGATAGAGAGGATAGCGGCCAGTGAGCTCCTTCACCTGGGTACGCAGCTCGTCCACTTTGGAGGCAAAGTCATCCTGGGCGGCCTGGCAGATCAGGCGGCCCACCACCTTCATGTCCTCCTCGGTGAAGCCCCGGGAGGTGACGGCGGGGGTGCCCACCCGGATGCCGGAGGTGACAAAGGGCTTCTCCGGGTCGTTGGGGATGGCGTTCTTGTTGACGGTGATATACACCTCGTCCAGGCGGTGCTCCATCTCCTTGCCGGTGAGGTGGGCGGGGCGCAGGTCCACCAGCATCAGGTGGTTGTCCGTGCCGCCCGACACCAGATCCAGCCCGCCCTCCATGATGGTCTGGGCCAAAACGGCGGCGTTCTTGACGATCTGCTGCTGGTAGGTCTTGAACTCGGGCTTGAGGGCCTCGCCCAGGGCCACCGCCTTGGCGGCGATGATGTGCTCCAGGGGGCCGCCCTGGGAGCCGGGGAAGATGGCGGAGTTGAGCTTCTTGGCGATGGCCTCATCGTTGCACAGGAGCATGCCGCCCCGGGGGCCCCGGAGGGTCTTGTGGGTGGTGGTGGACACCACGTCGGCATAGGGGATGGGGGAGGGGTGGCACCCGGCGGCCACCAGGCCGGCGATGTGGGCCATGTCCACGAACAGATAGGCGCCCACCTCGTGGGCGATGTCGGCGAAGGTCTTGAAGTCGATGATCCGGGGATAGGCGGAGGCGCCGGCCAGGATCATGCGGGGCTTGTGCTTTCTGGCCAGATCCCGCACCTGGTCGTAGTCGATGCGGCCGTCCTCGCCCAGGCCGTAGGCCACCATGTTGTAGTTCTTGCCCGAAAAATTCACCGGGGAGCCGTGGGTCAGGTGGCCGCCCTGGTCCAGGCTCATGCCCAGCACCGTGTCCCCGTGCTGGCACAGGGCCTGATAGACGGCGAAGTTGGCCTGGGCGCCGGAGTGGGGCTGCACGTTGGCGTAATTGGCGCCGAAGAGTTTCTTTGCCCGCTCGATGGCGATGTTCTCCACCACGTCCACGCACTGGCAGCCGCCGTAGTAGCGCTTGCCGGGGTAGCCCTCGGCGTACTTGTTGGTGAGGACGGTGCCGGCGGCGGCCAGGACGGCGGCGCTGACGATGTTCTCCGAGGCGATGAGCTCGATGTTCTGCTGCTGCCGGTCATACTCGGCACGGATGGCCTGCCCCACCTCAGGGTCGGCGGCGGTGATAAAGTCCATGACTTCTGTGACCAATGGGAACACTCCTTTTTCTCTGATTCAGCCCGGCGTCCGGGCGGTGATATTCCCTATTATAACAGACCGGGCGGAAATTACAACGAATTGTTTCCACAGTTTTTTGGAAGCAGGGCCGGAGGAAACAGATCGTTTTGACGCAGGGCGGGAACAAGATGGCCTTGTTTCCGGAAAACGTCCAAAATCCTGTCGAATTTCTTTTTCTGATGTGATATAATAATTTTGTTCGCCCTGTGGGCGCATCTAAACTCTGACCCGTGAGGTGGGACAGTCTATGAAAACCAACGAGGAAGTCTGGAGCATTGTCAACGAGCTGAAGGCGCTCTACCCCGACAGCCTGTGCTCCCTGGAATATGAGAAGGACTATGAGCTGCTGTTCTCCGTGCGCCTGGCGGCCCAGTGCACCGACGAGCGGGTGAACAAGGTCACCCCCGCCCTGTTCGCCCGGTTTCCCACCCTGGAGTCCCTGGCTCAGGCGGACGTGGCCGAGGTGGAGCAGTACATACATTCCACTGGCTTTTTCCGGGCCAAGGCCCGGGACATCGTCCTGGCCTCCCAGATGCTGCTGCGGGACTACGGCGGCAAGGTGCCGGGCACCATGGAGGAGCTCCTGAAGCTGCCCGGTGTGGGCCGCAAGACGGCCAATCTCATGCTGGGAGACGTATTCCACGTGCCCGGAGTGGTGGTGGCCGACACCCACTGCATCCGCATCACCGGTCTGCTGGGCCTCACCGACGGCTCCAAAGATCCCGCCAAGGTGGAGATGCAGCTGCGGCAGGTGCTCCCACCGGAGGAGTCCAACGACTTCTGCCACCGGATGGTGCTCCACGGCCGGGCGGTGTGCATCGCCCGCCGGCCCCAGTGTGAGAGCTGTACCCTGCGGCCCTGGTGCGACCACTTCGCTAAAAACCGGGCCGGGGCCAACGCATAAAACCATAACACAAGGAGAGGGATTTCTTGAAAACCGTAAATCGCTGGGTATTGTACTTACTGGGCATGCTGGTGCTGGCCCTGGGGCTGACCCTGAACACCAAGGCGGGGCTGGGGGTGTCCCCCATCATCTCCATCGCCTTCGCGGTGTCGGAGATCTGGGGCTGGAATTTCGGGGACATGACCTTCCTGCTGTACTCCCTCTTTGTGGCGGGGCAGTTTGTGCTCCGGGGGAAAAACAGCCGGCTCACCGACCTGCTCCAGCTGCCCCTGAGCCTGGCGTTCAGCCGGGTGCTGAACCTGTACAGCGCTCTCATCCCCTATGAGGCGGCGGAACACGGGTTTTTGGCCAACTTCGGCCTGCTGCTGGCGGCTATCTTCTTCACCGGAGCGGGAGCGGCCATCACGGTAAACATGAAGCTGGTCCCCAACCCCGGCGACGGCATCGTGGCCGCGGTGGCGGAGAGGATGGGCCGGGACCAGGGCTTTGCAAAAAATGTGTTTGACGTGGGCTGTGTGGCGGCCACCTGCGTGCTGGGCCTGCTGGCGGCGGGCCGGATCGTGGGCATCGGTGTGGGGACCATCGCGGCCATGATCGGGGTGGGCCGGTCCATCGCCCTGGTGAACTACTTGGGAAAACAGAAGATGTGTCTGGCGGCGGGGCTGCTCCAGAAAGAGGCCCCCGCCGGCCAGGAGGCATAAAGGAGGAAACATCCATGAAGCGAAGCTATGCGGTCTATCAGGTGGACGCCTTCACCAAGGAAAAGCTCTCGGGCAACCCCGCCGGGGTGGTGCTGGACGCCCGGGGCCTCAACGACGAGGAGATGCGGCGCATCGCCCGGGAGCTGAACAACTCGGAGACCGCCTTTCTGTTCCCGGGAAAAGCTGGGGAGTACGACGTGCAGGTGCGCTTCTTCACCCCTGCCAAGGAGGTCCCGGTCTGCGGCCACGCCACCATCGCCTCTCACTATGTCCGGGCCATGGAGCTGGGGCTGGACAGCGCCCGGGTAATTCAAAAGTGTGGAGCGGGTATTTTCGCGGTAGACGTGTGTAAGGAGAACGGGGACTACCGGGTGGTCATGTCCCAGGGCAGGGCCGTCCTGGGGGAGCCCCTGTCCCGGGAGCATCAGGACCGGGTGCTGGCCGCCCTGGGTGTGACCCGTGACGACCTGCGGCCGGGCTGCCCCATGGCCTCGGCCTCTGTGGGGTCCCCCAAGCTGATGGTGGTGCTCAGAAGCCTGGACAAGCTGCACAGCCTGACCCCCGACCTGGAGGCCCTGAAGGAGCTGAGCGGCGAGATCGGCTGCAGCGGATATCTGGTCTTTACCCTCCACCCGGGGGAGGAGCCCCTGGTCCACGCCCGGATGTTCGGCCCCGCAAACGGGGTGGCCGAGGACCCGGTGACGGGGATCGCTAACGGCCCCATGGGGGCCTATCTGGTCCGGAACGGGCTGATCCCCGCAACAGGAGACGAGGTTCGGTTCACCGCCGTCCAGGGGGAGGCCATGGGCCGCCCCGGCTCCATGGAGGTGCGGGTGGCACTGGAGAACGGACAGCCCGGTGAAATTCAAATTGTGGGCGACGCGGTGGTGGCCTTCCGGACCACCCTGGAGCTGGACGCATGAGGGGCGGCAAGCGGGAGCTCCGCCTCACCGGCGGGGACGACCCCAAGTTTCGCGCCATGGTCCGCAAGCTGGACCAGGAATATGTGGACCGGTTTGGAGAGACCGCCCTCCAGTACCGGCCCTACAATACCTTGGAGAAGATCGAGGCGGCCTGTCTGCTGATCGTGGACGGCACGCCGGCGGCCTGTGGGGCCATCCAGCCCCTGGACGAGGACACCGCCGAGCTCAAGCGGGTCTATGTCCTCCCGGAGTTCCGGCGCCGGGGTCTGGCCCGGCAGGTGGTGGAACAGCTGGAGCTCCAGGCCCTGTTTCACGGGTATCAGTTTATGGCCCTGGAGACGGGCCGGGCCATGCCCGAGGCCGCCGCCCTGTACACCAAGCTGGGGTATCAAGAGACCAAGCCCTGGGGCCCCTTTGCCGGGGACGAGCTGTGCCTGTGCATGAAAAAGGAGCTTACCTGATTTTTCGCAGGAAAGGAAGAACACGCCATGGCCTACCGGCCTCTCGCCGACGAAATACGGCCCAAAACCCTGGATGAGGTGGTGGGCCAGAAACATATCTTAGGAAAGGACGGCCTGCTGCGCCGGATCATCGAGGGGGGCGACATCCCCAACCTGATCTTCTACGGCCCCTCGGGGACGGGAAAGACCACGGTGGCCAACATCATCGCCCAGCGCACCAACCGCCCTCTCCACCGGCTCAACGCCACCACCGCCTCTATTTCTGATATTAAGGACATTATCGCAGATATCGGGACCCTCCTGGCCCCGGACGGGGTGCTGCTGTACCTGGACGAGATCCAGTATTTCAACAAGAAGCAGCAGCAGTCCCTGCTGGAGTTCATGGAGAACGGGAAGATCACCCTCATCGCCTCCACCACCGAGAACCCCTTCTTCTACGTGTTCGGGGCGGTGCTCTCCCGGTCCACGGTGTTTGAGTTCAAGCAGATCACCGCCGAGGACGCCCTCCCCGCCATTGACCGGGGGGTGGACCTGCTCAATGAGCGGCTGGGCGGGACTCTTGTTCTGGAGGACGGGGTGCGGGAGCACATCGCCTCCGCCTGCGGCGGGGACATCCGCAAGGCCATGAACGCCCTGGAGCTGCTCTCCTCCGCCGCCCGGCGGGAGGAGGGAAAGCTGGTGATCTCCCTGGAGGACGCCCAGACGGCGGCCCAGAAATCCGCCATGCGCTACGACCGGGAGGGGGATAACCACTACGACATCGCCTCCGCCCTAATGAAGTCCCTTCGGGGCTCCGACCCGGACGCGGCGGTCCACTACCTGGCCCGGCTGCTGGAGGCGGGGGACCTGATCACCGCCATCCGGCGGCTGCTGTGCTCCGCCAGCGAGGACGTGGGCCTGGCCTACCCCCAGGCGGTGCCCATCGTGAAGGCCTGTGTGGACAGCGCGTTGCAGCTGGGCCTGCCCGAGGCCAAGCTCCCCCTGTCCGAGGCGGCCATTCTCCTGGCCACCTGGCCCAAGTCCAACTCCGCCTGCATGGCCATCGACGCGGCCATGGCGGACGTGCGGGCGGGCCGCACCGGGGACATCCCCCGGGAGCTCCAGAACGTCCACGCCGACTCAGCGGGGATGGAGCGGGAGCAGGGGTACCTGTACCCCCACGACTTCCCCGGCCACTGGGTACGCCAGCAGTACCTGCCCAATGAGCTGAAAAACCGGAAATACTACCAGTACGGGGACAACAAGACCGAGCAGGCCGCCCGGCGGTACTGGGAGGAGATCAAGAAGTAGGGGCGGCAAAATTGAAGATCGGCCCGATGAGGGCATCGGGCCCTGCCAAAGCCTGTTTTTGTAGGGCCCCGTGCCCTCACGGGGCCGTCCGTGGGTGCGTACAGCATGCCCCTACGGATTTTGCATATTTCCTAAGAAAGGAAGGAATTAAACCCATGGAATCCATTCGCGTCCTGGTGGTGGAGGACGACCAGGACATCAACAATCTGCTGTGCACCATCCTGCGGGATGGGGGGTATGAGAGCCAGGCGGCCTTCTCCGGCAGCGAGGGGCTCCTCTGGGCGGAGCGGGAGAGCTTCGACCTGGTGCTGCTGGATTTGATGCTCCCCGGCCTCACCGGCGAGCAGTTCATTCAGAAGATCCGGCCCCTGCGCACCATGCCCATCATCGTCCTGTCCGCCAAGGCGGGACTGGAGGACAAGGTGAACGTGCTGCGCATGGGGGCGGACGACTTCATCCCCAAGCCCTTCGACAATCTGGAGGTACTGGCCCGGGTGGAGGCCCAGCTGCGGCGGGTGAAGAAGTTCTCCGCGCCCCCGGCCCAGAAGCAGCAGCTCTCCTGCGGGGACTTGGTGCTGGACCGGGACGAGTTCACCGTCACCGCCGGGGGCAGCCCCGTCACCCTCACCGCCCGGGAGTTTGAGATCCTGGCCCTGCTGATGGAGTACCCCAAGAAGGTGTTCACCCGGGAGCAGATCTACCAGCACGTGTGGGGGGAGGACTACTTCGGCGACGACAACACCGTCAACGTCCACATCAGCAACCTGCGCTCCAAGCTGGGCAAGGCCAGCGACCGGGAGTATATCAAGACCGTCTGGGGCATCGGCTTTAAAATGGCGGAGGTGTGAGTTTCATGGATATCCATGTGAACGACGTGCTGAAAATGAAAAAGGCCCACCCCTGCGGAAGCCAGGAGTGGCTTGTGCTGCGGGTGGGCATGGACTTCAAGCTCCGCTGCCAGGGCTGCGGCCGGGAGGTCATGCTCCCCCGGAGCAAGGCGGAGAAGAGTGTCCGGAAGGTGTTCCGGGACGGGGGTCCGGTGGAGGTTTAGATTTTTGCTGGGTTGTTTCGCCGCCTGCTCTTTATAAGCCTTCCCCCTAGGGGGAAGGTGGCTGGCCGAAGGCCAGACGGATGAGGGGGCGATAATCGGATTGCTTCGTTCATCGCAGGGGATTTCGCCGCCCCGGCGGCGAGCTTCTTTCTGGATGCCCAGAAAGAAGCCAATGGCCCAGGCCACCTTCTCTTAGCCCTTCGGGCCAATTCACCTTGAGAGGCACCAAGGGGTGAGCGCAATCGGCAGGGGCGTCTGCGCCGCCCCTGCCTCCATGCCGCTCCCCTCTGGACCCCCATTTTACGGGGACCGCCAATTAGGCAGCCTTGGCAGCCATCGCAAAGGCGCGGGTGGACAGAGGATTGGCTTCCGGTCTATGACCGCTGCTGCTGAGTTTCCGGTAACCTTTGGGTGGTACCCCTACCGGTTGGAAGCGCGCCTTTTGGGCTGGTGGGGCTCAAGTTCGGCTCAGAGGGACGGCGGGCGGGTGAGGGCCCCCGCCCCTACGGCGGATATGGAAACCGCTGTATTTTTCACGTAGGGCCCGGTATCCTCATCGGACCGTTCCCGGGCGGCCCAGTGTGCCGCCCCTACGAAAAGAAACATCCCGGATTTTCCTTAGGGGCCGGACACTGGCCGGCCCGCCGATGACGAAAGATTTCCGATATATAGCGGGAGGGGCACACCCCAG
>ERZ857801.2282-NODE-2282-length-16678-cov-2.916200_pt1 | contig 16678 bp, 13 predicted proteins | sample MGYA00519762_ERZ857801 | MGnify/ENA primary metagenome ERZ857801 (study PRJEB31778, sample SAMEA3449368) | human gut metagenome | biome: human gut; feature: human-associated habitat; material: faeces | place: United Kingdom | collected 2010/2012 ...
CCCAGGAATTCTATATCCGATATATTCCAATGCTTTATAAAACATCCCGAGATATTTTGTTTCTATACTTAACAAGGAACGTTCCCATGCTAAACGGATACTTGCCTCTTTGTATCCCATATTTAATGTATTGAGTAAAAGCGCAGCCACACTTATATCCTCTAAACGCGTCAGCATTCTTCTCGATACATCATCCCGGGTTTCATCATAGATTTCTATTCTTTCAATACATTCTGTAATTTGCCTGTCACATTCTTTTATAATATTAAGAATATCCTCTTTTGAGTAATCGCTATCATCCAGACGCGCCACGAAAGAATGATGATTTTTAATATCTGCAAGTTTGACACAGAACTCATCGACACTTTCATCTAAATTTTTTATCTCCTCATCCGCTGTAAAACAAATCGTAGCACTGTCTTTACTAAAATCAATTGAATGAAGAAAATCTGCGGACATGTATTTCCAGAATACCCTCTCGCTTCCGCGTTCATCAGGGTTAATTACGACAAATAGAATTCCGGGATCATAAGTACCTCCACAGCACATAAATGCTGGAAAGGAAAGACTTTTTAGTGAATATTTGATTTCCCCATCTTTTTCACTGTACTTATGGGTTCCTTTAATCTGAACAAAAAAATTCTGTTCCGGTCTCCTTGAAACACAGGGATTCGAGACAAACTCAAGTGTTCCATCTGTATTTGGCCATTTATCACCACACGAAAAATTTGTGTTTATTTTACCATTTGATCTCAAAAAGGTTTTCAAAATCGATACAGCCGCCTGATCTTCTGCAGAATGTTCCGAGTGTGTCTTAATGTGCCGTTCAATATTTTTTCTGTTTGTATTTAACATATTTATCCATGTCTCCTCTACTACATGTGTTTCACTTAACTCTTCTAATACGGCAGCTGCCAATTATCTTATCAGCTGTTACCTTCTTTCAATAATCTGTGTTTCTTAGCACAGGAGAAATATCTGCTTCAAATCTCATTTAATAATGATAGTCTCTTTCATTCTTCGCCCTCTTCTGTCGGCAGCCATGCTTTTCCAAATTTTACATCCTTAAAGAGTGCTGCCAACCCAGTAATCTGTTTTAGTCTCAATATTTCATCTCGTTCCATTCCAAGATGTCTGGAAATCCATGCGTCGGAACGCCCCAGCTCATGCAGTTCTTTTACGATGTTGCTCATCAGATCTACATCATGGCTGCCGCGCGCTCTATTGTGCCGTATCGTACTCGCCATTCTCTGCGCAAGAGGTTTGTCAATTACAGATACCGGAAGCATTCCCTTCTCTCTCTCATAAATATCCGGATACTCCAGTATGACCCGATAGCGGTGGAAACCATCCACAAGAACATAGACATCCTGTTCTTTCGCGTGATAACAGACCACCGGCATCGTATATCCGTCCTCCTTGATGCTTTCATACAGAAGTTTCATCTCCGGAGGAGCTACCTTGTTTGGATTGTATGTATTGGGTTTTATTTTCTCTACCGGCACAGCTATAATGTTATATACAGGACTTTTATACTCCATATTCTATCTCCTCAATGCTTCTGTATTTATTTCGTATAATATCTATACGCTTCTGCTGTTTTCTTGTCATTCCAAATCCCATAAACCGACAGATATGATCGTTTTTCAAAATGCAATAACACATCCTTTTCCAGCTTGGTATATCCTTTGTAGATTTTATATCGTCCGTATGATCTGGTATTTTTCCGACAAATACAATACGTGATTTGTGATTCAATGTATAATTAGATACTCCGTTTCTGCGGATCTGGTATCCATGTTCCTCCAATTCCTGAATCACTTCTTCATCCAGCCCTCCCCCTGTTTCATGCCAGAACTTAATAGAAGCGCTGAATTTTTTTATATAATTGTTTCGCAGACGAGTAGGAAGTGTATCCAGCAGAAACTGTGTATAGCTCTTCCATGTATGTCCCTCCGGCAGCGTAATGCTCCGGTAAGCCATTGCTTTTGTTTTTCCGTATATAGATGCGAAATTTGCTCCTTGTACTCTTCCGACCAGCTTTGTCCATATCTCAGGATCTATCACCCGATACATATTCAGCGCATCCTTTGAGTAATCATTAAACGGCGATGCCACTCTCATCTGTGACACCTTCAATCCGGCCTTGTAGTACAGATCATACAGGGCATTATAGTCATATCCAAACAAATAGTTCGCATGCCAGACATCCCTTAATGACCAGTCATACAGAGGGGAAGCGCACCAGACATCTTTGAACTGCTTGCTGATCCAGCACTCTCCTTTATATCCGTATTTCTTATTCAAAAAACCGCTGTATCTCTGCAGGGATTCGTCCGCCCTCATTCCCAGCAGACATACCGTCTTTTTGTTTCCATGAGAGAGTCTGTACCATCTTCCGAACTGTTTTGCGAGATCCTCCTGATGCATTCTATATCTGTAGGTTATCATAGGGTTATGCTCCAGATGAATGACATATTCTTTCTTCGGCATATCTCTCACCCAGATGTCTTTCTTGGTGTCATCCCATGGATACCAGTACATTTCATAACTGCTCAATGCTGTTCTTGTCGCCATAGGCAGACAGACCCAGTAAGGTTCCACCTCCTCCTTAATTCTCTCGAAGGTTCTTTCTATATATTCTGTTGTAACTGTATATTGTGCCTCAAAGTCCTGATGAAACACTCCTAGCTTCTTCTGAGGATAATATTTCTTCTGATAATCTAAGACAAGATTTAATAAAAGTCCGCTGTCCTTTCCTCCCGAAAAAGAGACATAGATATTGTCGAAATCTTCAAAGATTAATTTCAGTCTGTCCTGCAAAGCCTCATACACGTTCTTCTGCAAATATTCACGTATCAATACTGCCTTCCTCCTGTCTGTATGCCCCCCTGACAGATATAAAACCTGATATATTATTGGAAATTTCTTCCAACACCATATTTTTTAATTATAGCGTCTTCTAAGCATGCCGTCAACAAACGTTATATCTGTAAAAACAGTTTTTAACAGAAAAAAAGTGCAAAGCTGATTCAGCCCTGCACTTAAATCTTTCTTTTTCTATTTTCCTATTCTTTTCCGTCAAAGCAGTAAGTACACAATTTACATGGAGACAGCCCAATAGAGGCAATCAGATCATCCAATCTGTGATAGCGCAGTGTTGTAAAATTCTGACGGCACCTTACCTCCTCTACCATTTCATCATATTTCTGACTACATGGATCTGCATATTCCTCTAGTATTTCCGGTGTTACCTTCTCTTCCCTTTCCTTAATAATCCGCCTTGTAATCAAATCCAGCTCTGACTTAGAACGTGAAAAATTCAAATATTTACATCCATACAGCAGCGGCGGACATGCAGGACGAACGTGCACTTCCTTAGCTCCACTCTGGTAGAGAAATTCCGTTGTCTCGCGCAGTTGTGTTCCTCTTACAATAGAATCATCGATTAAAAGCAGTTTCTTATTCTTAATTAACGCCTGCACCGGTATTAATTTCATACGCGCAATCAGCTCACGCTGGCTCTGGTTGGTCGGCATAAAGGATCGCGGCCATGTCGGCGTGTACTTGATAAAAGGTCTTGCATATGGGATTCCGGATTCGTTGGCATACCCAATCGCATGAGCAATTCCCGAATCCGGCACACCTGCGACGATATCCGGCGAAACACTTCCTTTGTCTCTTTTTGCCAGCATACTTCCACACTTATACCGCATCTCTTCTACATTGACGCCTTCATACGCAGATGTAGGATAGCCATAATACACCCACAGGAAAGAACAGATTCTCATATCCTCTCCCGCAGCGCCGACCGTCTCCGTTCCATCTGGCGTTATGTAGACAATTTCAGCCGGCCCCAGCTCTTTATAATCCAGATAGCCGAGATTGATATATGCAAAATTTTCAAAGGAAACACAGTAGCCGTCTTCTTTTTTCCCGATAACTACCGGTGTCCTGCCATACTTGTCACGCGCCGCGTACAGTCCTTTTTCCGTCATCAGCAAAATTGTCATGGAGCCGTCGACCAGGCTCTGGACATACCGGATCCCATTTACAATACTGTCTGCCTTACAGATCAAGGAGGCAATCAATTCTGTAGCATTGATTTTTCCGCCACTCATCTCCTGGAAATGGGAATGTCCATCCTTATACACCATCTTAAGCAATTCTTCCTGGTTATTAATCTTTCCCACCGTTGTGATCGCAAAGCTTCCCAGATGAGATTGGATTAGAAGCGGCTGAGGTTCATAGTCAGAAATACATCCAATTCCAAGATGCCCCCTCAATTCATCTACATCTTTTTCAAATTTTGTACGAAACGGTGAGTTTTCAATATTATGAATTGCTCTTTGAAACCCATCTTCTCCATATAGAGCCATTCCCCCTCTTCTTGTACCAAGATGAGAATGATAATCCACTCCGTAAAACAATTCCAACGTACAGTTCTTTTTTGAAGCAACACCAAAAAATCCGCCCATAACCGTAATCTCTCCTTTACTTGATAAAAATATCAATCGCCTTGTTCAGCTTCTCTACACTTTCCATGTCTCCATGCTCAATTGCATCTACAATGCAGTGTTCCAAATGCTCTTTTAAAATTTCTTTTCCTGTATTATTGACTGCCGCTTTCACTGCTGCAAGCTGTATCAGCACTTCGCTGCAGTCTTTGCCGTTCTCTACCATCCGCTTGATGGATTCTAAATGCCCTATGGAACGGGAAAGCCGGTTTATAATTGCCTTCTCATATCCTTCGGAATGCACATGCGTATGTCCTTCCTCCATCTCTTCACCTTCTCCTCTTTCCTTTTCACTCTCCTGTACAGCTGCTCTTTCTTAATGCAGCAAAGACCAGTACCCCTGTACGAAAATAAACAGTACAATGAGTGGCAGTACAAAAGAAACATAAGCACGCGCCCATTTCGGGAACTTCAATCCCACACCGCTGTCCGCCTCAGCCAGAAACTGCTTCCATCCCCAGCCATATCTGCTTGTACAAAATAAAACATATACCAAGCTTCCCAGCGGAAGCAGATTGTTACTCACAATAAAATCCTCAAAATCCAGTATTGTCTTACCTTCACCTAGCGGCGATACCCCACTTAATACATTATATCCAAGCACACAGGGCATTGACAAGACAAGAATCACTATAAAATTCACAAGCACTGCTTTCTTTCTGCTGCAGCCAGTTAAATCCATCGCAAACGAAATAATATTTTCAAACACTGCTATAATCGTAGATGCCGCTGCAAAAAACATACACAGAAAGAAGATGCTTCCCCATATTCTTCCGCCCGCCATAGAGTTAAAAATATTGGGAAGAGTAATAAAAATCAGATTCGGCCCACTGTCTGGATTCACCCCAAAAGCAAAGCTTGCTGGAAAAATAATAAGTCCTGCAATCAATGCCACACATGTATCCAGTATCGTCACACAGACCGCCTCTCCTGTAAGGCTGCGGCTTCTGTCAATATAACTGCCGAAAATCGCAATCGCGCCAATCCCGAGGCTCAATGTAAAGAAGGATTGTCCCATCGCGGCAAATACTACCTCCATGATCCCATTTTCCTTCACTTTTCCAAAGTCTGGGAACAGGTAGAATTCCAACCCTGCGCCTGCACCTTCGAGCGTAATGGAACGAACCGCAAGGATAATCATCAGAACGAGCAAAAGCAGCATCATTCCTTTTGTAATTTTTTCCACACCTTTTTGCAGCCCCATACAGCAGATTCCAAAGCAGAGTGCAACGACTAAAATCATAAATACAGTCATAGTTACAGGCTGCGCTTTCATTTCATCAAAAACCATCTCAACTTCGCTTACATTTAGCCCTGCAAACTGCCCCGACGCCATCTTAATCAGATACAAAATCATCCATCCGCCGATTGTGGTATAAAACATCATCAACAGGTAGTTTCCTGCCATTCCAAAATATTTATACCAATGCCACTTTGTACCCGCTGGTTCCAGCTTGTTAAATGCAAGAGCAATACTGGACTGTCCCGCACGTCCCACCGAAAATTCCATTACCATAATAGGCAGTCCCAGAATCAACAAAAAGAACAGGTAAATCAGCACAAATGCCGCGCCGCCATACTGTCCCGTAATATAAGGAAAGCGCCAGACATTCCCCAGCCCGATTGCACATCCTGCTGAAATCAAGATAAATCCCAGCCGGGATCCAAACTTTTCTCTTTTCATCTTGTTTCTCCCTCTTTAAATATACACATATACCCTTTCTTATTTATATGCCAATTTAAAACACTTTTTTATCTTATGACAGACTCTTCCCGCTGTCAAGCAAATCCTGTACTATAAACATTCCATTTTCCACCTGCAGGCAGTACCTCTCCTTCAACGGGAAATTCTATTATACAGGGTTTAGAGTTTCTTCCAATGTTCCTCCAAGATATTTAGCATACTTGAATAAACCTTGAGAAAAAGAGTAAGGGAGATTGCACAAAGAATGTGTATCTCCCTTTTCTCGCAGCTGTAACCCTGCTCTTTCATAAAATTGTATTTTATTTGTTTTCTTTTCTGCGTTTTACCGTAAGTGTTCCACTGTCTTTAAACGGTTTTTGTGTATCGGTCGGTTTGTTTGCTACAAAAATCAGCATACACTTTGAATGTCCGTATAGTCCAGTCCAAAGCTAAGCGCTACATTTTCATACGTTATCTTTCCGGCATAGGTATTTACAGCGGAATAGAGAACCGGATATTTTCTGCATGCCTCTTCCAACCCGTTTTCTGCGATAAGCAGTCCATACCTTAATGTTGCATTTGTCAATGCAATGGTTGAGGTGCGCGGCACTGCTCCCGGCATATTTCCTACGCAGTAATGCACTACATTGTCCACTACATAAATCGGATCGTCATGGTAGGTCACCTTCGTCGTCTCACAGCAGCCGCCCTGATCCACAGCTACATCTACAATCACACTGCCTGGCTTCATATATTTTAAGTAGGCTTTCTTCATCAGCTTAGGAGCTGCCTTTCCAGGAATCAATACCGCCCCGATTACCAGATCTGCCTTTGAAACTGCCTCTTCTATCATTGCATCTGTGCTCATTAATGTCTGGATTCTGGCGCCGAAAATATCATCCAGGTAGGCAAGACGGGCAAGATTTACATCCAGCATCGTTACATTCGCTCCCATGCCGACCGCTATCTTGCACGCATTTGTCCCTACTGAACCGGCTCCTATGATGACTACCTCTGCCTTTGGTGTTCCCGGAACGCCCGCCAAAAGTACTCCTTCTCCTCCAAATGGTTTCTCCAGGTACTTTGCACCTTCCTGAACGCTTAACCGTCCTGCAATCTGACTCATGGGCGCGAGTAGCGGCAGACTGCCGTTTTCCTCCAGTGTCTCATACGCAACGCCCTTAACGCCGCTTGTGAGCATCGCATCCAGCAGATCGCGATCTGCGGCAAGGTGCAGATACGTATACAAAATCAAATCTTTATGAAAATATGCATACTCCTCTTTTAACGGCTCTTTTACCTTTACTATCATTTCGGAAATATCCCACACTTCTTTTGCCGTATCCAGTATTTTTGCCCCTGCTTTTACATATTCCGCTGTAGAAAATCCGGAACCGACTCCCGCGTCTTTTTCTATATATACCTCATGTCCTGCATGGATATAATCTTTTACGTTGCCGGGTGTCAATCCCACCCGATATTCCTGCTTCTTAATTTCTCTGACACATCCTACGCGCATGTATTCCCTCCTACTGAATCCATTGTTCTTCGTCAGAATATGGGATAATCGGCAGATAAATATACGAGTCATGTACCGCATCCACATGTATCTGATATTCGATATCCTCGCTGTTTGGAAGCTGTACCATCCAATGATACGGATTTGCGTCATAATTCTTGATCTCAACCTCAATCCGGTGCCCCTTCTTAAATACATTGGACGTATTCATCACTTCAATTGTATACTCATTGATTTCTCCCGGCGTTACCGGAACTTTTCTTGTATGGTCGTTGTTAAATTCCCATGGCTTTAATTCTTTCTTTTCCAGTCCCCTGTGAGAAGCCCGCAAGTTTCCAGTCACCAGATTTAAAGGTCTGCCTTCGCCTTCCGGCGGAACATCATTGAGCATGATAGTAAAATTCGCGTCCGTCTTATCGATCGCACATTTTAAATGCATGACAATCGGGCCGGTCACTTCCACATCTTCTGTGAGCACAGGCGTTCTAAATACAACATTCGGCACTGCGTACGTCTCATTGGAGCCATCTTTGTAAGGACTCTTATGTTGAAGAATTGTAGGCGGCACGTGTTCGTCCTTTTCTTTTTCTGTAGAAAGAAGTCCGCCGTCCCGCAGATAATATTTCGTCCAGTTGGTACGCGCAAGCGGCCATTCCTTCTCATAACGGAATTTATTAATTCCCCGTACGAGAAGCTTCATCGGCGGTTCGTCCATGATTCCTGTGTCAATCCCCTTGAGCCAGTAGTCATACCAGCGCAGGTATTCCGGCGTCATAATCCTATGCGGCAAGTGTAAGGCGTCATGTTCTTCCGGCGCCGCCAGTTTTCGCGGAACCGACATGTCTCCGTGGGTAAACAGGAAAAATGGCCCCTGTGAAAATCTCCCCAGCTCATAGTATTCTGAAATCAGATACATAGGCACTTTGATATCCTCTGGATGGCTTTGAATCGAACGTTCTCTCCAGAAGTCACTGTCATCATCATGCAGAAGAATATCAAAGAAATACGTCTGATTCCGCGGCGGGAAGCAGCTCAAAATTCCTGAGTAGAGCGCGCTGTGATTGATATCCGGATCGGCAAGGCGTTTTTGAATACGTGTCTTTAACTCCTCTGTCGTATACGTTCTCTCCGCTGTGGACATAGAATTGACATCCGGGCAGAAATCTGTATACATAAAGGAACGGTTTACAAACACGCCTCCCGGATAGTTGTGATGGTACATATTATCCACTACCTCTACCATCATAATTGCCTTTAGATGCGGCGGCTGCAAAGCTGCCACTACCGGCTGTAAAATAGAAAAATAAGAAATCCCTATCATACCGATATTGCCATTACAGTAAGGGAGCTGTGCAGTCCATTCAATCACATCATAACAGTCCTCCTGTTCCTGCCGTCCATACAGGCCGTCCCATGCCCCCTCTGATTTTCCGATTCCTCTGGGATCTGGAACAACAACAATATAGCCATGCCGCACATACTCATAAATATCCCCTGCCTCAATCGTATGGTCAAACAGCACTGTCTTAAACTGCATAGAAGTACGTTCCAGTGTCTGGATAGATTTTCCGTATGCAGAAAACGCAACCAAACCTGGAAATTTCACCTCTTCCTCTGTATCCGGACGATAGATGTCTACTGCTAATCGGGTGCCGTCCCGTACTTCCATTATTACGTCCTCTTCCTTTTTTACTTCATATTTTCTGGGCGTCATCTTCTCTATACCGTCCATATACCGGTTATCCCAATATGCCGGTTTTTTCTCTAGACCTACAATATCTAATTTGTCTTTCATTTCCATCACAAACACCCCTCCTTTATTCAATCCAGTCTTTTTTGCCGTTTACAACTGGCAGCTCGATCCAGGACGCCGTATCCTGCCCCAGATGAATCTCAAAATTTACTTCCTTTGCCAGTGGGTGAGGCCCTGCCACACGTCCTGATGTATAGAGTCGCGGCAGGCTTGCCATCTCGTTGAAATCAAAATATTGCTGATCCATCGTCTTGAATTCTACTTCCACACAGTGTCCGGCCTTATACATATTATCGATCGGCGCCATTTCGAATATATATTCATATACTTTTCCCGGTATTACCTGTTCTTCCTGTGTATGATCGTGTTTTGGCCTGTGCGGTGTACTTGTATTCTCGTCTATTTTTCTATGTGAGCACTTCAGATACCCACAGGAAAGTAATGTACGGTACCCTGTTTTGCTGTCTTTATCCCATAGCTTTAAAGCCAGATGTGCGTCCTCTATATCAATTGCAGCATATAGGCAGCCCGTCACAGGTCCCGCCATTTCTGTGTCTTCTGTAAACGGTTCGGAAGTATACGTAAGTGCAGGGACTTCCTCCGGCATCTGTGATACCTGGGTAGGCGGTATGTGCCGGATCGTATCCACACCGTCCGCCTCTGCCTTATTTGTATCCAGGCTGTTGTTTTTCTTTAAATAAAATTTCTGGTACTCTGTCTCCTTTGCCGGCCATTGGGTGTCGTAACGGTATTTCTCTTCTCCCATAACCAGCGTCTTAATCGGCGGCTCTTCCATGAGTCCTGTGTCAATGCCTTTCAGCCAGTAATCATACCAGCGAAGCTCTTCTGGAACCGGATTGTCATACGGGGACGTTTTCTTTGTTGCCGGATCGATCATCAGAAGCTTCTTCGGTACATCTGTATCCAGCTTATTGAAAATATCATAAGCAGACACCGTAGAGGCCCCATACTCATAAAAGATACCTACGATATAAACCGGAATCCTCACTTTCCTGTCTCCAAAGCTCCTTCTGTCCCACCACTCGCTCTTGTATGGATGAAGCATAATGTCAATATTCCATGTATAATGGCGCGGTGGAAAACTGTCCAACCCGCGGTAATAATAAGAGTTCGTCGCGATCTCCGGCTGTTTTCTCGCCGCAGCAAGCATTTCCTTTAGCTTTTCCGGAGAATTCTCCATTTCCGCCTCTGAAACGGTATTGGTATGCGGAATATAACTGCACAGAGGATAATTAATATCGCTTAAAATTCCTCCCGGATAACAGTCCATATACATATCGTCTATGACATCTACTGGCATGATTGCCTTCAAATATGGAGGCTCCATTGCTGCGACAAGCGGCTGTATTTTTCCCGCATAACCGCACCCGAGCATACCTACATTTCCATCAGAGAGATAATGTCCTGCCCAGCGGATCACCTCTACGCAGTCTGTCTGATCCTGCCGGCTTAACACCCCTGTCCAGATCCCTTCTGAATTTCCAATCCCTCTCGGGTTTACTACAACCACAATATAACCGCGCTGTGCAAAATAATCAATTCCCGCGATTTCTATCCCTTGTTCGTACATAAACTTTCCCAGCCCAATGGGGTCTCTTCTTCTGCCTGTCTCCTGTGCCGTCTTTCCAAAGGGTGAGAATCCTATAAGTACCGGATGGCGTTCTGTATCGTCCGGTCTGTATACATCACAGTAGAGTCTTACATCATCTTTCATCACAATCGGTCTGTCTTTTTCTATCCTCACTTCATAAACCGGTCTGGAAAGTTTGTCCGCCTGCTCTTTTGCCTTTTTATCCCAATAGCAGACATCTTTCAATTCTTTCATAATTGTGGATTACCTCCTTTAACTTTTCTGGGTTCATTATACAGCCTCCCCTTCGGGGGAAAGTCAATCTTTATTTTTTAGAAGTCCATACAGATTCTCCGCCGTCTGCCACACGTCTGCAAAGCTGGTGAACAACGGAGAAAAAGCAATTCTGACCTGGTTTGACGCGTCTGGTCTTTTTTCACTTTTTATTTTTTTCTCTACGGCTTCCTTTAATTCTTTTGTTATATGAGAACCGCTGTCCAAAAATTCTGTCATCTCCTCCGACGCGATATGCGCGATTGTGACATGCCCGCCTCTGCGTTTCGCTTCTTCTGGAGTGATAATCTGTACTCCCAGCGGCATAAGCTTTTCTTTTACAAGCTCCATAAAAAATCCTGTCATTTCCAGTGATTTTCTACGTATCTTATCTATCCCCGCTTCCTGTATCATCTCGAGGGCCCCCTCCAGAGGAGCTATATTGAGGATCATAGGAGAACCATGCTGCCATCCCCCTGCCCCTGTTTCAGGCTCAAATTCCGGCAGCTTTTTAAACTGAAGCGATTTCTTATATCCATGCCAACCGGGCATAGCCGGATATACACTGAAATTTGATTCATGTATAAACAAAGTCGCCGGACATCCCAGACCTCCGTTTAGATACTTGTAATTGCACCATACTGCAAAATCCACCTTCCAGTCATGCAGTTTATGGGGCACTACTCCCGCCGAATGACTTAGATCAAATCCAATCGGGATACCTCTTTTATGTGCTTCCTCTGTAAGATACTCCATATCCAGAATCTGCCCTGTCGAATGTATGACAGAGCCTAAGAATACCAGAGCAACCTCCGGTGTCATTGCCTCCACAATTTTCTCTTCGTCCAGCAGCAGCTCCTCTCCGCCTCCCAGTATCAGCTCTGCCTCCGGATCCATTCCCTTTAACCGGATCTGTCCGTCTACTGCATATTTATCAGAAGAAAAAATCTGCCTGTCGCACAAGATTTTTGTCCGCTTTCCCTGCGGCCTGTAAAAAGAAGCCAGCGCACAGTGTATATTCGTCGTAGTCGTTCCATTAATGATCAGTTCCTTGTCCACTGCCCCTACCAAGTCCCGTTCCATTGCCGCAATGCGTTCTGGATAGTAAAACCATGGGATTTTTCCGCTAAACCATCCTGCGACAAGCTGCTCTTTCCATTCAGAGGCAACCCTTAAAAGGGTTGCCTCTGAACGTCGGGACATAGGCCCCAGCCCATTTGCTTCATAATATAAATAGGATGGCAGATAGAATTCTTCCTTATACCTTGCAAGAACATCTTTTTTGTCCAGTTCTCTTGCATATTCCAATGTCAGCTTTTCTTCCATACTATTTTTTCATATCCTTTCTTTATTCCCCGTCTTCCTCTGTCTCATAGCTGATTTCCACCTTCACTTTTCCGGATTTATAACGAACCACCATGAAAACAAATGTCAGTACCAGCAGAATAATGTTGCCGATTATAATTTCCGGTGTATTGTCTTCAATCAGCAGCCAATTCTGGAAAATTAACAACGCCCCGCAGAAGTAACAGATTGCCTTCAACGCACCTTTTGGAATCTTAAACGTAGATTTCTCCCATGCCTCCGGCAGAATCTTCGGCAAGCGTGCGGTAGCAACCACAACGAGGAAGGTAGTAACATTCATCAGAATCATGGACATATTCGCGATACGTTCAATATCCAGGCCACTGATAACCGGAATCAAGCCTACAATATAGAATAAAATCAGCAGTAAATGCGGAGTACCATACTTTTTATTGATTACGCCCAGCTTCTTCGGGAACCAGCCGTCTACACTCGCCTGCAGTACCGGCTTCGTCACCCAGCCAAATGTAGCGTTCAGCGTGGTGGACAAAGCAAGAAGCGCACCGCCGGTTACGAAAAATACGTACAGCGGGCCCGGAAGGAATTCTTTCGCCGCTACCGCGAGAGACTGATACATCACTTCTTCTACCGGAAGAACGCCTGCCGCCACAAAACCGATGATTGTGTACAGCGCAGTTACAACCAGTGTTGACAGTACAATTGCAAATGGCAGGTCTTTCGTAGGATTCTTACACTCACCTGAAAAGTTAACCAGATTTCCTCCACCTGTTGTCGCAAAGGAAGTGAAAATCGCCGCCATACAGAAGCCTTTCCATCCGCCTACGAACAATGGCGGCTCTGGGTTTGTAAAATATCCTGGTTCGATATTAAATACGCCCACCGCTGCAAACACACCTAACGCAACTGCCAGAACAATCACCATGACATTCTGTACAATCGCCGCATCCTTTACTCCAAACAGATTGATTACAAAAAATAAAGTCAGCGCAGCCACAGCCAGAGGAACTCGCGGAATTCCCGGGACGAGCGCCAGCAGATAGTCTGCCAGCGATAACGCATACATACCAATAGAAATATTTCCGACTATGTAGATAATGATATAAAAACCGGAAAATTTCTCTCCCAGCAAAAGGCTTGCCATTGTATACTGACCTCCGCGTAAACGTACCGCGCTTCCCGCAAAGATGCTTGGTATTGTTACAGCCAGTGAAAACAACGCCCCGAATAAAAATGCAAAAATAACGGAACGCCCTGTATATCCGATTGCAACTCCGGTCAGGGAAAAGACACCGGATCCGATAATCTGCCCGATCCCCATCGAAATCAGTTCTTTCTTCCCTAACACCCGCCGCAGCTGCTTTGTGGTATATTCTTCACTTGCATTTGTCGTATTACCCATAAATTACCCTCCTTATTACTCACATTCTTCTAGGATTTTTCCACCATCGCAATCGCACGCACCGGTGAGCCGTCTGCCTCTAGAATTTTCAAAGGAAGGAAGGAATAAAAAGCTTCTTCTTTCGGCAGAGCCTCCAGATTACAGAGATATTCCACAATCAGAGTCTCGTTTCCAAGCAACATATGGTGCGCTTCATTTCTCACATTTTCTCTGTCCATATTCTCCAGTATTTCTTCGAATGTAGGATTCTCCACTCTCTGTGCAGTGGAAAATCCAAACGCGGCGTCCGCCGAGCTTCCGTCTGTCCCTACAATCCGAATCCCCAGATCCACAAGTGCTTTGGCCGCTTCCTCTGTCAAATAAGGATGTTTAAAGAAATCCCACGTACCGTAATATTTCTCCCAGCCGGTATTTAAAATTGCGAACGCAACCTTTTTAAGAGGTTCGGCATATGCCATAATATCTTCTTTTGTGATGGCGTATTTTTCTCCTCTGTCGCTGAAATCCAGCACAATTCCCTTTCCTAAAAAATATTCCACCGGAAAATCATTTAATGTTTTTCCTTCTCTGTAATAATGATGTGGAGCATCGATATGAGTAGCTGTATGGGTACCCATCTTCATAAATTTTACGTTTACCCCTTCTTTTTCTGTCGTTGTATAATTTTCTACCACCGGAACCCTGTCGCACGGGCAGACCTGTGTGCTATTGTTAATTTCTCTTGTCAAGTCAATATATTTCACAAAAAACATCTCCCTTCACTTCAATATCGCTCGCTTCATCATTTCACATTCTTTATTTTCTGAATTGGTATCTGGATTTCTGTTACAAATTCTTCTGGATTACTTGTCATAAAGTCATCCATATGAAACTCCTCACGAATATTTCCCGTAATTTCATAGTGATTCTCTTCTATCCATGTCAGAATCGCTTCATAAGAATTGATGACACTTTCATGTTCCCCCGTATGCAGTAAGTAGGCCACCTGGTCAAGAGCATCCACCTCTTTGCACCGGATTCTTTCGTTTCCTTTGAAATCCGTCAATACTCTTTTCTGGATTTCCACCTGAATATCGTCGCCTTTAAATACAGAATCATAGTAAATCGTGTACCTCTCTGTCCCTGTCTTTATTCTGGACTGATTCAAAAACTCTAAAAGCTCACTCCACAAAGAATCCTGCGTAGAATAAGCGCTGATCGTCGCTTCAAGACTTGCCACCTTCATCTTTCCGATTTTCTTTGTTCCTACATTCAGCCCGGAGATTTCTATTTTTCCTTCTCCGTCCAGCTTCTTTTTCAAGAGTGCAATCATCTGTTTTTTCTGGTTCAATTCCTGAATCTGTCTGTCCAGCTCCATCTGTTTTAAATCGAGAACCCCTTTTAATACTGTGTTATCCTTTTCCTCCTCTCTCTGCATCAGATATGCAATCTCTTTCAGGGATAAGCCCATTTCCTTTAATAGAAATATCTCGTTTAGTACTGGAATCTGGGAGGATGTATAATAACGATATCCTGTCATCTGATCCACATACTGAGGTTTCAGCAACCCTAATTCGTCGTAATACCGAAGTGTCTTTCCTGAAATTTTATAGATTCCTGCTAATTGACCAATACGAAACATATGTACCTCCTTTTTTGTATTCCCCAGCTATGTTTTCTCTTAAGTGAAATTCTACAGTTTGCCGTAAGGGCAAGGTCAATATTTTTCTACTCTTTTTTAATTCCTATTTATTTTTCTGATATTTTATGTTTATTGTTTATTTTTTCACAATTTTTCTCATAATAAATTCTTTTAAAGCTTCAATAATCGCTGGATATAACAACGACATTTCTCATTCGATACGTGTATTTTGGGGAAATTTATGAAAATGGGTTTTCAGAAAAATTCTTGGATAGTCTTATACTCCTAAAAATGAGGTTGACATATGTACGAAATCGGATATAATATATGTACGAAATCGGACAAGGAGATGAATATATATGCACTATTTAAGCGCGGCAGAATATACGCATTTATCCGGAGAAATTAATTCTCTCTACCATGAAATAGCGGTTAGAATGGGACTTTCAGATAGTGTTTTGAATATTTTATATGTCATTTGTGAAAAAGGAGATAAATGTCTTCAAAGTGAAATAAGCAAACTGACTGGTATCAGCCGTCAGACAATCAATTCCGCGATCCAAAATTTGAAAAAAAACGGAATCGTGTGCCTGGAACAAGGACATGGACGAAATACCATTGTTTGTTTAACCGAAAAGGGACAAAAAATTTCAGAAGAAAAGATTCGTCCCATATTTGAAATTGAAAATAGAATCTGGAATGAATGGACAGATGAAGAACAGAAGCAATATCTAGCGCTTACACAGAAATATCGTGATGCGCTGCAAAAACATATGCGTCTTTTTTTCACCCCAACTCTGTCCTTAAAGGAGTAGTTATGAATCGAGAAAACAAAAGAAAACAATTTGAAAAAGGATATTATAAAACGCATAGCTGTAAAGATAGCTTTACCTGTAAGGTGTGCGGCTGGCTGGTGACGCCGGAGGCGGCGGGCAGCGATCACCGCAACCACTGCCCCAACTGCCTGTCCAGCCTTCATGTGGACGAAGAACCCG
>ERZ857801.2289-NODE-2289-length-16642-cov-8.082293_pt1 | contig 16642 bp, 15 predicted proteins | sample MGYA00519762_ERZ857801 | MGnify/ENA primary metagenome ERZ857801 (study PRJEB31778, sample SAMEA3449368) | human gut metagenome | biome: human gut; feature: human-associated habitat; material: faeces | place: United Kingdom | collected 2010/2012 ...
AAGAGGATTATTATCCTGATGACCCGAATAAGCAGTTTGACTATGACGAGAATACAAGGGACGTTGTTATTAACATTACATTCAGTGACAAACCGACCGAAACATATATTACAAAGAAGGACAGGAATACCGGAGAACTTATTTCAGGCGGTAAGTTCCATGTGGAAGACATGGACGGAAATGTCATTGAAAGCTGGGAAGGAACAGGTGAGGCACATCTTATTAAGAAACTTGAACAGGGTGTTGATTATATGTATGTGGAAGATGAAGCACCGGAAGGATATGTAAAAGGAGAAAGCGTTAAATTCAGACTTTCAGATACGGAAAGTGTTACGTATGTTGATATGCTTGATGAATGCATTACCGTTGAAATCTCCAAACAGGCAGTCACATCAAGTGATGAACTTCCGGGAGCGCATCTGTATCTCTATCAGATTAAGGATGGAAGGGAAACGCTGTATGATTCATGGATTTCAACAACCACACCTCATGTAATTAAAAAAATACCGGCCGGCACATATAAGCTTGTTGAGAAAACAGCGCCTCTTTCCTATGTTCTTGCGGAAAGTATTACATTTAACGTTGAAGAAAAGGCAGAAATACAGAAGGTTGTAATGAAGGATGATTATGCAGGAAGCATTACAATTAAAAAGAAGGACGGTACCGGAAACATAATCAGTGGAGCAAGATTCAAACTTGAGGGAGCCGACGGAAGCATTCTTTACGGTGATACTGACGAGACAGGAAGTGTTACATTTGGAAAGGACAAAGATGGAAACAATACTCTAAAGCCGCAAAAATATGTCCTTACGGAAGAAAAAACAAAGGACGGGCATACATTACTTAAGGAACCGGTTGAAATTAACATTCCAATGCAGCTTACAAAGGAAGAAGCAGACAGATATGATGCAGACCTGTCAAGGGCAGTCTGGGATGAAGAGACTAAGACATACAGATTTTACGAACTTACCTATGAGATTGTTAATGACACAAACCTGACAGCACCGGATACAGGTGGAGACAACGGACACAGTGCTGCAGCTGCAGGAGGAATGATGTGTCTGTTATCCTTAAGCTTATATGGTCTTTACAGAAGGAAAAAGAGTGAAGAAGCATAAGTTAATAAGAATAGTCATAATGTTGCTTTTAATATCTTCAGGATGTCTGATGATACTTGATGAACAGTCTGAAGGAATAATGAAACGCATAAGTGACAATGGCATGAGACAGGAAGCCGTCAACAGGAAAGGCAATGGCATTGACTTTGCAGGTCTTCAGAAAATCAACGGTGACATTGTTGCATGGATTAAGGTCCCCGGTACCAAGGTAGACTATCCGGTGGTTAAGGCAAGAGACAACAGTTTTTACTTAAGTCATGGCATAGATGGGAGCTATTCACAGTATGGAGCCGTGTTTATGGATCAGAGAATGTATAACAGAAAACTTAATGAAACAGACAATGTCATCATATACGGTCATAACATGGGACACTGGGATGACAGTATGTTTGGCACTCTTATGAACTATAAGAGCAGTGAATTTTCATTTTCTAATGATAGGATATACCTGTATACGCAAAATGGAAAGTCCGAGTACAGAATAATATCGGTTATGAGAACAACATCGGCAGACAAATGGTATGAATTCATAAGTCTTGATAAAAAAAGCAGGTATGAGGACAAGCTAAGGTATCTTGAAGTCAACAGTATTCACCGTTTCCTGAATGATAAGGTAAATAATCCGGGCAAAGGGCAGTTCATAACATTGTCAACCTGTGACTATGACGGCAGATATAGAATGCTTATAGTAGGAATTAAGAGTAACCAATGATAACCTGTCATTACACATAAGCAGGTGGTAAAATATAATTGTAAAGAAATGGAGACTGCCCCATGAGGACAGTCTCTTTTACTTTGCAGAAAAATATCAGGAAGGAAATACAAAACATGAATTTAAAAAACAAAGTTAAAAAAGCAGGAGCTGCAATTACATCAGGAATGGTTCTTTCGTTAGTAAGTGCAGGCAACGTGTTTGCAGCAAAAAAAGCAGATGTAAAAGAGGTCACATCAGGTGTTGACATTATAGAACAGATAGCTCTTGCAATTGCAGGAGGAATAGGTGGAATATTTTTCATCATGGGAATAATGGATTTCGCAGCCGGATGGTCAGCAACGGATTCAACCCAACAGCTTGCCGGAATCAAGAAGGTTATAGCAGGAATAATGATGATGGCAGTATCAGCAATAGTCGCCCTTTTTAAGTAGTGGAGGTGGTAACAATGTTACATCATTACATTTTTGCCATAGGTCTTTCAGATATCGTGGATGGCTTGCATTCAAAACACATATTTAAAATCGCATGTGATATGTTTAATCAGGTCATTGGAATTCTTTACAGCCTTCTCGGGGTCAATCCCACAACAGGAACATATGAAGAGGCATGGAACGTAGTAAAAAATCTGTATGATGTGTTCTCCGCAATTGGGGCACCACTTCTTGTGGTGTTTTTCGTTTATGGTTACTGTCGTGATGCCGTTGACATCAGAAATGAGCTTCAGGTGGAGGCAACAATTAAGATGTACATAAGAATGGCGATATCGGCGATGGTTTTGGAAAATGTAATACTGTGGTTTCCCGACATGTGCGGCTGGGCCATTAAGCTTTTACAGGTCACTAAATATGAAAGCATTGCACTTGATTCGGAAAAACTGTCACAAAGCCTGGCTGATTCAACAAGCATCATATTCAGCTTCATGCTTGGAGTCATATTTTTTATCGTGGTGCTTGCCGCCTGTGTTCTTATGATATGGACATGTCTTGGGAGATTTTTGAATCTGTACATCATCATTCCTTTTGCAACAATAGCATTGTCAACGCTTGCTGCAGGAGGACAGGTTTCTCAGACAGGCTATTCATATATAAAGAGCCTTCTGCTGTATACCTTTGAAATAGTTGCCATGGGAGTTGTTCTTGCGGTGGCTCCGGCATTTATTTCCGCCTCGAGCATAGCGGACAGCGGATCATCAGAGTATCTTGTTCTTGTTGAGGCGATAGTAAAGATACTTACAATAACTGCAGGCCTGAAGGGCTCTGAAGTTGTAATCAAAAAGGCATTTAATCTGTAGGAGGAAAAATGAATACACCGATAAACGAAAATTATGAGGAATACAAGGATGATGTTTGGAAGGGGCTTTCCGGAAGGGAGCTTAAGTGGGGCGGAATTGCCGTTGCATCCGGAATAGCAGTAATGCTGTTTCTGCTTTTATACCTTAAATGGAATGCAACACTGTCAACATTTGTCATGATGCCATTTACCTGCTTAATCGGCGTAAACGGTTTTTACAATAAGAACGGTATGAGTTTCATGGAATACCTCAAAAGAAAAAAAACAGTCATATTTGGAAAAACGCTGGTTATCCGTGAAAGGGACATCAGGGAATACAGGATAAAAAAGCTGGAACAGAAAATACAGGAAAACAGAGTGGACAAATCAAAGAAAGGTAGAAGAAATGGCAAAGTTTAAACAGTATAAGAGACTGACTGAAAAAATATACAAGGTTCCTAACTCTATAACTGATACAATACCAGTCAACAGAATAAGCGAAAAGGGAATATTTGAACTCGAGGCAGGCAGTTCCATTGTAAAGCTGTATGATAAGGCATACGTGTTTGAAGACATAAATTATCATACAAGAGACGAAGATGAGAAAAAGGTACTTCTTGACAGGTTCAGACAGTTTTTAAATTCAATGAATGTATCATTTAAGATTATAGTATCAAATGAACCGGAGAGTGTAGAGGAATTAAACACATCGATATTTGAAAAGGCACGCTCGGAAAAGGAAGAACCCCTTGCAAGGGAGTTTAATAAATACTATCTACGGAAGGTTGGAGACAACAAGAAGGGCATAAATCAGGTAAGATACTTTATCATAAGCTGTCTTAAGGCAGATTATGACAGTGCCAACGCATACTTTAACACCATAGAGGGACAACTGGAAAGGAGCTTTAAGTCAATGGGAAGCGGACTGCTTCCACTTAATGGAACTCAGCGGTTAAGGCTTCTACATAACATATACAGATTTGGAAATGAAAAGACATTCAGGTTTTCATGGGATGATGCTTTCAGTCAGAGACGTGACTGGCGACATGACATTATTAACACATCAATAAAGGAACATGAAAATTACCTGACATTTGATTTTGGTAAAAGCTATGTGTCTGTTCTATTTATTAAAAATTACCCTTCAAGTTTAAAGGATACATTTATACAAGAGCTGATGGCCCTATCAATTCCAATAATTCTTACAATGGATATTGAACCGATAGGATCCGATTTTGCATCAAAGATGCTTAAGGACAAATACATGACTGCCCAGGGAAGCATTGACCGACAGCAGATAACCAAAAACAAGATGGGGGCGTATTCATCAGATGTTTCGTACAACAAAAGAAAGGAAGTTGAGGAGTTGGAGGATGCCATGGACATTCTGAGGTCAGATAATGAAAAGATGTTCTACGTGGATGTGTTAATTGCGGTCATGGCAAAGTCAAGGGATGAACTTAACAATTATGTTGAACAGGTTAAGACAGTGGGAAACACCTTTACTCTTGAAATAGAAGAGCACGTTGTCCAACAGCTTAATGCCTTTAATACGGTGCTTCCAACAGCAGCAAGGTTTGTCAACACGATGAGACCAATGTTTACAACTTCACTGTCAGGAATAACGCCGTTTAACGTTACGGAAATTAATGACAGGAACGGTTTTTTTTACGGAATTAATCAGGTATCAAAAAATGCCATCATCGGTAACCGAAAAAAGTTAAAGAATGGAAACGGCTTTATCTTTGGAAAAAGCGGAGCCGGAAAATCGCTGGATGCCAAAGGCGAGATAGGTCAGGTGTTAACGTACACGGATGATGATGTTATCATAATTGATCCCATGGGAGAATATGAACCCATAACACAGGAATGGAACGGCAATTATTACAAGTTTACTAACAAGGCTTCTGACAACAAGATATATAAGAATCCTTATCATGTTCCTGAATATGTGAATGATGAAGACATGGAGGAATTCATAGCTGACAAGGCAGAGTTTTCGTATGCACTTTTTGAGCAGGGAATTAAGCCTGATGTCTTATCAAATAAACATATAAATGCAATAGACAAGGCTGTGAAAATGATGTATGAGGAATATTTCCAGAAAAGAAAATGCGGAGAATCCGTGATGTCCCCGACCATGGTTAATCTTAGGGAATGTTTTTTAAAACTGGATGACAAATATTCAAGGGACATGGCTGAACAGATGGAAATATTCACGTCAGGAACACTTAATGTATTTGCACATCAGGAAACGGACATCAGGCATAACAGGCTGGAAGTATATGGACTTTCGGAACTGGGAAAAAAGACTAAGAAGATGGCAATGCTCATATCCATTGAGGCAATAAAGAGCAGATTGAAATATAATTTCAATAATAAAAAGGCAACATGGATATACATTGATGAGGTTCACGAATTATGGAAGGATGAATATTCACAGGTGGCACTTGAAGACCTGTGGCGTGAAGTAAGAAAGCAGGGAGGTCTTTGTACCGGAATGACACAGTTCATCATGGATGGATTAAAAAATGCATCAACAGCTTCCATGATCGGCAACTCTGAATTTACCCTTCTTTTAGAACAGGGGTCAATCGATAAAGGCAATCTCTTCGACATTTTTGAAGTCTCCCAGGCACAACTGGATTATGTGAATGGTGTTGATCCGGGAACCGGACTGATAAGATTTGGAAAGAAAATAGTTCCGTTTGATAACATAATGAGCAGGGACAGTAAGCTGTACAAACTTTTTAACACGTCATTCCACGATGAAAATGATAACGGGGATGGTGATGTCTTTGCTGTCTGATTCATATAAAAAGCAGAAACTTACAAAAGAGGAAGCCATGATATATGACCTGATGAAGCCAAAAAATCGCAGAACATTCCTGAAAATGTCAGATCGCAAAAGAGAAAAGGTCGTAAAGCAGATAATAAAAAAACTTGAACGAAAGCATGTTGATGTGTCAGAGTTAATGAAAGCAGAAGACATGGCAAACAATCTGAAAAGAAAATATGCCATGATGAACGAAGGAAAAAAGATGACATCGAATGCAAAGGGTACAGTTACTGCAAAAACTGATGAATTGTTTACAAAAAACTCCGGTGGTATTTCCGGTGCGTCCGTAAAATCCCGACTTGTAAATGAGGGTTTTGAGGAAATGAGAAAAGTGGCTGCACAGGCAGACAAAATGATGGAAACTGAGTCAAGATACGAGAAGAAGAAAAACCGCAGCATCGAAGAGGCACAGAGGGAATACTTAAGCAGAATGTCGGCTGCCACTGCAGATGCTGCAGGCAAGGCAGTACAGTCATCCACTTCACGTAAACTTGCTGCATCTGCAGGAAATGTAATTTCACAAATTGTAGCTGCGGCTGCAAGTATGGTAATGGCAATAATTCCGATAATGCTTCCGGTAATCCTTATCATTGTTGTTCTTGTCGTAATCCTTACCATTATATTTGGAAGTGTTGCATTAAATGAGGAACAGACAGATGAATACGGTACATATGAGGTATCAGCAACAGTATTACAGTATCGGGATAAAATTCTTAATGAACTGAAAAAATATGGTAAGGAAGAATACATTGACCTGATGCTTGCTATAGTACAGCAGGAATCAGGAGGCACGGGCAATGATATATTCAGGGCTTCGGAAAGTCTGGGGCTGAAACCCGGCACAATATCAGTTGATGAATCAATCAGTCAGGGAGTAAAGATTATGTGCAAAAACATGACTGATAAAAGAGTAAATGTATCATCAACGGGTGACATAGCCCACATCAGAGTGGCATTGCAGGCATATAATTACGGCGGCGGATATATCACATACATTAATGACGGAAAAGACGGAAGCTGGACACAGGAAAATGCCCTTTCTTATCAGAAAAAGATGGCATCCCAGACAAGAACCGGGTCATCGGCAAAGATACTTGGCCCATATGCTTATGGTGACGCATATTATACGGACCATGTCCTTAGGTATTATTCACCGGCGGGAAGTTCCAAAACATCCGCGGAAGTTAAGGGAATAAATGTAACAGAGAGATTAAAATGGCTGTTTCCTGAAGGAATTCCAACAACTGAAACAGCAGCAAGAAGTTATATGCAGACCATATCTGTTCCGATTTACACACAGGCGGGTCAGAAGTCAAGCATGAACATCACTGTGCATAAGAAGCTGGTTAATGCATACAGGCAGGCTTTTGAAGGAATGTATAAAATCAGATCCCCGGTTGATGCCGGAACAACAGCAGCTTATTGCTGGAGACAGATGGCGAGCAACGCAACAAAACAAAGTTATCACAGCTATGGAAGCTGCATAGACATCAACTGGAACAGTAATCCGGCAACTTACACCGGAGGCTCATATAATCCGGGACATGACCCCATGTCAATTACATCTGATGTTGTTAAAATATGGGCCGATGCAGGATTTTTCTGGGGAGGAGCATGGGACGGATACTTCCGTGACTACATGCATTTTACCTACACCAATAATTAGGATCAGGAGGAAAAAAATTGAAGGAAAAAACAAGGTTCATTATTACATGGATAGTAATTCCGGCATGCTTTATTGTTGTATTGATCACGGCAATATGCTTGTCGATAGGAAGGTCTTCCGGAGAAGAAAAGACAGCCAAAATCGTTGGGACAACTATTACGGAGAGCACGACCACAATGGAACAGACTGAAACAGCAATGGACACAGACACAGTCGCAGCTACCGTGAATGATTATGAAATTGAGGCAACGAACAGGGACGTGGCCATTACAAACATTGATGAAAAAATCAAAAAATATCTTGGTACGGATGAAAAAGAATTCTATGAAAAAGTTCATGAAAACATTCTTGGGTATGGACTGCAGAATTGCGAAGAATTAAGACTTGAGGAATCAGACATAGACAATAAGACAGACGTACTCACAATGACATTTCAACTGAGCATTGATTTAAAGGACATGTATATGGTTGTTGAATATCATAAGAATACTCATGAGTTTAACTTTAAGATATGGTGATAAGGAGATGGAAACATGTTATCAGGAATCAGAAAAAGATATTATGAATGGAAGGATAAAAAGGAATATGAAAGGCACGTTCCAAAATCCGAGAAGGTAAAAAACAAGAGAAAGATGGATGACAGGGTTAAGAAGATGCTGGTGTTACTCATATGCATTATTGTGTTGATTATAGTAGTGATTGTTGTTATTGCCTTAAAAAAATCATCAGACAGTGATTTAACAGATGAAGTTAAAACAACCATAGAAACCATAGAAATGACAACTGTTGCCGATGAAACGGAAGTAACCACGGAAATGGAGACAGAAGAGAGTACAGTAATAGTTACGACCAAAGCCACAGCCACGGAAACTTCAACAACAGTAAAGAAGAAACGCAAAAAGAAAAAACAAGCCACATATCCGGTTTGGCAGGAGCCTGAAGTTACAGTTAAACATTCAGATATTCAGGTTATACCTGAAACACGGGCACAGGAAACAAGGAAAACCGAAAGACCAACCAGGAAAAAAGCAAAACCAATAAATAATACTGTTCCGGCACAACGTCAGGACACAAGTGAACTGGGATATGATGCAACGCAGCTAATCATTAACACGGTTGAAAATGCAATTGCGGGGAACCGTAATGATAACATGAGAAACCTTGCAATATACATGGCAGCCAATAATAAAAGTAATGCGCAGAGTACAATAAACCGTCTTTGCGAGAATACTACAATTAAGGTTATATCAAGAACGGCAACAGCAACAGCCCGTTCATCAGCACTTGATGATGTATTAATTGCAGCCGAGAAGCTTGCAGATTCATTAAGAGGAAACGGACATAAATACGGGGTCGGCATTAAGGTAACATACATAAATTGTAAATTCAAAGTCAGGGCAGTGGTTGCCATTCAGACCAACTAAGTCAATTAAGGAGGAATTACGATGAAGAAATTAAACAAAATTATCTTATTGCCACTTTTTGTGTTTGTAATGCTTATTGGCATTACAACAGTGAGCCAGACAAAAGTATATGCATATGCATATACGACCGTATATCTTGAAGTAGGTGAGACATATAAGCAGACAACAGATAATACCGAACCCATTTTTACTTATGCGTCAAAACTAAAAGGCACAGGATATGATTCTAAAGGAGTCAAGGTGTGTGATGCAGTATGGAATACGGCAACAGTTAAGAACAGAAAATACTTCACAATTACAGCTAAAAATGAAGGGGTTACTACATTCTATGTCAACAGACTAAATTCAAAAAAGGATGCTGACAGGGTCAGAACCGTTAAGGTAAGAGTTTTTAAAAAGGGTGTTACACCGGGACTTAAGAACAACATATCTCATTCATCAGCGGATGATGACAATTTTTTAAATCAGCAGGTTTACCTGTATGTAGGAAACTCTTTCAAGGTAACATCATCAAATGGAACAGTTACTCCTTCTGACGTATCGGAGGACACGGCAAAAAAAGCGGTAAAGACCTCCCTGCATATATACGAATGCAAGGAAAAAGGTGAGACTCTTGATAAGGGAACAAACAGGCTTGATGCAGGAAACCTTTCAGGAAGCACTATGACTTTTTCCTCAAAAAGTGGTGGACGTGCAACAACATATGTAAGGGCATCATACAAGTGGACATCATCAAACGGAACGGTTCATTATTCACCGGCGAGAATCATTAAGATTAACATATATCCAAAGCCTGTTATGAGAGTATTTAAAAATAATAAGGTAGTGGATTCAATGTCGATGATTCTTGGAAATCCAGAGGACATAAATACATCAGTTACCAATCTTCAGTCAGGTGACATTCTGACAGAACAGGAATGCATCGTTCAGGATGAAACAAAGGTAAACGTAAAGGAACTGGATGGAAGCTGGAGCATTACTCCTCTTTCCATGACAAACGGTATTCCAATCCGCCTGACTTTCAGCTGTATAGTATCAGGTCAGGTATCACAGCACAATGGTGATGCATATGCAAAAATATCAAAAGCAGTCAGCCTGTCTGTATCTGCACTTAAAAGTGTAACGGTAAAAGGACATTCGGTAAACAAAAAGTCAGTCAGAATATACTGGGACGGCAACCCTGATGCGGCAGCGTACAGAATATACAGGTCAGACAGCCCTAATGGAACATACGAAAAAATAGGTGACACGGCAGAATGTTTTTATGATGATAATGACGATGAGTTAATTTATAACAAAATATATTATTACAAGGTAAGGGCTGTGGGACGCGATGAAGATACAATGTCCGAATTTTCACAGGCCCATTCAGTTAAGCTCGCATTGTCCGTTCCTAAAATCAGGTCGGTAACGAAATCCGGTAAATATTATCTGATCAAGATTGAGGGAGATAAGTACAGTGGATATGAAGTATGTGAAGGAGATAGTAAGAAACTTCTTATTTCGACAACATCAGATTCGGTGTCCATTCCTTTGTCATCCTTAAGGCATGTCCTGTATGTAAGGTCCTTTTATAAAAATGACAAGACAGGAGCAAAGGCATACAGCAGTTATTCTAATGCTTACGTCATTAACCAGAAATCCAGAAAAATAAAAATCAAGACACCACAAATTAACAAGGTATCAAAATCCGGAAAAAAGATTACAGTTAAAATGTGCAGAAAAGCATGTAGTTATAACGGAACCGGATTTCAGATTGTCATCAGTACCGACAAAAAATTCAAAAGAAAAAAAACGATAAAAACATCTTACAAAACAAAGACTGTAACGGTAAAAAAGTCAAAAGCCACTTACTATGTAAAAGTAAGGGCGTTTACGAAAGTAAACGGCAAAACGAAATACGGTTCATATAGCAAGATGAAAAAAATCAAGTAAGAAGGAGAACAGTAATGAATATTGTAGAACACATGGAATATGAATGGGACAGATTCAGAATGGACATGATGTGTACTTCCCGGGAAAACATATTTTCAAAAGCATCTGAAATAATTGACAAACGAAAAATATATGAAGTCATATCAGAAAATCTTGAGGAAATGTCGCCTAAGGAGGCAACATACATATGTGCAAGTGATTCTATTATAGATGCCCTGTATAATTGCATGATGGATAAGAGGGCAGATTTTGTGGAGGATACCATACTTGCACATCTGCATGAATATATTAACCGGTAAAAAGGATATAAAGCAGGCAACGTAAAAAGTGTCTGCTTTTTCTTTTTTAGGTGTTAAGTGGCAAAGCAATATATATATGATGTATGCATAGTGCATACATAAAGGGGTATTAGGGTTCTCCCTAACAAGTGCGCATTTTAATACATTGTTGTTTTTTTAACAAAAATGTACTAAAAAGTGCGTATCTTGCCACTAAAAAGACAGGCAAAAGGAAAAAAATGCATACATAATGCATACATAAAAAACCTTAAAAGAAAAAAATGTATGCATTATGTATGCAAAGAACAAAAAATGAAAGAAATGAAACATTAATGTATGCACTATGCATACAAACATATGAATAATGAAAAAAGGATTAAAAAAGTGTATGCATAATGCAGACATTTATAAAATGTATGCATTGTGCATACAAATAACAGCAAAAAATGTATGCATTATGTAAGCATTAAGAAAAATGTATACATAATGCATACATCTGAACTTGAAAGGAAAAAATGAAAAAGCATGTAATCAAAATCCGGATGTCAGCAGAACTCCGTGAAAAGCTGCTGGCGCAAACCTTAAAAGAAGGAAAAAAACCTGCAGCTTACATAAGGGAACAACTCGAACAGCCGGACATATCAGATGAAAACATCAGCCTAATTGAAAATATAATTTGTGAAAAAATCAAAAAGATAGGACTGAAAGTTAATTATAAGGCAAGGATATATAATACATACGGGGCAGTAGATGTTGATGATGAACTGCCAGTGCTACTTAAGGATGTAATAGAATTATTAAAGGAAATACTCAAAATAATTAAGGAAAAACAGCCATCTTCATCACCGCTTATAAGATATGAGGAAAAAAGAAAAAACACGGGAATGTCTTTTTCGGCTGATGACAGACTGTATTCAATAATTAAAAATCGTGCACAAATGAACAGACAGAGTGTAAGCAAATGCATCCGCGGGTGTCTTGAAAATGCAAGAATGTATACCGAAAAGGATGTACAGGTAATGATTGCAAGACTTCATAATCAGATATATCCGATACAGTCCAACACTGAGCAGATATGCTTCAAGTATTCTGAAATGGTTGAAAAAAAATATGTGAATGCGATAAGGGTTGTGGATGAACTTCTTGCAGAAATGATATGTCTCGAAAAGAAGATATCAATGGATATTACGGAGGATTAAAATGGGAATTACCAAGCTTATGCATATCAAACAGCGAAAAAAAGGAAAAATGTCAGCAGGATTATATAATGCAATCTATTACATTACAAATCCAAAGAAAACACAGAATAAAAGACTAATAGGCGGAAACTGTGGCCGTGACGAGGAAATGATATATAACAAATTTATGGACACGAAGAAAATACATGATAAGTATGACGGACGCCAGGGATATCATTTTGTAATTTCGTTTTCGCCGTTAGAAAGTGTATCAGCTGATCTTTGCATGAACATCATGGCAGACTTCATGGAGGAATATTTGAAAAATGAATATGATGCAGTGTATGCTGTCCATGATGACCAGGAACACATGCATGGACATTTGATATTTAACTCCGTTAATTCGGTAACAGGAAAAAAATACAGATATGAAGATGGAGACTGGGAAAAATACATACAGCCGATTACAGACAAGATTGCCGAAAAATATGGATTATCCAAACTTGAATTTGTCTCTGCCGCCGAAGAAGAAAAAAACATCTCCTGGAATAAAAAAATAAGGGAAGATATCAAATCATGCATTAGCATGTCAGAAGATTATGACGACTTCAAAAAAAAGATGCAGACGATATATGACTATGGCATAAGGGAAGGCTTTTCAAAGAAATACGGAACATACATCACATATAAGCCACCGGGAAAAAGTAAGGCTGTACGTTCATATAAACTTCCAAGGGAATGTCAGCCGTATGACATATCCCGCAGAATATCATTAATGCACCAGCATGACATACACGTCCCAATAATTAAGGAATATTATTTCAGTAATGCATTTTACAAAAACAGGGTAAGCAGCTTTGTCAGATGGGATAAAATGTCAATATACCAGAAAGATTCCTTAATGAAAATATATAAGGCGGCAAAGCTTTATAACCGAAAATTGACTTCATCATGGGAAAGTGAAAGAATTCTTAATTCAATTAACCGTTCAATGTTACAGTACAGTTTCCTGATGAAGCATGGAATCAGGACAGTGGAAGATATGGATGCGGTAATGGATGACCTTAATATGGCACTTAAGAACGTTAATTCATCAATAAGAAAGTGCCGTAAGGAATATGCTGATTTTTTAAATAAGGGGGATGACGGAAGTTTTTCGCTGTTTGAAATTTATGAAGAAGCCGTCACCTTAAAAGAAAAAGAAAAAATATCTGAATCCGAGCAGCAACGGCTGGATGAGATTGAAAGAATGCTTGAAGAGAATTACGTTGGTGAGGTGTACATGGACTATCACACCCGGATGAATGATATGCTGCGGGAAAAACACCGGATAAAAAAAGAATTAAGACTTGTCCGTTCATCAGGAAAAGAACTTGATGAACGGAGACAAAAACAACAGGAAGCATCAAGAGAACAACAGACAGACAGGGAAGAAAAAAACAAAAAGATGTAACCAAATATAACCTGTTACCGGATTTTCGAGGATGTTATAATATAATTGTAATAATGTAGAAGATGGCAAAAAAGCTGCCGTCTTTTTTTTATGTTTAAAACAGGAGGTATCAAAAAATGGAGAATGTAACAATTAATGAATTACTTGAGCTTATTGAAAAATCAGAGGATAAGGTAATTACGGTATGGTTAGGAGGAAAGAATGATGACTAACGAATTGCGAAAAAAAATTGACAACATGACTGTGTCGGAAAGGGAAAGCTTTATTGAAGGATTCGAGGTGAACAGGGATTACGGAGAGAAGATAACGAAAGAAGATTATACCATATATAAGGAATTGACGGCTGACAGGGAAAACTGGCAGATTGAAAATGAGGAGATGTTTTGGGACATCCTGGGAAAAGGCACTGTTGATACGAAGGAAGAAGCAGAATGCTTTATGCAAAATTCAGACTTTTATGATGATGACCCCTCCCCACAAGTGCCGGTAAAGTGTGTCGGGGATTCACGCATACGGCCGATTAGTCTGATTGATATTGCAGACATTTTGAACAGTGAAGGATTTATTGAGCTTGATTATAACAAATTCGTTGCAGAAGTTTATTCAACCGAAAATAATGAGAAAGACGATGTTGTCAGAGAAACAATATATCCACAGACTATCAGGTATTACGGAATTGATGGAGACGGGGACATGAAAGAAATGACCCAGATAGAAACGAACATAGTTAAGGAAATCATAAAAAGCGTCAATCGTGTTAAAAAAAAAGAATTCAACAAAAGGCTTGTAAGAATGGACATAACCGGTGACAAAAATAAGGATTTTAAACTGGAGCAGGTTTCAGTCCGCTTACAGGATGAAACACCGCTGTATTCACCTGAACAGATTAAAACACCGGAGGATGCAGTAAGAATACTGGGAAGGGAGCTGCTATCCAAATTAGACAGAGAGCAGATATGCATAGTTAATCTTGATTCCGCATTGAAACCGATTAACTTTTCGATAGCTTCAGCCGGAGCACTTAACAGGACACTTGTTGAACCGAGAGAAATGCTTAAGGCATCAATCCTGTCTAATGCCGGAAGCGTTATTATTCTGCACAATCATCCAAGCGGAAATCTCAAACCGAGCAAGGAAGACTATACTGAAACAGAGCGTATCATAAAGAGTTTTGGTTTAATCGGAATAAATGTGCTGGATCATATCATTATAGGTGGAAATAATCTGAATGATTACTATAGCATGAAAATGGATAATACAAAGCTGTTTGATGACGCAGTGCCACTTACAGGCAAATTAAAATTCAGTGACATAAGTGAGGAGCTGCTTCGTGAGATCAAGGTTTTCCTTGTGGCTGAAGACATGTCATACTGGGTCAACAACATATACATAACAACAAGCCTTACAAATGAGGAGGCAGAACTGATTCTGAGTTACATGGATGTCAAAGGTTATAACCTGGGAGTGGATGATACAGGAGAGCTTGTTAAAATTGACGATACTTTAGAGCAGCCTACAGCAACAAAAACAAATCTTGATGAAATCATATATGAGGTTTGTGGTGATAATTTCGATAAGATTATTGAGACAAAAGACCTTAGGGAATGCACCGTAGAAATCAGTGAGATTAACAGATTACAGGAAGAACTGACAAAACTAAAAAAGGACAAGGAAATACTTGACCATTTATACCAAAAAACAAATTTGGGAAAAAGTGAACCTAAATGTGGAAAAATAATAAATTCTGCTGATAAAAGGAAGGAGATGAAATTATGACAGATGCAATGAAAAGATTACTTGACATGATATCAATTAATGATGAAGTTAGGGAAGACGAAATTGAGGAACAGATAATATGTGAATGGAATGATGTTTTGGGAGGCACATACAATGACAAAGATGAATAAAATGCGTGAGGATATTATCCAAAATTTCGTAGACTGCCTAAAAAAGGACACAATACCATGGCATAAATCATGGAGTTCGGTTGGACATCCAAGAAATGCTGTTTCTGAAAAGAGTTACCAGGGATTAAATTTTTTTTGGCTGGAATTCGTTCAGTCAATTAACGGATATGAGGATCCACGGTGGTGTACATTTAAACAGGCAACAGACGCAGGATGGAAAATAAAGAAAGGATCAAAGGGTGTACATGTGGAATTTTGGTCACTATATGACACCGAAATCAGAAAAAAAGTATCATATGCTGATGCAAAGGTAATTGGCAATGGCATGACAGACGAAGAATTCAAGGAGAGATTTAAGCCGATATCCAATACATACACAGTATTTAATGCTGAACAGATTGAAGGAATACCGGCATATGTAGAAAAAACTTATCAGTTAAATGCTGAAGAACTTTTGCTAAGGAAGGACACACTGATAAAAAACATGGAAGTCGGATTCGAGGAAGGTGGAGACAGGGCATATTATACAGAAGTATTGGACCGAATTACCCTTCCGGAAGTGAATCGGTTTGAAAGTGAATATGATTATATGGCAACATTGCTTCACGAAGCAGCCCATGCTACCGGACATACAAGCCGCCTTAACAGAAACATGGAGGGTGTTTTTGGAAGCCCTAAATATGCGAGGGAAGAACTAAGAGCAGAAATTGCATCTGCGTTTACTGCCCAAATCCTGGGAATTGATTATAGTCAGAATGATTATATGGAAAATCATGAAGCATATGTTAAGAATTGGATTGGGGTATTGCAAAATGATCCAAATGAATTGTTTACCGCCATAAAAGACGCTGAAAAAATAT
>ERZ857801.2299-NODE-2299-length-16588-cov-11.419222_pt1 | contig 16588 bp, 6 predicted proteins | sample MGYA00519762_ERZ857801 | MGnify/ENA primary metagenome ERZ857801 (study PRJEB31778, sample SAMEA3449368) | human gut metagenome | biome: human gut; feature: human-associated habitat; material: faeces | place: United Kingdom | collected 2010/2012 ...
CGCAGCGACGCACGACGTCGCCCACGAAACCTTCGATCTGCAGCCGGCGGGCCTGCACCTCGCTCAGGCCGCGCTGGCGCATGTACAGCACGGCTTCCGAGTCCATCTGCCCCACCGTCGCGCCGTGCGAGCACTTCACGTCGTCGGCATATATCTCCAGCTGGGGCTGGGTGGCGATATGCGCCGTCTCGCTCAGCAGGATATTGCGGTTCTGCTGCTGCGCGTCGGTATGCTGCGCATCGGGCGCCACATAGACCAGTCCGCAGAACTCGCCGCGGGCCGAACCGCCGGCAACACCTTTGACATAGGAATTACTGCGGCAGTCGGGCACGTTGTGGTTCGTGCGCAGTTTGACGACGCAGTGTTCTTCGCCGCCGGCGAGGAACACCCCGCCCAGCATATTTTCGGCATCGCGGCCGTCAAGGTCGATCGTATAGGAGGCATTGGCGCTCGTCAGCTGCACGGCCGTCAGGCGGCACAGGCTGCGTGCGGACTGCTTCACCGCCACCTCTGCGAAAGCTTCGGCGAGGAACACCTCCGTTATTTCGAGACGGGCATCCTCCCCCACGACGATTTCCAGCGACGACATGTCGGGCGCGGTATGCACCACCACGATGCGTCCCGACGCACCCGCGGCGGCTTCGATGCGCATGCGCCGGGGATCGACCGCCGCATAAGGCCCGTCCTGCGTCCCTTCGATCCGGAACACTTCGCCCTGCGCCGTGCGGAAATCACGGATTATATCGAGTATCGCCGTCATTCCCTGTAATCGTTAATCAGCCAGTCGTAGCCCTCCTTTTCGAGTTTGAGAGCCAGCGTCTTGTCGCCCGTATGGATAATGCGTCCCCGGTAGAGCACATGCACCACGTCGGGCACGATGTAATCCAGCAATCGCTGGTAATGCGTAATGACCACCGTCGCGTTTTCGGGCGTATGCAGTTTCGTAACGCCCGTGGCGACAATGCGCAAGGCGTCGATGTCGAGTCCCGAATCGGTCTCGTCCAGAATGGCCAGCTTCGGATCGAGCATCGCCATCTGGAAAATCTCGTTCTTCTTCTTCTCGCCGCCCGAGAAGCCTTCGTTCACGGCCCGCGAGGTGAGTTTCGACGAGAGTTCCACCACGGCGCTCTTCTCGCGCATGAGTTTCAGGAATTCGGCGGCCGAAAGCGGCTCCTCGCCGCGGAACTTGCGCTGCTCGTTGACGGCCAGCTTCATAAAATTAGCCATCGTGACGCCCGGGATCTCCACCGGATACTGGAAGCCCAGGAACAGCCCCAGCCGCGCCCGGTCCTCGATGGGCATCGACAGCAGGTCGCGGCCCAGAAACTCGGCCGACCCTTCGGTGACGGTGAATTTCTCATTGCCCGCCAGCACCGACGCCAGCGTCGACTTGCCCGAGCCGTTAGGCCCCATGATGGCATGCACCTCACCGGCCCTGACTTCGAGGTCGATACCCCGGAGAATCTCCTTGCCGTCGACCGAGGCGTGTAAATTATGTACCTTTAACATATCATCAACTTACTATTATTCTCGTTTCCTTTTTTCGCTCTCGCAGGTCGTTTCCACGGCGTTCCGCCGTGTTTGCAAGCCTGACCCCACCCTAAACCCCTTCCTCGGGAGGGGCTTATCGCATGCGACCGGATTGCAGACGCAAACAGCAAACTACCCTACGCTGCCTTCCAACTGGAGAGCCAGCAGTTTTTGCGCCTCGACGGCGAATTCCATCGGCAGTTTGGCCAGCACCTCGCGGGCATAGCCGTTGACGATCAGCCCCACGGCGTCTTCCGTCGAGAGTCCGCGCTGGTTGCAGTAGAACAGCTGGTCGTCGGAGATTTTCGAGGTCGTGGCCTCGTGTTCCACCACACCCGTCGGGTTACGCACGTCGATCACCGGGAAGGTATGCGCCCCGCACTTGTCGCCGATCAGCAGCGAATCGCACTGCGAGTAGTTGCGGGCGTTCTCCGCCCCCTTCGCCACGCGGACCATGCCGCGGTAGGAGTTCTCGCTCCGGCCCGCCGAAATGCCCTTCGAGACGATGCGGCTGCGGGTGTTGCGGCCGATGTGGATCATCTTCGTACCCGTGTCGGCCTGCTGGAAATTGTTGGTCATGGCCACCGAGTAGAACTCCCCGACGGAGTTGTCGCCCGCGAGGATGCAGCTCGGATATTTCCACGTGATCGCCGAACCCGTCTCGACCTGCGTCCACGACAGCCGGGCGTTCTCGCGGCAGATGCCGCGCTTGGTGACGAAGTTATAAATGCCGCCCCGGCCCTGCTTGTCGCCGGGATACCAGTTCTGAACGGTGGAATACTTCACCTCGGCGTCCCGCTCGACCACGATCTCGACCACGGCGGCGTGCAGCTGGTTCTCGTCGCGCTGCGGCGCGGTGCACCCTTCGAGGTAGCTCACGTAGGCGCCCTCGTCGGCCACGATCAGCGTGCGTTCGAACTGCCCCGTGCCGGCGGCGTTGATGCGGAAATAGGTCGACAGCTCCATCGGGCAGCGCACCCCCTTGGGGATGTAGCAGAACGAGCCGTCGGAGAAGACCGCGGCGTTCAGCGCAGCGTAGAAGTTGTCGGTATAGGGCACGACGCTCCCGAGGTATTTTTTCACCAGCTCGGGAAAGTCGCGCAGCGCCTCGGAGATCGAACAGAAGAGGATGCCCTTCTCGGCCAGTACCTCCCTGAAAGTGGTCTTGACCGACACGGAGTCCATCACGGCGTCGACCGCGACGCCCGCCAGCGCCATCTGCTCCTCGAGCGGAATGCCCAGTTTGTCGAACGTGCGCTTCAGCTCGGGGTCGACCTCGTCCATCGAACCGAGCTGCTTTTTGGGCTTGGGAGCCGCGTAGTAGATAATGTCCTGAAAGTCGATCGGGGGGATCGTCAGGTGGGCCCAGGTCGGAGGCTCCAGTGTCAGCCAATGGCGGTAGGCCGCCACGCGCCGCTCGGTCATCCACTCCGGCTCGCCCTTTTTGGCGGAGATCAGCCGCACGACCTCCTCCGAAAGACCCTTGCCGATGGTTTCGGTTTCGATGTCCGTCGTGAAGCCGTACTTGTATTCCTGCTCTCCGATATTCTCCAGTATGTTTTTCTCGTTTTCTGCCATTACAAGCGAAATATCATGCAAAGATACAAAATTCCATTTACATTTTTACCATCTCCCCTGCAAATCCGGTTCCGCAACGGTCAAACGGCAAAAAAGAGGCGCGGAATGTTCCGCGCCTCTTTCATGCGAAGCCTTCCGGCTACCTGGTGTATTCGATAACGACCTTGCCGATCTCGATGTTGGTAGAAGTATCGGAAAAGCCGATGCGGAAATCGGAAGCATCGACGCCGGCCGCCGCGAAATCGAAGGAGATCGTGCTCGAATTCGTTCCGGTCGGTTCCGTGGCGGCCAGAACCGTCGCGGAGGTTCCGTAGGTGCATGTCAGCAGCTCGGGCTTGCGGGCCGAATTGGGATTGATCGTGATCTTCCGGATTTTACCCATATCCGATGCCGCCACATGGGTCTCGGCCTTGCCCTTGTTGAAATACCACACGATGTTCTTCGTATCGCTGGTGCTGTAATAGATATTGCCCGTGAAGGTGATCGCGCTGGTCCCGGTATCGTCGGTCGCCGTCCACGTGCTGTCGCCGGCAGCCCAGCTGGTCGGCAGGCCCGTGATGTTGGACGAGAGCACACCCGCCGTGGCCGACAGGGTCATCGTATAGTCGGTTCCCGCGTCGCCGCCGCCCGAGCCGCCGTCGGAGACATACTCGATGCTGTAAAAGCGCAGTCCGTTGATCGTAGAATAGACGTAGACTGTGGTTTCGCCCGTCACCGCGATGTCGAATTCACAGGTCGTAGGCTCCCCGCTGCCCGATCCGGCCTCCTTGCTCTGCGCTCCGGCCGCATCGTCGCCGATCTGAACCGTTACGGAACGTCCGTCCGTAGCTGCGCCGCTGCCCGTATTCGACGCCACGACCTTCAGTTTGCCCGAGGCGGAAGCCGTGAACGAGAAACTGCGGACCGAAGCCGTGCCTTTGCCGCCGGTCTGGATATAGCTGACGCCGCTGCTCGTTCCGCCGCGGAAGCTCGATCCGCCCGAAAGGATGCGCAGGCCGTCGATCGTCTCGTCGAGATCGGTCAGACCGGCGCTGCCGGCAGCCGTGAGACGTGCAATCAGGTCGCTGAAAGCCGACGAGGAGAAGTCCCATGCGAAGTTGTCGCCGCTCGGACCCGAAGCCTCAACGACGGTCAGCCTGGCCGTACCGGCATCGGAGGCCTGCGCCGAAGCGTCGGCGGGGTTGGCGACCACCGAGATCGCGTACTCGCCCGCGGCAAGCCCTGCGACCGTCGCGGCCGCGATCGTATAGGAGGTCCCGGTTACGTTCTCGGAAGCTCCGCCGTTGAAGCTGACGTCATACGACGCAGCCCCGTCTACGGCATCCCAGGAAGCCGTCACTTCGGTCTGATCGCCTCTGGTGACCTTCGCCGGGGTGACCTTCACCGCGGGAGCCGCCAGTTTGGTGTCGGCGACCGTCAGCGCGGCGGTTCCGGCCGGCGATGGTTTGTAGAGGTAGTCGGAAACGGCTGCCGCGGTGACGGAAATCGTGTACGTGCCGGGTTTGAGTCTGGCGACGGTCTCGGCCGGAACGGTCATCCGGGTCGCCGAAACGGTCTCCGAAAGGCGCACGACCTCCTCGGCCTCGCCGTTGAGCGTCGTCAGCGCAAGGCGGTAGGTGTAGGTCGCGGCGTTGGGAACGGCTGCCCACGAGAAGGTCACCCCGGTGTTGTCACCCTTGGTCACGGAGGCGGGATCGGCCGTCACCACGGGAGCGTCGAGCGGCGTGGCGTTCTGCCCCGGAGCCTCGGCGCCCTCGTACCAGCCGATGCTGTAAATGTGATTGATCGTCGCGTCGGTCCAGATCGAAACCTTCGCCGAAGCCGGAATGCCCGGGCAGGGAATGTACACTTTGCCGCGGTTGTCGGCCGTGGGGGCCTCGACCGGCCCGAAGCTCTTGCCCAGCGCATCGACGTGGGCGTAGAAGTTGCGCCCTGCGCCGTTGGCATAGCAGTCGATGGCGATCACGCCCTCGCCCACGACGGAGAACTGCACGGCGCGCTGCGAAGGCGCCTCACCCTCCTTGACGGTCGATTTGCCGCGCAGGTCGAGGTAGTTGCAGCCGTAGTCGGCATCTTCGCGTATCTCGACGTTCTTGCCCGAAGCGGCCAGAATCGTAAGGCCGTCGATGGTCTGGTCGGTCTCCCAGCTGACGGGCTGCCAACCCGTCGTGAAGTCCCAGAGACTGGACTGCCCCAGCGTCGTGACGACCAGACTGCCCGACTCGACACCGGCGATGTAGACCGAAATCGAATACTCGGTCCGCGCCTTCAGCCCCTCGAAGGTATAGGTGTGCGCGGCGACCTCGGCATCGGTCAGCGTAACGTTGCGCTCGTCGTCGCCGCCTGTCAGCACGAGGCTCGTAACCTGCCGGTCGGCGCCCCACGCGAGGGTGATCCTCGTCGCGCCCTTGTCGACGACGTCCACGTCGATCTTGTCCGAAGCGACGAACGAGATCGTACCGCGCACGGCCTCGTCGCGCAGCAGCCCGACGGTGTACGACGTGCCGGTCACAAGCCCGGTCAGCTCGTATTCGCCGGCGGCGATTTGGGCAGAGGTGAGCTTGATCAGCCCCACGTCGGGCGTGACGTCGAGGTGCGTGACGTTCGAGCCGGCGACCCAGCGCAGCATGGCCGTCGTGGCCGTCACGTCGCCGTCGCCCATCTTGCCGTCGTTCAGGAACAGGTTCTCGACACCCGTGGCGAACGCGCAGGCCGCGGGCTTCGAATCGGCGACGCCCGCACGCTGCGAGACGGCGACCAGTTCGGCGATCCATTCACGGTTGCCGGGCAGCTCCCGGAACGAGTATTCCATCGTCTTGACGGTGTTTCCGTCGCCGTCGAGCGGGGCGATCAGGTCCACCTGGTCGTAAACGCCGCCCTCGCCGTCGGCGTAGGAGAGCGTCAGCGTGTAATCCGCTATTCCGGCCATGACCGTCCACGAGAAGGTCACGTTGACGTTGTTGGACAACGTATGGGTGAAGTTCAGCGGAGAGAACTCGCGGCCGTAGGCGATGTCCTCGATGATCCCGTCGGGGTCCGAACAGCCGTGAAGCGACGCCGCACCGGCGAAGAGCGTCACGAGCAGCAGGAATTTATTGATGATCGTTTTCATGCGTTTTCTTGTTTTTTCCTTTTTCAGAACGCTATTGCATCGGGTAACCGTAATCGTTAACCAGCAGGCTGTTGGTGGTGATCGACTGTTTGAAAAGCGGCCAGAACATATGCACGTCGGGATCGTACTGGTAGATCATGTCGATGCGCGCCGCGGCGGTCGTGCCGCTCTTGATATACTCCTCCTCGGTCGTGCCGTCGGTCTTCTTCGACGTGAAGAGCGTCCAGCCCGTGCCTTCAGGCTCGCCGGCCTCGCCGAAATCGAGTCCGTGGAGCTGCACCGTCTCGCCGTCGGCGGCATACTTGTAGTAGACCTTCGTGCCGACAAGGCTGAAATCGTAGGTCTTGCCCGTCAGTTCCGACGTGTAGGGCGTGTGGTCGAGCATGGCCTTCATCTTGTTCTTCGCATCGTCGAGCGACGCCTTGAGCAGGCCCCAGCGGATCAGATCCTGCTTGCGGATCTGCTCGCAGCTGAATTCGAGCATGCGCTCCCTGTATATGGCCTTGAACATGGCGTCCTTCGAGCCGATGCCCTCAAGGTATTTATCCACCGCCTCGTCGGACTTGAAGGCGCGGTAGCGGACCTTGCGCAGTTGCGTCTTGGCGTAGGGCAGGTCGTTCAGTTCGTTGGCGGCCTCGGCGGCCATCAGCAGCACGTCGGCATAGCGCATCACGATCGGCTTGATGCCGCAGTCGTTGCCCGAGATGACCTCGTCCATCCATTCGTAGCGGTATTTGCCGCTGTACCATTTCTGGATGTTCTCCAACTCCTGCCTGCCGCCGTTCCAGCGGAAGGGCACGCAGGAGATGTCGCGGCGGCGGTCGTTCCTGTCGTACTCGTAGTAGAGCGTGGGAAGCGGGCCGATCGTGCCGCCGGCATTCGCCTTGCCGCAGTACTTATCCGCCGTGTAGTGCTTGACGGCGTAGTTGTTCATCCACTGGCCGCGGTTGTCGGCAAAGGGGATCACGAAGAGCGTCTCGCCTCCGGCCGCGACCTCGCGCTTCATCATGCCGCGCCAGATTTCCTCGAACGAGCCTTCCAGACCCACGCAGGCATTCTCCTTGGCGATGACCTCCTTGCAGGCGTCGAGCGCCTTCGTGTAGAGGGCGCCGTCGCCCCACGCCTGCCCGCTTTCGGTGAGCCTGCTGCGACGGTTCTGCCCGACATTGCCCGTACCGATCTGCCCCTCGTCGGGACGCTGCGAATACCCGGCGGCCGAGAGGCACACGCGGGCCAGCAGTCCGTAGGCGAACGCCTTGTTGACACGGGTGGTGAGTCCCGTTTTGCCGGACTCGTTGGGCCAGTAAACGTAATTCACGGCCTCCTCCAGATCGGAGATGATCTGCCGGTAGATGACATCGCGGTCGTTCTTGGGCTTGATGACGTCGCCCGTCTCGCCGATGGGCTGGAAACGCGCAGGAACGTCGCCCCAGGCCTTGACGAGGTCGTGGTAATAGAGCGCGCGCAGCACCAGCGCCTCGCCCAGCAGGTAACGCATCCCGGCATTGTTCTCCACGTTGCCGTACTTGCGCAGGCCGGCGATGGCCAGATTCGCGTTCTCGATGGCGGTGTAGGCCAGGGCGAACTGGCCGCTGCTCTCGTTGAGCTGGCTGTTCGCATCGTCGTACGACGCGTTATAGGAGTAGATCAGCGTCTTGGTGTCGGTGGGTTTGTCGGGCGACGCGCCTACGTACCACTCCGTGTCGCTGTTGGCCCCGTAGTAGATCAGCCAGCGGTTGCGGTAGGATTTGTCGACGCCGAACTGGCGGTAAATGTTCATAACGGCCGCCTCGGCATAGGTCTCGTTCGAAAACATGGTCTCCGAATCGGACGACGAGGACGAACGGGTGTCCAGCAGGTCTTCGCCGCACGAGGTGGCCAGCAGGCCGGTGCAGGCAAGGATATAGATTAACTTTTTCATCGTTGGATTGTTTTCTGTCGGTTGAAGGTTAGAAGCTGATGTTCGCACCGAAAACCCACGAACGGCTCTTCGGATAGGCCGAGTAGTCGACGTTTGGGGTCATGGGCGTCGCGCGGCGCGTGTCGACCTCGGGATCGAAACCGCTGTACGGCGTCCAGCAGAAGAGGTTCGTGCCCGTCGCATAGAGACGCACCTTGTTGATGCGCACCTTGCGCGTCCAGCTCGCGGGCAGCGTGTATCCGACCGTCAGCGACGAAAGACGCAGGAACGAAGCGTCCTCCAGCAGCCAGCTGTGAACGACCGTCTGCGGCATGTAGGGCGACCACATGTTCGTCGCGGCGTTGGCGGCGGCCAGCTCGGCAGGATCGGTGATCAGGGCGCCGGTCTCCCAGTTGACGTTGGTCCAGCGTTTGCCCAAAGCCATCGCGTCCGAAAGGTTGCGGATGACGCCCTTGCCCGTGTACTTCTGCGACGAGGTGAACTCGACGTTGTTGGCATTGAAAACCTTATTGCCGTAAGAATAAGTGAAGTTGGCGGCCACGTCGAAACCATAGGCATAGGCCGAGAGCGAGAAACCGCCCGTGAACTTGGGCTGCACGTTGCCGATCTTTCCCTGAACGGGCGTACCGTTCTCATCGCAGAGCAGTTTGAGCGAGCCGGGACGCATGTCGCCCACCACGCCGGCGCAATTCGATCCGTCGAGCGTCCGCCACTTGCCCGTCTCGTTGTAGTAGTCCAGGTCGAAATCCCCGACCTCGTAGCGGCCCAGCGTCGTATAGCCGCGGATGTCGCCGATGGCCCCGCCCAGCACGGCGTAGTAGTCCGTGACGTTGTTATTCCAGCCCGACGACTGCGAGTAAGTCTCCAGTCCGGCCAGATCCATGATGCGGCTGCGGTTGAAGGCGATGTTGGCGTTGAAGTTCACGCCCCACTTCGCCTTTTCGGCCAGAACGGCGGCCACCGACACCTCCAGACCGCGGTTGCGGATCGTACCGGCGTTGCGGTACTGGAAGCTGTAACCCGAACCCGAAACCGGATAGCGCATCAGAATGTCTTCGGTGGTGTTCTGGTACACCTCGACCGATCCCGAAAGGCGGTTGCGCCAGAATCCGAAGTCGAGACCCAGGTTGTGCGAATAGGTCGTCTCCCACGTCAGGTTGGCATTGGCCATATAGCTCTCGCTGGCCCCGTTGCCGTTGGGCGTCCAGTAGACCGGATCGCCGTAGATGAAGCTGCTGCCCGTGCCGACCTCGTAGAGCTGCGTCAGGCCGCCCATGCCGGTCGGTATGTTGTTGTTGCCCGCCGTACCGAAGCTGTAACGCAGCTTGAGGTTGTCGAGCCACTTGAGGTCCTTCATCCCCCACTCGTCCGACAGACGCCACGAAGCGGCCACCGAGGGGAAGTAACCCCACTTCCGGCCCTTCGAGAACTTCGACGAACCGTCGCCGCGCATCGTGGCCGAAAGCATGTACTTGCCCTTGAAGTCGTAGTTGATGCGTCCGAAATAGGAGAGCAGGATGTCGTCGGCCGCATAGTTCATGTTCGACGAACTGGCGTTCGAGGCCGAACCCATGAAGGTCCACGCCTGCTCGGCGGTGTAGAAGTCGGGCAGTCCGTCGACCCAGGTGTTGAACGTACGCTGCTCGGTGATGATGTACTCCTGTCCCAGCAGCACGTTCAGGTGGTGGTTGTCGTTCGAAATGAGCTTCCTGAAGTCATAGTTCAGCGTATTGGTGTTGCGCACGCGGCGGCGCGTCACGTCGTTGTAGTTGGTCGACGGGGTTCCCGGGACCGACGACCCCGAGCCTCCGACCTTCGAATAGTAGGTCGTCACGCCGTAGAACGAATTGGTCTCCTGGCGGTACTCCTCCATGCCGGCCTCGACCTTCAGGCGAAGGTCGTCGACGATCTCCCACGTGAAGCCCGCGTTGGCGTTCCAGTTGGTGCGCTCGCGCTTGCGGTCCGAATCCGAAACGGCGACGGTCGGCATCACGGCGTCCGAGGAGTTCTCCTCCAGGTCGTCGCCGCCCTCGATCTGGGCCTTGAGCGGAATGGGCGTGTAGAGCATGGCGTTCTTCAGACGGCCCGTGGTCTGCGAGCCCGAGTCGTTGAGCGAGTTGGCGCCCGCGCCGCGGACCTTGATGCGCGAATAGCGGATGTTGAAATCGAGCGTGATGCGCTTGCTGGCCTTGAACTGCGTTTTCAGGCCCAGGTTGTCACGGCTGTAATTCGAGCCGATCATAATCGCCTTGTCGTAGAGACGCGCATAGGTGGCGTTCCACTTGAACTTGTCGCCGCCGCCCGAAACCGTGAGGTTGTGGTTGAACTGCTCGCCCGAACGGCCGAAAAGCTGGTCCATCCAGTCGTTGCCCTTCACGCCGTCGTAGAGGTCGATGTCGGAGAACGCCCCGAAATAAGGCTCGTAGTTGTCCGAAACCTTGTTCTGGATGGCGGCCAGTTCATACTGCCACCTGGCGAACTCCGAAGGGTTGAGCGCCTGCACCTGGTTCTTGCGGGCGATGTCCTTGAAACCCCAGTATACATTGTAGTTTACGTTCACCTTGCCTTTCTCGCCGCTCTTGGTGGTGATCAGCACGACGCCGTTGGCGCCTCGCGAACCGTAGATGGCCGTCGAGAAGGCGTCCTTCAGAATGTCGATCGACTGGATTTCCGACGAGGAGATGTCGCTGATGCTCTCCACGGGAAATCCGTCGACGATATAGAGCGGCGCGCCGTCCGACGAAAACGACCCCGCACCGCGCACGCGGATACGGATTTCGGCGTCGGGGTCTCCCTCCGTGGCCGTGACCTGCACGCCGGCCATGCGGCCCGTCATCGCCTCGGCCACCGAGGCCACGGGCATCTGCTGCAACGTCTCGGCGTTGACCGAAGCGACCGAACCCACGACATCGCGGCGTTTCACGGTAGCGTAACCCACGACCACCACGTCGTCCATCGCCGTCGACTCGTCTTCGAGCCTGACGTCGATCTGCGTTTTGCTGCCGATGGCGATACGCTGCGTCTTCATACCGATATAGGAGATCACCAGCGTCTTCTTCGAAGCGTCGGGGACGGTGAGCGTCCATCGTCCGTCGACACCCGAACTCGCCCCCAAGGTCGTCCCGTCAACGACCACCGAAGCTCCGATAACCGGTTTGCCCGCCGAATCCTTGACGACTCCTCCGATCTTTTGAGCCGCGGCCGTGGAGGCCAGACCCACACCCAGCAGGAACAACAGGGCGAACTTTAGAGTAAAGCTTTTCATATAAAAGGTTTTGGTTAATAATTAGGTTTTCGCTTTTTCCGTAAAAGGGGTATTTCCCTATACAAAAATAAATTGCCCCGGAGGATTCGATTGGTAATTTTTATCACTTCTCATGGATAATTTGTCAAACCGCCCCGAACGGCCTCGCAAGACCCCGGGAAAAGGAAAACAGGGCAAAAAATCCTCCTTCGGCAGGAGGATTTTCCCGGAAAAAGATTTACCTGTTCCACAAAAGCATCCGGCTTCTTAAACCAGGCGCGAAACCGGACGGAGAGCGGCCGGACCTGACATCGCCCCTAAAGCCGGCTTCTTAAGCCGGGCGCGGAACCGGACGGAGAGCGGACGGACCCGCCATCGCCCCTAAAGCCGGCTTCTTAAGCCGGGCGCGGAACCGGACGGAGAGCGGCCAGACCTGACATCGCCCCTAAAACCGGCTTCTTAAACCGGGCGGGCGATCTCCAGCGACGCCCAGATAAAGGGACCCACGCCCTTGCAGTCGTTCTCGATCACCGGCTCGGAAATGTAATATTCGAACGTGCCGCTGCGCATCTGCCTGCCGCCCAGGCCCGCCACCGAACAGCAACCGGTCAGCGAGATCGTGCCGTCGGGATTTTCCTTCACGAAACAGTCGACGAACTTTTCATACAGCCGCCGCGCCTCCCCGCCCAGCTCCGCGGGCAGGTAACCCAGCCGCACGCCCTTGAGCATGGCGTAGACGAACATCGCCGAGGCGGTCGATTCGAGGTAGTTGCCCTCGCGGCCCGGCTGGTCGAGCACCTGATACCACATGCCGGTCGTGGGATCGGCGTATTTCGGCAGCACCTCGTAGATATGGTTCAGAATCCCGACCATCGGCTGCGTCGCATCGTCGACGCCGAGGTATTGCAGCGTCTCGACGATGGCCATGGCGTACCACCCCATCGCACGGCCCCAGGCATGGGCCGACTGCCCGGTGGTCTTGTCGCACCAGAACATTTCGCGCGAATCGTCGTAGGCGTGGCGGTAAAGCCCCGTCGCGGGGTCATAGGTATGCGCGGCCACGACGACGAACTGATTCACGATGTCGTCGACAGCCTTTTCGTACTCGCCCCCGGAGAGGTTCCGCACGGCATACTCGGCGTAGAACGGCTGGGCCATGTACAGCCCGTCGAGCCACATCTGGTGCGGGTAGACCTCCTTGTGCCAGAATCCCCCGTCGGCGTTGCGGGGCTGCGCCTGCAACTGGGCGTAGAGCGTGTCGAGCGCCATCTTATAGCGCACGTCTCCCGTGCGGTCGTACAGTTCGAAAAGGGCGCGTCCGGGACAGAGGTGGTCGAGGTTGTATTTCGTCTTCCTATAAGTCAGCACCTCTCCGCCGGGACGCACGATCGTGTCGAAATAACGCTCGGCATAGGCCGTGAACTCCTCAATGCCGTACATCCGGCCGGCATCGGCGATGGCGAGCAGTTCGAGACCCGTGGTGTAGTTCCACTTCACCTTCCCGGCGGGAATGCCGTCGAGGTTCGTCGGCGAAGGGTTGCGGAGGATTTCGCTCGCGACCATGCGGACGGCGGGCGGGTTTCCGGATTCGTACAATGCGCCGGACGAGGTGCAGGCGGCGGCCAGCGCGCACAGTGCGGCAGGGATCAGACGTTTTTTCATGCGGTCTTGGTATCTTGGTCTTGTTTCAGGTTGTGCGTCTTGAGGTATTCGGCGGGCGACATGTGGAACTGCTCGCGGAAACAGCGGCTGAAATAGCCCGGATCGGAGAATCCCACCTTATAGGCCACCTCCGACACGGAAAACTGGCCCGTGCGCAGCAGGAGTTTCGACTTGGTGATGCGGTACTCCTTGATCAGTTCGACGGGCGACTTGCCCGTGAGACTCTTGAGCTTGTTGTACATCGTCGTACGGCCCAGTCCGAGGTGCGAGGCCAGCTGGTCGATCGTAAGCTCCGAGTTCTCGACGTTCTCGCCCAGCCAGGCCATCACGTTCTTCATAAACTCCTCGTCGCGGTCCGTGACGACGACGTCCTCGACCGCCAGTTCGACCACCTTGTTGCGGGCCGACTGCGAGGAGAACTTCTCGAAGAGCTTGCGCCGCTGGGTCAGCAGGTTGTCGATGCGGGCCAGCAGCAGTTCGATGCTGAACGGCTTGGTGATGTAGCCGTCGGCGCCGAACTCCATGGCCTTCACCCGGTCGTCGGGCGAATGGCGGGCCGTGAGCATCACGATCGGGATGTGGCTCATCGTGAAGTCGTGGCGCACCTTGTCGATCAGCTCGATGCCGTCCATGCAGGGCATCATCAGGTCGGTGACGATGATGTCGGGCATCTCGCTGCGGATCTTTTCGAGGGCTTCGGCGCCGTCGTCGGCCTCGACGACGTAATAGGTGTCTATCAGACTGTTGTACATGAAGATGCGCAATTCGCGGTTATCCTCGACCAGGAGGATTTTCTGTGCATCCTTCGGCGGTGCAACGTCCACGCGGCGCTGGCTGTCGGCAGCCGTGAAGTCGCTGACCATATAGTCGTCGCGGCGTTTGCCCTCTCCCGCTCCGGCGCCCGAGAAGTCGATCTGCTCCATGCCGAAATGGGCGTTGCCGAGTTTGAGTTTCACGGTGAAGGAGGCGCCTTCGCCCGGACGGCTGTCGACCGAGATTTCGCCGTGGTGCAGGGTCACGATGTCGCGGCAGAGCGAAAGTCCGATACCCGACCCCTTCATGTTGCTGTCCACGGCGCGCGAAGCCTGTGCGAAACGCTCGAAGATCATCCCCTGCTTGTCCTTCGGGATGCCGATGCCCGTGTCGCGGACCGTGAGCGTCACGCTCTCCTCCTCCTCGCGCAGTGAAAGTATCACTTCAATTCGCCCGCCGTTGGGCGTGAATTTCAGTGCGTTGGACAAAAGGTTATAGACAACGCTCTCCATACGTTCGATGTCGACCCACACCAGCACCGAACGGCGCGAGAGGGTGAACAGCAATTCGATCCGACGCTCGGAGGCCATTTCGCGGAAATCGTCGAGGGCGTCCTCGACCAGCGGCACGAGGTCCACGCGCGAGATTTTCAGCTCCATCTTGTTCTTGACGATCTTGCGGAAGTCGAGCAGCTGGTTGATCAGCGTCAGCATGCGCTTGGCGTTGCGGTGGGCCAGCGTGAGGCTGTTTTCGCCCCGCGGCGTGAGGCTGTCGTGTTTCTTCACGTCCTCGATGCCGCCCAATATGAGCGTGAGCGGCGTGCGCAGTTCGTGCGAGATGTTGGTGAAGAAACGCAGTTTGAGATCGGTCATGTTCTGCTCGACGCTCGCTTCGCGGCGGATGCGGATGACCGAGCTGGCAATGCGCCAGGCGACGGCCGCCGCCGCCAGTGCCAGCAGCGCATAGAGGGTTTTAGCCCACCAGGTGAGCCAGGGGGGGGGAAGCACTTCGACCCCGATCGTGATCCCCTCGTCGGCGGCATCGGCATTGCCGACGAACGCCTTGACGTGGAACTTGTAGTCGCCGATCGGCACGTTGGAGTAGGCCGCGCGGTTGGTCGTTCCCGAGATGTTCCAGTCCTGGTCGTAGCCTTCGAGCTTGTACATGTACCCAACCACGTGCTGGATGGCGAAATTCAGCGACGCGAACTCCATGCGGAAATTCGAGAAATTGTAGGGCAGCACGATGCGGTCGGCCTCGGTCACCGACTCCGAGAGCGGCGAGCGGCGCCCCGCGACGACGGGGACGTTGCGCACGTCAAGCCCCGTGAAACGCAGGTCGTAGTCGATCTTCGCGGCGCGGACCTCGTCCGGATCGAAGCGGTAGAGCTGGCGTCCGCTGCCGAAGAGCACCTCGCCGCGGGGCGAGGTGAGCGCCGTGGCCTCGCTGAAAACCGCATTGCGCATGTTGTCGTAGAGGTAGTAGTTCGAGAAAATCCCGCGCCGGGGATCGAACCGCGACACGGCGTTGTGCGTCGAAACCCACAGGTCGCCCTGCCGGTCCTCGGTCAGGGCCATGCAGATATTGCTGGCCAGCCCCGACGATTTGTCGTAGCAGCGAAAACGCGGCGCACCGTCGGCGTCGTACCCCTCGATGAGGTTCAACCCGCCGCCGAAGGTCGCCAGCCAGATGCGCCCTCCGGAGTCCTTGAGCATGTGGATGATGTCGTTGTTGCCCAGCGACTCGGCATCGCCCGGTATCTTCTGCATCAGCCTGAAGCGCATCAGCTTGGCGCTGGCGCCCGGGTCGAAGGCCAGCAGTCCGTCGACCGTCGCGGCGAACATCCGGTCCGGACGGTCGTAGAGCAGCCACCGCACGCGCCCCGCCTCGTCGAGCGGATAGTGCGTCATCAGATTGCCGGCATGGATGAAACGGTGTCCCACGGGGTCCTCCAGCAGGTTGATGCCCCCGCCGTAGGTCGCCACCCAGATACGGCCCGCGCCGTCCTCCTCGACGCAGTAGATCTGGTCGTCGCTCAACGACCAGACATCCGCGTCGGAATGGACGAAATGCGTGACCCGGTAACCGCCGCCCTCGGGCGTCATGCGGTAAAGCCCCTCGCCCTTGGTCCCGACCCAGATATTGCCCGAAGAGTCCTCCTTCAGGGCGTAGATCATCCCCGTGCCGCGGCGGCCCTGCGCCGGAAGCGTGTAGACAGGTTTGTTCGAGGCGTCGAAAGCGATCAGGTCGCCGTCGCGCGTGCCGACCCACATCCGACCCCGGCTGTCGGTCATCAGGGCGCGGATTTCGCCCGAAAGCGGGTCCGGAGATTTCGAGTCGAGGGTGAAGACCTCGGCAGGCTGGCGCAGCAGCACCGCCTTGCGCAGTCCGCGTTCGTTGTAGGTCGAGAGCCACAGCACGTCGTCGCGCACGTCGAAACGCACGACGGCGTTGGTCATCTGGCAGTTGGGCTGCTTGGGGTCGTTGTAGAACGGTTCGACCGTGTCGCGTTCGCGGTCGTAGTAGCCGAAGCCCCAGTTGTTCATCTTGATCCACAGCAGACCGCCGCCCTCGGCGATCTTGGTGATCGTGTCGAGGTTGTAGGAGACGGTGTAAGGTTCCTGCCCGAAGTGCTTGTAGTCGTCGGTCGAGGGGTTGTAACGCGTGATGCCCGTCTCGGCCGAGGTCACCCACACGATGCCGTGCGAGTCGGCCGCAAGGCCGCGGATGCGGCGCGGACGCGCCCCTTGGGGATCGAGCCGCGCGAGGCGGTCGCCAGCGACCCGGT
>ERZ857801.2303-NODE-2303-length-16566-cov-5.362607_pt1 | contig 16566 bp, 14 predicted proteins | sample MGYA00519762_ERZ857801 | MGnify/ENA primary metagenome ERZ857801 (study PRJEB31778, sample SAMEA3449368) | human gut metagenome | biome: human gut; feature: human-associated habitat; material: faeces | place: United Kingdom | collected 2010/2012 ...
GGCCGGGCCAGCTGCCAGTAGAGCTCGCTGACTACCTTGTCCCCCTGGCCGGAGTCCGGGTTCAGGTCCCGGATTTCCACCCGGCTATCCAGAAAATTGGCGGCGTACCAGAAGGCCGCCTGGGAATAGTCGCTCTCGATGGCCATATCGTGGGGGCGGTAGGTCTGTCCGCCGGGTACATGGAAGGCGCAGGAACCGTTGGGGACGGCCCTGACGCCGAACCGCTCCAGCACATCCAGGGTCATGTCCACATAGCCCCCGGATTCCAGAGGCGTGGTGAGGAGGATGTCCGAGTCGCCCTCCAGCAGGGGGAGGGCATAGAGAAGGCCGGTGATAAACTGGCTGGACACATTGCCTGGGAGGGTATAACACCCCGACGGTAGCGCGCCCCGGACGGTGAGCACACCGGCCTCCAGGGAATAGCAGACATGCTTTTCCTCAAAAAGGCGGAAATAGGGCTCCTGCGGGCGCTCCATCAGCCTCCCGCGGCCGGTAAAACGGCCGCCTCCCCGGAGGACCAGGGAAAGGGGGATGAGAAAGCGCAGGGTGCTTCCGCTCTCACAGCAGTCCACCGGAGCGCTGACGGGCAGAAAGCTCCCCAGACCCTCCACGACGGCACGATCCGCACCGGTGCGCACTTTGGCGCAGAGCTGCCCGGCGGCGGAGAGGGTGGCAGAAATATCCTTGCTGAATTCAAGGTTTTCGATGTGGGAAGCACCCTCGGCCAGCGCCGAGCAGAGCACCGCGCGGTGCGCCATGCTCTTGCTGGGCGGCGCGGTGATGGTGCCGCCGATGCCGCCGGGGGCTTGTTTTATCGTTACTAACATAATCATCCTTTAGGCGGCTTGCCCTCTCAGTCATTGCTCACGCAATGCCACTGCCCGGGTTGCGGCACCCAGCATCCGCTTCGTGCTTAAAAAGCACTTGCGTCTTGCTGGCCACTGCCCCAACAATGATTCCCTGTTTCCGCCACTGGCGGCGGTCATCATTGTTGCTCCCAAAGGGAGAGCCTCTCGCCTAGCCGCCACGTTGTAGCCTCTCCCTCTGGGAGAGGTGGATTTGCGAAGCAAAGACGGAGAGGGCTAGCCCTCTTTCCTTACATATCCCGGCCGATGGCCCATGCGACCTGACGGCACTTTGCCATAGCCTGTGCAAAGGCGTCGGGGGTCAGGCACTGTGCGCCGTCGCTCCATGCGTGGCGGGGGTCGTAGTGGACTTCCACCTCAAGGCCGTCGGCACCGGCGGCGACAGCGGCGATCATCATGGGCTCCACGAGGTTTGCCTTGCCGGTAGCGTGGCTGGGGTCCACGATGACGGGCAGATGGGTCTTCTCGTGGATGATAGGCACAGCGGAGAGGTCGAGGGTGTTGCGGGTGTACTTCTCGAAGGTGCGGATGCCGCGCTCACAGAGGATGACCTGCTCGTTGCCGCCGGCCATGATGTACTCGGCGCTCATGATCCACTCTTCGATGGTGTTGCAGAGGCCGCGCTTGAGCAGAACGGGCTTGTGCATCTTGCCCACAGCCTTGAGCAGCTGGAAGTTCTGCATATTGCGGGCGCCGATCTGCACCACGTCCACATACTCCTCGAACTCGGGGATGCGCTCCTCGCTCATCAGCTCGGAGACGATGGGCATACCGGTGGCCTCCCGGGCCTTCACCATGTCGAGGATGCCCTCAGTCTCGAGGCCCTGGAAGGAGTAGGGAGAGGTGCGGGGCTTGTAAGCGCCGCCGCGGAAGAGGGTCGCGCCGCCGGCCTTGACCCCCTGTGCGATGCGGAGGGCCTGCTCTTCGCTCTCGATGCTGCAGGGGCCGGCCATGACAGCGATCTTCTCCTTGCCGCCAATCTTGACACCGCCGCAGTCGATGACGGAATCTGCCGGGTGGAAGAGGCGGTTGGCACGCTTATAAGGGGCGGAAACACGGGTCACGTTGTCGATCCAGGGGTTGGCGAGGACATCGCGCTCGTCGATCTTGGTGGTATCGCCCACGAGGCCGAAGACATTGTAGTCCTTGCCGGTGATGAGGGTGACGTCGAGGCCCTGCTTTTCGAAGCGGTCAACGATTTTCTCGAGCTCTTCCTTCGGGGTACCCTTTTTGGTGGAGATGATCATAAAATTTTTCCTTTCTATCCTTCTTTTCCACGCCCTCTTTGCTCCGCTTTCCAGCAGAAGAGAGTCGATTTTCACATCACTAAATGGGTGTGCGCACTGCCGTCCAGCCGCAGCAGCTGGGCCAGATAGGCGGCAGCGTGGAGATAGCCGCTGATGCCCTCGCCGATGAAGTGGCCCTGACAGCCGAACGAGACGATGTCCGTCTTGCGGAAGGGCTCGTGCTCGTCGGGCTCGCTGAGCAGCACTTCCACGGCAGGCACACCGCAGAGGCGCAGCGCGTCGAGGATGGCGACGCTGTAGTGGGCGTAGCCGCCGGGGTTCAGGATGATGCCGTCGGCCCGGCCTGCGGCAGACTGGATCTCGTCGATGAGGTCGCCCTCGTGGTTGGACTGGAAAAATTCCACTTCCATGCCCATCTTGGTGCAGCACAGCTCGAGGTAATCCAGCAGGCCGTTGTAATCCAGCTGACCGGTCACGCCCGGCTCGGTGAAGTGCATCATGTTGAGGTTGGGGCCGTTAATGACTAAAAATTTCATCCAGTGCCTCCATTGCGGCGGTCACGGCGTCCTCCACCGTGCCGCTGTTCGGGATAACGGCGTCTGCCGCCGCGAGATACAGGGGGCGGCGCTCCGCCTCCATCTTTTTCAACGCCTCGGTGCTGGACGAGAGCGGACGTCCGCCGCCCACCGTCAGCGCATCCAGGGGCCGGTCGAGGAAGAGCAGGACGCCGTTCTGATGCAGCGCCCGCAGATTCTCGCCCCGCTTGATGATGCCGCCGCCGCAGGAGAGCAGCTGTCGCCCCTCTTTGGCAAAGCGGGCGGTCTGGGCGGATTCCTTCGCACGGAAGCCGTCCTCGCCCTCGGCGGCGAAGATGTCGGGGATGCTGCGGCCGTCGGCCTTGACGATCTCCTCGTCGAGGTCGATGAACTTTTTGCCCAGCCTCTCGGCCAATGCACGGCCCACGGTGGATTTTCCGCTGGAGGGCATTCCGATGAGGGCCACGTTGAGCATATCGCGGCGGAGTGCGGCAGTGATGCGGCCGATCTCCCCTGCCGCGTCGTCGAACTTCCGGCTGAGGAAGTATTCGGCGGCATACACGGCCTGCGCCACCAGCATCTCGAGGCCGCCCACCGCCACCGGGACCCCGGCCTCCTCGGCCCGGAGGATGAGCTCCGTCTTATCGGGGTTGTACACCACGTCCAGCACAGCTTCCAGCCCGGGCATTTTTGCCACGTCCAGACTGCACACGCCCACGTTGGGGTACATTCCGGCGGGGGTGGTGTTAATGACGATCTGTGCGCCGCTGGCAACGGCCTCTTCATAGGAGAGCTGGCCTTTGGCGGCGTCGGGCGTCCGGCTGACGGTGAGCACCCTGGCCGCGCCCTTGTCGCGGGCGACGGCGCTGGTGGTGTTGTGGGTGCCGCCGGTGCCGAGGATGAGGACGGTCCTGCCCGCAAAATCGACGCCGTGGGCGTCGCACAGGTGGGCAAAGCCGAGATGATCGGTGTTGTAGCCGTAGAGCAGGCCGTTCTTGTTGACCACGGTGTTCACCGCGCCGATGGCCTTGGCACGAGGGTCGATGTAGGTGCAGTATTCCATCACCAGCCGCTTATAGGGGATGGTGACATTGATGGCCTTGAACTGCCGCCTGATGAGGAAAGCCCGGGCTTCCTCTTCGGTGGGAAGCGGGCAGAGGTCGTAACGGTAGCCGCAGAGCATCTCATGGATGATCTTCGAGTAGGAATGGCCCAGCTTCGAGCCGATGAGTCCGTATTCCATCACAGTCCCTCCCTGCGGTAGCCGGTGGGCCGCTCCATCCATGCGGTGCCATAGCGGGCGGTCATCAAATCGCCCACAGCCAGCGCGGCGGCGCAGGTCTGGACGATGGCAGCCCGCGGCACGATGCAGGGGTCATGACGGCCCTGAATGGAGAGGGGCGCGTCCTGCTTTGCAATGTAATCCACCGTCTCCTGCTCTTTGTAGATGCTGGGCGTCGGCTTGACAGCGGTGCGGAAGACGACAGGCATTCCGTTGGTGATGCCGCCGTTGATGCCCGCATTGTGGTTGGTGGCCGTGACCACCGAATCGCCCTTCATGCGGAAGGCATCGTTGGCCTCAGAGCCTTTCAGGTCGGCAAAGCCGAAGCCGGTGCCGAACTCAATGCCCTTCACGGCAGGCACCGAAAACGCCATGTGGGAAATAAGGCTCTCCACGCTGTCAAAATACGGCTCGCCCACACCGGCGGGCAGGCCGAGAATGGCTGTTTCAAGGATGCCGCCCACGCTGTCGCCCTCCGAACCGGCGGCACGGATGGCCGTTTTCATCGGCGCTTCGACGGAAGCATCCAGCAGGGCGAAGCCCTCGTCCCTGCTTTCCAGCACGCTCACCTGAGCGGCCAGTGCGGCGGCATCGTCCAGCGCGAAGGGCGTATCGGAAATGCCGGCACAGCGGGCGATGTGGGTGGTGATGTCGATGCCGGCGCGGTTCAGCGCACCCAGCACGATGGCACCGCCTGCCACCAGCGCGGCAGTGATGCGGCCCGAAAAGTGTCCACCGCCCCGGGCGTCCTGAAAGCCGTGGTATTTGGCGTAGGCGGTATAGTCCGCGTGGCCGGGGCGGAGAAGGTCGGCCGTCTTGGCGTAGTCGCCGCTGCGGGTGTTCTGGTTCTCGATCATCAGGGCGATGGCCGTGCCGGTGGTGTGACCGTTCACGACGCCGGAGAGCAGCTGAACTTTATCGGCCTCCACGCGGGGCGTCGAAAGCCCGTCGCCCCGGGCGCGGCGCTTATCCATGCAGGCGGCAATGAATTCCTCATCCACCGGCACACCGGCGGCCATGCCGTCCAGCACACCGCCGATGGCCCGGCCGTGGCTCTCGCCGAAGATGGTCAGCGCCAATGCGCTGCCAAAGGTGTTTTTCATGGCTTTAGTCCTCCATGCCCAGCAGGGGGCGGAGACCCTCCACCGGGATGGTCTCCGCGCGCCAGCAGCCCAGACCCGGCACCTTGATGACGGTGATCTGGCCGCCCTGTGCCTTTTTGTCGTGGAGCATCTCGGCGTAGACCTTGTCCTTGTTGCAGGCGGTACGCAGGGGCAGGCCCAGACGGCGGTAGACCGCACGGACGCGCTTCTGCAGTGCCTTGGACTCGATCATCGGCAGCATCCCCAGAGCCACGCACTCGCCGTGGTAGAGGCCCACGGTGCGGCGCCCCTTGACGCCCTTGACGGCCTCGATGCCGTGGCCGATGGTGTGGCCGAAATTGAGGGCCTTGCGCATCCCATGCTCCGTCTCGTCCTGCTCGACGATGCTCTTTTTGAAGCGGAGGCTGCGGTAAATAATTTCGCCGATCTGCTCGTCAATGTCGCCCTTTTCAAAGATGGCGAACAGTTCCGGGTCGGCCAGCAGACTAGCCTTCACCGACTCGGCCAGACCGTTGATGTACTGGCGGCGGGGCAGGGTGGCGAGGGTGCTGGGGTCTACGATGACCAGCCTGGGCTGCCAGAAGGAGCCGACGATGTTCTTCGTCTCCCCCAGATCCACAGCGGTCTTGCCGCCGATGGAGGAATCGATCATCGAGAGGGTGGTGGTGGGGCAGTTGATGAAGTCGATGCCGCGCATATAGATGGAAGCGGCAAAACCCGCCAGATCGCCCACGACGCCGCCGCCGACGGCGATGACGAGGTCGCCGCGGCCCATGTTGAACTCCAGCATCTGGCGCAGGACGCTTTCGAGGATCTTCATGCTCTTGCTGGCCTCGCCCTGCGGGACAGTAATAATTTTTGCGTCGCGGCACTGGTCGGCCACACGCTGTGCGTACTCGGCGGGAACGCCTGCGTCCGTCACCACCGCCACCCGGCGGTCGAGGCGGGCAAACTGGTACAGATTTTCCAGTGCGCCGTTTTTCAGGATGATGTCATAGCTGCGCTCACCCAGATTCATGGTGAGCTTGGTGCCGATAAATCCACTCATTTTGTATACACTCCTAACAGCCGCACCGTGCGGCAGGTATGGTCCAGCTCACGCAGCAGCGCGGCGGTCTTGTCGGCGGAGGGGTCGCCCACCAGCTCGACGTAAAAATAATAATCAAAGGGGACATGGGGCAGCGGACGGCTCTTGATGGACTCCATGTCGTAGCCGAAGCGGCCGATGACCTGGATGACCTCAGCCAGCTTGCCGGGTTTGTTGTCCAGTGTGAACAGCAGCGAGAAGCGGTTGCCCGCGGTGGGCTTTTCGCGGCTGAGGACGATGAAGCGGGTGGTGTTGTCGCCGTCGGTGTTGATGCTGGGGACGAGGACTTCCAGCCCGTAGAGGGCGGCTGTCTCGGCGCTGGCGATGGCAGCTTTGGACGGGTCGCCCGACTCGGCCACGAACTTTGCGGCCATGGCCGTGTTGGGCATGGCCGTGGCGGGCAGACGGAACTGCTTTAAGAACGTCTCACTCTGAGCGATGGCCTGCTGGTGGCTGTAAACGTGCCTGAGCTGGGCCAGCTGGGTGCCGGGCAGGACGAGCAGGTTCTGGGAGATGGGCAGGTCGTAGACGTCCACCACCCACAGCTCGGGGTGGTTGTAGCACAAGTCGAGGACAGCGGAGACATCGCCTGCGTGGCTGTTCTCAAACGGCACAACGCCGTGGGCGGTGTCGCCCCGGCTGACGGCATCGAACACCTCGTCCCACGTCGGGCAGCTGACGGCCTCCGCGTGGGGGAAGAGCGCCCGCAGCGCGATGTGGGCGAAAGCGCCTTCCACGCCCTGATAGGCGGCGCGGTTCCGGCCCAGCACCTCGGCTTCGTACTGCTTGGCGACATCCATCATGTTCTGGACATGGTCTTTATAGTAAGGCCGGAGAGCAGCGTTCTGGATGCGGGCCGCAGCCTTTTCCAGTACCACCGCCTCCCGCGCGGCGTCAAAAATCGGCAGGCCGTGGGCCTGTTTGTATTGGGCGACGCCGAGCACAGCGGCCATCCGCCGCTCAAACAGGGCGGCAAGCTGCGCGTCCACCGCGTCGATCTCGGCGCGGGCTTGTTCCAGTGTGTCCATCTTTCCACATCCTTTGGGTAAAATTTCAATTCTTACAGCGATGATACCTAGTAAGTATACCATAACCCGGACAAGGAAACAACAAGCCCTGCTCTCTTTGAAAGTGGATAATATTTCAAATCCGGGGCCGTCAACGCGAAGAGATTGCAACCAAAACGCCCCCTCCGGCATTGCCGGAGGGGGCGTTCTTTCTTATTTGCGCAGGTCTTCCCTGCTGCGGGGGGTGCCGAACACCCGGCCATAGGGATTGTCGAGGTCAGCAGCCTTCAGAGATGCAGTTTTTTCGGCAGGCTTTTCAGGGATGCTGAGATGCTTTGCCTTCCCCTTGGAAAGAACACGGTACCGCATGGCTCAGCCCTCCGGGGCTGCCGTGGAGACAGCGCCTTCGGTCAGCTTCTGCCAGAATTCTTCGCCTCCGGCGAGGTTATCCGCAGTGCCGCTGTTCCACGCGCCCCGCATTCCCACATAGAACTGGGACATATACTCCTGACTGGAACCACTCCCGCTCTGGGTGGTGTCGGGGCCGTAGTCACCGAGATCGAGGCCAGCCAGGACCGGGCAGTCGTCCCACCTGTAGACCATGTTCCACCAGTCCTCGTCGCTGTCGGCGGCGGGCAGAGTGCCGTCGAGATACCGCAGCGAGCCGGTGCTTTCTTCAAAGCCCGCCGGGTCCCAGAGCAGGAAAACAGAGCTGAGGCCGCCCTGTACGTCGGCGGCCAGCTTGGTGGTGCCGGCCATGGTCAGATAGGCGGCGCTCTCGGTCTGGGTCTCAGTGTCGGAGTAGTCGAGGGTGTAGACGTTGAGGGTCACGACCACCTTGCCGTCGCCGTTGCGGTCTTCGCCGTAGGCGGCCAGTGCATCCTGCAAAGCGTTCACGGTGTCCTCGGGCAGATAGTAGGGAGCCACCACGGCCACGTTATGATCGGGCTTGGTGACAAAGAAATACTGTCCGATGAAGTTGTAGGCTACAAAGGCCGCGGCGATGCCGATGATGATGACCCATTTCAGGTTATAGTCCCACCAGTTGGCCCAGCGCTCCCTGCGGGTGTACTGTCTTTCCTTGCGGGGGGCAATGTCCTTCGGGTCGATGTCGCGCTCGTAACGGTAGCTTGCCATGAGGCAGTGTCCTCCAAAGTCTTAAAGCTCTGCCAGAATGGTCTGGCGGACGGCGTCGGGCAGCTGCTTCTGCTCGGCCCGGCTCATGCCTGCCGTCTGGATGGGCGGCAGCACCCGGACGTATACCGTGCCGGGTGTGGCCCGGTTGCCGTGGGCCTCGAACAGGCCCCGTGCGCCGGAGATGGCCACCGGCACCACCGGCGCGCCGGTCTTGACCGCGATGCGGAAGGCACCGGCCTTGAACTCACCGGCGCCGCCCTCTTCGCCCTTGTAGCGGGTGCCTTCGGGGAAGATGATGAAGCTCCGGCCGCTCTCCACGATGGCGGTGGCGTCGTTCAACGCGCGCACCGAGGCGCGGACATCGTCGCGCTGGACGAAAACGCAGCCCAGCAGCTTCATCCAGCGGTTGAGCAGAGGAATTTTTCCCAGCTCTTCCTTGGCGAGGATGCCGTAGGGCTCATCGAGGCCGGCCAGCAGCAGCGGGATGTCATAGTAGCTGCGGTGGTTCGCCACAAAGACGCAGGGGCCATCCTTCGGGATGTTGTCCAGTCCCTCGACGCTGAGCCGGACGCCGGTGACGTTCAGGATGCCTTTGCTCCAATGGGGGATGTGCTTTTTTACCAGCTGGCGCACCGTCTCGGTGTCGCCTGCGGCCAGCGCACGCTCGGCTTTGCACAGCACACTGTAATGGACGATCATGTACCCGAACAGATAAACGAATAACGCAATGGTGCGGAAAATGCTCACAGAGCGATACCTCCTTCTGGCTCAAAAAGCCGTCTCTATTGTATCACACTCCGCCCCAAAAAGGGAGAGGAAATACTTTTTTTACATTTGGAGGGCTTTGCGGCTTGCAAAATCCACAAAATCCGGGTATATTTATAATCAGAAAGCCAGCACAATGGCGTTTCCTGCCAAAACCGTGCTGTGCAATGTAAGCCGTCTTTCGGGACAGCGAGAGAGGATATCCACACAACATGAGTCTGTTCCCTTCTGCAAACGATTTCAAGTCCGGGCCGGGCGTCGAAAAGGACGCCCCCCGCAAGACCGGCGTAGGCCGCTTCTTCGAGCTGGTGGGCCGGGATATGAGCGGGATGTTCCTTGCAAACCTGCTCACCTGTCTGGGCTTTCTGCCCGTCATCTGTCTGGTGTACATCGGCTTTCTGATGAACAGCCTGCCCGTCATGGTGCTCAGCGCCGCCGTGGGTGGCATCCTGGCCGGTCCGGTGCTGGCGGGCATGTACGACACCGTTCTGCGCGCTCTGCGCGATGAGGCCGGTTACTGGTGGACCACCTACCGCAAGGCTTTCAGGCAGAACTTCAAGGCCAGCATCCTGCCGGGCGTGCTCTACTGCGTCGTGGTCACGGTGCAAATCTTCCTCGTGTACTTCTGCTTCAACCTGCTCTACCACGGCACCAACGTCGGCGTGGGGATGTGGGTGGCCACGGTGCTCAACCTCGTCATCTTCCACATGCTGTTCTCCTACATGTGGCCCCAGGTGGTCCTGCTGGACCAGCCTTTCGGCCAGACGCTCAAGAACAGCGTCAACTGCATGATCGCTTTCCTGCCCCACGCACTGGCCGCGTCTCTCGTGACAGTGCTGTTCTGGGGCCTCGTCATCCTCTGTATGCCGCTGGGCCTGCTGCTCATGCTGGTGTTCGGCTTCTGGTTCCAGGTGGAGATCACCAGCCAGATCGTCTACGGCGACCTCGACCGGGTGTTCCGCATCGAGGAGAACATCCGCAGGCTCCACGACGCCGAGTATGAAGCCGAGATGGCCGAGGAGCGCAGCAACGACGAGGAATAAACGACACACCGACGCGAAAAGGGGATGCGTGCAATGGAACAGCGGAACAATCTGGTGCTGCAGGGCACGGAGACATTTTCCCGCGGACAGCTCGATAATGTGGCGCTGGACAACGGCAGCGTCGTGCTGGACAGCGTGGCCGGGCGGTACCTGCAATACGGCAGCTACACGACGCCCGAGTTCGCCATGCCGGCCTTCTGCAACCTGAACGTCAGCTGGAACGCCCACGCGCCCCAGAACACGATGGTGGAGGTGCGCTGCCGCGTCTACGCAGGCGGCAGCTGGACGGGCTGGATGAGCTTTGGCAAGTGGGCGCCGGATTACCCCCGGGCCAGCATCAGCACCCACAGCGACGACGGCCTCATCTTCCTGATGGGCGACACCGTGACGGTGGCGCTGCCCGGCGGCGGCACCGGCGTCCAGCTTCAGGTCAATCTTTCGACCAACGACGACAAAGTCACCCCGGCGCTCCGGCTGCTGGCGGCGGCGGTCCGCCCCCTTGCGTGGGATAAGCAGGGCGGCCACCCCATCAACCGCCGCCTGTACTTACCGGAATACTGCCTCTCGGCCCATGACCCCAGCTTTGGCCGGGACATGGACCTGCCGCTGGTGATGGCGGCCCTGATGAACCGCTGGGGCGAGGACATCCTGCCCGAAGAGGTGGCCTACGTCATGGAGGACAAGACCACCGGCAGCACCAGCAACGGCGCTTTTGCCGCCGCGGCAGCGGGCTGCTGCGGTTTTCCCTGCTGGCAGGCGTGGATGGACCTGCAGGACCTGCGGGAGCAGATACACGACGGCTGTTCCGTGGCCGTGCGCATCGAGCGCCGCATCCGGGGCCAGCGGGACCCCATCGGGGTCTGGATGGGTCTGCGGGGCTTCGGCCACGACGACGCGGTCCTCGCCGATTATGTCCTGCTCAACGACCCCACCGCCGACAGCGACGGGGCCGTGAACTGCACGATGGCGGTGACGGATTTTGCCCGCTACTTCACCGGGCGGGCCATCGCTCTCCGCCCCAAGCCCCGGGACACCGAGGCCAACCGCCCCCGGCGGGTCTCCTGCGACTTTGTGTACAGCGCCGAGGATGACTGCTGGTATCTGGCCCAGAAAGGCCAGCGGCAGCTGCTCCCGGCCGAATTTTCCGGCTGGGCGGCCTGCAGCCCCCACGACGGAGTAGCCCACGCCACCACAGCCCACCGCACCTTCCGGCGGATGGAGCGGACACGGACCGGCGGCTTCCGCTTCCCGCCCGAGCAGACCGCCGCAGGCGGGCGGTGCAGCGTCTACATCGTGGACCAGACCGGCACCATGCAGTTTGCAGAGGTGCGCCTGCCAGCCCCTCCGCCGCCCGCGCTGCCGCTATCGGAAGCAGACCAAAGCACCGCGCCTTCTGTCTCCTGAGAGGCAGCACAGCCAAGAGCTTTTTGGGATAAATCATCAACATGGGAGGAACATATTATGGCAAAGACGATCATCACTTTGGGCCGCGAGTACTGCACCGGCGGACGCTACATCGCCAAGGACGTGGCGCGCGCACTGGGCATCAAGCTCTACGACAAGGAGCTGATCACGATGGCCGCCAAGAATTCCGGACTGTCCGAGGAGGCCGTGGCCGCCAGCGAGAAGCGGCACACCCACAGCCTGCTGTACAGCCTGTATACGATGGGCAATGACCTTCCGCTGGGCGATCAGGTCTTCATCCTGCAGAGCCGCATCATCAAGCAGCTGGCCGACGAAGGCCCCTGCGTCATCGTGGGCCGCTGCGGCGACTATGTCCTGCGCGACCGCAAGGACGTGCTGCGCATCTTCGTCTACGCCCCCAAGGGGTGGCGTCTGGCTTACGGCAAGGAGAACAACATGCTGCAGGCCAAGGACGAAAAGGGCATCAAGGACGAGATCGACAAGACCGACCGCAACCGTGCCGCCTACTACAACTACTACACCCAGAACCGCTGGGGCGATGCCCACAACTATGACCTCGCCATCAACGCCGCACTGGGCCATGACGCCTGTGTGAAGATGATCCTTGCCGCCGCAGAGGCCAAGGAGAAGGCCATGGAGGGCTGATGCCCGCCGCCCCGGAAGGGGGAAAATAAATAATGATGCTGCGTGGGTGGGGTGCTTTTGCGCTCTGCCCACGTTTGCGGCATAGAAGAACTCTGCATCCCCAAGTTATCAGCATCAAAAGGAGAAATCGTGGAAAACAAGCAGCCCTTATCCTCTCCCGCCGGTGAGCGGGAAAACATCATGGGTACCATGGACATCAACCCTCTGCTCATCAAGCTCAGCGTGCCGATGATGGTATCCATGCTGGTGCAGGCCCTCTACAACGTGGTGGACTCGATTTTCGTGTCCCACGTCAGCGAGAGCGCCCTGACCGCCGTTTCGCTGGCGTTCTCTTTGCAGAACGTCATGATCGCCGTGGGCGTCGGCACCGGTGTGGGCGTCAACGCCCTGCTGTCCAAGAGCCTCGGCGAAAAGAACCAGGAACGGGCCAATCAGACCGCCGAGAACGGCATCTTCCTGTCCCTGTGCAGCTACGCCGTCTTCCTCGTCATCGGCCTCACCTGCATGAGACCCTACTTCTACGCACAGACTTCGGACATGGACATCGCCCGGCAGGGCATCCAGTATCTGCGGCTCTGCTGCGTGCTCAGCCTCGGCCTCTTTACCCAGACCATGGGCGAGAAGCTGCTGGCCGCCACCGGCCGCACCCATCTGAGCATGATAAGCCAGCTGGTGGGCGCTGTCGTGAACATCGTTCTCGACCCCATCTTCATCTTCGGCTACTGCGGCGAGGCCCTGTCCGGCACCACCGGCGCTGCCGCGGCCACCGTCATCGGCCAGTTCTGCGGCGCGGGCATGACGCTGTACTTTAATCTCAATAAAAACCCCGACATCCAGATCAGCTTCCGGGGCTTCCGGCCCAGCGCCAAGGCCATCGGCCGCATCTACACCGTCGGCCTGCCCAGCATCGCCATGCAGTGCGTGGGCAGCGTGATGACCTTCTTCATGAACCAGATCCTGATGGCCTTCTCGGCCACGGCTGTCGCCGTCTTCGGCGTCTACTTCAAGCTGCAGAGCTTCGTGTTCATGCCCATCTTCGGCATGAACAACGGCATGGTCCCCATCATCAGCTACAACTACGGCGCACGGAAGCCGGAGCGGGTCAAAAAGACCATCCGCCTCGCAGTCTTCTATGCCGAGTGCATCATGCTGGCGGGCTTCTGCATCTTCCAGTTCCTGCCGGATAAGCTGCTGGGCCTCTTCGCCGCCGGCGACGCCATGCTGGCCATCGGCGTCCCGGCGCTGCGCATCATCTGCCCCCACTTCCTGCTGGCGGGTGCCGGCATCGTGCTGAGCTCGGTGTTCCAGGCGCTGGGCAACGGCGTGTTCAGCCTGACCGTCTCCATCTGCCGTCAGCTGGTGGTGCTCATCCCCGCTGCATGGCTGCTGAGCCGCACCGGCGAGGTGAACATGGTCTGGTGGGCCTTCATCATCGCGGAGGTGGTCAGCCTTGCGCTGAGCCTCGTTTTCATGGCCCGCATCAACCGTACCGTCATCGTCCCGCTCTCCGAAAAGCAGGACGCGGCCGTATAACCTGAAAGGAACGTGAACTCTATGGCAAAAAAGCTGAAGTGGAACCTTATCCTCATGAGCCTGCTCTATCTGGCGCTGGGCATCTTCCTGCTGATGGTGCCCGGCACGGCCCTCAGCGTGGTCTGCTATGCGCTGGGCGGCGTGGTGCTGGCCTGCGCGGCAGTGCAGCTGGTGCGGTATTTTGTCGTAGAGCGCGGCGTGTTCCAGAGCCAGCTCACCCTCATCTCGGGGCTGGTCTGTCTGGCGCTGGGCGCATTCCTCATCCTCCGCAGCGACGTGGTGGTGCGGGTGCTGCCCATCGTGTTCGGCCTGTTCGTCATCTTCGACAGTCTGGGCCGCATCCAGAACGCCCTCGAGCTGCGCCGGTGCGGGTATCCGAGCTGGAAGATCTTTCTGCTGCTGGCCGTGCTCAGCGTCGTGCTGGGCATCGTGATGGTGGTGGACCCCTTCGGCACCATGGAGACGCTGGTGATGGCCATCGGCCTCATCCTCATCCTGGAAGGCGCACTGAACCTGCTGAGCGCCCTGTACACCATGCTGGCCGTCCGGCGCTTTATAAAGCTGCATCCGGAGACCCAGTCCATGCTGGAAGCCATCACCGGCCAGGATCTGAACGGCGACGGCGTCATCGCCCCGGATGTCTCCCACGCAGATGTGGAGTCCACCGCTGTGGAGCTCGACTATGTGGATGAGAGCGCCGAGGTGGAGCAGGAGAACAAATAACGTCAGCGGGCTTGCCCTCTCCGTCCCCTTCGGTGACAGCTCTCCCAAAGGGAGAGCCTCTGGCGTTCCGCTGCGCTTCTCGTAAAACATCGTAAGACTGACCTCTTTGCCAAAGGCTCCCCTCGGCAGGGGCAACAACGACGACCGCCGCCAGTGGCGGAAACAGGGAGTCGTTGTTGGGGCAGCGGCCAGCAAGACGCGCGCAATGCGCAGCGGATGCTGGGTGCCGCAACCCGGCCTTGTCGAGCGTTAGCGAGACTGAGAGGTTTTATCAATTCAACACAAAGGATAAAAAGAGTTATGGAAAAGTACGATCTCATCATCGTTGGTGCCGGCCCTGCCGGCATCTTCACCGCTGTGGAGTTGCTGCGCCGCGGAAGCAAGAAGCACATCCTGCTGGTGGAAAAAGGCAAGCCGGTGGAAAAGCGCCACTGCCCCAAGGCCGAGATCGGTCACTGCGTCAACTGCCGTCCCACCTGCGCCATCACCACCGGCTTCTCCGGTGCAGGCGCCTTCTCCGACGGCAAGCTCGGCACAGGCACGCATGATAGCCGAATCTCCTGGGTTCTCGCCCGTCTCATCGACCACGGCGCCAAGGCGTCCATCGCCTACGACGCCAAGCCCCACCTCGGCACCGACGTACTCTCCAAAGTCGTCGTCAGCATCCGCGAAGAGATCGAGGCCCTGGGCGGCGAGGTCCGCTTCCGCACCCGCCTCGACGGGCTCGACATCCGTGACAGCGCGCTTCGCGGTCTCACCGTCACCTCCGGCGGAGTGTCGGAGCGCATCGCCGCCGAGGCTCTGATACTCGCCACCGGCCACAGCGCGCGCGACACCTTCAAGATGTTGCTCGAGGCCGGGCTGCCGCTCGAGCCCAAGGCCTTCTCCATGGGCGCGAGGATAGAGCACCTGCAAGCGGACATCGACCTCGCCCAATACGGGATGCCGCGCGGGAAAAAGCTGCCCGCAGCGGACTACGGCCTGAACGTTCACCTGCCCGACGGCCGCGGGATCTACACCTTCTGCATGTGCCCCGGCGGCTACGTGGTCGCCGCTGCGAGCGAGGAGGGCGGCGTCGTGACAAACGGTATGAGCAATTATGCCCGCGACGGACGCAACGCAAATGCCGCCTTGCTCGTTAACGTCACGCCTGAGGACCTTCCCAACGATGACCCGCTCGCCGGCATCGAGCTCCAGCGTGCCTGCGAGGCGGCCGCCTATCGCCTGGGCGGTTCCAACTGGAACGCACCGGCACAACTCGTCGGAGATTTCCTCGCAGGACGCGCCAGCAAGGCGCCCGGAAAGGTAAAGCCCACCTATCCGCTCGGTGTGACCTGGACGGCAATTGACGAAGCCCTGCCGCAGCATATCGCCGAGTCGCTCCGCCTGGGACTTCCCCTACTCGGAAAAAAGCTACGAGGCTACGACCGTCCCGATGCCGTTCTTACCGGCGTGGAGACTCGTTCGAGCTCACCTGTCACTGTCACCCGAGACCGAACGTGCCATGCCGTGTCGACCCCGGGCCTCTACCCTTGTGGTGAGGGAGCTGGATATGCTGGCGGCATCATGAGCGCGGCCACCGACGGCATCCGTTGTGCCGAAGCCCTGATCGCGGACCTCTAACGCACGAATTCCAGCGCGCAAAAGACACAGGCCCCGAGCTCCACAGGGAACTCGGGGCCTGTTCGCTATTTCTTAAACCGTGCACCCTGGCGTTTTCTGCCCGATGCGAACGTGGAACCCTTGCGGGCCTGCGAACGTAAGCGCTCGATCGTCTCGTCCTCAGACGCGCCCTCGAGCATCGCCCGAATCTGAACGACGGCATCGCGCAGGCGCGCCGCCTCCTCAAAGTCCATGGCGGCAGAAGCGTTGCGCATATCCTCTTCCATGGTTTCGACGATCCGCACAAGCTCGTCATGCGGCAGTTCTTCCAACTGCTCCGCAAGTGTCTGCTCGGGCGCCACCGTTTCCGGCACGCCGCCCTCGCCCGACTCATCGGGCGTATAGAATGCGCCATGACCAAGAGAATCGCCCTTCGAGCGCCCCTTGGAACCCACGGTTTTTTCGGCCTCGGCAATAAAACTTGAGATGTCGTTGATGGCCTTGCGCACTGTCTTGGGCACAATGCCATGCTCTTCGTTATATGCCATCTGAATCTCGCGACGGC
>ERZ857801.2328-NODE-2328-length-16387-cov-5.154911_pt1 | contig 16387 bp, 15 predicted proteins | sample MGYA00519762_ERZ857801 | MGnify/ENA primary metagenome ERZ857801 (study PRJEB31778, sample SAMEA3449368) | human gut metagenome | biome: human gut; feature: human-associated habitat; material: faeces | place: United Kingdom | collected 2010/2012 ...
TGCCCGGGCATCTGCGACGCGATTTTCGCCGCCGCCGACACGGAGAAGCTGGAGAGGGCGTGCCGGAAGCTGGGCCGCTGCCGCATCGGGCAGGCGGTGGCCACGCCGGGCTGCGGGCTGCCCTGCCGGTACATCATTCACGTGGCCGGGCCGGGCTGGTACGGTGGGGAGCCCCGGGAGCGGTTCCTGCTGGCCGGGTGCTACCAGAACGCCCTGCATAAGGCGTATCTGTGCAGCTGCCGGCGGGTGGCGGTGCCGCTGATCTTCTCCGGCGACTGCCACATGCCGCGGGCGGCCTCCCTCCGGGTGGCCGGGGCGGCGATTGCCGATTTCTTCCAGCGCCATCCCTCCATGGAGGTGACGCTGGTGCTCTACCGGCAGAGCATCTACGACATGGCTAAGCGTATCCTGGGCTGGGAGGACGCGCCGTCATAAGGGGGGACGGGCCTGCATATACATGCCACAGTTACCGAAACCAGGTAGGAGAGTGGATGGATATGCAAACAGGCTGGAATGAGAACCGGGCGCTGCTGCGGGGCACCGCGGCGGCGGAGCCGGTGCTGTCCCATGAGACCCACGGCGTGGTATACGAGACCTTTCCCCTCGCCGTCCGGCGGCTGTCCGGCTCGGAGGACCGGGTCAATGTCCTGGTCCCTAGGGCCCTGCTGGAGCAGCGGCCCGTGACGGAGGGGATGGAGCTGGAGGTGGAGGGGGAGGTGCGCTCCTTCAACAACAAGAGCGGCAAGGGCAGCCGCCTGGTGATCACCCTCTACGCCAAGGAGCTGCGCCCCGCCGCCGGAGAACACGAAAACCAGCTCCTGCTGGCGGGGGTGCTGTGCAAGCCGCCGGTGGTGCGGCGCACCCCGCTGGGCCGGGACATCTGCGATTTGATGCTGGCGGTGAACCGCCGGTACGGTCGGGCGGACTACCTGCCCTGCATCGCCTGGGGCGGCCTGGCCCGGCGGTGCGGGGCACTGGAGGTGGGGGACGGCGTGCGCATTGAGGGGCGGCTCCAGAGCCGGGCCTACACCAAGGTGGACCACGGCGTCAGTGAGGTGCGCACCGCCTACGAGGTCTCCGTCATGAAGCTGGAGCCGGTGGAGACATAACAGAAGGGCGGGGCTGCTGACGCGGCCCCGCCCCTTTCGGGCTATTTGCATTTCGGGTTGTTACGGAACAGGCGGATTCGTGACGGCGGTTTCCTTTCCGCTCAGTTGAACTTGTAGATCTTCCGGGCCAGGCGGTAGAGCTTGACGGACAGCTTGCGGCCCTGGTAGCCGGGGATGTTGCCCACGAAGGACAGGGAGCGGTACTTGAGCTTGTGGTACAGCTCCGGGTTGCTGGTGCGCAGGTACTCCCACAGCTCGGTCTTTTTGCCCAGGGCGGCGGGGGAGCCGTCGATGATGAGGAAGATGGAGGAGATGGTCATCATCATGGACAGGTAGCTGGTCATATACCGGGCCAGCTTGCGCTGGGTTTGGTAGAGCTGCTTGAGGTTGTGGCTGTCGATCATCAGCTTGGTGACCCGCACCTGCTGGTCTACCCGGGTGACCATCACCTTTTCGTTCACGCTCTGGTCGGCCCGGCCGATGAAGTAGCGGTAGAGATCCACATCCATGTAGTAGATGCTCTTTACCGCCGGCAGGGGCTGGTAGACAAAGATGTTGTCCACATAGAAGGTGTGCTTGGGCAGCTCCAGCCGGCAGGCGCGCAGCATCTCGGTGCGGTAGATGACCGAGTGCATCAGCAGGTACTGGGAGGGCCGGAAGCGGCCGATCTCGTTCCAGGTGAACACGCGGCCCTCGGGGAACACGTTGGTGTACTTCATCACCTTCTGCGTGTTGTCCTCCACGTGCTCATAGACGTAGTTGGCGATAAAGAGGTCCAGCGGCTGCTCCGCCCCGGCGAACGCCCTCAGCTTGTCCAGGACGGCCTTCAGGGCCGCCTCGTCCAGCCAGTCGTCGGAGTCCACCACCTTATAGTACATCCCTTGGGCGTGGCGCAGGCCCTGGTTGACCCCCTCACCGTGGCCGCCGTTCTCCTGGTGGATGGCCCGCACGATGTCCGGGTACTCCGCCTGATAGCGGTCGCAGATGGCGGGGGTGTCGTCCTTGGTGGAGCCGTCGTCCACCAGGATGATTTCAATGTCGTCGCCCCCCTGGAGCAGGGTGTCCACACAGTGCTCCATGTAGGCCGCCGAGTTGTAGCAGGGGACGGCGAAGGTAATCAATTTGTCCATACTCTTTTTCTCCGTTTTGATTCTTGTTCCGGCTTAGGCATTGTTTGAAAAATATCAAAATGCCCAAACGGCGGGCACATTTCCAATCTTCAAACAAGGCCTAGCCCTTTTTGTAGGGGCGGATATCATCCGCCCGCGTACCAAAAGGAAAGAGCCGGGCGGATGGTATCCGCCCCTACAGGGTTTCTAACAGCTGATCGGACAGCTCCAATGCCCGGGCCACGATGGCATCCTCGTCGCCGCAAAGTCCGCTCTGCTCCGGTTCCGCCTGACGGCGAAACCTGCGCCCGCTCCCTTGCGGCTCCTCTCCAAACCAGACCCGCTTCGCTGGGCTCTGGTTTGGGGCGGGGCTCCGCCCCGCAGATTAAATCAGCTGATCGGAAAGCTCCAGTGCCCGGGCCACGATGGCATCCATATTATAATACTTATATTCCGCCAAACGGCCCAGCAGGCGGAGGTTGGGGAAGCGGCCCGCCGCCTCCTGATACCGGGCATACAGGGCGTTGTTCTCCGGGTTGATGATGGCGTAGTAGGGGGTCTCCTCCGGGGCGCCGGTGTAGGAGCGGGAGTACTCCTTCACGATGGTGGTCACCCCCGGCTTCACCTGGCCGGTCATGTGCTTGAACTCAGTGATGCGGGTATAGTTCTCGTCCACCGTATAATTTACCGTGCCGTAGCCCTGAAAATCATCCTGAGGCAGGGTCTCGAACCGGAAGTCCAATGTGCGGTAGGGGAGGGGGCCGAACTGGAAGCCAAACAGCTCGTCCGCCTGGCCGGTGTAGATCACCGGACCGTCAAACGTCTCCCCGTCCACCCGGAGCTGCTCCCCGGACAGGTCCAGCCGCTTCAGGGCGTCTGTCCCCAGCTCCACGGTGATATTGGGGTGGTCCAGGAGCTTCTCAAACAGGGGGGTGTAGCCCTCCAGGGGCATGCCCTGATAGGCGTCCTGGAAGTACCGGTCGTCCCGGGACAGGAACACGGGCACCCGGGCGGTGGTGTTGGGGTCGATCTCCTCGGGGGTCTGGCCCCACTGCTTCATGGTGTAGTGGACGAACACGTGCTCATACACATAGTCCGCCAGGGCGGCGATCTCTGGGTCGGCGTTCTGGCGCAGCTCCAGAATGGTGACCTTCCGCTCCGGGCCATAGGCCTCCAGCAGCTTGTCCCCCAGCCGCCGCCCCTCCGACTGACCGAAGGCCGTCTCCAGGGAGGTGAGGTTGAAGGGGACCGGATAGGTCATCCGCCCGCCGGTCTTCTCGTCGGGGATGTTGGCGATGACCCGGTGCTGGTAGTCCCGCCACTGGGTGAAGCGGGAGAGGTAGTCGAACACCCGCTTGTTGTTGGTGTGGAAGATGTGGGGGCCGTACTGGTGGATAAGCACCCCCGCCTGGTCCAGGCAGTCATAGGCGTTGCCGCCGATGTGGTCCCGGCGCTCCAGCACCAGCACCCGCAGGTTTCCCCGCTCCGCCAGCTCCCGGGCGGTGACCGCCCCGGCGAAGCCCGCGCCCACAACCAGGGCGTCAAATGTGTGATTCAAAAAAATCCCGCCTTTTTCTCTGGTGAGCCGGAAATTCTCCAGCCATACATAACAAGTATACCATACTTCCTCCGGAAAGGAAATGAAATTGCCCTCTGGAAAAGATTAAAAATTCTTTTAGACGGCGGCTCCAGGGGCGGGGGACAAGGGAGCATGTCCGTCTCGCCCTTCCGGCGGCGCATCACGCCGCGGGGATCTCGCCGGCCTCCCCGGTTAGATCCTCGGCGGCCGCATCCGGCTCCGGCAGAGTGACTTGGGCCTGGGCCCGTCCCTCCACCGTGAGGGTGTAACCGTCCAGAATGGAGGCCTCCTCCTGACTGGCGGCGTGGGTGATGGTCACCCGATCCCCCACGTTGAGGATCACGGCCGTGGTGTTGTCTGCGGCGGACAGGGCGTAGAAGACCTCCTCCCCCTCCAGGCGGACGAAGTAGTAGGTGTTCCCCTCCAGCACCGCCGAGCGGATCTCCGCCACCGTGCCGGACGCCTCGGTCTGGGGCAGATCTTCCGTCTCGGTGACTCCGCTCTCTGACAGGAGCTGGATATACTCCTGCTCACACTGGGAGACGGTGGCCCCGGTGGCCACAATCTGGTACTGGGCCACGTTGACCATGGCGTACATCTTCACCAGGTTGGCCTGGTCCTTCAGGGGGATGAAGTAGGTGGGCTGGTCCGCGATGTTCAGCAGCAGGGGGAAGGTGGCAATATAGCCCAGGTCCTGGACCACACCCTGGGCGGAGTCCATGGCGGCATACTCGGTGGCGCCGGGGGCGTCGTAATACTTGGTCTCCTTGGTGCGCTGGTTGGACAACAGGAAGCCCAGGTTGGACTGGTCCGCGTTGGCGGAGGTGATGCCGGTGTACACATACACATCGTCATTCAGGGCGATGTAATTGTAGCCCTGAGTGGTGATGGTCACGTCCCGCTGGCCCAGAACGGAGTTGATGAAGCCGTTGATCAGGGTGCCGTGGTAGTCGTACTGCTGCATGATGAGCTCAGGGGTGTACACATTGTCCACCCAGGTGGGAATCTCATCCTTGGCGTAGTACTGGCTCTCCCCGGTGATGGCGTTGCACAGCACAGCCCCGTCGATGTCGGTGCCCCCGAACAATCCGATGGTTTTGACCACCTTGGGGGCGATCCACCAGGGATTGCCCTCCTCGTCGATCTCAAACCGGGGGGTGGAGAACATGAACGTGGGGTACTGGAACCGCAGGTGGCGCAGAATGTTCCGATTCAGGGGCTCGGAGAAGGAGTACTTCATCCCCTGCCCCTCAGGGAGGCGGACCACCTGGGCCTCCTGGGTGACCATGTCCACCACCACATAGGCGGGCAGACCCTCGCCCCGGTTGGTGAACCACTTGATCAGGTCGGCATAGGCGATGGGGGCCACCCGCACGGGCCGACCCTGGTAGTTGATCTGGGTGGAGCTGTTGGAGTAGTCAAACTGACTGACCATGTCGCTGAGGGTGCCCATCTGCCGGTCCCCCAGGTAGTTGGCGGAGTCCCGGTCCAGAGTGGGGATCTCATTGAAGGAGATCTGACTGATGTCCTGGGTGAACTCCCCGTTCTCCACGGTGAGCAGGTCCCGGTAGGCCCCCGCCCGGAAGATGGGCATGGAGACGATCTGGCCCACTACGATCACAACGACCATGGCGATGAGCAGGATGCCCACCGGCAGGCACTGCTGCTTGATAAAGGTAAGATACTCCTTCAGCTGTCCCCGCTGGAAGGGCTTCTCGCCCTTTTTCCCCCGGAACCCGGAGGTCACCAGAGCGCACAGCAGGTAGATCATGCACAGCATGAACACAAAGCTGTAAAACTCCCCGGACTGGAGGTTGATGGCCGGGATGGCCACATAGAAGTAGACCGCCCCCGCAATCAGGGTAATCAGGAGGTTCAGCAGGATATTGCCCAGCCTGCCCCTGGGGGCCCGGGCCGCTGCGTCAGAATTTCGTTTCAAGTGACATTCTCCTTTGCCGCGCGTGAGCGCGCATTGTAAACGGGACAAGTATACCTGTTTTCCCGTCAAAAAGCAACTGAATTCCAGGGGTGAAACATTAAAAATTAGTTAAGATGCCGTGGGCGGCTCCGCTGGTATGTTTTTCCGCCCGCTGGGTATAATGAGCGTACCGACAAAACATTGGGAAAGGATGCGCTTTTTATGGAAATCAAAGACCTGATGAATCCCAGCGTGGTCACCATTGAGCCCACCGCCTCCGCCGCTCTGGCCGCCCGGCTGCTCAGCCGCCACAATGTGGGCTCCCTGCCCGTGTGCGGGGAGGACCGCCGGCTGCGGGGGATGGTCACCGACCGGGACATCGTCCTGCGGTGCGTGGCGGCGGAGGAGGACCCGGCCCAGACCCTGGTGCGGGACATTATGACCCGGGGGTGCGCCTCCGTCTCCCCCCACGAGGACTGCCGGGCCGCCACCCGCCTGATGGCTCAGCAGCAGGTCCGCCGCCTGCCGGTGGTGGAGGAGGGAAAGCTGGTGGGCATCATCTCCCTGGCCGACCTGGCCCGGAGCCAGCGGTTTGACATGGAGGCTGCCCAGGCCCTGGGGGAGATCTCGGAAAATATCGTGCGGAGATAAAAAAGGAGCAGGCGGCGGGGCCGCCTGCTTGTTTTTAAGTATCTCCCAAAAAACTGCGCTCGGGTCGAGAATTGAGGGGGCGTTTGCCCCCTAAAAGCCTTCCCCCTGGGGGGAAGGTGCCCCCGAAGGGGGCGGATGAGGGGGCAAGTTTCGGATTGCGGTTGTTGTGTGCCGGGGGATTTCGCCGCCTGCGGGCGGCGAGTGACTTTGCCCACGGCGGCTCGTCGTCGCAAAGTCCACTCCACTCCGTTTCCGCCTGGCGGCGAAAACTGCGTTCGTTCCCTTGCTCCTCCTCTTCCCGGCGAACCCGCTTCGCTGGGCTTCGCCGGGAGCAACGAGGGATTGGGCAAAACGCCGCCGGGGACGGCTCCAGAGGAGCACCGTTCCGGTGCTCCTAGTCGCCCACCCTATCCCCTCTGTCGCTACGCGACATCTCCCCCTGACAGGGGGAGTCGGCCCCGGACCCCAAATACGGGGGTTACCCCTTGAAGTGAGCAGAACATTTCCGGCGCGCAAAATCAGGAGTGCTTGGGGGCGGTCCCATCCGGCCCCACTGGGGGCCTGAGCGGGAAGAAAATTGAAGTTGCTGCGGTTCCGCTTCTGCGCCTGCCGTTTCCGAACCAGCGTCCGGGGCCGTTTTCCGCCGTAGGGGCGCACAGCGTGCGCCCGCGGACCGCCGAGGTCGTCGGCCCCTACGGAAAGATGGGAGAGTTCCCCATCACATTTTCGTAGGGGCAGCCTTTGGCCGCCCGCGGGCCGGTCTGGGACCGGCCCCTGCAGAAAGGCCGGAGAATTTCGTAGGGGCGGCACACTGGGCCGCCCGTAAGCCTTCCCCCAGGGGAAGGCTCAAAAAGGAGCGGCGAAACCCCTGACAAAGAAAAATTTACCCCTCCCGCCGGAAGAAGGGCTCCACTCCCTCAGTGGCAGCCTCGGCGAAGCTGGTGCCATAGGGGATCATGTCCACGGGGAGCCGGCCGAAGTGGGGACGGGCGGCCTCGGCCACCGCCTCGAAGACCTCGGCCTGGGTGCCGGTGTGGTCCACCACGATGATGAGGCTGGGGGTGCCGTCGGGGCGGATCATCTGCCGCAGCCACAGGGTGCGGATGTCCTCTCGGCCCTGGGCCATCTGAGCCACCGCGTCCAGCATGGCCTGGGGGACCTCGTCCGGGTCGCCCACCATCACCTGGGCGTCCTTCTCAATGGTCTCCTGGGAGTAGGCGGCCTGCTGCTGCCGCTGCTGGCGCAGCTGTGCCACCTCCTTCTTCTTGGCGGCCAGGCTCTCCACCGTCTTCCGGTCCAGGGTCAGGCTCAGGCCCAGGGGGTTGACCACAAAGCCGCAGGCCTTCTCGTTGCGCTGGATCAGGGAGACGTAGTCGTCAAAGCGGAGCACCACCGACTGCACCGGCTTCTGACCGGCGAACTTCCGCAGCTCCTCCGCGTCGGTGAAGGCGGGGAAGAAGGGACGGCCGTCCTTGGTGGTGATGAGCTGGAACTGGATAGTGGCCTGCTTCCGGGCGGAGTCAGCCTGTCCCGGCTGCTGAGGGGCGGGGGTGACCACGGCGGGAGTCAGGAAGACGGCCCGCTCCACCACCAGCCCCAGGACCTTGCCCTGGTTCTGGGGGGTGTTCTCCTGGTGCAGGGCCTTCAGGGCCTCCACCAGCTCGGGGTTGGTGATGGGCTTTTGATTGGGATTGGGGTTCTGGTTGGGCATAACAAGGGCCTCCTACATATAAAAGATGAGATGGGGCGGCGGGGAAAGAACTTGCCTTCCGGCCGGACCCGGAGTATACTGTTCCAACAGCGGACATATTCCGCTATCTGTATATCATACCAGAAAAGGCCGGAGGAACACAAGATGCAGTATCAGAAAATTCATCCAGCTGTTTTTCGCGCCCGGCCCAACCGCTTTGTGGCCCAGGTGGAGCTGGCGGGGGAGACGGTCACCTGCCATGTCAAAAACACCGGCCGGTGCCGGGAGCTGCTGGTCCCCGGGGCGCGGGTCTATCTGGAGGAGAGCGGCAACCCCAATCGAAAGACCAAATACGATCTGATCGCCGTGGAGAAGGGGGAGCGCCTCATCAACATGGACGCCCAGGCCCCCAACCAGGTGTTCGGGGAGTGGGCCCGGGCGGGTCGGTTTGTCCCGGACCTGACCCTGCTGCGGCCGGAGACAAAATACGGGGCCTCCCGGTTTGACTTCTACTGGGAGGCCCCGGGACGCCGGGGCTTTGTGGAGGTGAAGGGGGTCACCCTGGAGGAGGACGGGGTGGTCCGCTTCCCCGACGCCCCCACCCTCCGGGGGGTGAAGCACCTGGAGGAGCTCATAGCGGCCAAGGAGGCCGGCTATGAGGCGGCGGTGTGCTTTGTGGTCCAGATGGGGGACGTGGAGTGGATGGAGCCCAACGACCGCACCCACCCGGAGTTTGGAGAGACCCTCCGCCGGGCCGCCCGGGCGGGGGTGCAGGTGCTGGCCCTGGACTGCGCCGTCCAACCGGACCGGCTGGACATTGCCGGACCGGTGGAGGTGCGGCTGTAAAAAAGGAAAGACGGCGCGCCAACCGGCGCGCCGTCTCTCCTTTTGAGGCATATGAGAATGAGGTAGGGGAAGAAATCATCATAACACCCCCGCGGGACCGGTGAAAGGGTCCTCTGTGGGGTAGTTTTATCTTACTCCACTGCACCCCAAAAGTCCAACCGCATTTTCTTTCCAAATCCACAAAAGAATTTTGTGGGTGCGGCCGATCTGCCGCACTCACTCCCCCAGGGGTGCGGGGAGGGGCACCTGGAGACGCTCCGACAGTTCCCGGAGCTCTCCCTCCACTGCCGGAGAGAGGGCGATTCCCTCTCGGAGGTTTCGCTCCTGCTTCTCCTGCTCCGGCTGGCCGGGGATCTTGATGTCCTCCACCCCGGGCTGCCGGGGGCACGCCCGCATGGTGTCCAGCAGGGCCTGAACCCTCTGGCTCCACGCCTCCGGCTCCACCATTCGGCTCAGGTCCAGGGCGGCGAAGCAGTAGCCGGAGTTCTGGGTGCGGGTGAAGTCGTAGAAGCTACCCATGGTCTGCCCATTTCCAGAGCCGGTGATGCAGCTGCACAGCACGTCGATGATGAGGGAGATGGCGTACCCCTTGGGGCCGCCCATGGGCAGCATGGCCCCACCGGAGAGGACGGCCTCCGGGTCGGTGGTGGGGTTCCCCAGGGAATCCACCCCCCAGCCCAGGGGGATGAACTGCCCGTTCTTTTTGGCCAGGGTCACCTTGCCCCGGGCCACGGCGCTGGTGGCCATGTCCAGGGTGAGTGGGTGGTCCGGGTCCCCGGTGGGCAGGCTGACGGCCAGGGGATTGGTGCCCAGGAGGGGCGTTTTCCCTCCGGTGGGGGGCATGGCGGGCGGGCCGTTGGCGATGGCCAGGCCCAGCATCCCCTGCCGGGCGGCGTATTCGGTGAAGTAGGCGGCGTAGCCGAAATGGTTTCCATGGGCCACGGCGGCAAAGCAACTGCCCTGTTCCCGGGCACGCCGGATGCATTCCTCCATGGTCCACCGGCCCACATAGGCGCCCATGCCGTTTTTTCCGTCCACGGCGAGCACGCTGCCCCCGTCCCGGAGAATCTCCGGGGTGACATGCCCGGCCACCAGGCCCAGCTCCACCCGCCTGGCGTAGGCGGTCAGCCGGGTCAGCCCGTGGGAGGAGATCCCCCGCAGGTCGGCCCGGATGAGGCTGTCGGAGAAGATTTCGCTCTCCTCCCGGGACAGGCCGCAGCGGGACATGACCTGGATGGAAAAATTCTTCAATGCTTCGGCGTGATAGCACATCAAAACAGCTCCTTTCAGAGAGATTCTCTTTCAAAACGAGGGGCGGCGCCGGAGAACCGGCGCCGCCCCTCGTACGCCGGGTGGGGGACCCGGGCGTTTGGATATGGGAAAATGTGTGGGGTACGGGAATCAGGACTCGCTCTTCTTGCCCTTCTTCTTCCAGATCAGGCTGTAAATCCAGGCCAGAGCGCCTACGATGGACATGGCGGGGAAGGCAAAGGCGTCTGCGGTGGTCTCGATGGTGGTGATCATCTCAGGCATTCCCACGATCAGGCAGATGGCCTGGCCGAATACAAAGACCAGGGAGCCGATGGCATAGACCAGCAGGCACAGGCCGATCAAAATATGAAACAGTTTCTGCATACAGTTTGCCTCCTATCTGTTACGGTACCGGCAGAATCCCAACGGCCACCAGGCAGCCCATCACCACGATGGGAGCCACAAACCAGCCGATGAGGGGCAGGTAGATCTTGGGCGGGTCGCACTCGGTGAGGCCGCAGGCCACGAACAGAGCGCCGGAAGCGGGGGGAGAGGCGCCCTCGGTGGAGGAGATCATCAGCAGAGCGGCGGCGGTGGTCAGGGGGTCGAAGCCCACGCCCACCAGGACGGCATGGCCGACCACGCCTACTGCGGTCAGGGTGGCGGTGGAGGACAGAGGACCGGCCACCACGGCCACCAGGACATAGACCACGATCAGGGTCACGATGGGGGACAGATTCATCTGGTCCAGCACGGCCACTACGTCGTCGCCCAGGCCCAGCTTGGTGATGGTATTGCTGGCAGCGAAGATGAAGAACAGCAGGCCGCCGGTGTTGGCGATGTGGGGGATAAACTTCTTGACAAAGTCCTCCCAGCCGGAGAACTGTTTGACGATGTTCTTGCCGTCCAGGATCAGGATGATGCAGATCATCAGGGTGGGCAGCCAAACCAGCAGGTTCACGCTGTCCATGGCGGACTCCCAGGCCTCGGAGCGGGCCACCAGGGCGTCGAAGAGGGGGCCCATGGTCAGGGCTACGGGGATGATGGCGCCCAGGAACAGGGTCAGGTTGATGCCGTACTTGCGCATGACCTCGCCGATGGTCTCGGTGGAGCCGCTGGAGGTGGGCTGCAGGTGGTTTTTGTGCACGATATACTGGATGTAGACAATGCGCCATACCACCTGGTACAGGCCGGTGACAAACAGGGCGATGTACAGCTGGCCCTCAGACACAAAGCCGGCCACGGTGGGGAAGCCCAGCACGATGAACAAGCCGGCGCAGGGCGGGAAGCCGGCGCCCAGGCCGCCGTTGGCGGCGATCAGGGTAGCCGCCTGCTCCCGGGTCCAGCCGGACCGGAGCAGCCACTCGGCGGTGAAGGCGCCGGAGGTGGCGGCGTTGGGGGTGTTGCCGCCGGACATACAGCCCAGCACGGAGGACAGGCCGGTGTTTACATAAGCCGGGCCGCCTTTCAGCCGCCCGAACAGGCGGGTGAAGATGTGCAGCATTCCGTCCAGCACATGGGAGTGCTGCAGCAGGAATGACATGACGATGAACGCCAGCGAGGCGTACAGCACCTCATAATTCAATACATACTCCAGACTGCCTACCAGCAGCCCGGGGCCCGCTTCCACCCCGCCGAAGAAGGGCAGGATGATCATGCTGATCAGGGCGGCCTCCACGATGTTGCGCTTCAGCACCACGGCCCAGATGATGATCAGGGCAATGAACACGATCAATGCCAGCAGACCAGGTCCCATAAATTTCATCTCCTCATTCTCTCATTTTTTATTCAGCTCCCCGGCCGCCGCAGAGGGCGGCTGGAGCTGTGGGGCACAAAGAAAGGTGCGGGGAATCAGGGGTGATACACGCCGTCGATGATCTCGTAGCCCTTCTCCTCCAGGGACTTCTCCACCCAGCCGCGCTTGGCGGTGCCGTCCTTGGCGGCGGCCAGCTTGCCCTCGTCGGCGGCCTGGAACTTCTTGGCGTCCTCCAGGATCACCGCCGCGTCCTTGCGGGGGATGACGATGACGCCGTCGGGGTCGGCCAGGATGATGTCGCCCGGGTTGACGCTGACGCCGCCACAGGCGATGGGCACGTTGATCTCACCGGGGCCCTCCTTGTAGGGGCCGCCCGGGGTGGTGCCGGTGCAGTACACGGGGAAGTCCCAGTTGCCGATCTCGTCGATGTCGCGGATGGGGCCGTCCAGGATGATGCCGGCCACCTTCTTGGTGTAGCGCAGGTAGGCCATCATGATCTCGCCCATCAGGGCCCGGGTGTCGTCCTCCTCGTTGGACACCACCAGCACATCCCCCTCCTGGCAGAAGTTCAGGGCGGCGTGGAGGGTCAGGTTGTCGCCGGCGCGGCACTTCACCGTGTAGGCGGGGCCGGCCATCATCTGGGCCTTGGGCTTGCTCACCAGGTGAATCCGGGGGTTCATGGCACAGCTGCGGCCCATCACGTCGGCGGTGTTGGAGGCCGGGATGGACTTGAACTGCTCCACGATCTCGGGGTCGGGCATTTCACGCTGCAGATAGATTCTCTTTCCTACGCTCATAATGAAACTCTCCTTTTTTCTTGCGGCCCGCCCGGCGGGCGGAGCGAAACTACAGATTCAGATTCTCCCCAGAGGGGAGGGAAATTACTTGTTGAGCAGATCCCGCAGCTCGGGCACTACGAACTTGGGGGTGCGGCCGGAGAAGTAGTCGTCGATGGCCTGGGCGCAGGCCACGGAGGACCGGCTGGAGGCCTCCTTGGTGGCGCCGCCGATGTGGGGGGCGGTGAGGACGTTGTCCATGGCCACCAGGGGATTGGCGGGGTCGATGGGCTCCTTCTCCAGGGTGTCCAGACCGGCGCCGGCGATCTTGCCCTCCTGGAGGGCGCGGACCAGGGCGGGCTCGTCCACGATGGAACCCCGGGCGGCGTTGATGAGATAGGCGGTCTCCTTCATCAGGTCGAACTCCCGGTCGCTGACGGAGTGGATGGTCTCGGGGGTGGCGGGGACGTGGAGGGAGACGTAGTCGCTCTGCTTGAAGATCTCGTCCCGGTCCTCTACCAGCTGGATGTACTCGGGCAGGCCCTCCTTCTTGGCGAAGGGGTCGTAGGCCAGCACGGTCATATCAAAGCCCAGAGCGGCCTTCTTGGCCACCAGCTTGCCGATGTTGCCCAAGCCCACCAGGCCCAGGGTCTTGCCCTCCAGCTCGGTCTTGGGGACGCCCATCTTGGCCTGGCGGTAGTCCTCCAGGTACAGCTTCTGGACCTTCTTGAAGTTCCGGGAGCAGTAGAGCATGTAGAAGATGGTCAGCTCGGCCACCGAGATGGCGTTGGCCCCGCCGGCGGTGCACACCAGCACCCCGTGCTCCCGGGCGGCGGCCAGGTCCACCCCGTCGTAGCCGGCGCCGTGGCGGGCCAGGATCTTCAGCTTGGGGGCGGCGTCAAAGATGCGCTTGGTGATCTTGGCGGTGCGGACGATGATGGCGTCGCAGTCGGCGATGTCCGCCACGATGTCGTCCTCAGTAAAGCCGCGGCCGTCCACCACTTCATACCCGTGCTCCCGCAGATACTCATAGCCAGCCGGAAGAATCGGCTGGGGGAGCAGTACTCGAATTGCCATACAAAACTCCTCCTCGTTTTCTGTACAATGTTCACAAAATACATTGCGCTTTCGTTGGGATCATGGTAATATAGTCGAGTTAGAAAAGCAAACAGGGAATTTTTCAATTTTCTACAAAAAAACTTTGTGGAGGAGGGCGTCTATGGATCTGACCAGTCTGTACTACTTTCAGGAGCTGTCCAAGGATCTGAACATGACCAAGACCGCGGAGCGGCTGTACATCTCTCAGCAGACCCTGAGCAACCATATCCAGCGGCTGGAGCAGTATTACGGCACCAAGCTGTTTTACCGGAAGCCCTCCCTGTCCCTCACCTGCGCGGGGGAGTTCGTGCTGTCCTTTGCCCAGGTGGTGGGGAAGGAGGAGCGGAACTTAAAGGACATCCTCTCCGACGTGGAGCACCAGGAGCGGGGCACCCTGCGCTTTGGGGCCAGCATGGCCCGGGGGAGCCAGTTCCTCCCAATCATTCTGCCTGCTTTCCAGCGGCGGTACCCCCGGGTGGAGGTGCGCTTTGTGGAGGGGCTGTCCGCCAACCTGGAGAAGAAGATCGCCAACGGGGAGGTGGACTTTGCGGTGGTGCTGTCCGACCGCTATAACGCCGACCTGGTGGAGCACGAGTTCCTCCGGGAGGAGGTCTATCTGTGCGTGCCCGAGGTCCTGCTCCGGCAGTATTACACCCCGGAGGAGATCCAAGGCATCAAGGAGCGCTCCATTCAGGGGGCCGACCTGCGGGATTTTGCCCGTCTGCCCTTCTCTCTGATGACCAACCGCCTGGGCGGACGGATTCGGGAGCAGTTTCGTCAGGTGGGAGTAGAGCCCTGGGCATTTTTCACCGGCCCCTCCACCGCACAGACCCTGCCCCTGTGCGCTTCCGGGACGGCCGCCTGCTTCAGTACCAACCTGTCCCTGGTGGAGCAGCTGGATCAGATGGGGGAGCAGGTGAACATTTTTCCTCTAATGGACCGGGGGGAACCCATGGTGCAGCGGCTCTCCCTGCTGCGCCACCGGCAGCGGTATCTGACCCACTTCGCCAAGTATTTTATGGAGCTGCTGTTCGACTCCACCGCCGCGCTGGACCGGATTCCCGTCCTCCGGGTGGCCGGAGGAGAGGAAGCTGTGGAAAAAAGTGTGGAAAATGTGTAAACCGCCGGAGAAAAAGGGGAGAAGAGACGGGGAAAATAGAGGAAACCCCAGAAATTTCCCGGTAAAAAATCGGCAGAGATTCCGGATGGCGCTTTGAAGGGATCTGCGGTATAATAAAGAGACAAAGCGCCGCCGGGGCGGAAATCCTCCGGCGGAGGCAAAACGGTTCCCCGGGGGCGAGCCCCGGCAGAAATGAGGCGAAGACAAGCATGATCGATTTGATTTTATTGGCGGAGGGACCGAAGGAGCTGGACGGCGGGAAGCTGCTGGCGGAGGAGGATGGGAAGCCCCTGTACCTCCACGCCTTTCAGGCCGCCCGCCAGACGGCGGACACCATGCTGGGGCTGCGGGTGATTGTGGTCACCCGGCCTGGCGTGCTGGACGAGGCCATCCGGGCCTTTGGATTTAATAAGGTGGTAGTCTCCGGTTGCCGGTCTCTGAGCGAGGCCATCGTCGCCGGGACCAAGGCGGCCCGGTCCGGGGCCAGCCGCTGCTTCCTCTCCTGCGGACGGCGGGAGGTGACCGGGGAGCAGCTCACCGCGTTCCTCCAGGGCTACATTCTCAGCGGCCGCCCCCTGGGCCGGATGAGCTCCGCCGGAGGCGGAGAGGGGGCGATGGTGTTTGCCCCCTACCTGCTGCCACAGCTTCTGGCCCTGAAAGGGGAGGAGGACGGCTCCCAGCTGTTTGCGGGCCGGGAGGGGCGCACCTTCTCTTACGACGGCTCCGGCCGGGAGGCGGCCGGCCCGGAGAAGGCGGAGTAAAATCGGGCGGGGAAAACCTGCCGGTTTCGCCAAAAATTTCGAATAAATTTTACAAAAATCCGCTGGAAAAGCGGTTCAGGCTCTGCTACAATAGAGACAGCTTCCGATGTGAGGGAGGAGGAGTTTGTATGGCAGAGCAGAGACGCCGGGGCATCCCCCAAGGAGTTCCAGGCCGGAACCTGTCCGCCCCCTCCTCCCGTGCCGAAAAAACTTCAGGCGCTTTGCGGCCCAACGCATGATCCGCGTTTGGCTGCAAGGCGCCTGTTGTTTTTCCCGGCGGAAGCCGATATCTTGTGAGAGGAGTGTTTCTATGCTTCCCTGTCAGGGCACCTGCCCCCATTACCAGTCCGGCTGCCACAAGTCCTGTGAGGCCTGGAGACAGCTTCAGGAGCGCCAGCGCGTTCAGCGGCAGCAGAAGAAGGCCTATCTGGACTATTACAACGACCTGTGCCTGACCATGACCCGGCAGTTCCGGGCCCTGAGCCCCTGCCGGATGATCCGGTAGGGCAGAGAAGAAACATTACATAGAGACCGCTGGGGCGGCGCGGAGCCGTTCCCGGTGCTCCGCGCGGCTTTTTGCCCCATCAGACTGGACCGGCCCCCCTGAGCGGGAGGGCCGGTTTTTGTGTGGAGACAGAAGAGCGGCCTGCGCTCCGGCGCAGGTCGCTTCAGCTTGTCGAAAAACCTCTGTTTAGACGAATCCGCCCGAGTATTGGCGGGGGA
>ERZ857801.2330-NODE-2330-length-16378-cov-8.309073_pt1 | contig 16378 bp, 11 predicted proteins | sample MGYA00519762_ERZ857801 | MGnify/ENA primary metagenome ERZ857801 (study PRJEB31778, sample SAMEA3449368) | human gut metagenome | biome: human gut; feature: human-associated habitat; material: faeces | place: United Kingdom | collected 2010/2012 ...
GGGATTCGTGCAAACAGAGTATAGGGTAAAATTTCACAAATTGTATTGTGTTATTCTTGTCACAAAGTTACATTATCATTTGTGTTCTCCTGCGTGGTAAATGTGTCATACGCGCATTGTGTTCGTCTCATTTTGCTGTATTGCAAATGCAGGCGGGGTAATGGAGTATTTATTAACGATCGCATTTGTGTCATATTAGCCGGTGTTTCTATCACGGAGAATCATGCATTGATAAAAAAAAGCGGCGCACACTCGGAACAATCCGAATGTGCGCCTTATTGCATATAAAAAATTGAGGGTCGAATTATCCGACTGTGACATACCGAATGACGGTATTCCAGTCTGAAACACTAATATTGATGTTGTTGCGGGAAAGATCAAAAACGATGTTTGTTTGTTCTCCTTCGTTTGCAGCCACGTTTTCCGAGTTTTTGATATTTTCGGAAGAAAGAACCAAAACCTCGTCTCTGTAAAGCTCTATGGTTATATTGTCGGCAGGTAAAATAGAGAATGTGCCTGTAGTCAAATTCCCGTTCTCTATTAAAGTTGCCGGAATGATATATTCAATATCGTTGCCGGTCAATTCGCCATTGCAGTTGAAAGAACTTTTAGTTCTCTTGATTTTATAATAATAATTGCCTTCTTTGGAATCAAATACCTTTAAAGCCCCTTTTGCCAAAATTGACATGGAAGAGACCTTGCGCTCGATCCTTAATTCTTGTGCAGTGGCTTTTGTGGAAGAGCGGTATAGAACGATTTGTCCGTAAAATAGGTCTCCCGGCAGGCTGTTGGCAACGCCGTTGTTTTGTTTCAGGCTTACTTGCAGGTCGGAGATGATGTTGGCTCGGTTCATATTGCAGATTTCTTCGCTTTCGTTCGATAGGCCAGACCAGGCAATAACCGTGATCTTGTCAGCCTCCGGGCAACTTATTTCGATCGGCTTGACCTGCAAAAGATACTCTTTGTTTACCGTGATTTGTTTGTAGAAGTCGTTGTTCCCATCGAAAACATACAATGTCGTGTTTTTTACGTCTCCATTGGCTGTTATATCCGAGTTGTTGGAATACGCTTTCAAGATTACATAAAAAGGAACTTCTGTCTCTAAAGGGACTCTATCGTCTATGACTGAAGTGGAATCGCCATCGGCAGAACAACTTGCGAAAGACAAAACAATGGACAATGTCCAAAAAGAAAACAAACAATTTGTGAAAATTTTACCCTTTTTCATGACCCTAATTTTTTATATGCTCATTAATACCCCTATACTCTGATGGAACTTTTTTCAGGTTAAGACCCTCATCAAAACCTTTGTTCCCTTTTTAATACCGTAAAAATATCAAGGTTTTTTGAATGTTACGATGGTTCCGTGTGTAAAATATGTTAAACCGATCAAAATAACAGGAGATAGTGTCAATCGGGGTTGGTTAAGCTATCATTACGGCCCTTAAAGTTGTCGATCGTTCAGGGGTGATAGTTTTTGGGAAGTATGCCATGTTATAACTCCTTATCTATTGGATATGATTTGTGTGCGTGTAGAGAACACAGACGGAAAAAAGTGGCGCACACGCGGAACAATCCGGATGTACGCCTATGCATATAAAAAATTGAGGGTAAAATAAATCAAATGAAATATTTTTCTGTACAAAAATAGAATGTCTTTTTCTGTTCTACAATAATATGCGCGTAAAAGATGTTAAACCTATCAATATGTAGGTGTTCGTGTCATCTTTTGGGGATCGGAATCTATATGAAAAAGATAATGATTATCATTGCGGTTTGAAAAATAGTTAGTGTTAAATATCTCGTAAGAAAAATATTTTTACCATCTTTGTCGTGTAATATCGATGAGGGATTTGTGGACGTATAGAAGGATATATAATAAATGCATATAAATATGAAGAAAAAATCTCTGTTCAGGAGGGTGAGTGGAGTATTGACAGGGCTTCTTTTCAGTACTTCATTAATTTGGGCTGCCCATGAAAACGGACAACTATTCGGTAGTGAGACATTGATTGTAGTGGTGATTCTACTACTTTTCTTTGTTCCCCTGTTTCTTTATATGAGAAAATTGCACTCCAATATGAATGACCGTTCGGATCGGATCATCAAGGAAAACGCTGTACTTGAAAGTCTGAATAAAGGAATTAGCGCCCGAAACGAAGAACTTGTTTCCCGCAATAGATCGTTGGAAGAGCAAATCGAGCAACAGGAAGAAAGATATCGGGTCCTACAGAAGCAGAAAGACAGCCTGTCGCAAGCCAATAGTGATTTGATCCGAGAGAATAACGAACAGGAATTGACGATCTCCACATTGAATAATAATAAAAAAGAACTGGAGCAACTCATCGTAGCCAAGATTAAGGAAAACGACATAATCCAGCGCGAAGCTGCTGACAAACTTGCCGAAGCGGAAAACCGCCTGAAAGACGCCGAGAGCATCCACGACAACTACTTTATCGAGACTATCCACGAAATGCGTACCCCGCTTTCCTTGGTACAGGGTTCTCTTGCCTTGGTAGTACAGAACAACGATCCCGGAAAAGACATGTCTGTCCAGTTGTTTTCCGCCTATCGTAATACGCTTGCCATGCAGGACTTGGCGGACCTGTTGATCGGTACGCACCGTTCGAACGATGTCGCCAACTATTTGCGTATAGCCCGTTACGACATGGTCGAGATCACCCGTCAGATTTGCGATATCTTTGTCGATTGGGTGGCTATGAACAATGTCGATTTCCGTATCAACACGCAGACCCCCGCCCTTTGGGTATGGATGGACCGTCGCAAGATGGAGTTCGCTTTGCGTATGTTGTTGTCGAACGCTTTCAAGAATACGTTTGCATATGGAAAAGTGACGCTCGATATATCCGTCGTAAAGGAAAAAGGGAAGGCCTACAGCACGTTAGTCCTGACAGACGAAGGTCTGGATGAAGGCGAAACTACGCGTCGCGGCTTGAAGCAGATCATGAACATGACCGAGGCAATAGGCGGCATGTACCGGAGCAAGTCGGATAAGTACGGTACTTCCTACACGATCATGATCCCGCTTGGCAAACAACATCTGTTGGATCGCCGTGTCGAGTTTGTAGAACCCGAATCTGATTTGGTAAAACTGAATGCCCGGCAGAAAGAAGAAATCGCCGAACTGATCCAGGTGATCCCGCAAAAGAAGGAAACCGGGAAGAAGCTCCTTGTGATCGACGACAGCGACCAAATCCGTTGGTTCCTGAAGCATGTGTTTTATAATGAATACCGGGTACTGGAAGCCCGCAACGGGCAGGAGGGGATAGACGTCGCTTTGAAAGACGAACCGGACCTGATCCTTTGCGATGTCATGATGCCGGTGAAAGACGGTTACGAGACTTGCCGTGAAATCAAGAATGATCCCAACATGGCGCAGATACCTGTCGTGATGTTGACGGCCAAGGTCGAGAGTGAAGAGGTGATTGCCGGTATCGAAGCCGGGGCAGACGATTACATCACGAAACCTTTCGATGTGGAAATCTTGCGAAGCAAGATCAACAGTCTGATGAAGAAGAGCGAAGAGATGAAGCGCAACTTCTCAAATTCTTCCGCTTCCTCGCACGATGAAGAAAGTGTACGGCCGGCCAACCCGTTCATGGACGCTGTCATCAAAAATATCGAGAAACACCTCGACGATTCGACTTTTGTGTCAAAAGTGTTGGCAGACTCAATGAATATGAGTCTGCCAACATTGTATAGAAAAATTAAACAATACTCAGATCTGAGTATTCTCGAACTGACGCGCAACATACGGCTGAAAAAAGCCGCCGAATTGCTTGCCTGCCAGCAATACTCCGTACAGGAAGTCGCAGAGATGGTAGGATTCAACGATACTGCCACATTCCGCAAACGCTTTACCGAGCAATACGGAGTTACCCCTTCGCAATACGGAGTTCCGGCTTAAGGCCGGGCGTTCCGTTTGAATATGAAGACCGCAAAACTAAAAATATCTCAAAAGCAGGTGCAAATAAATCAAAATAACCACTTAGAGCTTTACCGATTATAATTGAGAGTCACACCCCTAATGTGTCTTTGCTTTTTCTCCCACCTTTGCAATGTTGAAAGACAATACCCCAAACAACACCATAATCTATAGGGTAAAAAGAATTAAGAATCATTCTATAAACGAATTTATTAACTTATTAATTTAGAAGAATATGAAACTAAGAAATTTAATGTGTGCAACAATGATCGCATGTGCGTTCGCTTCTTGCTCTAACGACGATGTGATTGGGAATGGCCCGGATGCAAAGGGAGATGCTTCTCTGACGATTGATCTTGGCGTAAAGTCTACAAAAGCAGTTATTGCAGCAGAGACTGAAACTGCTGTAAATGATATTAATATCTTTTTGCTTGAGCAAGAAACAAACACCGTTATTAATCGTGTCTATCTTACTTCGGGTATTAAATCGGAATATACTTACACTTTTGACAATTTGGAAGTAGGCCAGAAGCTTTATTGTGTGGGTTTCGCTAATTTTGGAAAAGAAATGACAACCGTGCCGGCGAATGAAGTAATAAGTGTCTCTGACAATATCGGGGGAACAAATTTACCGATGCATGGTCTTTCAACAGATGTTACAATTGCTGCCGGAGAGAATGAAACGACATTGACTTTGGTTCGTGATTTGGCTCGTGTAGAATTGGTAGGCCTGACCTTGGATATGTCGCAGCAGGGAAGTGAGAATGCATTTACTGCCGGTACGTTTAAATTTGATTTTATTTCAGCATCTGTGAACTTGGCACCCAAAAATTCTACGGTTACTTTTGCAAAACGCGGCTCAAATAGTGAAAGATCCTATGCTGTTGGAAATGATTTTGTCGGAGGTTTGGCTGCTGGCACTTGGGTATGGGATAATCATCAGAATAGTGAACAAATCAGTTCTTACATAAAATCGGATGCTTCTGAAGATTTTGCAGTGTATACAATCGGTGAAACAGCGGCTGCAGTAGCAGTAACAAAACCTGAATCTATTGTATTCTATGTATTGCCTAATGAAGCGATTAAAGGCGAATCATATACGAATGCCAATCCTACCGCTTTCACGCTTAATGGTAAAATGGTTGTGGAGAATGCAATACGTAACGGAGAGACAATTAGTAATACATACAACAGTTATTACAATATTGAGATTGGTAAAACCGGAACAATAGAAGGACAAGACGCCGGTGCAGGTATCCTTCCTAATAAAAACTATAAAATATCTTTAGCTGTTGCCGGTATTGGCGGTGGTGAAGATGGTAATAGACCAGTACTGAAAGTTAAGACTGTGGTTTCTGACTGGGATGAAGTTTCTCAAACTACTCCGGTCAAGTAATTTCCTTTTTTATATTCCCCCCAAAGTGCTTCCTGTCCGGGAGCACTTTTTTTGCTTTTATGCGGAAGGAGCATGTTGTCCTTTTTCCATTAGCTTTATAGGTGTATATCGCAGGATAAGAGCTAAAACTATCACATCGGAAGTTTGATAGATTCGTCTATAGACAACGAGAGAACTACCTATCTTTTCCGTTTTATTTGTAACCTATCTTTGTATTGTGATTATTTAATAAGGCAAAAAAACAAAATAATATTTATATCTATGAAACTGAAAAGTTGCTTTTTGATAACATTAATAGCCTGCGCATTCTTTTCATGCTCGGACAATGATGATCCGGTGGATCCGACGATTACGCCTGTCATACCGGATGCAACATTGTCATTGGCTGTCCGGACGGATGGGATAAAGACAAAAGGTGGATTTATAGACAATGATGTTACTGGGACAGAGATCACTTGGGACAAGAAGGTGAATACGTTGACGGCGGTGATTTTTAATAATGGAGCATACAATGGCAACAATATGAAGGTCGGTTCTATAGCGGCCCTTTTTACACAGAACTACGCAGACCCGACAAGTGAAACCGTGATTGACGGTGAAGTGAAATCCGGGGGAGTTAATTTATTGTTGATCGCAAACTTGGATGCCGACGTGTTGAAAACACTGACAAATTCAGTCAACAGCACGAATGCGGATAGCCGGTTGACAATAGAACAGGTTGTCGCTCTGGCAACGCCTCTATCGTCGGAAACGGAAGGTAATGGACTTACGATGAGTAGTGCCGTATTGCCACTTGAGCTTGTCCCGGGAATAAACTTCGTAGGGTTTGGTGGGACTAAAGGCACATTAACTGTTGAGGGCTATGGATCAGGAACAGAGGTTTATGGAAAGGCTGTTGAACTGATCCGTACGGTTGCAGCCATCAACCTGAAAGGCGTTTTATTGCCGGAGACACCGGATGCAGGAAATCCGGAATATAAAAATGTAAGTTTCACATTGGATTCTGTTTTTGTTGCCAATGTGAAGAGCACGGCCAGAATCGGGACTTATGGCGAAGTGAAGACAATCGAGCAGTCGCCGATGGCAGATGGAACTCTTGATCCTGCATATTATCGGGCTCCTGAAAACTTTGCATCCTATGTGGGAACCTATAAAACAGGAGAAGCCAAAGGCGATAATTCAATGTTACGGGTTTTGGACCCGGTTCAAACAATAGAAGCCCGGACGGGGACGAATGCAAACACTGCGGCTCTCGACTGGGAAAACACAAGCGCCCTCGTCTCTCCTTGCTATGTCTACCCGAACCGAAACGGTGAAACCGGTGTGGAAGGAAAACAGAACTACACCTTGTTGGTCTTGAGAGGAACCTATCGATATAAGATAGGCGATAATGAAGAAATGACCGAAAAAGATCGCTACTATACGGTTATCGTCAATGACCTCAGCCAGGGCGGAACGATCACCGGTGATGAAGGAAAGACGGATGTGCGTATCCAACGCAATACCAAATATAATGTGGCCGTGCAGATATTGGGTTCCGGTTCGGACGATCCGTTCAGCCCTGCCGCTTTCGCGCATGTTGCAGCGCAGGTTAGGGTTGCAGACTGGAATGTGATCGAAATAGATGAAGAAGTAGATTGATGTGGGATAGGGTAATAATAAGATATAAATATAGTATTATGAAACATATAGCATTTATAAAACAGTCTTTTTTGCTGGTGGCGGTCGCGCTTGCGGCCATGCTGACGGGTTGCATCAAGGACGAGCTGGCTGAATGTAGCAAACTGACGTTGAAGGTCGAAGGGCTGAACGGCACGGATATCACAGATATCACCGGTCTGGGATTGGTGGAAGATGCCACGCTGTATATCTTCGATGAAAACAAGAAATTGTTGGAAACACGCAAACTGGACAAAGATTTCATCCTTTCGAAAGAAGCCATCAAACTGGATAACTATCCGGACAACACGAAATTGAATATCATAGCCTGGGGTAACCTCGAAGGAGGCAACCAGGCGGTCACCGACCCGAAACAGTTGGAAGACCTGAAGGTGCAGTTGAAAAGCTCGGCCGACGGATTCGCACAGTCTCCCGACAGCCTCTATTTCGGAACGAAAGAAGTGATTTCGCTCGGCAGCGGTATCGTCGGCGGTGACGGGCAGGTGGTGATCCGCCTCAAAACCGGGACATACACGATCAAGACATTGGGCCTGAACAACGCTTTGAGATCCTATGGCTTGAAAAGCGCGGCCGATTTCGATTTCTATATCAACCGCACTTTGAATACGCACGACAATAAAGGAGCGCTGACCGGCGACAGTGTCGCTTATAATCCGGAAGGAACCTACGATACGGCGCAGGAATGGCTGACGACCGGAGTCATCGATCAGGCCCGGTTCGGCGGCAAGCAGAATTCTTTCGCCGGCGAGGACCTCAGCATATCGATCTCCAGCAAAGACGGGCGGATCAATAAGACGGTCTATGTGGACGACAATGGCGATCCGTTCGAAATACCCGAAGGCGGCCGTTTGGATGTGTTGCTCCTGTTTGGCGAAGACGGGACTGTTTCGGCCAAGATGCGTATCACTCCGTGGGGAGTAGTGGAAGAGGATATAATATTTTAATCTCTAAAGAAGAACAGATATGAAAATAAGAAACATAATAGCAGTCGGTTTGTCGTTGTTCGCTTTGGCAAGTTGTTCGAAAGACAACCAGCCCGTGAATGTGAACGACCTGAAAGATGCCACGCTGGATATCAAGGTGAAAGCATCCGCCCCGGGTTCGTCCCTGAAAGCGGATGGAGACGAGAACGCGCTCGAAGGCGAGATGAATATCAACAGCATAGCGGTTCTTTCATTCACTGCCGACGGTTCGCAACTCCTGGTCGATCCTTATTGGACAAACGGAATGTCGGTGTCCGGGGGAGAAGCAACCGTGCTGAACGTCCCGACAAAAGCAACAATTGCGATGATCGCCATCCTTGCCAATGTGCCGGCAGACGCATTCAAGGGAGTGGCTTCTTATGGAGATTTCCAGACACGTCTGGCGCAGTTGTCGGACCAATCGCAGTCGAGCCTTGCCATGAGCGCCCAAGTGATTACCTCCGACGACCGCTTGGAAGAAGGTGATAACTATATCGGATATTCGACACAGACAAACATCAACAACCTCTCTTCTCCATTGGAACTGACCCGCCTGGCTGCCCGTATCGAACTGAAGAGCGCATCGACAAATTTCGAAACGAACGATAAGTTGAAAGGCCGTACCGTCCGTATCAACAGTATCTATTTCGCCAATCGGAAAACCGCTTCGCGTTATGCCAGCACGGCCTATTGGGGTGCAGTGATGGCCGACGGAAACCTGGATAACAGCCCGGCTGTCACTTTGGGGCAGAACCTTCCGCTCTCCGGAACACCTTTCCGCCAGTATGTGATGGAAAATACGGATAGCGAAAATCCTACCGCGATCGTTATCAACGCCACGATTTTGGCCAACGCCGCTTATCAGGCGGAAACGAAAAACTTCTCGGCTGTCGTCAACGAAAATGGAGTAGTGTTGAAAGGCGATCCTCATAAGTATGTGAAACGCAACTACATCTACCGTCTGAATATATCTTTCGGACCGAACAGTTTCGAGGGCATCGATATCGATGACCCGACACCGCCTGATCCTCCTACGCCCCCGACGCCTCCTGCACCTTCCACCGGAGACTTGAGCGTAAGCGTTGAAGTCGTAGGATGGGGCCCTGTCAACCAGGAAGTAGTAATAAAATAGCGAGAAGGGTAAAATAAATAGAAACATAAAAAAATTAGAACTAATGAAACTAAGAAACTTATTTTTAGCAGCCTTGGCCATCTGCACGATGGCAAGCTGCTCAAAGGACGAAACGACCGATTATTCCCGGATGGGAGAGGTGGATGCTTATGTCTCTTTTGGGGTGACTGCGGCTTTGGAGACAAAAGCGACAGCTGATAGTGAAATAAAGGAAAAGGAAGCTAAAGTTCAGAAATTGACGGCTCTGATATTTAAGGGGACCGATGATAATGCGACCTTTGTGACATCAAAGACGGAGACAGCGACAGGAGAGGCCACGATTAGCGAGATCAAGCATCTTGTAGTAAAAGTCACTCCTGATGCCGACGGAACGTCTTCTTCTGATGAATTTATTGCTGTCTTTTTAGGTAATTGCGAAGAAATTGCAACGCCAGCCACATTGGGAGCTCTGAAAAATGCGGTCTTGACAAAGAAGGCAGATTCGTATGCTATCGGTTCTGTTCTTCCGATGGTCAGCAAAGAAATCAAGATAAAAGGACTTCGCCCTAACATTAAAAAGGGAGATGGCAGTACCGATTGGTATGAGAATTGGGTTAAAAACGGAGGCGGTGTAGTCGCAAATGCAACAGCATCCGAGACAGATCCGGAAACCGCCCCTGATGCGTATAAGGCAACAGACTATGTTGTTTTGACCCGTTTGATATCAAGGGTACAGGTTGAATCTGTCAAGTTGAAACTGACGGAATATCCCGGTGCTTCCATAACACTGAAAAAGATTGCTTTAGCAAATGTCAAAACTCAATCCGGATTCGCAGGAGGTACGGGCGATTATGTAAGAGGGTATGAGTCCAGCGCCTACACTCCTGTCCAGTATTGGATTGCTCCTGAGAGTACGGTAGAACCGAATTATGCAAGTGCTGAATATACTGATATTACAGCAGCTAATAACGAAGAAAAATCATTCGATTTTGAAACAGGTAGGTTTGTAAAATACATCTTTTCCAATGCTGCCAGGACAGCAGAAAATACAGATGCCGTTCATACGGATGGGATTTATGAAACCGGTCTTATTTTGGTTGTAGAGTTTAAGAATGCGGCGGGCGTGAAATCCACGAAGCACATGCGTGTCCTTCTGAAAGATAACGGAGCGGATGATGTACCGGAAGTTTTGATGAACCATGTGTATAAATTGAATATCACCATTACCGGAGAAGGCTCTGCAAACGAAGATGATATCAGGCTGAACGCCCATATCTCTGCAAAGATCGAAGTCGCTCCGTGGAACGTGATCGAGCAGAACGAAGAAGATGCAAACTGATCGATAGGACATCGATTTCTGAATATCGGAGGAGGCAGTCAAAACGGTCTTGTCCCCGCGTCAAACGCGAGAACAAGGCTGTTTTGACTGCCTTTTTTGTTTTAGGGCGGGAATGCCATTGGTCGCAATCATGCAGAAAGTGTTTTGTCGTTATTTCTATCGCATTTAAAGGGTGCGCCTCTCAATCTTTCCTTTGTTATTTTTACCTATTAATCTTGAAAGTTTCGCCTATCGCCCCCTCTTTATATTCCCTCTACTTTTGCAGATGTTAGTTAAACGAAAAAATATTAGGTTATGAAACTGAAGAATATACTCTCCGTTATTTGCATCCTCTTGGCTGTCGTTTCTTGCTCAATGGAAGATGAAGTTTTAGATGGAAATTCGACAAATTTGATTCTGGAGAAGGGGGCAGCGTATGTTACAGTTGATATTTCAACCGCCAAAGCTACAACAAAGGCGGTAGGTCGTGGTGAATCTCATATTAATGGGAGTTTGGCAGGAGACTACATTAATTCTTGTTATTTGTTGCTGCTTGATAATGATGGCAATATTGTTAATCGCGCATTTGCGACAGAACTTTCGGGTACTACAGTAAAATACGAAAAGAATATATTGGTGAAAGTCGGTGCTGTGACAAAGATAATCGCAGTTGTGAATGGTTCGCATTTACATGAAAAACTGGATGCTTGTACTACTTTGTCTCAGATAAGAGCTATTAGAGATGACAAGGCTGAACATAGAGTGAAAGTTGGAGAAGGAACTATTTCTTGGCCGGAAGGTTTTGAAGGATCGTCTTCAACAACTGGAAATTTACCATCAGTTACAGTCTCCATTGAAGCAGTTCAACGTACAGCTGTTGTCGATCTTACCGGATTCTATGTCAAATATATGGATGGCGTCGAAACAACAGAAGTACGTTTAACAGAAGCATGGTTTACAAATCTTAAAAAGAATACCGGTTTATTTGAAGAAGGGACTGATGATTTTTATGATACGAAAAACTTGATACCGATGGAAATATTAGATTCAGATAAAGGTGAGATGGTGGATAATATTTTAAAACCATCCGTATTGGATATAGAAGCAAAGGTTGATAATTTTAAAGATCATATTAAAACACAGGGTACACCTTTGAATCATACGAATTGCTTTTTTTCAGCGGTCTTTCCTAATACAGTGAAAACTAATCCTGTGACTTTACATTTGGCCTTTACGGTAGACGGGAAAAGAGAAACGCGTGATTATGTGATTAATCCGGATAGAGCGACAAATACAACAGGGCATGGTTGGGTGGAACCCGGTAATTGGTATCGTTTGAATGTTATAGTTCATGTTACAGCGGCAGGCATTGAATCTTTGGAGGTCGTTGGATGGAATGAAGTTTTGATAGGTGGAAATAATGGGGTAGAATTTAAATAATCAAGAAAAATTAATTAGATATGAAAAAGTATATCAATTTCTTACTCTTGTGGTTGTTGGCTTTTTCGTCTTGTGTGGATGAAGAAATCATATCAAATGTGAAAGAAGGGGAGGATGTGACTGTTAGTCTGAATCTTTATTTGCCAAATCCCTCACAGATAACCACACGTGCTATTACTTCGACTGAAGAAGCGAAGGTGGAGGTTTTGAAAATACTGGTTTTTGATAATAAGGGCAATTATCTGCCGGAACGTTCGGTCTCTTCTGTAAAAGTCGAGAGTTCGGAGCAGACTGTTGATGATAACGGCGGTTCACTTATTGCGAAGAAGATACCTATGCAAATGGCAAATGATAATTTGTCTTTGGTTGTTTTAGCAAATGTTGTAAATGAAGGAGAAACTAATGATGGAACTCTGACGACCATTCCTCAAATTCAGATTAATGATACAAAGAGTTCTTATTTGGCTCGTTTGGCTTATACGGTCAATGAAAAATGGAATGCAACCAGTACGGAAAACTATCGTCGTTTCCCGATGTGGGGTGAGTATACAGGTCAGATATCAGCTACTCCTATAGAAGTAGATTTATTGAGGGCTTTGGCACGTATCAATGTCTCTTTTTCAGAAGATGCGAGCAGTAATTTTACATTGACATCCATACGGGTAAATAACTCATTGAGTAATGGTTTGATCGTTCCCGGTTCTCGCTTACAGGATAAAAATGTTATAACTCCTACTTTGCCGGCATCACCCAATGTGAATCCGTCATTGGTATATGAAGGGGATGCTGTAAACAACAATACCTGTATAAATGAAATCTATATTCCGGAAGCAGGCAAATCAACATCTTCTATTTCTTATGACGGGGTCTATCTGACTATTGCAGGAGAGATTGGGGGCGTGGACAAACTATATCGTGTTTATATGACTAATACAGGTAAAGTAGGCGGTACTGCGTTGGATATTCTTCGTAATCATACTTACAAGGTACATGTGTCGAAGATCGGAGCGGGAGAAAATGATATAACTGTCAATATAGAGGAGATGAGTGATGTGTACATACGTTCTCCATACGAGCAAAATACATTAGCAGTAAGTTCGAATTTATTTTATTTCAATATAGGGCAACAAGCGCCGGCAAATTTGAATATTACTACGACATGGGGTGAATGGAAGATCGTCGATGCAATGTTGGATGGCTTCACAATAACGGAAAATCATGAAAGTAATAGCGTTGTTATTTCGCCTTCTGGTTTTAATAAATTGGCGTCCGGGTATTTCTTTGTTCAATCAGGCCAGTTGAAAAAGAAAATCTTGGTAAAGATCGACCCGGAAGAAACAGCCAATTGCTATATTCGTTCGGAATCAGGAACTTATCCTTTGAATATAAGCGTAAAGGGTAATGGCCGTGAAGGAATGATTGCCGATGGCAAACAATTGTTGACGGAAGAAGAGTTGAAGTTGAAACCATCGAAGATCGGGATTATTTGGGAAACATCCGAAGGATTGGTTCGCTTGGATAATGGGAACGGAGTGTATGATCAAACAAGTGTACAAGTTGATCCTGATAATGATTTTAGTGGCGTTGTTAATTACCATGTCGATATAGATAAAACTCCTAAGAAGAAAGGCGGAAATGCTTTAATTGGAGCTTTTAACAGTGCAAACGAATGTATCTGGTCGTGGCATATTTGGGTTGTCCCGGGTGGAATTACAACAGAAAACTGGGGTGGGAACTCTAAGGACTATACATTTATGGATCGTTATATAGGAGCATTATCCAATAATCCGGGTAACGATGCTTTGGGCTTATTGTATCAGTGGGGGCGTAAAGATCCGTTTATTGGAGCGGCCGGACCTCAAAATCAGGTAAGGCAGAACACCTATAATTATCAACCTTGTGGTTCTGGTACACGAACTTATACTTGGGGAGTTACAGAAACGACAAGTCTGGCGCAATCGATTAAGTTCCCGACCGATTTGTTAAAAACAGGTTTGTGTAATGTAGATCAAAACGGAACTTATTTATGGGGAACGCCTTCCGGTATGGAAATGTATTCAGGAAGTGCAGTAAATGAGGGGAATAAAACAGTGTATGACCCATGTCCGGTTGGATATCGAGTGCCTCCTCTGTTGGCTTATTTGTTCCATAGCGATGAGAACTATAAAAATAATTATAATGGGAATAATTATTATATACCGTCAGGTTCGAATTATAGTGATAATGCTTCTCATTATGGTTTTTGGATTAACTATATCGCAAACAGTCGGCCGAGCGTTACCAACTCATCTGTTTCTGCCACAAATAGCACATGGTTCCCGTTAGCGGGAGTTTATGATCCTAAAAATATGAATGTCGGGGAAAACGTAAATTATAGTTTTTCTGAAGTGGATGATCAAAATTCATTGAAAGTGAATAGTATTGTTTGGACAAATACTCCTATTAAATATGGAAAGAATGGGGATGATTTTAGGCCTGGCGCGATGTTCTTGCATGGAACGGAATATGGAAATACAAGAAATGGCCGTCATCTTCATAAATTTATAGAAACATCTTATGACTTATATGCACAAACACAGTTCGCGGGTTCTGTACGATGTGTGAAAATTCAAGAATCTCAGGATTTTAGTCAGTTGAATGAGTTTCCGGAAAGAATAATTTTAGATGCAGCTGAAGGCTCAAAGAAATCAGCAACAATTAAAGTTATCAACGAAACTTGGGAAGTCATTAACCCGGGAGCGCCTTGGTTCTATCTTGACAAATATTCAGGAGATCCGGATGGTGGTGCAGGACAAACGTTAGTCTTTACTGCATCGGAAGAAAATGCAGGCGCACAACGTGAAGCAACTTTAATAGTAAAGACTTCGAAGGGCAGTGAATATTCGATTAAGGTGGTTCAAAAGGTCGCTTCTTATACTTTCGAGGCATCACCGAATAAACTTACTTTTGACTGGAATCCGTCTAATAGTCAAGATATAACTGTTACAAATAGCAAGTATGACTGGAGTGTTCAATCTGGATATGCAGAATGGCTGACTGTAAAAAGGAATGGAAATAGGTTGACTGTTTCTGCATCTAAGAATAGTACTTGGTATCAAAGAAATACAGCTGTTACTTTAAAAGACTCAAACGGGGAAACGATATCTATTGCTGTCACTCAGAACGGTAGAAGGTGATAAGTTATTATTAAAATTAAAAAGAATATGAAAACGAATAATTTGATATATATTTTTTCATTTATACTTCTCTTTGCTTCTTGTTCACAAGAAGACCTCGTGAAAGAGAATGATAATGATGTGGTAGCCAAAATTCGGTTGGAATTGACCGATATGCAATTGCCAGCTGTGACAAAGGCTGTCTCTACAGACGAAAATCGAATCAATGATTTGTGGCTTTATATGTTTAATCAATCAGATGAGTTGATTTATCAGGTAGTAGGTTCCGTGGGTACTGATGGAGGAACGGCTAAAGCTGTAACTGCCAATTTGAAAGCGACTCAGGAACCAGTAACATTGATGGCATTGGCTAATGTGTCTTCAATTACACACGAATTTGCTTTGAATACATCAAAGGCTGATGTTTTGAAGAGTTTGGTTTTTGATGTCCCGTCTCAAGAAGGTTCTGTTTCTATTCCGATGTGGGGTGAGGTGGATTTGCCTAAGGGTTTGTATACGGATGATACTCCAATTGCAATCCCGATGACACGTTCTTTGGCTTGTGTGGAAGTTCTTGTAGATACGGACTTGGTAATCAATTTTGATTTGGAGGAAGTTTATCTGGTCGGGACTTATGATAAAGGTTTTATAGCTCCGATTAAGTCGGATGGGACTTTGCAGAAAGGAACGATTTCAATACCGTCCGGTGCTAAAGGAGAACGTGTTCTTAGTGAAGCTTTTCATAAACAGAACTTGAATAATGCAAGAGCGAAGTTTTATGTTCCCGAAAGCCTTTTGAAGACTGAAACGTTTCCCAGTGGTGAACCAAGTCGTAGTTTATGCTTGATAGTCGGAGGATACACGACAATAGACGGAGTTGGAAAGTTCGGTTATTATCGATTGGATTTTTTGTTGCAAAACACAGACAATGAAGATATGAATGTCAAAAGAAATGTCCGTTATATTTTTAAGATCGATGCAGTTCATGAATATGGAGTCGGTTCAGCCAAGAGTGCATTCGAAAAATCTATTCCGGATAATGCTTCTCGTATTTCAGCTTCAACGACAGTTATGATCGTGGGTGATACGTCGTCACAAGGAAATTGTATTGAGAAAGGTTTGAATGATATTACAACTGATGGTGTGGATTATTTGGCAGTAAATACATCTACACCGATTGCTTCGTATAATGATGAAAATGGTATGTATTATGCGAAAATTCAGATTTTTACTAATTATCAAGGAGGATGGCAAATGATTGATATGCCTGAGGGTATCATTGCCCAACAGAAAAGAGGTGATGTAAATGTTTTTTGGTTGTGTAAATTAAACTGTGTCATGCTCTATTCTCATTCAATCTCATCGGTCGG
>ERZ857801.2337-NODE-2337-length-16324-cov-3.800787_pt1 | contig 16324 bp, 14 predicted proteins | sample MGYA00519762_ERZ857801 | MGnify/ENA primary metagenome ERZ857801 (study PRJEB31778, sample SAMEA3449368) | human gut metagenome | biome: human gut; feature: human-associated habitat; material: faeces | place: United Kingdom | collected 2010/2012 ...
GGCGGATTCTACCTCGGTTCGATCGGCGGTCCGGCGGCTGTGCTGGCCAAAGATTCGATCAAATCGGTCGAAGTGGTCGATTTCCCGGAACTGGGTATGGAAGCCGTCCGCAAGATCTACGTCGAAAACTTCCCGGCCTTCATCCTCGTGGACGACAAAGGCAACGATTTTTTCGCGCAGCTCAAACACTAAACGCTCCGCCCCGGCCGTTATAGGGGCAACCAAGGAAACAGACAGTCAATGAAAGGTTTTTTCTGTAAAATAACCCTCGCATTATGTTTCGTAATCTTCGTCGGCTCCGCAGCAAGAGCCGACGAGGTTACTTTCAGCGCCAACGCCCCGATGGTCGTCACGGCAGGCGAAAGTTTCCGGGTGGAGTTCTCGCTCAACGCCACGCCCGACGACGATTCGTTCGAAGCGCCGGATTTCGGGGCGTTCGACGTACTGGCCGGCCCGGCGATCTCCCAGGGACACTCGATTCAGATCATCAACGGCGCGATGACCAAAAACGTCAATTATACGATCACCTACGTATTGTTGGCGCAGGACGCGGGCAACATCACGATCGGTCCGGCTTCGATCAAGGTCGATAAAAAAAGATACAAGACCCAGCCTCTGCCAATCGAGATCTCCGACAAGCCGTCGGCAGGCAGCGCCCAGGCTTCGCAGGGAAATTCAGGCTCTTCGGATAAAAGTATCGAGGAGGAAGCCCAGGGACAGATCGCCAAAGACGATCTGTTGCTGCGCGTCCACATATCGAAACAGTCGGTCTTCAAAGGCGAACCCCTGCTGGCGACCTTCAAGCTCTACCGCCGGGTGGCGATCGTGGGCTACGAAGACATTAAATTCCCCTCCTTCAACGGCTTCTGGACACAGGACATCGACGTTTCGAACGCCATGTGGCAGCGTGAAACCCTGAACGGCAAGGTCTATGAATCGACAGTCGTAAAAGAGTGTCTGCTCTACCCGCAGCAGGCGGGTACGCTCGTGATCGAACCCGCAACGATCACCGCCATTGCACAGGTTATCGTACAGAGCCGCCGCAACATCGATCCGTTCTTCGGCGGCGGGCACGAAGTCTATAATCTGCGGCGCAAGTTGCAGACGCCCCGCGTGAACATCACGGTCAAAGAGCTCCCTGCGGGCGCTCCGGCCAGCTTTACGGGCGCCGTCGGCAAATTCTCCATGGAGGCATCGCTCTCCGCAGACCAACTGGCGGCCAACTCGGCCGGGACCTTCACGGTGAAAATCACGGGACAGGGCAACCTGCCTTTCATCCAGGCTCCGAAACTGACGCTGCCCGCCTCGTTCGAGCAATACAACGTCAAAACCACCGAATCCATCCAAACGGCGACTGCGGGAACCTCCGGCTACCGGCAATTCGAATATCCGTTCATCGCGCGCGCCGAAGGGACGTACCGTATCGATTCGATCCTTTTCACCTACTTCAATCCCGACCGCCGGGAATATGTGACCCTCTCCTCGCAAAGCTTCCCGCTGCAAATCACACCGGATGCCAACGGCGGAGAGAGCTACATGATCAAAGGACTCTCCAAGGAGGACGTTCAGATGCTGGGACAGGACATCCGTTTCATCCGCCTGGGCAAGGCACGCCTCCAGCCGATGCGCGAGCCATTCTTCCTGAGCGGACTCTATATCGGACTGCTGGCTGCGATTCTCGTCCTTTTCGCCGGAACTTACATCGCGCTGCGCAAGCAGATCCGCGACAGCCAGAATGCGGCTCTGATCCGGGGCCGGCGGGCCAACAAAGTGGCCATTCAGCGTTTCAGGATAGCCAAGAACTATATGGAAGAGCACAACCAGCACGCCTTCTACGAAGAGATGCTGAAGGCTTTATGGGGGTATATGAGCGATAAATTCAATATCCCGGTAGCCAATCTCACCAAGGAAAATGTCCGCGAGGAGCTCCACAAGCGCGGAGCCGCGCCGGAAGACACCCAGCTTTTCTCGGAACTCATCACCCGCTGCGACGAAGCCCAATATTCGCCGGTGGCTTCGGCCCGTATGAGCGACGTATATCGGGACGGCCTCGAACTGATTTCCCGCATCGAATCGATCATCAAACGCTAAAAGCCATGAAACGATATATTCTCTTTCTCCTCGCCACGCTGTTGAGCGCGGCGGTTTCGGGGCAGACTGCCGCCCGAACCGATTCGCTGGCTCAACACCCGCAATCGGAGCAAACCGCCTCGGCAGCTTACGCATCCGATCCCGACAAGTTGTGGGATCAGGCCAACACGGCTTACATCAACAACGACTTTCCTACGGCAATTTCGCTTTACGAAACAATTCTGTCGAGCGGCAGGCAATCGGGCAAACTCTACTATAACCTGGCAAATGCCTATTTCAAGGAGCAGGAAATCGGTCGGGCGATCCTCAACTACAACCGGGCGCTGAGGCTCAATCCCGGGAACGAAGACATACGCTACAACCTGCAAGTCGCCGAGAAAATGACCAAAGACCACATCGACGCCGTCCCCGAATTTTTCGTCAAGACCTGGTTGTCGAATCTGCGCAACCTTTTGAGCAGCACGACATGGGCCGTCCTCTCGCTGGTCTTCCTGGCAGCAATGCTCGGCTCAGCGCTTTTCTACCTGCTCTCCCGTCGTCTGGTACGACGCAAGATAGGATTCTACGGCACCGCAACAGCCTTTCTGCTGCTGGTACTGACCCTCTGCTTCGCAGCCATCGACCGCCGGGAGGCGATCGACCGCACATCGGCCGTCGTACTGCGGGATGCCGTCGCCGTCAAAAGCTCTCCCAATCAGAACTCAACCGATCTCTTCATTCTGCACGAAGGCACCAAAGTAGAAATTTCGGACCGTCTGAACGGCTGGTGCGAAATCACCATCGCCGACGGCAAAAAGGGCTGGATGGAGTGCTCGACGTTCGAAACCATCTAAAAAACCGGATCCGCCCCTGCGAATCCAAAAATTTCCAAGAACGTGTCCAGACTGCTTCAAGACGTGACCGGAGAACTGTCGAAACTCCCAGGCATCGGACGCCGCACGGCGTTGCGCCTGGCGATCCACCTGCTGCGCATGGAACCCGATTCGGTAAGCGACATGACACGCAGCATCGACCGATTCCGCCGCGACATCAAATACTGCAAATTGTGCAACAACCTCTCGGATGAAGAAATCTGTCCGATCTGCGCCGACCGGGAGCGCGACCATACGACCGTCTGTGTCGTAGAACAGGTCGCCGACGTACTCTCGATCGAAAATACCCGCCAGTACCGTGGACTCTATCACGTATTGGGCGGTGTAATCTCTCCGATGCAGGGCATCGCCCCTTCGGACCTGAAGATCGACCTGCTGATCGAGCGGATCGCCCAGGGGACAATCCGGGAAGTGATCCTCGCCATCTCGACCTCGGTCGAAGGCGAAACAACCCTGTTCTATCTGCTCAACCGGCTGCGCCAATACCCGCAGGTGAAAGTCACGTCGATCGCCCGGGGGATCGGCTTCGGCGACGAACTGGAATACGTGGATGAACTGACGATTACTCACGCACTGATGAACCGGCGGGAAATCGAATAGGAAACTCGCGCCCGGAAAATCCGCACCTCCGCCAAATACAAAGCAACCGCGAATATCCGAAACGAATATTCGCGGTTGTTTTTCCACCGGGCCGACATTTCACCGCTGATCGACGAAATGAAGCTTATCGGTATCGAATCCCTGTTTTTCGACCTGTTCCAGAATCCGGGCCAGCACCTGCGTAGATAATCGAGGTCGGCGAGCGAGAATCCATAAATATTTGGCCGATCGGCCGCTTACGACGACCCACTGCCGCTCGGCAGCGGAATCGCATGCCGGCATCGTATAGTCGCTATAAAAAAACCAAAAAGACGAAACCCGCAGGCATTCGTAATCGGCAGACAACCGACCTTTTGCACTCGAAATCCGGTCCCGGCCCGTTCTGCCGTCCTTGCCCCGATAGACGATTCGCATTTTACTTTCCGACAATAATCGGTAAACCACCCGGGATCCGACCGTCCCCTCCTGAAACGGATGATCGAAACGAGCGATCTCGTACCACTCGCCGACATACAAATCGGGATTCGCCCACGGTCCACAGCCGACAGCGGCAACGACCGGTCCCCGACCGTACGCGGCGCCCGCCACAAGCAACATCGTCGCAAACAGCATATATTCGATTTTCACCCTGGTCATAACGAGGGTGTATCGCATATTCTATACCGGATTACGTCTATTGCAAAGATTCCTGCAAACTTTTCAACGTGCGGTAAATTCCCTCGGCATCATAACCGCACTGGGCATACAATTGCGCGGGCGTTCCATGTTCGACAAAACGATCCGGAATACCCAGGCTCACGACCTTCGGCAGATAGCCGTGCTCGCAGAAGAACGCGACGACAGCTTCTCCCACGCCGCCGCGCAAGGCTCCGTCCTCGACGGTCACCACACAACGGAACTTACGTCCGACCTCGTGCAGCAGCTCCTGGTCGAGCGGCTTGGCGAAACGCAGGTCGATGTGGGCGGCCGACACGCCTTCGGCCGCGGCGCGGCGTATGGCCGCCGCCGCCGCGTTTCCGACCGGACCGAACGTCAGCACGGCCACGTCCGAGCCGTCGCATAGCAACCGGCTGCGCCCGAGCGGTACCTCCTCGAACGGCTGCCGCCATTGCGGCGTGACGCCCTCGCCCTTCGGATAGCGGATCACGAACGGTCCTCGTCCCAGCGAGGCCGTGTACATCAGGTTCCGCAACTCGATCTCGTTCATCGGCGAGGCGATCGTCAGGTTCGGAATCGAGCGCATGCAGGCAATGTCGAACACTCCGTGATGCGTCGGTCCGTCTTCGCCGACCAGCCCTGCCCGGTCGAGGCACATCACGACGTTCAGATGCTGGAGCGCCACGTCGTGGATTACGTTATCGTAGGCCCGCTGCATGAACGACGAATAAATATTGCAGAACGGGATCATGCCGGCCGCAGCCAGCCCGGCCGAGAACGTGACGGCATGTCCCTCGGCTATGCCGACGTCGAAGCAACGCTCCGGCATCTCGGCCATCATCCGATTCAGCGAGCATCCGGTAGGCATCGCGGGCGTAATGCCGACGATACGGTCGTCGACCCGTGCGAGCTCCAGAATCGTCTCGCCGAAAACATCCTGATAGAGCGGGGGACGGCCGCTTTCGGCATGCTGCATCCGCTCCCCGGTCTCGGGATTGAACATGCCCGGCGCATGCCATATCCGCTGGTGCTCTTCGGCCGGCCGGTAGCCCTTGCCCTTGACCGTCAGCACATGCAACAGCTTCGGCCCGGGTATCTCCTTCAAATCGCCCAGCACGCGGGTCAGCTGGACTACGTCGTGCCCGTCGACGGGCCCGAAATAGCGGAAGTGCAGGCTCTCGAACAGATTGCTTTGCTGTAAGAAACCCTGCTTCAGCGCTCCGCCCACCTTCTGGATCAGCCCCCGAAGTCGGGGCATCCGCTCCAAATGGGTCCACGTGCGGTTCTTAACTTTATTATAACGCTTCGACGTCGAGATGCTGAGCAGATACTCCTTCAGCGCCCCGACGTTCGGATCGATCGCCATGCGGTTGTCGTTCAGGATCACGAGCAGGTCGGTGTTCGCGGCTCCGGCGTTGTTGAGTCCCTCGAAAGCCAGTCCTCCGGTCAGCGCGCCGTCGCCGATCACGGCGATCACCTCGCGCTTCTCGCCCCTCAGAGCCGACGCGGCGGCCATGCCCAGCGCGGCGGAGATCGAAGTCGAAGCGTGTCCCGTGCCGAACGCGTCGTACTCGCTTTCGCTCATGCTCGGGAAACCGCTCAACCCGTTCAGCTTGCGATTCGTCAGGAACCGGTCGCGCCGACCCGTGATGATCTTGTGGGCATAAGCTTGATGGCCCACGTCCCAGATCAGCTTGTCGTTCGGCGTATCGAAGACGTAGTGCAGCGCGGCGGCCAGCTCGACGACCCCCAGACTCGACCCCAAATGCCCCGGATTGGCCGAAAGCTGCTCGATGATGAAATGCCGCAGCTCGCCGCAGTAGGCCCGCAACTCGTCCGCCGAGAGCCGTCGAAGGTCCCGGGGCGAATCGACCTGATAAAGATATTTGTACGGCGAAGCTGTCATGGCGAGATCCGAATTGACTGACAAAGATAGTAATTTAGTCGCACAATCGACTCTCCGGAGTCTCCCCCTGCGAGCGTTTCCGTACCGGCGGGCAGGCGATTTATCGAAAGAGCCGCCTTGCACATTGTAAATAGTTTTGTATCTTCGTGGCAAAATAGGCCCGCAGGGCCGCTCTCGTCTGAAAATCGGGAGCCGCCGCACTAAAACGACGCATGAATATGAAAAAGCTGATTGTCGCCGTGTTGGTTGTTCTGCTCGCATCGTCGTGCGTGTCGAACAAGAAGTTCAATTCGATGAAGGCCGAGGCGCTCCGCCTCGAGGGCGAGCTCGCCGCTTCCAGAAACCGATTGGACGACATGACCGGACAGAACGAGAAACTGGCCGCCGAAAAGGCGCGTCTGGTAGCCGACACGGTCCGTCTGTCGAGCGAGTTGAACGACTACCGCCGACGCTACAAGCAGCTGCTCGACGACGGATCGGCCGAGTCGGCCCGCATGCTGCGCGAGCTGGAGGACAAGGAAATGGCGCTCAGCGATCGCTCGCGCCGCGTAGCCGAGTTGGAAGGCATGCTCCGCAGCCGCGAGGAGGCGATCGACGCGATCCGCCGCAAGGTGACCGACGCGCTGACCGGCTTCGAGGGCAAGGGACTTTCCATTTCGATCCGGAACGGAAACGTGTACGTGTCTATGGATGACAAGCTGCTGTTCCGCTCGGGCAGCTTCGAGATCGACCCGAACGGCGCCCGCGCGGTGCGCGATCTGTCGGAAGTTCTGGCGCAGAATCCCGATATCAACGTCATGGTCGAAGGCCATACCGACGACGTGCCTTACCGCTCGAATGGGCAGCTGAAGGACAACCTCGACCTGAGCGCCAAACGGGCGACGACCGTCGTACGCCTGCTGCTGGAGAACAAGCAGATCGCGCCGAGCCGCATCATAGCCGCCGGGCGGGGCGAATCGCTTCCGGTCGATCCGGCCAAGACGTCCGAGGCCCGCGCGAAGAACCGACGTACCGAAATTATTCTGACGCCGAAGCTCGACGAGCTGATGCAACTGATGAAAAACGAAGAGTAGCCCGGCCGGATGCAAGTCGGCGCGACGGAGCCGTAGCGAAAACGGATACCGCATGCCGTGCCCTCGACGGACGAAACATCATACGAACGACAACGCAAGCCATGCCGATATATAAAAGAATATTACTGAAACTCAGCGGCGAATCGCTGATGGGAACCCAGAAGTACGGACTTTCCACGGAAGTGCTTGGCAGCTATGCCGAACAGATCGCCGCGATCGCGGCCGAGGGCGTGCAGATCGGAATCGTGATCGGCGGCGGTAACATTTTCCGGGGTCTGACCGGAGTCGGCCGGGGATTCGACCGAGTGAAGGGCGACCAGATGGGCATGTTGGCCACGGTCATCAACTCGCTGGCCTTGCAGGGCGCTCTGGAGAGCGCCGGAGCCAAGGCCCAAGTGCTCACGTCGATCCGGATGGAGCCCGTCGGCGAGCTTTATTCAAAGGCCAAAGCGCTGGAACTGATGGAAGAAGGGCGGATCGTGATCGTCGCCGGAGGGACCGGCAATCCCTATTTCACGACCGATACGGCATCGGCGCTGCGCGGCGTCGAAATCGAGGCCGAGGTGCTGCTCAAGGGAACGCGCGTGGACGGAATCTACACGGCCGATCCGGAGAAGGACCCGACGGCGGAGAAATTTTCGCAGATCACTTTCGACGAGGTTTACCGCCGCCAGCTGAAAGTGATGGACCTGACGGCCTTCACGATGTGCAAGCAGAACGATCTGCCGATCGTCGTCTTCGACATGAATACGCCGGGTAACCTGCGCAAGGTAATCGACGGCGAGCAGATCGGCACCGTCGTGCGGAACTGATGCAAAACAAAACGACAAACGATATGACAGAGCCTAAAGAAATTCTGGACGCCGCGCAAGTCAAAATGGACAAGATCGTGGCCCATCTGATCGACGATCTGGCTTCCGTACGGGCCGGCCGCGCAAGCACGAACCTGCTCAACGGAATCACGGTGGACTATTACGGAACGCCTACTCCGGTCTCTCAGGTAGCGAGCGTGACGGTGCCCGACGCCCGGACCGTGCTCGTACAGCCGTGGGAGAAGAATATGATCGCGCCGATCGAGAAAGCCATTCTGGTTGCCAACATCGGCCTGACGCCATCCAACAACGGCGAGCATATCCGGCTGAACATTCCTCCTCTGACCGAGGAGAGGCGTAAGGAACTGGTCAAGCAGATCCGCGCCGACGCCGAGACGGCCCGGGTCGGCATGCGCGCCGTGCGACGCGACGCGGTCGAGTCGTTCAAAAAGGCCCAGAAAGACGGTATGCCCGAGGATATGGCCAAGGACGGAGAAGAGTCCGTACAGAAACTGACCGACAAATATTCTAAAAAAGTAGACGAACTGCTCGCCGGCAAGGAGAAAGAGATCATGACCGTGTAATCCGGTCGCATGCAATAGGCAGCGGGCCAGAGCTCCGCTTTACCGAAAAGCCGTCAGATTTTTCTCTGGCGGCTTTTTTGTCGGGAAAACGAACACGCACCGGCAAGCGCCACGAAATCGTGCGGAATGCCGGAGGCGAAACGGACGCACGGACAAGCCAGACCCTCGTACGGCCCCGGAGTTCCGGGAACCGGAGTTTTCGGGAATCTGCGAGTTCCGTCGCATCGCAGCTTCCGGTCCCGGCTCCGGAACGCCGGCACAGAAATTCGAAGGCCGAAATCCGCAGGGTACGAAAGCTCGGGGGAACGATCCTCGTCGTCCACGCGGAAGGACCGCCTGCTGCCCGGCGGGCATCCGTTCCGTCGGCGTGTCAGGCTCGCGGATAGTCCTTGAAAAGGACGGCTCCGTACTCGAGTTTCCGAAGCAACCGACTCACGCTTCCGGTTCTTCCCCTCGCAAACGCCCCTTACTCCGAAAACCGGAGAACGGAAAACTGCCAGATCGTACCGGCACGAACAGAGATTCTCAACCGACCGGCAAAAACAGAGCCGTCGGACAACCGTCGGATCGCAACGAACAAAAATGGCAGAACAAAAATCGGCTTGGGCGGCAGGCCGTTCCGTCGCGGCGAACGGATACCCCGTTCCGCAAAGAAGCCGGGAGGGCGTTACGGCACGAAACTTGGATCGTTTACAAGCAGGCGCCCGGACGAGGGTAAGATAGCTATCATTCTATCTTGGTATGTTTCGTGCATATGATTTTGTTATGTTTTTCTTATTCACTGGTGGATGGCAGGCGACCTCACCGGGCCCCTGCGATCCCTTGTCCGGGCCCTTTTTAGAATGAATCGTCCGACGACGGACGGCATCGGCAGGATGTCGTCCGTCCTTTATTTTCTCCGATCCGAATCCGAACAGCTCCCCTTACGATGCGAGTCGGGAAGCGGACGACCATGCCGGTCGGTTCCCGGACCGGTCATCGACAAAACGAACCGGTTCGAATCCGATGCGACATTCCGAGATCTCCATACAATATCAATCGCTACGCAACAACGAACTAACGAAACAATCGTCCGTGCCGCACGGATTTATTTTATAAAAATATATTCTTCTATTTTTATAAAAAATATAATTAATTATCAAACCTTTAACCGGTTCACATCCGAAGCCCGCACACACGGCGGAATCCCGGCGTTTTCTCATCGCCCTGTCGAGCCACCGAACACACGATCGACAAGGCATTCGCCCCGGACACGCGAAATGCGTCCGATTCTGCCCGTCCGGGCGGGTTTTGCGTCGAGCCTGCAACCGGTATTCCCCTCATTCCATGCCCATCGCGACCGTCCCCGGCCGAATCAAGATTCCGACAGGGCAGGACGGATACCGATGAAATTTTTATCGTATGGGCACGTTCTATCCACCCTCCGCAGGACATGCCGGGGAAACGATCATCGTGAAACGGCGGAACGGGAAATCAGGACTTGATCAGATGGATGAATTCTTCCCGGGTCTGCATCTGAGTGAGGAAGGCGCCGGTAAAAGCCGAGGTCGTCGTACTCGAACTCTGCTTCTCGACGCCGCGCATCTGCATGCACATATGGCTCGCCTCGATGACGACGGCCACGCCGAGCGGGTTGAGCGCCTTCTGAATGCAATCGCGGATCTGCACGGTCAGCCGCTCCTGCACCTGCAACCGGCGGGCATAGGCCTCGACGACGCGCGCGATCTTCGACAGCCCGGTGATATAGCCGTTCGGGATATAGGCTACATGGGCCTTGCCGTAAAAAGGCAGCATGTGGTGCTCGCAAAGCGAGTAAAGCTCGATGTCCTTGACGATCACCATCTGGCGGTACTCCTCCTTGAACTTGGCCGAGAGCAGGATTTCGCGCGGATCCTCGTCGTAACCCTTGGTCAGAAAGCACATGGCCTTGGCGACCCGCTCGGGCGTCTTGAGCAGTCCCTCGCGCGCAGGGTCTTCCCCGAGCAGTTTCAGAATAGCCTCATAGTGCTCGCCGAGCGCCCGGAGAGTGTCCGAGTCGAAACGCTCCTCTTTATCGTAGTTGCAGTTCATCGTGACGGTTTTACCGGGCAAAGGTAATACGATCGGAGCAGAAAAAAAACACGGAAGGGGAAACCCGCCCCCTCGCTTCCGTCTCCGTTCGGGACCGGACGGTTACCGGTCGCGCCGCTCCTCCGGACAGCGCCGTTTTTCACGGCAGAAATAGCCCGACGGCGACGGGCAGGCACAAGGCCGACGGGCGAAGAAATCCCCGCGGCCAGGAAAGAGGCGGATTTCGTCCCCGCGAGAGAATCCGGAATCTTCCGGGGCATCCGCTTTCCGTTATCTGCCGAAACTCCTTCCCCCCGACGACCTGAACGTGTCGAGCGACGATTCAGACAAAAGTCCCCGGCGACTTCCTCATTTGGGACAGAAACGTAAGGATCGGGACGAAAACAATTAAGGAACGCCGGCCGATTGCACCGGCAACGAGCCGATGCTTCGTTTTACCCGAAAGAGTTATCTGTCCCGTCCGGACAGCGCGGGCAGATTTTCGTTTTGCAGTTCGAGGCAGGCTACGTAGGAAGGGCACATATCAAAACGGCCGTCGGAAAGGACTTCCGGCGGTTTCGACGTGTTCCGGCATTTGGAAGCGCGGGACCGTGCGACGGCCGGAACCGTGTCGGCCGGCCGGATTTCTTCGCCGAGCGGCTGCATGTCAAAACGGTTGTGCCGGAGACGATTTCCGAAGCATGTCCCGACACGGCTATTTCTGAGATTCAGAACCAAGAACAGGTCACAGCAGGTACGGCTATCGGCCGGACAAGAGCGAAGAGAGTACGGGAAATCGCCTCGCAGGGTCCGGTCGGCTTTATCCGTCCGCCGTATCGCTGTCGCACGACAGCGAGCTGCGTACGTAAAGGACATCGCGGAACGAAACGTCGCCGCCGAGCGCCTCGCAAACCCGGGTCAGCGTTTCGCCGGGGTGGTCGCCGAGGTATCGTGCGATCGTCTCGATTTTGTCGGAGGGCAAGAAGCGCTCCACGCGGAGCACGCCTTGCCCGATCAGATCGGCGATATGCCGGGTAACGGTCATCGGCCGGAGTCCGCGCTCGCGGGCGATTGCCGGCACGTCCAAACCCTCCTCCAGCAGCCTCAGGGTAGCGAGCCGGGTATCCTCTCGCGTTTTGGAAGTCCGCCCGCCAATCCGACGCTCTTTCTCGACTCCGCTCTCAGTACGCGGGCTCTCCCGGTCGGAGGCCTCAGAGGCCTGGCGCCGGGCCTCGAAATCGAGGTCGTCGCCACGCTCGGCCCGATAAAGAGCGACGATCGAAAGAACCTGTTCCCCGTAGCGTTCGACCAATTTGGGACCCACGCCCTTGATACGTCCGAGCTCGGCACTCGACCAGGGCAACAGATTCGCGATGCCGAGCAGCGCCTGCTGGCTCATCACCACATAGGCCGGCACGCCCGTCTCGGCGGCTTGTTCGCGTCTCCACAGCCTCAGCCGCTCGAACAGCTCGGGATGCAGCACGTCTTCTCCGGCCGTAGCCTTCGTCTCTTTCTTCGTCCGTGTCGCCGCGCCTTCGGCCGCCACCCGAGCCCGCGCTTCCAAATGCCGGAACACGTCGAAACCGCCGGAGGCCGCCTCCAACGTGGCCGTCTTGACACGCAACCGCTCGCCGGAAAGATCGAGCAGGCCGGCGAGCGCCTTGCGCGTCTCCTTGCTGTCGGTTTCGACATAGCTGGCCTCGATCAGCGGGGCGACGACTCGCCCGCATTGTTCGGCGAAATAGACCGCGCCCTTCACGACGCGCTCGCGCAGCCGTTCGCTTTCGTCGCTGCGAAGCAGGCTCTCGAGCTGCAAACGGAATCGTCGGGCGACATCCGTCACGGACGCGCCGAACTCGGCGGTCCCCTGCTGCCACTGGAGGGCCAGCTTCGGATAGAGCTTGCCGAAATGCTCGGCGACGAAATCCCCGAGCCGGCGGAGCGACGCGCCGAGCGAGTCGAAGTCGAACAGTTCGAGCAGCAAGTCGCGGTAATAAGCCCTGCTCCGCCGCTCGAGTTCCGTCCCGTCGGGTCGTTCGGACGACACCCGCTCGCAGAACCCTTGCACGGTCGGATCGCCGACGATGCAGCGCTCGTCGAGCGGCGAACTGAGTACGAGCCCGTCCAGACTGCGACACCGGCTCAGCGCGACATAGACCTGCCCGTGCGAAAACGACGCGGCGGCATCGATCACGGCCCGGTCGAAAGTAAGACCCTGACTTTTGTGGATCGTAATCGCCCATGCCGTCCGCAGCGGATACTGCACGAACCGTCCTTCGATCCGTTCGGAAATCTCTTTCGAGTCGGGGTCGATCACGTATTTCGCATTCGTCCACTCGGCCGGTTCGACGGCGATCGGGACGCTCTCGCCCCGGGGAAGCACCTCGACCCGATTTTCGTCCAAAGCCGTGACCGTGCCAATCCGCCCGTTGTAATAGCGCTTCTCGGGCGACGGATCGTTCTTGACGAACATGACCTGAGCCCCTTTCCTCAGCGTGAGGGACGGATGCGTCGGGTAAAGATATTCGGGAAAGGCCCCCTCGATTTCGGCCTCGAACGTGTGCGAAGGAGCGTCGAGCTCGGCAAGCCGCCGCTCGTTGATCGCGTCGGCCGTATGGTTGTGCGACGTGAGCGTGATGTAGCCCTCGTCGTCCCCGGGACGGAAGCCGGGGACATAGCGGCGGTTCAGCTCGTCGAGCACGTTGCGGTCGACCCGGCCGTCGCGCACGCGGTTCAGCAGCTCGACGAAGCGGCCGTCGCTCTGGCGGTAGACGCGCTGCAGCTCGATACCGACGTAATCGGTTTGCTTCAGCGCCTTCGAGTCGAAGAAAAAAGGAGAGTCGTAAAATGTCCGCAGCAGCGCCCACTCCTCGTCGCGCACGACCGGAGCCAGCTGCTGCACGTCGCCGATCAGCAGCAGCTGCACTCCGCCGAACGGTTTGCGGCGGTCGCGGAAGCGGCGCAGCACGTCGCTCACGGCGTCGAGCACGTCGGCGCGCACCATGCTGATCTCGTCGATCACAAGCAGGTCGATGCTCTTGATAATAGCGATCTTCTGCCGGCTGAAGCGCACCGCTTCCCGCGGCCGGTCCGGCGCGATCCCCCGCTCCGACTCCGGAACGTAGGGGGCGAACGCAAGCTGGAAGAACGAATGGATCGTCACGCCGCCGGCATTGATCGCGACTACGCCGGTCGGCGCCAGAACGATCATCCGCTTCGGACTGCGCGCGCGCAGCTCGCGCAGGAAAGTCGTCTTGCCCGTGCCGGCCTTGCCGGTCAGAAATACGCTGGTTGCCGTCCGTTCGACGAAGCGGCGGGCCAGTTCCAGTTCGGGATTCTCCATTTTCCTTTCGGGATTATGCGGGCGACCGACGTCCGGACGGAATGCGCCCGGGCGGCCAAAGCGGCGAACCGCGCCGAACGCTTACATTTTGTCGCCGTAGGCCAGATCGCCCGCGTCGCCCAGCCCGGGTACGATGTACGACTTGACCGTCAGCTCCGAGTCGACCGTGCCGCACCAGATCGACGTATCCTGAGCCGAAAAGTGCTTTTTCGCATACTCGAGACCCTCCTCGCTGGCGATCGCGGCGGCGAGAATCGTCCGGCGCGGACGGCCCGCCTTCTCGACAAGCGCCTGAAAGGTCAGCGCCAACGACGCGCCGGTGGCCAGCATCGGATCGACCAGCAGCAGCGTCTTGCCCGACAGCTCGCACGTCGAGATATACTCGACATGAATACGGAAGCTGCCGTCTTTGCTGTACTTTCGATAGGCCGAAACGAACGCGTTCTGCGCGTCGTCGAAATAGTTCAGGAAGCCCTGATGAAAGGGCAGACCGGCGCGCAGGATCGTCGCGATGACGATCTGATCGTCCGGCAGCGCGACTTCCGCCTCGCCCAGCGGCGTCTCGACCGTACGCATCGAATAGTGCAGCGTCTTGCTGATCTCGTAGGCCATTACCTCGCCCGTACGTTCCAGATTGCGGCGGAACCGCATGCTGTCGCCCTGCACGCCGACATCGCGCATTTGGGCGATAAACTTGTTCAGCAGGGTATCATTTTCCCGGTCCAGTATTCTTATCATCATAGTCTGCTTCTGTAAGTTTCGGTTCGGTCAATACAAGAAATTGTTGAACGGATAGCGCCCGGCGTGTATCTCGCGCACCATGCCGTACAAATCGCGCCGGAACTTATCGATATTCGTCCGCTTGCGGGCCGACAGGAAAATGCAGGGCGTGTTGGCCCGGGCGATCCAGCTTTTCTTCAGATCGTCGAGCGAGAGATTCTCGCGCGTGGACGGCGTCAGGTCGTCCTCGTCCTTGCGGACGTAGGTATAGGCGTCGATCTTGTTGAATATCAGAAATACGGGCTTGTCGCCGGCGCCTATCTCCTGCAGCGTCTGTTTCACGACGGCGATCTGCTCCTCGAAGCTCGGATGCGAAATGTCGACCACATGCAGCAGCAAGTCGGCCTCGCGCACCTCGTCGAGCGTCGACTTGAACGACTCGACGAGCTGATGGGGCAGCTTGCGGATGAAGCCGACGGTGTCCGACAGCAGAAAGGGCAGATTCTCCAAAACGACCTTGCGGACCGTCGTGTCGAGCGTATTGGGGAAGCAGTTCTCGAACATCCACGCCAGCTTGGCGTTGGTCAGCACGCCCTTGATGCGGGCGATCTCCTGTTCCACGGCTTCTGAGCGGAACAGACGTTCGGCTTCGGCGGGACGGTTCGTCGCGGCATATGCGGCCGGCGTCTGCGCTTTGGTCTTCTTGCCGGGCTTGGCCATACGCGTATTGTCGGCAGGCATCGGAGCTGCGGCTTCGCGCGCAGCGGGCTGCGGGGCTTCGGCGGGAGCGGAAAGGCTCACCGTGCGGGCCGAGACGCCCTCTGCGGCGCACACCACGGCGGCCGCAAGGCAGATGTTAAGGATTTTCTTCATTTTCATTTTGTTGCAATGTGTAAGTTGAGTATGGTTATTTTGTCTGATCCAGTTTCACGCCGCTCATGCGTCCGTACATCTCGGCCATGGCACCCTGCGTCAGCAGCCACTTCTCGGACTGCTTGTCCGCCCCCGTAAAGTCGGTCTCGAACAGCCCCTGCGCATCGCGGGCATGCTCCCACGCATAGTCGAGCGTGCGCTGCACGTCGCCGAGGTAAGCCGCATTGCCGTCGATGGCGTAGAGTTCGGCCAGTCCGCGCACCATCACCGCCGAGAACCACACGTTGCCCTTGTTGATGATGCGGAAGGTCTCGCCGCCTTGGGGCGTGAACTCCCCGAAGAAGCGGTCGTAGCAGGCGGCCGCCGTACGCTGAGCGTCTTTCAGGTAGCTTTCGTCGCCCGTCGCCTTGTAGAGCAGCGCCCCGGCCTGCACCATCTGTCCGCTGTTGTAGGCGAACTTCGCGCGGCCGATCTTGCCGTCGAGGCCGATGTTGTCGAAATAAAGGCCGTCTTCGGGATCGAGCAGGTGTTCCTTGGTCCAAGCGTAGAGCGCCTTGCCCTGCGCGAGATAACGTTCGTCGCCCGTGGCGGCGTAGAGTTTCAGCGCGTAGACCGTACCGGGCGCGTTCGAGCAGGTATTCTTCGAATGTTTCTGCTGTTCGCACCAGTAGATGCCGCCGCCCAGCACGTCGTCCGTGCCGCTCTCGATGAATTTCCAGATCATCTCGGCCTGGGCGAGGTATT
>ERZ857801.2338-NODE-2338-length-16322-cov-3.068421_pt1 | contig 16322 bp, 15 predicted proteins | sample MGYA00519762_ERZ857801 | MGnify/ENA primary metagenome ERZ857801 (study PRJEB31778, sample SAMEA3449368) | human gut metagenome | biome: human gut; feature: human-associated habitat; material: faeces | place: United Kingdom | collected 2010/2012 ...
TTGCAAAAGTTACCTTTTGACACCCGAATCATAAAACAAAAAGCAGATTAAGAAAAGGCAGCACTGTGTAAGCCGGACGGATGTACAGAAGATGTCGAAGCTCACACAGTGCGCAAGTGGAAAATGGCTGCTGACACAGCCGCGCTTTGGCACGAGAATGTGCAAATTACATTTTGCTTCTTTTGTTTCTATGGTTTAATTTTGACTATTTTGCATGCTTTTTTCAAAGCTTTTCTGTAGATAAGATAGAGAAAAGCGGCTAAAAAAAGTGAAAGTGCAGCCAGGCGCAGAAGATTATATATTTCACTTGCAGCGATCTGCCCATCGTTGGTAATAGACATAAGAAGGGCATAGAAGATAGCAAGCAGGCAACCGGCGGCAATCGGATATTGGAAGAGCCGGGCGAGCTGTTTTCTCAAAATATTTTTACGGTAGTTTTTGGAACCACCGAGCTTTTCCAGATTTTGGAACAACTCTTTATTATCTTCCGCAGCGGAAATACTTCTTACATATGCGATGATTGTTACAGCGGACAGAGCGATGATAAAAATATACAGACAGAGCATGACATAGACCGAGATTCCCTGTAAGAAATCTTGCTGAGTCAGTATGTTGAAAGACGGAGCATATTTCCAATCTGCCATCATAAGGCGATCTGGCTCTGGTATGTTGCCCTTTCCTGCATAACCGTATTCTTCATTGTTTTCAGAAGCCGTCTTGTCTTCCCAGAAATCGTAAAGCCCCATATAATCTGACAACTCTGTCGCATGAGAGATATATTCTTTCGCCAAAGCCTCTGCAAAGGGATAGGAGGCTTCATAATCGGCCACATCAAAAGTATAGAGTGTTTCCTTATATGTGCGGTCGAGAGAAGCGGTCATTATAGAATAATCTTCATCCGAAATGACATACGTATATGGAGAAGAAATATTTGCCAGCGAATCAAACTCCAAAGTACCTGCGTATTGAAGAGAATACGAGGTTTCTGTGCTGGGATTGAAGGCTGCGTAAAGTCCGTCCTCCGGTTCCCAGAAAGACGAACTGTTCCCAGAAACTATCACCTTGTAATTTCCTTTCGGGACGTCAATGGTTTGTCCTGTAATCTCTTCGTACAAAGATGCAGGGAAGAACAAAGCAAGCTTACCATTAGGTGTATCTTCCATAAAATATTCCCCATTATCCGACAAATCGCGGTGTTTCCATGAGATAACCAGATTGGACACCTCTGCTTTGGAAAAATGTTGTAAATCCATTTGATATTTGTCGGCGAGCATACGTATATCGTCAGAAGAAACCTGGTTTTCTCTGGCTGGAAAATGTAAAGTAAAAGCCCTCTGGTTGCTTAAATTTTTTAAGGAGCTTGTATCACTGTATAGCATACCGTAAAAAGCAGCAAACAGGCTGGTGAATAAAAGCAAGGTGATGACACACATATTCCGGGTTGTTGATTTGGCTTTAAATCGCATCATACTGATAAAGACCAGATTTTTGTAGTATTTTTCTTTCCGGCGTCCTGCTTTGCCCTGCGCGACAATGCTAAGCATCAAAAGATAGATACCGATAAGCGCAAAGAGATAAAAAACATTGAAAAAAGCAGGCATTTTCTGATTCCACACACGAGCAGAAAAGAAGGGAATTACCATGGCAGTAAAAAGCCCGGCAGCGGTAAGAAAAATACCAAGCTTCCCTGTCCAGGACGGAATCAATTTTACCAACTCTGTTTTGTGCTGTGTTCGCAAAATGTCCATGATATTACTTTTTTTGACAAAGCGGGCTCCATAGAAAAATAGAAGCAGCGCCAAAATCAAAGAAAAGAAGATACCGAATAAAAATCCCTGGAAACCAAACTGGTAGTGCATTTCCTCTGTGGATACAATGAAAAATTCAAAGAGCTTCCAGATGAAATAAGAGGCGGGTATTGCGAGTACAAGCCCCATGATAGCTGAAAAAACAGTGATATATCCCAGCTCTCTAAACAAAATAGGATTCAACTGTTTTTTGGAAGTGCCAAGAGCGAGGAATATCCCGTATTCTCGGCTTTTAAAGCGGAAAAACAGACTGGATGCATATAAGGTAAAAATAGTACAGCCTACCGCTGTAACACCAATTAGAAGTACAGCAAGTTTTCTTGTATCTCCGCCTTCTGGGAGGAAATCCTGGACAGTTGGGCCGAAATACATCAAAGCAAAAGCAGTAAGAAGAAGTACGGACAGAAAAATACAAAAACCAAGCATGAGATATTGTCCTTTGTTTTGCCTGCGAAGTTTGGAAAATAATTTATGCAAGGTCATCTTCATTGTCACCTCCGAGTAGTTTCAATACATTCAATAATTCGTCCATAAATTCCTGACGGGAAGAAGTACGGCGCAGTTCTTTGTATACCTGTCCGTCCTTTAAGACAATGACCCGATCACAGAAAGATGCGGCATAACTGTCATGGGTTACCATAAAGATAGTTGCATCCATCTCTTCTTTCGCCTGTAAGAAAGCATCGATTACTGCGCGGCAGGACTTGCTGTCCAGATTTCCGGTAGGCTCGTCAGCAAGAATGATATAAGGCTGATTCATAAGAGCTCTTGCCACAGCGGTACGTTGCTTTTCTCCGCCAGATATTTCTGCGGGATATTTCTGCATGATTTTTTCTATACCGAAAGAACTGCAGAGATGGCGTGCCTTTGCTTCCATCTGCGGGACAGGCAGCTTCGCAATGATCTGCGGAAGACAGATATTTTCAAATACAGTGAGCCCGTCGAGCAACATAAAATCTTGAAAAACAAATCCTAGTTTTTTATTTCGAATGGAAGCAAGTGTTTCCTCACGCAGTCCTGACAAATCCTTTCCATGCAGCAGAATCTGTCCGTCATCATGCGGGATAAAGCAGGAAATACAATTTAAAAGTGTAGTTTTTCCACTGCCGGAAGGCCCCATGACAGCGACAAATTCCTTTTTTTGTACATGGAAGGAAACATCTTTTAATACAGGATATATATTGTTACCTGTCCGGTAGCTTTTGTTTAAATGATTGACTTGAAGCATAAGTAGTCCTCCTTGTTTGTTTTGTCAGGTTTATTATAAAAAATACAGGGGAAGAAAAAAATACAGGGAAATGTCAAGTTTGGAAGAGATTTTGTAAAGTATTGCAAAATAAACGTTATATATGATAGGCTTAATAGGAGCATGAATTTGCATGTATCAGCGAGAAAGAGAAGTGCAAGAGGATTCGTATGATAGAGACAGTTTGGAATACATTCGGTACAATTTCTTATTTTATAGAAGGGTACTTTTTCTACCGCGTAATCGGCGGTTTTTTAGAACAGAGGGAGAACAGAATCTTAAGGCTGAGCGCTTATATATTTGGTTCAATGGTTTGTACAATTGTGATTTTTCCGCAGGATCCAGTGAACATTACGCTCAATCTGCCCTTGTTTTTTCTTATGCTGGTTCTTGGATTCCGAGAGAAGATGCTCGTCAGAATTTCTATTATTTTGATGTTCTTTCCCATTATCATTGCAGTGAATTTTCTGGTCGTAGATATGGTAGGAAGCATGGTGATTGCACCTGTTACAGCAGGGAATGAAACACTGAATATCATTCTTTCCAACTTAATGAACCTGCTGCCGCTGGGATTTTGGTATGGATTCCAGAAAATTTTAAAAAACAGGGCAGAGGGGATTGTAAGGACGTTATATAATAAAGCATGGTATCTGTTGGACATGGTGTGCCTGGCGTCTCTTTGTGCAGTTATAAGTTTCGTGTATTATACACCGGCACAGACATATAAAGTGTGGATTGGGATGGCGGCATGTATTCTTACGAATATCGGCAGTATCTGGCTTGTATTTTATATGGCGAAGAGTATCCGTGCGGATATGGAAGGAAAAAATCTGAAACTACAGAGAGATTATTACGGGCAACTAGAAGAAAACCAGTTGAAACTACGTAAATTCAAACACGATATGAACAATCATTTTCTTGTCGTATCCGGACTTTTAGAGGAAGGAAAAACAGAAGAAGCAAAAGAATACTTTGCGAAGCTGTCCAGGCAGTTTGAGACGAAAGGACGGAATTTCTGTAAAGACAGCGTCGTGAATGCGGTTTTGAATACGAAGTATGAAGAAGCAGCAAGATTAGACATTGACTGTCAATACCAGGTGGATATAGATTCACTTTTATTTGTGGACAGCTTAGACATCTGCACCATTTTGGCAAATACTTTAGATAACGCGGTTGAGGCATGTCAAAAGATAGAAAACAAGGAAAAAAGGAAAATTTCTGTAAAAGCAAGGTGTACAGAGAATGGATATTTCAGTTATGAAATAACAAATACAAAAATCGGGGAAACAAAGGAGAGAAAGGGAAAATTTCTTACAACGAAGGAACAGAAGGAATCTCACGGGTATGGGCTGGAAAACGTACGCGCCGCAGTAGAACGGTATAAAGGGACGATGAGTATCCAGTACAATGAGGAAAGCTTTTGTGTGACGATTTTTATTGCCGCGAGTGGAAAATGGAGTCCGTAGAGGTTGACTTAGAGTTTACTTCAGGTGGTATAGTAAAAAAGAAAGGACGGCATATGGAAATACGTGAAATTTTAAAACAGGTAAAAACAGGAGAAATGTCAGTAAAAGAAGCAGAACAGTATCTGCGCAGAGAGCCTTTTGAAGAGATGGGATATGCAAAGCTGGATGTACACAGAAAGCTGCGATCCGGATTCGCGGAGGTGGTGTTTTGCAGCGGAAAGGCAGATGAACACCTGCTGCATATTTATCAGAAATTATATGAGGAGGAGGGGGAGGTTTTCGGAACCCGCGCTTCGAAAGAACAATATGAACTGATAAGGACGGTGCTGCCTCAAATTGAGTATGATGCGATTTCCCGCATCCTAAAATCAGAAAAAAAAGAAAAAAAACGGATTGGGAAAATAGCGGTCTGTACAGCAGGAACGGCGGATATTCCGGTGGCAGAGGAAGCGGCGCAGACAGCAGAATACTTTGGGAGCAATGTAGAACGGATTTATGATGTGGGTGTCAGTGGAATCCACCGTCTTATGTCCAGGCTGGATATTATACAGAGCGCCAACTGTGTAGTTGCTGTAGCAGGCATGGAGGGAGCGCTTGCAAGTGTCCTGGGAGGACTGGTGGACAAGCCGGTAATTGCAGTGCCGACTTCGGTGGGATATGGCGCGAACTTAAACGGACTTTCGGCGCTTCTTACGATGATTAATTCTTGTGCAAACGGAATTGCAGTAGTCAACATTGACAATGGATATGGAGCAGGCTATATCGCGACGCAAATTAACAGGCTGGGGGTGAAAAGATGAAGCAAAAATTGTATTTGGAATGTTATGCAGGAATCAGCGGGGATATGACAGTAGCAGCGCTTTTGGATCTGGGCGCAGATGAAGAGGTTTTGAAGAAAGCACTGTCCAGCCTTGCTGTAGATGGGTTCTCTGTCTGTATTCGCAGAGTGAAGAAAGCAGGAATAGACGCCTGTGACTTTGCGGTGCTTTTGGAGGAACAATATGAAAACCACGACCATGATATGGGATTTCTACATGGAGAACAGAAAGTTCATACTCATAAACATGCGGGAAATGAACAGGAAGGGCATACCCATGTGCATAGAGGTTTGAAGGATGTACTCGAAATTATAGAACAGGCGGAAATGACAGAAGGAGCAAGGAGAAGGGCAGAGCGTATTTTTGATGTCCTTGCCGAAGCAGAAGCGAAGGCGCACGGGACAGATAAAGAGCATGTACATTTCCACGAAGTGGGAGCAGTCGATTCGATTGTGGACGTTGTGGCGGCGGCAGTCTGCCTGGATAACCTGGGGGTCGAGGATACGATCATTCCTGTACTCTATGAGGGAACCGGATTTATTCACTGCCAGCATGGAAGAATGGCAGTACCGGTGCCGGCAGTGATGGAGATAGTAAAGGCATATAGCCTGCCTCTTCATATTACGGAACAGGCTGCGGAATTAGTAACCCCTACCGGAGCAGCGATAGCGGCGGCTATAAGGACGGCGGAAAAGCTGCCGGACAGGTTTATTGTAAAAAAGACAGGGATTGGAGCAGGAAAAAGAGAGTATACCCATCCCAGCTTACTGCGTGCTATGCTGATTGAGGAAGAGGACTGTGAAGAGGAAAAGGACATAATTTATAAATTGGAGACAAACATTGATGACTGTACAGGCGAAGCGCTCGGCTATGTGATGGAACGGCTGCTTGAGGCAGGAGCAAGGGATGTACACTATATTCCGGTGTTTATGAAGAAAAACAGACCGGCATATCAGTTGAATGTTATCTGTACGGAAGATACCGTTTCATGCATGGAGGAGATTATTTTCGCGGAGACGACAACGATCGGTATCCGGCGTCAGAAAATGGAACGTACCGTACTCAAAAGGGAAATCCAGACAATTCGTACTTCTCTTGGAAAGGCGAAAATAAAAATGTGTTATACAGGAGAATATATCCGCGCTTATCCAGAATACGAGAGTGTGGTTGCTTTAAGCAGGGAGCATGGGAAATCTTATCAGGAAGTGTATCAGCTGATTGAGAGGGAATATAATGAAAAGCTATCGTGAAAAATGCAAGATTTTGCATGAGCGAATGTATGCGTACGCACAGGAGAGCGTAGTTATTGCATTTTCCGGCGGCGTGGACAGCAGCCTTTTGTTGAAGCTTGCCTGTAAGGCTGCATCTGATACAGGACAGACCGTCTATGCTGTCACAGCACATTCCAGACTGCATCCGACGGAGGATTTAGAGACGGCGGTGCGGGTAGCAGAGGAAATGAAAGCCGTACATAAAATTATTTTTACAGATGAATTGAAGGAAGCAGGGATTTCAAATAACCCCAAAGAACGGTGCTATCTGTGTAAGAAGTATTTGTTTCAAAAAATTGCAGGGATAGCATCCGAAGTAGGAGCCAGAAGGATTTTGGAGGGAACCAATGAAGATGACCTGCATGTATACAGACCAGGAATACGGGCGATACAGGAGCTTGGAATTATAAGCCCTTTGGCAGAATGTGGGATGACGAAGAAAGAAGTAAGACAGTTGGCAAAAGAGTATGAAATCTCTGTGGCAGCACGTCCTGCAGGGCCCTGTCTTGCCACACGCTTTCCGTACGGAACAAGGCTGACATATGAAAAAATTGAGCAGGCAGAACTAGGAGAACATTTTTTGAAATCACTGGGACTTGAAACGGTAAGACTGCGCGTTCATGGCAGTCTTGTCAGAATCGAGACAGAGCAGGCAGGTCTGTCAGCGCTGTTGGAAAAAAGAACAGAAATTGTGACATATCTAAAAAAGCTGGGATTTGCTTATATTACAGTAGATATGGAAGGATTTCGTTCAGGAAGCATGGATATAGAGTTCAGAGATAGAAAGGAAGAGTAGGATGACAATTGCGGAAGTGAGTAGAAAATATGATATATCACCAGATACACTCAGGTACTATGAAAGAATCGGGCTGATTCCTCCGGTTCCGCGAAATAAGAGTGGGATTCGGGACTATGATGAGGTGTCCTTAGGATGGGTGGAAATGATGAAATGTTTTCGGGCCGCAGGAGTGCAGATTGAAGCTTTGATTGAGTATGTTGCCCTGTTCCAGAAAGGGGATGCAACCATCGACGCGCGCAAAGAGCTTCTGATAGAACAGAGGAATCAGCTTCAGGAAAGGATTGCACAGATGCAGGCATCCCTGGAGAGGCTGGATAAAAAAATTGAAAAATATGAGAGAGGGTTGATGCAGGTGGAGAAAAGACTGCAGAAACATAGTATGACTACGAAGGAAGGAAACGAATATGAATAAAAAAGAAGTACTGGAAATCCGTAAACAATTTACACCGGCAAACTGCGCTATTACAAGAATCTGCGGATGTTATGTAGATCATGAAAAAAATAAAAAACTGGAATCGAAGGAGGCGTTTTTGTCTCTTCCAGAAGAAGAAGCCTTTAAATATTTTGATATATTTAAAAAGACATTGTCTGGAACAATGGGAAAAAATATGTTGGATATGACATTCCCCCTGGATGCGGAAATGCCAGGAGGGGCACAGGAATTTTTGCTGAAGCTAAAGAACAGCAAATTGGAAGATAATATGCTCTTAGAAGAGTTTTATGATAAAGTAATCGCAAGCTACATATATGAAGAAAATTATTATATTATACTGATTCATGCAATGTACGACATACCGGGAAAATCTTCAGATGGAATAGAGATGTTCGATGCATCAGACGAAGTATATGAATATTTGATGTGTAGTATTTGCCCGGTGTCCCTTTCGAAAGCGGGCCTTTCTTATAATGCGCAGGACAACCGTATTGAAGAAAGAGTTAGAGATTGGGTCGTGGATATGCCGGATAAAGGGTTTTTGTTCCCCGCTTTTACAGACCGTAGCACAGATCTTCATGGAGTACTGTATTATACGAAAAAATCAGAAGATTTACAGCCAGAAATGATAGAGCATGTTCTGGGTGCCTCTATGCCTATGTCTGCAGATACACAGAAAGAAACCTTTCAGATGATTATCGAGGACACATTGGGGGAGGACGGAGACTATGAGACTGTACGCAGCATTCACGAGACTCTGCATGAGATGATAGAGGAACACAAAGAAGAGCCAGAGCCACTTACCTTGGATAAAACAGATGTGAAGAAGATTTTTGAAAAAAGCGGAGTTCCAAATGAAAAGATGGAACATTTTGAAAGAAATTTTGAAGAGAATGTGGGAGAGAAAGCATCGCTTCTGGCGGCAAATATCACGGAAACAAGGAAATTCAATATTGAGACGCCGGATGTAATTATCAAAGTCAATCCAGAACGCTCGGATCTGATTGAAACCAGGGTGATAGACGGCAGACAGTGTCTCGTTATAGCCGTAGATGATCATATTGAAGTAAATGGAATCAATGTAAAGACAATGAAAACAAAAGAAATATAAAAAATTCGGTATGAAATTTATCAGATGTACAGTAACCACATGAAAAAAGGTAGCATACAATAATATTAAGGATATGCTGCCGGCTGGGGAGATGCTGTACTATGAGAATCTGTGAGTTAAGGGAAAAAGAAGTGATTAATATATGTAATTGTAAAAGACTGGGGTGTGTGGTGGATATTGAGATGAATATCTGTGATGGCTGCGTAGAAGCAATTATCATTCCAGGGCCGGGAAAAATTTGTGGTTTTTTAGGAACCGACAGCGAGTATGTCATTCCTTTTTCCTGCATCAAAAAGATAGGGCCGGATATTATACTTGTGGAGATTCAAGAAGAGAAGTTTTTGCAAAAATTTTAGACCGGTTAAATTGTATAAAAAAGTGAGAACATATTTGGTGAAAATGTCAAAAATATAAAAGTAAGAAAAAAAGACTTGAAAAAAGTATGCAGATAATATATAACAGAATCATAAATGGGAACGTTCTCATAAAAAGAATATATAAAATAGTATATATTATGAAAAATATAATAAAATTTGAGGGAACGTTACCTTAAGAAAGGAGAAAAAGTATGAAAAAAAGATTAGTGGCAGGGCTTCTTTCTCTGTCTATGGCAGCTGTTTTATTAGGTGGATGCGGAAGCAGCACAGAGAAAGAAGATGATGCAAAAACAGACCAGGAGACAACTTCCGTAGATGACATCTCAGGTAAAAAGTTTGCGATTATTATAAGAAATGCAGGAAATCCCTATGCGGAGAAAGAAGCAGAAGGCTTCCAAAAAGTGATCGAGGCTGAAGGGGGAGAATGTATTGTAAAAGCGCCCGAAGCAGCGACAGCGGATGCACAGGTATCACTCATTCAATCTTTGATTTCACAAGAAGTAGATTCTATTGCGATTGCAAGTAATGATGTGAATGCTCTGTCAGCGGCTCTGGAAGAAGCGATGGATGCGGGGATTAAAGTGTCTTCTTTAGATTCTAACGTAGCGCCGGACGTGCGGCAGACGTTTGTCAATCAAGCAGGAACAGAAGAAATCGGACAGGCCCTTGCAGACGCCGTATTAGATATTTCCGGAGGGGAAGGACAGTTTGCAATTTTATCAGCGAGCAGCCAGGCAGCGAATCAAAATGCATGGATCGCATCTATGGAAGAAATTATGAAAGATGAAAAGTATGCAAAGCTGGAACTGGTAGAAGTAGCTTATGGAGATGATGAGCCGCAAAAGTCAACAGATCAGACGCAGGCTTTGCTTCAGAAATATCCTGACTTGAAAGTGATTTGTTCTCCTACGACAGTTGGCATCAGTGCTGCGGCAAAGGTACTGCAGGATGAAAAATCTTCTGTAAAACTTACAGGACTGGGGCTTCCATCAGAAATGTCAGAATATATTGGGGATGACGATAAACATTCCTGTCCCTATATGTTCCTGTGGAATCCAGAAGATGTAGGCAGATTATCCGCATATGTGTCTATTGCATTGGTAAAAGGTGAAATTACCGGCGCCGAAGGTGAGACCTTTGAAGCTGGGGATATGGAAAATAGTCCTTATACAATTACAAAATGTGAAGATGGCGGTACAGAGGTTATTCTTGGACCTCCGTTTAAATTCGATTCTTCCAATATTGATGAATGGAAAGATATTTATTAAAAAGTTTGGCAGGTAAAGGAAAAAAGATTTTATGTTAAGGTTGAGACAGGACATTCCATTATTTCCAGGTGGAAAGAAAAAGGCGCTGACATTGAGTTATGATGACGGCGTAACGCAGGATGAGAGACTGATTGACATAATGAATCAGTATAAAGTAAAAGGAACATTCAATATAAACGCAGGATTGATGGGAGATAGGGATTGGCTAAAACAGCCAGGAATCGACGTCAGTCATTATAAATGGGAAAAAGAAAAGATACACAGTGTATATGAAGGGCAAGAAATTGCCGTACATACGATGACCCATCCTGATCTTGCCAGAGTTCCAGAGGGTATGGCCGCATATGAAATAGCACATTGCAGAAAGGTATTAGAAGAAATAACGCATACGCCTGTTACAGGAATGGCATATCCATTTGGAACATACAATCAGAGAGTAAAAGATGCTGCGAAAAATTGTGGAATCACATATGCCAGGACGATACAAAGTACAGGCTCCTTTTTCCTGCCTGAAGATTTCTTGGAATGGAATCCTACCTGTCATCACACAGAAACATGTGTATTTGAACTACTGGAGAAATTTTTACAGCCAGTAAGCAATGAGGATTATAATGCATTAATGTTGTTTTATTTGTGGGGGCATGCTTATGAGTTTGACGCATATGAACAATGGGGAATGATAGAACAATTTTTAAGAAACGCGTCAGGAAAAGCAGACGTTTGGTATGCCACAAACGGAGAGATATGCAGCTATATAAAAGCAGTGAACAGCCTGGTTTATTCGTCTACCGGAGACTATATTTATAATCCGTCATGGCAGGACGTATGGCTTTTGATAGACTGTAAAATATATTGCATTAAAAGTGGCGGGACTGCTATAATAGAGCCATAGTAAATAAAACGGAGGAACGGCATGGCAACGATTTTTGATGTGGCTAAAATAGCACATGTCTCTAAATCAACAGTTTCCAGAGTGATAAATGGGGATCCCAGAGTGAAGCCGGAGACAAAAAGGGCGGTGGAAGATGCAATCGCCCAGCTTCAGTATTCGCCGAGTTATTTTGCAAAAGGAATTCGGACAGGGCAGACGAAAACAATTGCTTTTCTCGTGCCAGAATATACGAATATGTTTTATGGAGAGATGTTCAACGGAGTAGAAGATATGGCTGTGCGTGAGGGCTATATGGTAATGGTCTGCAATACAGGAAACGCCATATCGGAAAAGGAATATGTAAATGAACTTCTGAAGCGCAATATAGATGGAATTATATATAATACATACGGTGTGAAGCCTGCTATGATGCGTTATTTAAAGCAGATTTCAGAGGAGATTCCTATTATCTTCATGGATGAAGTAATAGGGAAAAAAGAAAATGTATCCTGCGTATATACGGACGGATATTTATCTACGATGCAAGGGGTACATTTTCTGAAAAAGACAGGCTGTAAAAAGATTGGATATATTCGTAATATGGATAGTATCCAGGCGACAGAGTCACGTTTTGAAGGGTTTAAAGATGGGCTGAAAGAGTGCGGCCTGCCCTATTTGCCTCAGTTTGTTTATCAGTGTCCTGCAGAACAGAATACGGATTATATGAAAGCAGGAATTCAGGCGGGAACGTATTTTGCGTCTCTTAAAGGGGAACGGCCGGATGCACTTATGACGGCGATAGATTTATTAGCGATTGGCTGTGTGACTGCGCTGTGCAATACAGGGATACATGTGCCGGAAGACATCAGTGTGATTGGGTATGACAATATTTCATTGGGAGAGTTGACTTGTCCGGCTCTGACTACCATTGCCCAGCCTACGAGAGAGATGGGGAAAATAGCAGCGGAAATGCTGATAGAACAGATAAGAAAGGGCGCGAAAGAAAAAACCAAAAAGATTTTCGAAGGAGAGATAATCGTCCGGCAGACTACGCGGCAGATTGGCAGGAGAGGAAGAATGTGATGAAGTATTATACGATGAAGCAGATCGTTCAAAGCCAGGAGTATATGCAAAAAAGAGGGCAGCGCAAGCTTCGTGGGGAAGTCAGAGCATTTCCAGGAGAGTGCGGCTTTGAGGCCTTATATTATGATAAGAAGAGTACTCGCAGGGACTATGTGATTGTAGAAGTACATGGCGGTGGTTTTATGTATAATACGGCCCGAGATGATGATGATTTATGTGCCTTTGAAAATTCCGGTTGTTGCGTGTGACTACCGGAGAGCTCCGCAATATAAATATCCAACAGGTGTGGAGGATGTCTTTGCATGTGTGAAACACGTATATAAGGAGTATGGACTGAAACAGGGACATGTGCTTATATGGGGACACAGTGCGGGGGCAAATCTGGCAGCAGGGGCTGCATTTATGGACAAACAAAGTGGTGTACATGCTATTGGAAGTCAGATTCTGGACTATCCATATATGGATGTCTATAGGAAGTCGAAAGAAAGACAGAGGATCCGTCTCTCTGTAAAAGGAAAGCTTATGGACACATTTGCCTATTATTATACGGAAGAGCAGAATTTAAAAAAACCGATGGTATCACCAGAGTTAATGAAAGTAGAAATGCTGGAAGGTATGCCGGATACATATTTGCTGTTATGTGGCAGAGATAATCTGAATCAAGGTGGAAAAAGCTATGGAAAATTGCTGAGAAAGGCGGGGACATATGTGGAATTCTGCTATGAAAGAGATGCTCTGCATGGATTTATAGAAAATCATTTTAACTATGCTTATATAGATCTGAAGACAAAATGGCAAAACAGGGGAATACAAAGAAAACTTGCCGTAAAGCATACGGACAAGATCTGTGACTGGATCCAGTCCAAAATACAAGAAAGAGCATAAGGTGAGAGAAAGCGGAACAATGTATTCCGCTTTCTCTCACTTTTTTAACAGAGTACATTTTTTCTATTGAAGAAATTTTTTCAGCTCATCCATAAAGGTATTGACGTCCTTGAATTCTCGGTAAACAGAAGCGAATCTTACATAAGCGACAGGATCCAGCGCTTTTAATTTATCCATTACAATCTCTCCGATGAGGCTGCTTGGAATTTCTTTTTCTTCTCGGTTGAAGATCTCCAGTTCAACGGAGTCGATTGTCTTCTGGATCTCAACCGCTGAGACAGGGCGCTTATAGCACGCGCTTAAAATACCATGCTCAATTTTGGAACGGTTATATTGTTCCCGATTGTTGTCCTTTTTTATTACAATCAAGGGAATCGTCTCTACCTTTTCATATGTGGTAAATCGTTTGCCACATTCATCGCAGGAACGCCTCCTGCGGATAGAATTTTTATCTTCTGCCGGCCTGGAATCAATGACTCTTGTATCTGGATGACCACAATATGGACACTTCATATGAGAACCTGCCTTTCTTGCTATTTCTGGTGTTACTTACATTCTGACTTCAGTATACACAATCCCTTTGCTTTTTGCAAAGGAAACACTTGCAAAATATAGAAAAATCCCTTACAATGAGTTCGACAATTTAATAATGAAGGTTATTTGAAGGAGGAGACAGACATGAAAAGAAGAGGTACAGCGATTCTTTTGGTGTTGACAGTTGTTTTGTCTGTTGCACTGAACGGGTGTTCAGGTGATAAGAATCAAACAGCGTCTGCAACCGAAAATGAACTTTCAGGAAAACCGGTCGAAGGTGGAAGTATCCGTGTTGGTATTTCCCAGGATTTGGACAGTCTTGACCCACACAAAGCAGTTGCGGCAGGAACAAAAGAGGTTTTGTTTAACATTTATGAAGGTCTGGTGAAGCCAGACAAGGATGGAAATTTAGTAGAAGCCGTAGCGAGCAGTTATGAAATTTCAGAAGATGCAAAAGTATATACCTTTACTTTGCGTGATGGGGTTAAGTTCCACAATGGGAAGGACGTTACGGCAGAAGATGTAAAATATTCAATTGACAGATGCGCCGATACGTCAGACGGAGAACCGTTTGTATCGGCGTATTCTATTATTGAGAGCGTCAATATCCTGGATGAGAAAACAATAGAGATACGTCTGACAGAGCCGAATACGGAATTTCTTGCCTATATGACGACCGCAATTATTCCTGAAGGTTACGAAGAACTGGAGACAGCTCCGGTGGGCACAGGGCCGTTTGTATTTGAGTCCCGTTCCCCGCAGGAAAATATTGTTTTAAAGAAAAATGAGAGCTATTGGGGAGAGAAGGCACATCTGGATGAAGTCGAATTTAAGATTGTGGCAGACGCAGATATGGTAGTCACGAATTTAAAGGGTGGCTCAATTGATATGTATATGCGTCTGACATCTGCACAGGCAGCCGAGCTTACAGAAGGATTTCATATTGAGGAAGGCACAATGAACCTGGTACAGGCATTGTACCTGAATAATGACGCAGAGCCGTTAAATAATGAGAAGGTGCGTCAGGCGTTGTGCTATGCTGTCAATCCAGATGAGATTATGGCGATGATAGCAGACGGAAAAGGGGTGCGTGTAGGGACAAGCATGTATCCGGGATTGAAGAAATATTTTGATGAATCCTATACAAACTATTATGAGCAGGACTACGAGAAGGCGAAAGAACTGTTAAAAGAAGCAGGGTATCCGGATGGATTTGATTTAGAAATCACAGTAAGCTCGGCGGATCAGCCGCATGTAGATACAGCGCAGGTGATAGCAGAGGAGCTGAAAAATATCGGAGTGAACGTGACAATTAAACCGATCGAGTGGGAAGCCTGGCTGGAGGATGTCTATGCAGGGCGCAATTTTCAGTCTACTGTAGTGGGAGTGGATGCTTCTAACCTGTCCGCGCGAGCTATGTTGGAACGGTTTGTGTCAGATGCAGAGGGAAACTTTATCAATTTTAAAGACGAGAAGTACGACGAAATATTTAAAGAGGCAATCTCTACAGTGGATGAAGAAAAGCAGACAGAATTATATAAAGAGCTGGAAGGAATTCTTGCAGAGAAAGCCGCAAATGTATATATTCAGGATCTTGCAAACTTAGTGGCAGTCAGTGACAAATATGATGGATATGAGTTTTATCCTTTGTATGTGCAGGACATGTCTACGATTTATATGGTTGAGTAGGAAACTGCAAAAGCAGAAAGCCTTTGGAGGAAAGCATGAAGTTTATTATAAAAAAAATAACAGGTCTTATAATCGCATTATTAATTGTCAGTATCCTTGCTTTCCTGGCATTTGAGATTATACCAGGGGATCCGGCTCGGACGATTCTGGGCACAGAAGCGACGGAAGCAAAGGTGGAAGCGCTGCGTGACGAGATGGGGCTGAACCGCCCCCTGACAGTCCGTTATGGGGAATGGGTAAAAAATTTCGTATCAGGTGATATGGGAACATCCTATTCGTATCAGATTCCAGTTAAGGAACTGATCGCGGACAAAATCCCGATCACAGTCACTATGACGGTGATGTCATTTTTGTTTATTGTCCTATTGTCTATTCCATTGGGAGTTTTGTGTGTTTACTATGAAAACCATATGTTGGACAGAATTTTTCTGGCACTGAATCAGGTGCTCATGTCAGTGCCGCCTTTTTTTATCGGTATGCTTCTGACCGTTTTGTTCGGGTTGGTCTTTCATTTTTTTACACCGGGAGGCTATATTTCCTATACAGAAAACCTGGCGGGCTTTTTAGGATACTTACTATTGCCGTCTCTTGCCATTGCGCTCCCAAAGGCGGCAATGACAATGAAGATGTTAAGAAGCTCCATGTTAGATCAATTAGGGCAAG
>ERZ857801.2341-NODE-2341-length-16305-cov-8.704738_pt1 | contig 16305 bp, 6 predicted proteins | sample MGYA00519762_ERZ857801 | MGnify/ENA primary metagenome ERZ857801 (study PRJEB31778, sample SAMEA3449368) | human gut metagenome | biome: human gut; feature: human-associated habitat; material: faeces | place: United Kingdom | collected 2010/2012 ...
TGACATATAAACGGAAGTTGTCGATCAAGAGTTTTTGCGAGAGATGTTTCGGAACTGTATATCCCAACTGGACGTTTTTCACTCTCAGGTAAGATTTGTCCTGTACCCAGAAGTCGCTTGCCACTCGGTTCCGTCCGTCGGTATAGTTTAAGAGGCGCGGATAAGTGGCATCCGTACGGCCCGGATACCAACGTCCGTCTGCAATGGTCTTGTTGATCTGGTTACCCCGGCGTACTTGAGGCCAATAACTGGCGCCATCCAACCCATTCCAATAGGTTTTCAATCCGGTTGCACCTTGCAAGATACAACTGAAATCCCAGCCTTTCCAGTTGGCACCGAAATTGAATCCGAAATTGAATGTCGGGTTAGTTCCATTACCGACTTTGATCTTGTCATTGTCAGTGATACATCCATCCCCGTCAATATCTTTATATAAGAAATCGCCATATTCCGGCTTTTTATATTGTTTGAAAGCGTCCGGATTATTCGCTTCCATCGCTTCCACTATCGCCATGTCTTCTTCCGTTTGGACGATCCGGTCGACTGAAAGTACATACTGGATATTGATCGGTTCACCTTCCAAAATCATATTGGTCCCGTTCAGAGACATTTCATCGCCTTTAAACTTCGTCACTTTATTTTTAACGTATGAGAAATTTCCTCCAACAAAGTAGTTGACAGAACCGACTTTATCGTTCCAGTTCAAGCTTAATTCGACACCTCGATTACGGACTTCAGCCGCGTTGGATTTAGGAACGGTAGCATTACCATGTACCAATGGTGCCGGTAGTTCGATCAAGATACCTTTGGTCTTTTTGACAAAAGCATCGATAGTCCCGCTCAATTTAGAAAACAGAGCGAAGTCTACACCGAAGTTAGTGACATAGGATGTTTCCCAAGTTAATGCTGCATTCGAAAGAGCACGTTGCGCCATACCGATCTGCAAAGTGTTGTTCAAAACATAGTTAGATGACTGGTAATACAACTGATAGTCATAGTTACCAACGGCATTATTCCCCAACGAACCATACGAAGCACGGAGTTTCAATTGGTTAAGCCATGAGATATCTTTCATGAAAGCCTCTTGTTCCATACGCCAACCTAACGAGAAAGAAGGGAAGTAACCCCAACGGTATTTCTTGGCAAAACGGGAAGAGGCGTCGGCACGAAGATTGGCTTCCAACAAATATTTTTCATCCCAGTTTAAATTGACACGCCCGAAGAATGAACGCATGGCCCAATTGGAGTAAGTTCCTGTAGCCGTTGCATTGGCAGTAGCAGCATTCAATTCTGTCAATTCCGAAGAGGTCAACTTCTCTTTAGAAGCTTCAAACCAGTTGTTACGATAGGCCTCCTGGCTGGCTCCGACTGTCGCTTGGATATTCAACCGGTCAACATTGGCCTCATACTTAACCAATCCGTCCATATTGTTACGAACGGTCTTATTATTGCGGTTGATAACTTTCGACACTCCGGTTCCGGCAATTTGCAACGTATTGTCATACAGATTCCACAAATCATGAAAAACCGGCTGCTGATACAGGAACTGATCAGAAAAAGAGTACGTATAAGATCCTTCGATCGTCAAGCCTTTTAACGGCCTCAGTTGGGCATAAAAACGAGAAACAATATTGTTGGTCGTACGGTTCCCTTTGACATCGTTCAACATCTTCAGGACATTGTTGGAACTACTCTGCGGATCGTCTTCCGGATTGTTTACACCTCCATATCGGCCATCCGGTGCCTGATAGCAAATTCCCGGCGTAGTAGCTTGCATATAGGTGTAGAAATTGTTATTCGATTCGGTTTTCAACAATCCTAATTCCTCTTTTCCACGCGTTCCGTAAGCATTGACACCTATAGTAAACCAATCTTTAACTTCCGCGTCTAAATTGACACGGGCACTATAACGTTCGTACCCGGAATTTTCCATAACACCGGGGTTATCCATGTAATTACCGGAAATATAATAATGAATCTTGTCAGATCCTCCATTGATATTGATCGTATGGTTTTGCATCCACCCAGTCTGGAATAGAGCATCCTGCCAGTCTGAGTTCGGATATCTGACAGGATCGCTGTCTCCTGCCGCCCGCCACTCGTCGATCTTTTCTTGACTGAAGATAGTGGGAAGGTTGCTATTTAGCTGCCCTTCGTTATACAATTCCATATAATCGGCATAATTGGAGACCAAGTCGATTCGGTGAGCCACTTTCTGCATTGTGACATAACCGTTATATGATATTTTTGCCTCACCTGATTTTCCCTTGCGGGTAGTGATCAGAATAACACCGTTTGCTGCACGAGAGCCATAGATAGCAGACGATGCAGCATCTTTCAATACCGAAATGCTTTCTACGTCTTGCGGGTTGATATTGTTCATGCTGGCTTCCACTCCATCAATGATTACCAATGGATTGGAATCATTTAACGTACCCTGTCCACGTACACGGATCGTAGCCCCGTCGTTACCGGGACGTCCGCCATTACCGGCTGTTACGGAAACACCGGGAGCCATACCGGCAAGTCCGGCTGAGAGCGATGTGATCGGACGGCTGTCGACCATCTTGCTCATATCGACAGAAGCGACCGCACCGGTCATATTCACCTTCTTCTGTGTACCATATCCCACAACCACCACTTCATCCAAAGCCTGCGAATCTTCTTTCAGCAGAACAGTTAAAGAATTCTTTCCGTCTACCGGAATTGTCTGGTCTATATAACCGATATAAGAAACAACCAGTACTGCATTCGGAGATACCTGCAAAGAAAAATGTCCTTCCATATCTGTAACTGTCCCGTTCGTGGTCCCTTTTTCCACAACGTTGGCACCGACTACCGGACCAAGCACATCTTTTACTGTTCCCGTAATCACCACTTTCTTTTGTTGTGATAATGCTACAGCATGTTTTTCCGCCACTTCCTCCCCGACACCGACCGGATTGGCTTGGGTAACTCCCGTCGACAAGAATAGTGTGGCTATTCCTGCAAACATCGTTTTCCTATAGAAAGGAATGTTTAAATCATTCATCATTAATAGGTAGATTTAGATTAATAAATTTTGATAAACTCTGGAGGCAAATGTAGCCGGGCATAAAAAAACAGATCTATACAAAACGTCCGTTTCTTATATACACACAGTCCAAATAGAAGATTTAACTATTTGAATATAACCGACTAATAATTCTATGTAGCTCTTACTGTTCTTTTTTCCTGAATCGGGCAGGCGATACTCCGAATTTCGCTTTAAAGCATCGACTGAAATATACGGTTGAGGCAAATCCTAACCGGTCCGATATTTCATTCACCAGTAGATCCGGCTGTTCCTGCAACAGGGTAGCCGCACGATTGATACGCTGGTTTTGTATAAATTCACTGGGAGTCATTCCGGTCAGGTTCTTGATTTTTGTAAAGAACGAACTACGCCCCATATTCAATTCGCGGGCAAGAGCATTAACATCAAAATCCGGTTCTCCCATCCGCTGATCGACTATTTCTGTAATCCGGTTCAAAAGCTGTTGGTCTAATGAAGTCGTAGCCAGCAACTGCACATCAAAGTCAACTTGTTTTGTCAATCGGGATTTTAACAACAAACGGTTACGAATCAGATTATTACAGCGCATCAACAATACTTTTGCATGAAAAGGCTTGCTGATATAATCATCCGCTCCTTGTTGAAGTCCTTCTATATTATATTCTACAGAATCAAGAGCCGTCAGTAAAACGACCGGAATATGGCATAATTCGATATTATTCTTGATTTTCATACACATCTCCATACCACTCATCAAGGGCATCATGACATCACTGACAACCAGATCGGGATTTTCCTCTTTCGCTTTTTGTAATCCTTCTTCCCCATTCCTGGCTAATATAACCTGATAGAAAGGGGCAAAAAGCGTATTTAATATCTGTAGCAGCTATTCATTGTCCTCGACAATCAGAACTTTATAGGAACCTGCTTTCAAACCGGGAAAGGCTTTATCCATTTCTTCATATTCTTCGGAGGAAACAGAATTCGGCAAAGATCCTCCTTTGATCATTGGTTCGTCCGGGCTTTCCAGAAGAATAGCATTTTTATCATTTTCAAAATGGCCCTTTCCTTTCAACAACGTGACTGTAAATATCGTTCCATAACCGACCTGGCTTTGTACCACGATATCTCCATGATGAAGAAGAACGATGCTCTTGCTTAAAGCCAGTCCGAGCCCGGTACCCGGGTTGGCTCCCGCGACCTGTTTCCCGTTTTCGGCCTGATAAAAGCGGTCAAAGATATGCGATACGTCATCAGCCGAAAGCCCGATACCCGTATCGATTACTTTTATATGGACCTCATTCTCATCCGAAGATACATGCAATTCTACCGTACCTCCCGGTTTCGTATATTTAAAAGCATTTGACAAAAGATTGTAAAACACTTTCTGCAACTGATTGGAATCAAACCATAACAATAGATTTTCCTCTGCATTTTGAAAATTAAAAGTAATGGATTGCTGAGCCGCCAACTCACAATAGGAAAGATAAATATCTTTCAAAAATGGAATCAGGTTCTGTTCGCAAACATGCAACGAAACATAGTTTTGCTCCAACTTCCTGAATTCCAATAATTCGGAAATCATATTTCGCATTCGGTTTGCATTCTTGCTGATCTTAATAATTCGGTTATAAAGGGTCGGAGGAAGGGAAGAACTCTGAAAAAGCATATCTATCTGACTGATAATAAGCGTCAGAGGTGTCCTAAACTCATGGCTGATATTGGTAAAGAAACGTAGTTTCGCTTGGTTCAACTCTTCGTTGCGCTTTTTCTCTTCCCGCTCCTTTTCAAGGGACAATGCCAATTTGCGCCGTGCTTTCAGAATCCGTACAGTCAGATAAGTGATCGTAAAAATAGTCAGCGCATACAGTGTCCATGCCCAACCCGTTTTATACCAGGGTTGGGTGATCTGGATATCCAAAGATATTTCACGACGGTTCATCAAGTATTGGGACAAATTCTTTTCACGGACCAGTAATGTATATTTACCAGGATCCAGATTGGTATAATAAATAGTGGAAGAAGAGGAGGAAACCCAATCATCGTCAAAACCGACCAATCGATATTGATATTCATTATTCTTTTGAATATCGATATAATTGGTTGTGGCAAAATTTATTATCAGATTGTTTTGCTTGTAGTTCAACCGGATAGACTTGCAAAAAGGAAAAGCTTCTTCTAAGATACCTCCTGAAACGGCTCCCGGATAGATTCTTTTATTATGTATATATAACTCTGAAAAATATAGGGAATAATTTTTTTCTGTTTTATCCAAGTCCTCCCGGTAAAAAGAAGTCAGTCCGTCATTTCCTCCGACAAAAAGTTCATTATTTCGGCACACCAGAATGCCGCAGCCGTCTGCAATGGATGTGATCGGCAGATTCGTACCCAATGTCGCAAATCGGGTACTTCCGTTGGAAGGATTCAGGAAGGTGACTCCTTTATCGCAGGTCACCAATAACTCATCCGAATTGGTCTCCGCGACATTATAACAATAATTACTCAATAGATGCCCACTCTCTTGGGAGTAATGGATAAAAGAATCCGCCTGTTTATCATACCGATACAGTCCGCCTCCCAAAACCACGAAATAGATATCTCCGTTACGGGTAGTCATGATCCGTTTAGGCTCGAACTGGATCCCATAGAAAGGTAAAGCATAATGTTTCTGATTATCCGGATGGGCCAACTCTATTCTGTATAAAGAAGTTCCAATCAAAATCCATATGTTTTCTTCTTTATCGATCGTAAAACTCTGCGCGTTTCTACATAGCCATTGGAATCGGTCCGTATCAAGGTCCATGACAAAGGTTCCGTTCATCGCGCTTACATACAGCTTATCGTTATGAATCATCGTATGGAAAATGATACCATCCGGCTTTATATCTCCTTCTCTGTAATCATTCAGGTAGTTATGAAAAATACCGGTTTTTATATCGTAGCGACTAAGTCCTCCGCGATGCGTGCCGATATACAGGCGATTCCTTTTCTCGTCATATGCGATGCATTTCAAGTTATTCTGCAATACGGAATTGGGATGACCGGCAGTGAAATATTTAAAGGTGCGTGTCTTACGATCCATGAAGTTCAATCCACCCCCTTCGGTACAAATCCAAATGTTCCCATCTCTGTCTTCCGCCAGATTCCCGACGAACGAATAGTTCAGGCATTCCTTTCGTAAAGGGTTATTCGTATAATGGGCGAATATTTCTCTTTCCGCATTAAAATAGTTCACACCTCCATAATAAGTGCCGACCCATATCGTTTCTTGTGCATCTATATAAACAGAAAAAACAGAAGAGTGCGACAAGCTTCCCGGCAAAAGATCTTGTTGATATACCGTAAACCGATCCGTATAGGGGTTATATTTATGTAGTCCCATAAAAGTACCGAACCAGATATTTCCAAACCGGTCTTCAGCAAAACTCCGTATTTGATTGTTTTCTATATGGAAAGGTACTGGATTACTCTCTGAATACCAGATGATCCTCTCGTCTTGTGTGATTCTATACAAGCCACCGGTACGGCAACCTGCCCATATCTCGCCCGTCGAACTTTCAAATAAGCGGTAGAATTCAGGTCCATCGATCAGGCAACGAACTTTTTTATCTTCCTCAATCACATACAGGCCTTCATAAGTCCCGACCCAAATCTTTTTCTTCGAAATCAACAGACTGGATATACCGGGAGTGTTTGTTTTTACATAAAGTTGCAGGCTATCTCCTTTTTCATCATACCGGCAAATCCTATCGTCATACCCTGTCCATATATCACCATTCACCGAAGTAACAGCTTTCGCCTTACAACCGCCGACGACACAAAATTTCTCCTCCCGTATGTCATACCTAACCAACGAATCGCAAGTCCTAAAGAAAATATCCCCGTGTCTGTTTCCGGCAAGATGATCACATTCATGCCCAAGCAATACATTTATAGAACTTTCCGGATCCAGGTTTTCCCAGCCTTTATACACACGCATCCGTTCTCCGTCATAGACACTGACACCTTCGCGTGTACCGAACCACATACGTCCCAAGCGGTCTTGATAAATCGACATAACAGAAACCTGCGACAAACCGTCACTCATGCCAAGATGTTTAAAATAAACCGGGTAGACCACTTGGTGTATGAATATAAAACACAACAACAGCAGCTGCTTTTTCATATCTTATGCCAACAAACTGATAAAACTGATAAAATAGTATTCTCGTTCCTCAACACAAAGATAACGATATTTACATGATATCATATTCGGGTAAGCAAAATACTCTCTTTGCCGCTCTTCTCAAACAAGCTCCCTCCATTCCTCGTCGGTCAGTTGTTGCAGTGGGTCGTTTTCTGTGATAAAGCGGTCCGATAGGTCGCTTTTCCGTTCTTGTAGGCGGCGGATTTTTTCTTCGATCGTGCCGGAGGTGATGAAACGGAAGACAAATACTTGTTTCTGTTGTCCGATACGATGCGCACGGCTCTCTGCCTGCATTTCGGCTGCCGGATTCCACCACGGGTCCAGGATAAAGACATAGTCGGCGTCAGTCAGGTTAAGCCCGACTCCACCGGCTTTCAGAGAGATGAAAAAGGCGGAGATATCCTTGTTATGGGAAAAACGGGCAATCTCGCCTTCGCGGTCTGCCGTACTTCCGGTCAGCAACGCATATTTCCAACCGCGCGCCTCAAATTCGGCGGCAAAAAGTTTCAGATGGGTGACAAAGGATGAGAATATCAACACCTTATGTCCCTCGCTCAACAGAGTTTCATACGCTTCCAACACTTGGTCCATCTTTCCGGAACTTCCCGTATATTCCGGAAAAATCATACCGGGATGATTGGCAAGTTGCCGAAGACGGGTGATGCCGTTGAGGGCGATAATTTTGTTCCTATGCCATTCTTCAAGCAAAGAGTTACGCAACGTGTTTTTCTCTTTCGTATAAACTTCCTGTTGCTCTTCCGACATTCCGCAATAAACCACCTCTTCCATCAACGGTGGCAATTCGGGTGCGACCTGCATTTTGGTACGGCGAAGAAAAAACGGACGGATCATTTGCTGCAACTGCTGCCGGGCGCGGTCGTTGCCTTCTTTTACAATCGGATGAATGAAACGGTTCCTGAAATCCGCCAGCGATCCCAGCAGACCGGGGTTGATGAAGTTAAACTGGGCCCATAAGTCTTTCAACGAGTTTTCAATCGGAGTCCCGGTCAATACCAACCGGTTGTCACTCTTAAGACGCATAACGGCATGATAAGAGACCGAATCGGGATTTTTGATGTTTTGGCTTTCATCCAATATCACATATTTAAAGGCATAGTTTTCCAGCAATTCAATATCCCGGCGCAGCAGTCCGTAGGTCGTCAATACTACCGGATAACGGTCGAATTTCTTCCACGGCTGACGGCTTCGTTGATCTCCTGCATAATCATATACCCGTAAAGAACTGAACCGCTGTATCTCCCTTTTCCAATTAGGAAGCAAGGAAGCCGGAACGACAATAAGAGAGGCTTGTATTTTATCCGGTTGTGCAATGATTCGCATTGGAGAAACAGAATCATCCTCTTCTTCTCCGCCAAAGAGAGAAAACTGCCCGAACCCATCGACCGGACAAGACGCCGGAGACATCGGTTCCTGCGGGCGGGTAGCCTTTGGGGCGGACGGATCATACAGGTATTGCAACAACGTAATGGTCTGCAAAGTCTTTCCCAATCCCATATCGTCCGCCAGACAGCCCCCGAAGCCGTTGGTGGCCAGATGTGCCATCCATGTAAAACCTTCCCGCTGATAGGGACGGAGGGTTACACGTATCCGGGGAGGAACCGGGATCTCTTCTTTTTCCACATACTCTCTTGAAGCGGCCGGAACAGCATCGCCTCTCAATCCGTCGACCAGCCCCAAATGCATCTTGCGCACACGCAACTTCCCCTCCTGTTCACGGCCAAAGCTAAAAAGGGCACTGTATTTTTCAAACCATTCTTCCGGCAGCAAAGCCACCTTCCCGTCAGGCAGTTTGAACAATCGGTCTTCTTCCAAAATATGCTTCCGGAAAAGGATAAACGGGAATACATACTCTCCGATCCGGACGGTTATACGAATTTCGAACCAGTCCGGCGTATCCTCTATGTCTTGTTCCAAAAGAATATCGCCCATAAAATAGGTCGTACCGGAGTTGTCATCGGCATTCAACGTAAAATGTTTTTCCAACTCTTCTTTATGATCATGAAGCCATTCAACCAGTTCATATTCCGATACACAACCGGCACGTGAAAACTGCGTGTCTCCCACTTGCACAAAACCATAACCGCCCAATAAATCCATGTACTCCTGCTCCTTCTCCGGATTTCGTTTGAAATAGCGGATCGCCGGTTTTCCTGCCTCGCCGTCCTCCAAACGCGGATAGCAACGTTGCATCGCCTGTCCGGGAGAGAAACAGACATCGCCATAATAAAAACGCAACTGCAAAACCGGACAGTCCAATACAGAAGGCGTAACCGACAGTTCCGCCACGCAGGGCCGGGATTCCAAAATCATGTCAAAGCCCGAAGCGCTGACCGGATAGCGGACCATCATCGGCAAAACGATCTTCTCCAAATACCGGCGAGCTTCGGAAGCGGGAACTTCCACAAATGTCTTTTCCAGAAAAGGATTCAGCCTCGGCATTTCGATCCGCTTGAATACGAGCAGATCGTGTCCCAAGACCAATATGGCGGGCCGCACGCATAAAACAAACACCGGTTTCTTCTTTTGCAACGAGATCGGATGTCCCTCCGATTCGCAATCCACCGCATAGCGAAAGACTTGTTCCGTCAGTTCGAACCTGAACGAGGCCTCGGCCAAAGAGGTGGAAATAGAAACCCGGTGATGCTCGTATAGGAGTTTAGTGGCAGTTTCCCGAATATACAAAGGAATGGATGAAACCTGGAGCAGCTCGACAATCTCCCGTTGCTTCCGGTCGATGTAGTTCCGTACCGGTTCTCTCCGGGCAGGATCGGAAAGCTTCGACAGAAACGCATTTACGGTCCGCTCCTTCGAATAGACTTTCATCAGATTCTTTTCGGTACAACACTGGGACAAGGCAATGATTTTTTCCCCGACAGCAGACAACCGGCTTTCTTCTATAAAGGCAGCTTTCTCCTCCGCCTCAAGCACACCGGGCGAAACTTCTTTTGCCAGGTACGGGATCAGTAGCGAACCGAGAACGGGATGATTATTAATCGTAACTATTAGTTGGCGGGCTTCAGACATATCTTTTCTTTCAATCTTACAAAGATAGTGGGCTTTTGTCGATCCGCCAAGACCATTCGGGATTTTCTGCCATACTCATTTCCCCCTTATTGTCATATTCTCCAAAAAGCCATTGGTTCAAATCGAAACTACTACCGCATCTAATTCGATTTTCTACCCCATATAATCCAAATTTCCCTATAGGGTAATATTTTTTAAGAAACAGACAATTTAGGTAAATACCTATTAATGAACAGATTTATCCAATATTGCCATTCCGGGTGTGTTATTGTCATTTTACTTTAATAATCAATAGATATTTCATTTATTTGCATATCTTTATAGCGTAGAATAATATTACTACAGTTTTATGCTTATGAAAAATACACTCTTGTTCACCTTCTTATTCTTTTCCTTTCTCTCTTGCAAAGAAAATCAAGCAGTTTCGGGACAAATGAACCGGGCGGAAACGTTGTTGGCTTCAAATCCGGACAGCGCATACGCCATATTGGAGAATATCGAACTGCCGGACAAGCTGAGCGAACGGCTGTTCGCCCGTTGGTGCATGCTGTATTGCCAGGTGGCGGATAAACTGTATAAGGATATGCTTTACACCGAACAGCTCAACCGTGCTTTAGACTGGTACAAAAGCCACGGGACGGCAGAGCAACGGGCTTGGATCGGCCTCTACTTAGGACGTTCGTATGTGGAAGACAAACTTTTCATCCCGGCAACAAAGGCATATTCGGAAGCGTTGGATTTGGCAAAGGAAAAACATTCATATAATGTGGCAGGATATATTTGCAGTTATATGGCAGACTTGTACACTTACACCGGGCAACACTCCGAAGAACGGCGGAAGTATGAAGAGGCAGCCGATTTTTTCACAAAAGCAAATAATATGAGGAGTTATGCGTTCGCTCTGCGCGATATCGGCATAACGTGGGTATTCGACGATTCTTTGTCTCTTGCACTTGACCTGATGCTGCAAGCGGATTCGATCGTTACAGGGATGAATGATTCCATAGGAATAGCATCAATTGCAAACGGATTAGGAAATATTTATGACCACTTGGATCAAATAGACAAGGCAAAGTCCTGTTTTTTCAGAAGTCTGGCTTATGACACGATAGATAACGCTCCTACTTATCTGTCTTTAAGTACACTGTTTTATAATTACGGTCAGTTAGATTCCGCTCGTTATTACGCAAAAATGGCGAATCGTCCGACCTACAATCCATACACACCATCCGACCATTTATACCTAAGTTACCTGATCGAAAAAGAAGTTGACAATATCTCAGAAGCATTCCAGTATCTTGAACAATGTTACGAAGCAAAAGATAGTTTATACAACCAACAGAAACAGGTCGATATCATCGATGCTGAAAAACGGCATAATTCACTGACTGTCATTCGACAAAATCAAAAATTATACTCCATCATTCGCTCATTAATCGGATTTATCTTTATAGCCGGCTTAATCGGTGTTTCGTTTTATCTGTATAAAGACCGGAAAAGATTAGACAAAATCAACAAGCAACAGTTACTGCTGGACGAAAAAGAGCTATTGTTATCTAAGCTGGAAAATGAAATCAAGCAGAAAGAGATATCTAAAATCAGAACAGATAGAGAAGAATACATACAAATCCGCAAAAAGTTGTTCCAAACCAAAAAAGAAGTTTTTCTACTGAAATATGAGAAATTACAACATTCAACCCATTTTTTGAAACTGAAAGAGCACTTGAACAGCAAAGAAAAATATAGACAAATGCTTTCCGAACAAGACTGGGAGAACTTAAAAGAACAAATTGACTCTATATGTCCGAACTGGCAGGCTGCCGTACAAGAGTGTGCACTCCTAAAAAAAACCGAAATAGAAACCTGCTATCTTAGTTTCCTGAATATCAGTATAAAATCAGAAGCCATACTTTTAGGGATCAATCCCGATTCAGCCAATAAGCGCAGGCTCAGAACTCGCCAAGCATTAAAACTGACCAATTCAAAAACGGGTATTTGTGAATTTATTATGCAAAAAATATCGGAGAATACAGCGATTTAGCCTTCATGTTCTAATCCTATATCTTACTGATAAATAACACTTTACAAACAATGTCCATATAAATCAGTCCTTATCCATATCTCTTCTGACCCTTTTTTGCCTTTTCCAAAACAAACCTGCACCTTTGTCGAAAATTCAAAAACAAAAAGAGATGGATACAATTAAGAAATTAGGAAGTCTGATGTTGATTCTGACAATTTCACTTCCTTGCTTTGCAAAAAAGAAAGTTGAATTCAAAGGGAATTTTAACAAACGGGTTAAAACATCCACTTCCGAACTCCCCATCCGCGGATGGCTTGAAGACAACAACAAAGACTTGTTGTTGGAATTCTCCACTAATTTAGGTACAGTTCAAGTGACCGTGACAAATTCAATGGGAGAAGTAGTGTATAACCAATCTGTAGTGACGAAACCTTCGGTTGGCATTTCTTTGGATGAGGAAATAAAAGAAGGTTCTACAGTCTCCATTACAGATGGGAAAAATTTAGTTTATGGTGAAATCTAATTTAAAAACAATATTGCAATGAAAAAAATTTTATTTAGTGCAGCAATATGTTCGTTATTTATGATCTCGTGTAACAATGAGATGGAAAGTGATCTTTCTAATGTAGAAGGTAAGATAACAACAAAAGCATTTGTAGATGATGCGGACTTTCAAATCGTGAATTATAATGGAGAAGATTGTCTAAAGTTTAAGAATGATTCCGTTTATAAAGAAACAGTTGCCAAATTGACCGAAATGTCAAATGAAGAAATAAACGCTTTTTTTTCCGGATTCAATTTTATCAGTCAACAAAAACTAATGGAAGATGCTGATAAAGAACAAGAAGCAATTGTTGATGCATACGAAAAAGATCCGAGTCAACCTTGGCCTTATCAGCAAATAACAGAATTCAAACATAAATATGAAGATGTATTTATGTTCAATCCTTATGATTCAACAGATTTCATACCTAATTATAGAGCATCTATGTATAGATATCTTATCAATAGACAAGGACTATTTTTTATAGGTGATAGTGTTGTAAACGTTCCACAATATACATCTGAATATATTTTTGGATCACCAATAATGGCTTTAGGTTCCAATAAAAGTACAGACTATAATAGTATAAATAAAGCCGAAATAAAATATCAAATCCCGAATGGAGATTATGTAAAGGCTCGAGTTTTAATCGAATTCGTAGGGGTAAACTATGATAATCTTCATCGAGAATCCAAAGTTTTTGGTTTTGAACTTCTTAGCCAAAAAAGGAAAGTTTTATGGAAAAAGCATCATGCAGACCTTTATTTAACCTATCGTTTAGAAGGCCGGCGATATATTGCACCAACTCCCGTTACTTTTTCTGCAAACAATGTAAAATTTGCTGTATATGGAAAAATTGATGCGAAAAATCATCCTGTTGGTGATGTATCTCAAAATAGTAATGGTAGTCCTCGTTATGGATTGGAAGGTACTCTTGAAGTCGGAACAAATGAGATTCCTTTTAAAGGGTATACAACAGTTTCTCTTCGAGAAGGGTAACTCAAATTTTATTACCAAATGGAATTTATAATGAGAAATATCCTTTATATCTTATTATTCCTTTCAACCACCGTGTTCGCTCAAACCGAGCACGGTCTGTTGATCGGTGGCGGTGTCGGATTTCCGATGCACGATGGCGCAGTGTATATGACAACTCCTCATTATGGATATAATAATGATGTGAAAGCGAATGGAATGCTTGGCTATCGATTCCGTTTCTTAGCAAATCAAATGTATTTTCTCGACTTGGATGCAACAGTCGGTTTTCAATGGATGCAAGTTTACAAATACAAAGCACTTCTTCTTGGGGATATTGATAAAATACCGGAAGGAGACTATGTCATCCCACCCGGAGAAAGTTTTACTGATTTCATCATGCCGATCTCCGTTGCCGCCAGTTGGAACTATCGCCTCACCGATAAATTCCATTTCGGATTAGGCGTAACTCCGACATTATATGTACAACCACAAGTCGTATTCGACCTTTCCGTAATGGCTAAAGTCGGCTACCGGTTGAGTAAACATTGCGAATTAGGACTGTCCTATCAATATGGTTGCCTAAACACGCTGAAGCACTTCAACGATGGTCCGGCACTCGGACGCCGGGGGCATTTGTCCGATTTGATGTTATCGGTGTACATTCCGTTTGTTACCAAATAAAAGACAACAATAATCCACCCTTTTTCCCATGTCAGCAGAAAAAGCCTTCCTTTCCGTTTCGTCTTTTTGAAACGGGAAAGGGCTTTTTCTCCGACACTCACCTATTCCATGAAGGAAAAATTTAAACCAAGATATCGATTACAATATTAAAATTAGGATTCTTATCACTGAGTTATACCATTCCCTTATTTCATTTTTCAGCCAAAAAGTGAAATAAGACTATCAACAAGATACAAATCCGGTCCGCAGATGTCGGTTTGTCGTCATCCGAATGTCGGCAATTTATCAGATTTCAGACTGTCATTCAACGGATTCTTTTAATATATTTCTAATCTCTTCCACACAATTTATAGCGTATCAGGACGTTGGTATTAAACGTAAATGCTTACCTTTGCGGCCAACTGTCCGCCTGAGGATACAAATTCGAGATAATTAATTATTACACTTTATACAAAGTATGGGAAAGTATAAATTGATCAACAACGTGTTGGGCTGGATCGTTTTTGCGATCGCTTCGACCGTCTATTTGATGACTATCGAACCCACTGCCAGTTTCTGGGATTGCGGTGAGTTCATTTCTTCGGCTTACAAGCTGGAAGTAGGGCATCCGCCCGGAGCACCGTTCTTTATGTTGACGGCCAACTTGTTCACGCAACTTGCATCCGATCCGTCCACTGTGGCAAAAATGGTGAATACGATGTCTGCCTTGTTTAGCGGACTGACAATCCTGTTCCTTTTTTGGAGTATCACGCATCTTGCACGCAAGATTATAGTGAAAGACGGAGAAGAAGCTTCTTTAGGACAGGTGATCACCATCATGGGGAGCGGCCTGGTCGGAGCATTGGCTTATACATTCAGCGATACGTTCTGGTTCAGTGCCGTGGAAGGAGAAGTGTATGCCTATTCGTCACTCTTTACAGCCGTTGTTTTCTGGCTGATCCTGAAGTGGGAAGCTGTTGCCGACAAACCGCATGCAGATCGCTGGATCGTACTGATCGCCTACCTGATGGGGTTGAGTATCGGCGTCCATTTGCTGAACTTGTTGTGTATTCCGGCTATCGTGCTGGTATATTACTATAAGAAATTCCCGAACCCCACAATGAAGGGAACGTTGGTTGCCCTGCTTGTTTCTTTCGCCATCGTCGCTTTGATGATGTATGGTGTCGTACAGGGGTTGGTCGAGGTTTGCGGCTATTTCGAACTGTTGTTTGTCAATGTCTTAGGCATGCCTTACAATTCCGGAGTATTTGCTTATGTGATCATTGTGGCAGGCGTATTGATCTGGTCTATCTGGGAAACCATGCGCGACGAGATCCATCCGACACGCATGAAAATTGCTTTCATCCTGTCGATCGTTTTGATCGGTATTCCGTTTATCGGAAGCGGCTACGTTTTGGCGGTCATCCTGACGGCAGCGTTGAGCTTGTACCTGTTCAAAAGCAAGAAGGTGGATATCAAGACGCTGAACACGATCCTGGTCTGCCTGATGGTAGTCGTCGTGGGCTATTCTTCGTATGCACTGACACTGATCCGTGCAACGGCCGACACGCCAATGAACCAGAACGCGCCGAGCGATATCTTTACGTTGCGTACGTATCTGGCACGTGAACAGTATGGTAAAACCCCGCTCCTCTACGGACAGACCTACGTTTCGGAAGTGCAGCGCGAGAATCAGGGAGGAAGCTGCGTGCCTGTCACGACAGAGGGCGAACCGACCTGGAGCCGTGTGATCAAGAAGGATAAAAACGAGAAAGACCGCTATTTCGTGTCCCGCACCGATCAGGAATACAAATATGTCGACGAACTGAACATGC
>ERZ857801.2344-NODE-2344-length-16278-cov-8.051840_pt1 | contig 16278 bp, 10 predicted proteins | sample MGYA00519762_ERZ857801 | MGnify/ENA primary metagenome ERZ857801 (study PRJEB31778, sample SAMEA3449368) | human gut metagenome | biome: human gut; feature: human-associated habitat; material: faeces | place: United Kingdom | collected 2010/2012 ...
CGTGTTGCCGAAACGCTCCATGAACGAAGCACTCATGCTCTCGATCGTAATCAGCACGATATTGCGGCGGATTTCGGGTCCTTCGCAGCGTACGGCGTGCAGGTTGTCGCCCGTGCTGCCGTAAATCCCATGGACGAAGGCTTCGGCCTGCTCTTCGGGTTCGGTGATGTAGAATTGCTTGTAGTTGAGTTCGTTCTTGACGAATGCGTCGTAGAATTTGTAGAGCCCGTTGGCCTGCAGCTCGTTTACATAGACGTTCTGGCTGTCCTGAAACCGGGTGTTGAAGTTCAGCAGCCAGACGGCGAGGAGCACGGCGGCGATGTACGCCGGTCCTGCGACCGCTTTCCAGCGCCAGCCTTTCAGCCGGTCGGCGAGGGCCAGATCGCGGCGGAAGAGATACCATGTCACGACCAGCGTCACGAGGATCAGCCCCAGCGTCATCGGCACGATGGGGTAGGACTCCATGATGTTGCCGACCACCTCGTTGGTGTAGACGAGGTAGTCTACCGCAATGAAGTTGTAGCGTACGCCGAATTCGCTCCAGAAGAAATATTCGCTGAGTCCGTTGAAGAGGATGGCGCCCACGTAGAGCGTGATGATGAGCGCGAACCATACCGTGGTCCAGTAGCTGCGGAAACCCTTGAAAAAGAGACGCAGGGCGAACGTGCCGGCCCAATAGCCCAAAACGGCGGAGGCGATTTGCGGCGCGACGCTGCCGTATTCGTCGAAGATCGTATTGAAGAACGTGACGTAAATCCATGCGACCGAAAGGATGCCGAAGAGGATGTAGCCCAGCGGCCGGGCGTATTTGCCCGGGGCGATGCTCAGGGCGAAAAGCCACAGCACGGCGAATCCGATCGTAAGGGCGCACCAGTCGTTTACGGCGCCCAACAGGAAGATTTTCAGCCATTGGCCGAAAGTGAACGAGATGTCGGAGGTCTGTTCGTTGAACAGCAGAACGATACGCAGCAGCGTGCCGACGGCTACTTGCAGCAGAACGAGTTTGAGGTAGATTCTCGAGATGAGTTTGATGCCGGATTGCATGGAGTTTGCTTGTTAAATCGGCACAAATATATATATTTTAACCGCTTTTGATGCGCGGGGGCTTTCTGCGGGGCTAAAAAAACGGCCGGGCGGGAAGGATTTGCATTTTTTTTGTAATTTTGCATAATTATTTCGCATACAATGGCAGAGAAAGATAAAGAACTTATAGAAGATATCGAGAAGCAGGAGTACAAGTACGGTTTCACTTCGGATATCGAAACCGAAACCATTCCGCGCGGCCTCAATGAGGAGGTGGTGCGCCTGATCTCGACCAAGAAGGGCGAGCCGGAGTGGATGACCGAGCGCCGCCTGAAGGCTTACCGTCACTGGCTGAATATGGTGCCTCCCACGTGGGCGCATCTGACGATCCCTCCGATCGACTTCCAGGACGTCATCTATTATGCGGCGCCGAAGCCCTCCAAGAAACTCGCGTCGATGGACGAAGTCGATCCCGAACTCAAACGCACGTTCGACAAGCTGGGTATTCCACTCGAGGAACAGATGGCGCTGGCGGGTGTCGCCGTCGATGCCGTGATGGACTCCGTATCGGTCAAAACGACCTTCAAGGAGACGCTGGCCGAAAAGGGAATCATCTTCTGTTCGATGTCCGAGGCGATTCGGGACTATCCCGAGTTGATTCAGAAATATCTGGGAAGCGTGGTCCCCTATACCGATAATTTTTATGCGGCGCTCAACGCGGCGGTCTTTTCCGACGGTTCGTTTTGTTACATTCCCAAAGGCGTGCGTTGCCCGATGGAGCTTTCGACCTATTTCCGCATCAATGCGGCGGGTACGGGGCAGTTCGAGCGGACGCTGATCGTGGCCGACGAAGGAGCTTATGTCAGCTATCTGGAGGGGTGTACGGCGCCCCGCCGGGACGAGAACCAGTTGCATGCCGCCGTGGTCGAAATCGTCGTCGAGAAGGATGCCGAGGTGAAGTATTCCACCGTCCAGAACTGGTATCCGGGCGACAAGGAGGGCAAGGGAGGCGTCTATAATTTCGTGACCAAACGCGGAATTTGCCGCGAAAACGCCCGTCTGTCGTGGACGCAGGTCGAAACCGGTTCGGCTATCACCTGGAAATACCCGAGCTGTATTCTGGCGGGCGACAATTCGGTCGGAGAGTTCTATTCGGTGGCGATGACCAACCATTTCCAGCAGGCCGATACCGGTACGAAGATGATCCACGTGGGGCGTAACACCCGCAGCCGCATCGTATCGAAGGGTATTTCGGCCGGTCGCAGCGAGAACTCCTACCGGGGGCTGGTGCGCGTGGCGAAGGCGGCCGAAAATGCCCGCAACTATTCGCAATGCGATTCGCTGCTGATCGGCGACAAGTGCGGAGCACATACTTTTCCGGTGATCGAAAGCGGCAATCCGACGGCAGTGGTCGAGCACGAGGCGACGACCTCGAAAATCTCCGAGGAACAGCTTTTTTATTGCAACCAGCGGGGGCTTACGACCGAGGATGCCGTGGGGCTGATCGTCAACGGTTATGCCAGGGAGGTGCTCAACAAACTGCCGATGGAGTTCGCCGTCGAAGCCCAGAAGTTGCTGGCCATCAGTTTGGAAGGTTCGGTAGGGTAGTTTGTCGGAAGAATTTCCGCCGGTTTCCGGGTAGAAACGGAGTCGGCGGTGCGTTTATGAATGTAAAAAAAGTAAAATAGATATGCTTTCAGTCAAGAATTTACGGGCGCAAGTCGCCGGAAAAGAGATATTGAAGGGCATCGATCTCGAGGTGAAGGCCGGCGAGGTGCATGCCATCATGGGACCGAACGGCTCGGGAAAGAGCACGCTGGCTTCGGTGCTGGCCGGGAACGAGAAATTCACGGTCACGGGCGGCGAGGCGACCTTCCTGGGGCAGGATCTGCTGTCGCTGCCCATCGAGGAGCGTGCCTGCATGGGGCTGTTCCTCGGATTTCAGTACCCGGTGGAGATTCCGGGCGTGTCGATGGCCAACTTTATGAAGATGGCCGTGAACGAACAGCGCAAGTTCCGGGGTGAGAAACCGCTTGCGCCGGCCGAGTTTCTGAAGCTGGTGCGGGAGAAGAGCGCCATCGTGGAACTGGACTCCAAATTGATTTCCCGTTCGGTGAACGAAGGGTTCTCGGGCGGCGAGAAGAAGAAGAACGAGATCTTCCAGATGGCGATGCTCGAACCGAAGCTGGCGATTCTCGATGAAACGGACAGCGGTTTGGACATCGATGCGCTGCGCATCGTCGGTACGGGCGTCACCAAGTTGCACCGGTCGGACAATGCGACGATCGTCATCACCCACTACCAGCGTCTGCTGGATTACATCGTGCCCGATGTGGTGCATGTGCTCTACAAGGGCCGCATCATCCATTCGGGCGACAAGTCGCTGGCCCTCAAGCTCGAAAAAGAGGGGTACGACTGGCTGATCAACGAATACGACAAGTGATGGAGACGATTCCCGACATCATCCGCGGGTTCCGCGCGGCGGACGGCGAGGTGCTCCGCATCGCCGGGGCCGAGGCCGAACCCTTTGCGGCGGTCGATCCCCGGCATCTGCGCGTGGAGGCCGCGGCGGGCGCTTCGGCGCGGATCGTCGTGCTGCATACCGCACCCGACGTGTCGTCGCTGACGCTGACGCTGGCCGAAGGGGCGCAGCTGGAGCTGACCGAACTGTTCACGGCCGAGGCGTTCGCCGAGGTCTCGGTGAAGCAGGCCGCCCGCAGCCGCTGCCGCCTGACGACGGCGCTGCTGTCGAGCGCCAACGCTTCGTACCGCATCGACCTCGACGGTGCGGATGCCGAAAACGAGCTGGGCGGGGTGTTCCTCGCCGCGGGTGAAGAGCATTGCGTGCTGAAACTGCACACGGCGCACAACGTCGCCGACTGCCGCAGCGACTCCTACGTCAAGGGGGGCGCCGGAGGGCAGGCCGTGGGCGAGTTCTGCGGAATGGTCTACGTGGCCCCCGACGCCCAGCGCACCGACGCCCGGCAGCAGAGCCGCAACATCCTGTTGAGCCGGACGGCCCGCATCACGACCCAGCCGCAGCTGGAAATCTACGCCGACGACGTGAAATGCTCGCACGGCGCGACGGTGGGGCAGATGGATGCCGAGGCGATACTTTACATGCGCCAGCGCGGTTTGAGCGAAGCCCAGGCCCGGCGGTTGCAGATCGAGGGATTCGTCGGCGACGTGGTGACCCGCTGCGGCATCGAGCCGCTGTGCGGGGCGATCCTGGAACGGGCCGCGGCGAAAATCGAAACCCTGTGAGAAATGTTCGACGTTGAAAAAATACGGGAGGAGTTCCCGATCCTGCACCGCGAAGTCTACGGCAAGCCGCTGGTTTACCTCGACAGCGGGGCTACGGCCCAGAAACCCCGGACGGTGATCGAGACGGTCGATCGCCTTCACCGGGAGCTGAACGCCAACATTCACCGCGGGGTGCATTTCCTCTCGGAGGAGGCGACGGTGTTGTATGAAGCCGCCCGGGAGCGGATCGCTGCGTTCGTCGGGGCGGCCGCGAAGGAGGAGATCGTCTTCACGGCGGGCGCCACGGCGTCGCTCAACACGGTGGCTTACGCCTGGGGCGACGCCTTCGTCGGAGCGGGGGACAACATCCTCGTCAGCGAGATGGAGCACCACTCGAACATCGTGCCGTGGCAGATGCTGGCCGAACGCAAGGGGGCCGAAATCCGCGTGCTGCCGTTCGACGAGGCGGGAGCGCTGCGCACGGACCTCCTGCCGTCGCTCGTGGACGAACGTACGCGCGTGGTGGCCGTCACGCAGGCGTCCAACACGCTCGGCACGCGGCCCGACCTGCGGACGGTGGTCGAAGCGGCGCATACCGCGGGGGCCGTTGTCGTTGTCGACGGCTGTCAGGGCGTGGTTCACGGCGGGGTCGATGTCCGGGCGATGGACTGCGACTTCTACGCCTTCTCGGGCCACAAACTCTACGGGCCGACGGGAATCGGCGTGCTGTACGGCAAGCGCGAACTGCTGGAACGGATGCCGCCGTTCATGGGCGGCGGCGACATGGTCGACACGGTGACGTTCGCGAAGACCACCTATGCCCCCGTGCCGCTGAAATTCGAGGCCGGAACGGCCAATTTCGTGGGCGCCATCGGACTGGGCGAAGCGGTGAAGTTCATGCAGCGGTTCGACCCTGCGGAGATCGAAGCCCACGAGGAGACGCTGCTGCGCCGCGCCACGGAGCGGCTGGAGGGGATCGGCGGACTGCGGATTTACGGCACGGCGCCCGGCAAGTGCGCCATTCTCTCGTTCAATGTCGAGGGGGTGCATCCCTATGATATGGGGATGATTCTCGACAAGCTGGGCATTGCGGTCCGCACGGGCCAGCACTGCGCCGAGCCGGTGATGGACCACTACGGGACGACGGGCATGTGCCGGGCCTCGTTCGCACTGTACAATACGCTTGCGGAGGCCGATGCGCTGGCCGCCGGGGTCGAACGGGCCGTGAAGATGCTGCGCAACTGAAAATTAAAAACTACTACCTATGTTCATCGTACTCGAAGGCTTGGACGGAGCGGGCAAGTCGACCCAGATCCGGATGTTGCGCCAGTTGCTCGCAGAACGTGGCGTGGAGAGCGAATACGTTCATTTTCCGCGTTTCGATGCGCCGGTCTACGGCGAACTGATCGCCCGCTTCCTGCGCGGCGAATTCGGCGGCGTGAACGAAGTCGACCCCTATCTGGTGGCCCTGCTCTTCGCGGGCGACCGGGCGGCGGCCGGCCCGCAGATCCGGGCGTGGATCGCCGAAGGCAAAGCCGTGGTCCTCGACCGTTACGTCTATTCGAACGTGGGTTTCCAGTGTGCGAAACTACCTGCCGGCGAGCGGCGCGACCGCCTCGCGCAGTGGATTCTGGACCTGGAATTCGGTTACAACGACCTGCCGCGCCCCGATCTGTCGCTGTTCCTCGACGTGCCGTTCGCCTTCACCGAACGAAAGCTCACGGAGGTCCGCGAGGGAGACGACCGCGACTACCTGCAAGGCAGCCGGGACATTCACGAAGACGCTCTCGACCTGCAACGGCGCGTGCGCGAGGTGTACCTCGCCGCCGCGGCGAAGGACGATTCGCTGCGTGTGGTCGATTGCAGCGATCCGTCGGGGGCGATGGGTTCGCCCGAACATAATTTCGAAAAAATACGGGCCGTGCTGGCCCCGATACTCGACGCGCGATGAGAAAGACCCGGACTTTCAAAATCGCGGCCAACGTCTGCCGGCTGATCCTCGCCTGCACGTTCATCGTTTCGGGTTTCACGAAGGTGATAGATCCGTGGGGCACGGCGCTGAAGGTCAACGAGTATCTTTCGATCTACGGACTCGACTACCTGCAGCCCGGGGCGATGGTCTTTTCGATCTGGCTGTGCGGCGCGGAGCTGATGATGGGCTGCATGCTGCTGTTCAAGGTCCGTATCCGGCTTATTTCGATCTTCGCCGTGCTGTCGATGGTTTTCTTCACGCTGCTGACGCTGTTGAGCGCCACGCTCATCCCCGTCGAGGACTGCGGGTGCTTCGGCGAGGCGCTGAAACTTACCCCGTGGGAGACTTTCGTCAAGAACGTCGTGCTGCTGCCGATGGCCTTCGTGGTGTGGTGGCGTTACCGGCCCGACAAGATTTTCGCCTTCAAACCGCTGGAGATCGTGCTTACCTGCACGTTCTTCTTTCTGGCGATGTACCTCGGCTATTACTGTTACATCCACCTGCCGCTCGTGGATTTCCTGCCCTATAAGGTCGGGGTCAATATCCGCGAGGCGATGCAGGCTCCCGTCGTCGAGCCGGGCGAGTCGGAAACCGTGCTGGTCTACCGCAACAGGCGGACGGGCCGCGAGCGCGAGTTCTCGCTGGAAGACACCGAGTGGCAGGATGCCGAAAAATGGGAGTGGGTCGACACCCGCACCACGAGCGAAGTCCCGGCCGTGAGACCTCTTGTGAGCGAATTCGCCCTGCGCGACGCCGAGGGCGACGCCACGGAGGAGGTGCTGACGATGCCGGGGCGGGTTTACATGCTCTGCGTCACGGCTTTCGACCGCCTGCCGCGTTCGTGCGCACGGCGCATGGCCCGGCTTGCGGAGCGCGCCCGTGAGGAGGGTGCGCACGTGGTCTGCCTGACGCCCGATCCGCTTTACGGCGTCACGTGGCACGAGTTCGGCACGGTGGAGGTGCGGTGCTACAACATCGACGCCTCGACGATGAAAACCATGCTCCGCGCCGATAACGGGCTTGTCGTGCTGGACGACGGAACCATCACCTCTAAAAAGAACTGTCGCGATATTCGTCCGTAGGGGCATCCTGCGGGACGCTGGTATGAAAGTTGACGCCGGAAACGGTGTCAACTTTTTTCGTATGCGAATCATCCCCATTTTAGCGATCGCCCTGCTTGCCGGGGCGTGTTCCCGTAAGACGCCCGCACCTGCGGTGGTACGCCCCGTGAAGGTGGCGACGGCTGCCGGCGCGGGACTTATCGACAAGGATTTCGCCGGCATGGCTACTCCCGACGACGCTGTGAACCTCGCCTTCAAGGTGGCGGGGCAGGTCCTCGACGTGCCCGTTTCGCAGGGCGCGGGCGTGAAGAAGGGGGAGCTGCTCGCCGAACTCGCCCCCCGGGACATCGAGTTGCAGGTCGCGGCGACCCGCTCGGCCTTCGAGGAGACCCGCTCGCAGCAGCAGCGCATGCAGCGGCTGCTGGAGCACGAGGCGGTGTCGCAGCAGGAGGCCGAAGCGGCCGCGACGCGTTATGCGCAGGCCCGCTCGACCTACGAGAACACCCTCGACCTGCTGAAGGACACCCGCCTAAAGGCTCCGTTTGCCGGGGTCGTCGAGCGCAAGTACGTCGATAATTTCGAACGCGTGCAGGCCGGACAGCCGATTCTCCGGCTGGTCAATCCCGTCACCTCGACCGTCCAGTTCACGCTGCCCGAAAACGCGCTGCCGCTGTTGCGGGACAGCTCCACGCGCTTTACCGTCGCGTTCGACAACTACCGGGGCGCGGCCATTCCGGCCCGCCTGAAAGAGTATGTCGAAACCTCGTCCGACGCCTCGGGATTCCCCGTGTCGCTGACTCTCGAAAACCCCGATCCGGCCCGTTACCGCATCTCGCCCGGCATGTCGTGCACGATCACCATGTTGAGCGCCGATCCCGTTCCCGATGCCGTGTCGCTGCCCGTTTCGGCCGTCTACGCCCCGGCCGGGGGCGGGACCTACGTCTGGATCGTCGGCGCGGGCGACCGCGTCATGCGCCGCGAGGTGACGCTCGGGGAGCTGTTCGGCCGCGACCGGGTGGTCGTCGACAGCGGTGTCGCGCCCGGCGAACGGGTCGTCACGGCGGGCGTTTACCAGCTGCGCGAGGGCGAACGGGTCCGGATCTTAAACTGACGCCGCCATGAACCTGCCCGAATATTCGCTGCGCAGCGCCAAGGTGATCTGGTTCTTCCTCGCCGTGCTGCTGGCGGGAGGCGCCCTGGGGTTCGCCACGCTGGGCAAGAAGGAGGATGCGGTCTTCGTCATCAAGTCGGCGTCGCTCGTCTGCTCCTATCCGGGGGCCACGCCGCAGCAGGTCGAGGAGCTTGTCACTGAACCCATCGAACGCGAGGTGCAGTCGATGCGCCGCGTGCATAAAATCACTTCGGAATCCTATTACGGGCTTTCGAAGATACAGGTCGAACTGGACCCGGCCACACCCGCCGCCGAAATTCCGCAACTGTGGGACGAACTGCGCCGCAAGGTGCTCAACGTCCAGCCGCGCCTGCCCGCGGGGGCTTCGGCGGTGACCGTCGCCGACGATTTCGGCGACGTGTACGGCATCTACTACGGGCTTTCGGTCGACGGAGGCTTCACCTGGTCCGAACTGCGCGACTGGGCGCAGCGGCTCAAAACGGCGCTCGTGACGGTCGACGGCGTGCAGAAGGTGGCCCTTTACGGCGAACAGACGCCCGTGGTGAACGTCTATGTCAGTATGGCGACGCTGGCCAATTTCGCCATCCGTCCCGAAACCATCGTCGCGACCATCGGTCAGCAGAATTCCATCGTCGACAGCGGCGAGAAGCAGGCCGGAAAACTCCAGATACAGATTCTCGAGGACGGGACCTACAAGACGCTCGACGACCTTTCGGACCAGCTGCTGATCTCCTCTTCGGGCAAACAGTACCGCCTGGGCGACATCGCCCGCGTCGAGCGGGGCTACGCCGAGCCGCCGCAGACGATGATGCGCGTCGACGGCCGCCGCGCCGTGGGCATCGGCGTCTCGACCGAGGAGGGCGTCGACGTGGTGAAGACCGGTGCGGAGATCGAATCCCTGCTGGCTTTGCTCACGCGGCAGATGCCGCTGGGCATGGAGCTGACGGTGCTCTATCCCGAGAACCGCATCGCCCGGGAGGCCAATTCCACGTTCATTCTCAACCTCGCCGAGTCGGTTGCGATCGTCATTCTGATCATCATGCTCGTCATGGGCTTCCGCGCCGGGGTGCTGATCGGCAGTTCGCTGCTCTTCTCGATCGGCGGCACGCTGCTCCTGATGCAGTTTCTGGGCGAGGGGCTGAACCGCACCTCGCTGGCCGGTTTCATCATCGCGATGGGCATGCTCGTCGACAACGCCATCGTCGTCACCGACAATGCACAACAGGCCATGCTGCGGGGCGCGGCACGCCGCACGGCCGTTGTCGAGGGAGCCAACGCCCCGCGGTGGAGCCTGCTGGGGGCCACGCTGATCGCCATATTCTCGTTTCTGCCGCTGTACCTCGCCCCCTCGTCGGTGGCCGAAATCGTCAAGCCGCTGTTCGTCGTGCTGGCCCTCTCGCTGCTGTTGAGCTGGGTGCTGGCCCTGACGCAGACGCCGCTGTTCGGCAATTTCATGCTCAAGGTGGAACCTGTCGCCGGCGATCCCTACGACACGCGCTTCTACCGCGCCTTCGACCGCCTGCTGGCCGCCCTGCTGCGGTGGCGGTGGGCCGTCGCGGCGACGGTCGCGGGGCTGTTCGTCCTGTCGCTGGCCGTCATGGGGCTGATGCCCCAGAACTTCTTTCCGTCGCTCGACAAACCCTATTTCCGGGCCGACGTGCTGCTGCCCGACGGGTATAATATCCGCGATACGGAGCGTAATCTGCTCGCCATGGAGGAGTGGCTGCGCGCGCAGCCCGAGGTGAAGACCGTCTCGATGACGCTCGGGTCGACGCCGCCGCGTTACTATCTGGCCAGCAGCAGCATTTCGTTGCGTCCCAATTTCGGCAACATCCTCGTCGAGCTGCACGACAAGCGGCAGACCGAGGCTGTCGAGGAGCGTTTCAACGCCTATGTCACCGCGAATTTTCCCGACGTGTGGCTGCGCTCGTCGCTCTTCAAGCTCTCGCCCGTGCCCGACGCGGCCATCGAATTCGGCTTCATCGGCGACGACGTCGACACGCTGCGCCGTCTCGCGGCCCGGGCCGAAGAGGTGATGTGGCGCACCCCCGGAGCCGTAAACATCCGCAACGGCTGGGGCAACCGCGTGCCGATGTGGCAGCCGGTCTACTCGCAGATGAAGGGCCAGCGCATCGGTATCACCCGCAGCCAGATGGCCCGCGGCATCACCATCGCCACGCAGGGATACACGCTGGGCGAATACCGCGAGGGCGACCAGTTCATGCCGATCCTTCTGAAAGACGAGAACATCGGTTCGTATAACCTGACCAATTTGCAGGCCCTGCCGATCTTCAATCCTTCGGGCAAGGTCTTTTCGATTGAGCAGGCGACCGACGGATTCCGTTTCGATTTCCGGCCGGGCGTCATCAAGCGTTTCAACCGCCAGCGGGTGATGAAGGCCCAATGCGACCCGGGCCGCGGGGTCAACACCATGCAGTTGTTCGCCGCGCTGCGCGATTCGGTGGACCGCGCCGTGGTGCTTCCCGAGGGCTACTCGATGAAGGTCTTCGGCGAGCAGGAGAGCCAGCAGGAGTCCAACGAGGCGCTGGCCGAATACATGCCGCTGACGCTGGTGCTCATCCTCATCGTCCTGCTGTTGCTGCTGCGCAACTACCGCGAGCCGGTCGTCATTCTGCTGATGATCCCCCTGATCTTCATCGGCGTGGTGCTGGGACTGGCCGTCACGGGCAAGGTGTTCAACTTTTTCTCCCTGCTGGGGTTGCTGGGACTCGTCGGCATGAACATCAAGAACGCCGTGGTGCTCGTCGAGCAGATCGGCGTGCTGCGGGCCGCGGGCAAAGACCCCTACGAGGCCCTGACCTCTGCGACGCGCAGCCGTATCGTCCCGGTGGCGATGGCCTCGGGAACGACCATTCTGGGCATGCTGCCGCTGTTGTTCGACTCGATGTTCGGCGCGATGGCCGCCACGATCATGGGCGGACTGCTGGTCGCCACGCTGCTGACGGTCTGCGTCCTGCCGGTGGTCTACGCGCTGTTCTACAATATCCGCAAGCCATGAAGATAACAGTTTCGATAATCGCCCTTTGGCTCTGCGTCCCGGCGCTGGGGCAGACCTCGCTCGCCGACTACCGCGCTGCCGTCGCCGATTACAGCTGGCAGCTGAAGATCGCCGCCTCGAAGAGCAATGCGGCGGCCGAGACGGCGGGGCAGGCCCGTACGGGCTACTTACCGCGGCTCGCGATGGACGGCAGTTTCACGGCGACCGTGCGCCATTTCGACGGCGTGGAACGCTGGACGTTCAGCCTCCTGCCGCAGCTGGTGCAGACCGTCTACGGCGGCGGTGCGGTGCGGGCCGCGGCCCGGCAGGCCGAACTGGGCTACGGCATCGCGCTGTGCGACGAGGAGTTTTCGCGCCTCGACGTGCGCTATGCCGCCGACTACGCCTACTGGAACCTCTCGGCCGTGGAACTCTATGCCGCCTCGATGCGGCAGTATGTCGCGATCATCCGTTCGCTCAAGGAGGTCGTCGACCGCCGCTTTTCGGAGGGTTATATCGCCAAGGGCGACGTGCTGATGATCGACGCACGGTTGAGCGAGGCCGAATATTCGCTCGTGAGCGCCGAGCAGAGTTACGAGGTTGCGCTCCACAACTTCAACATCCTTCGCGGAACCGACGCCGCGCTCGGCGTACAGCTCGCGCAGGGCATCCGCGACTCGCTGCCGATGCCCGGACGGGTCGTGGCGGCCGAGGCGCTGGAGCGGCGTCCCGACTATGCCGCCGCACGGCTGCGCTCGGAGCAGGCCGAGGCGGGAATCCGGGCCGTCCGCGCGCCGTTCAATCCGCAGCTGAGCGTGGGTGTCGGCGGCATGTGGCAGCCCTATTACCCCAACAGCACGGGTGCGACCTACGTCGACGGATCGGCTTTCGTGAAACTCTCCGTGCCGATCTTCCACTGGGGCGAACGCCGCCGGGCCGTGGGGGCCGCGCGCGCCGTGCAGTTGCAGCAGGAGTGGAACGCCGCGCTCGTGCACGACGACATCGTGCGCGAGGAGATGAACGGCTGGACGGCCCTCGTGCAGAGCCGCGCGCAGGTCGACGCCTCGGAAGAGAGCCTCCGCATCGCGGGCGAGAACCTCTCCATCAGCACCTATTCCTACGGCGAAGGCCTGGCGACGATCCTCGACGTCCTGCAAGCCCAGTTGAGCTGGATTCAGCTCTATTCGAACGCCATCCGGGCGCACTACAACTATGCCGTGGCGGTGTCGGACTACCAGCGCATCACGGCGCAATAGAAAAACGGCGGAGAATCTCTCCGCCGTTTTTTCCTGCCGCCGGGCGTTCTACGCCTTCGCCGGCTGGGTGCTGACCACCGCGATCTCGCGCGACACGGGTGCGATCCTGCGCAGCATCTGCACCATGCCGCAGTACTTTTCGTGTGTCAGTTCCAGTGCGCGGCCGACCTTCGCCTGGTCGTCTTCGGAGCTGCATTCGACGTTGTAAACCACATGGAACGAGCGGTATACGCTTTCGGATTGAACCGTCTCGGCGGATAAATCGCCCGAATAGCTGATTTCGAAGCGTTTGGGCGTGATGCGCTCTTTCTGCATGATCATCAGCGCCGTCTGGGCGGAGCATTGCGCCGCGGCGTAGAGCATCAGGGTCTTGGGATTCATCGCGTCGCATCCGGTGCCGTTTTCGGTCCGGAATTTCCCGTTTCCGGACATCTGTAAAGTTACTTTTTCAATCATGGATTTCGGTTTTTGTGTTCAACAATAACCCGGGGGCAAATTCCGTTCCTTTGGTAGTGTGCGGATGGGCAAAAATTCGTATATTTGCCCGTATTTAGTGAAACAATGCATATGCGAAAATTCCGGATTTCATTGCTGACCCTTGCCCTTGCGGCGTGCGCCTTCGGCGCGCAGGCTGCCGGGCCTGAAATAGAGACCCTCGCGGGGCGCGCCCGCGACCTGTTCGATTACGGCCGCTGGAGCGACGCCCGGCAGGAATTCCTGCGCGTCAGGGCGGTGCTGACGCCTTCGGACCGCCTGCTGGCCCAGGAGGCGGATTTTTACCTGGCCGCCTGCGCCGTGGAGCTGGGCAGCCCCGATGCCGAAGGGGCCTTGCGCGAATTCGCGGAGCGTTATCCCGAATCGGTCTACGCCAACGACGTGCGTTTCGCACTCGGTTCGTTCTACTGCGCCGCGGGGAACATGGAAAAGGCCCGCGAGGCTTTCGCGCAGACCGATTACAAGGCGTTGAGCGCGCCGCGCCGCGAGCAGTACGACATCCGCATGGGCTACGTCGCGTTCGCCGGGGGCGACTACCGGAAGGCGTACGACTATTTCGACCGTATCGGCAGCCGCAGCGAATACGCCGATCACGCCCGTTACTACAAGGCCTATATCGACTACGCCGAAGGGCGTTACGGCCGTGCGAAGCAGGCCTTCACGGCGCTTCTGCGCAGCGACGCCTACCGCGACGTGGTTCCCTATTACCTCATGCAGATCGAGTTCCGCGAGGGCAACTACCGCTATGTGGTCGAAAACGGCGAGACGCTGGCCCGCCGGGCCGTTCCCGAGCGGCGCGCCGAGCTGGAGCGCGTGGTCGCCGAATCGTGGTTCCGGCTGGAGGATTTCAACAGGACGCTGGAGCACCTCGCGGCTTTCCGGAAGGCCGGCGGGGAGATGGACCGCGACGCCAGCTACCTGGAGGGCTTCTCGCTCTACCGCACGGCCCGCTATGCGGAGGCCGCGGAGTGGCTGCGCAAGGCGTGCGGCGCCGAAGACGCGCTGACGCAGAACGCCTCCTACCACCTGGCCGACTGTTACTTGCGCGGCGGGGACAAGCAGCAGGCGATGCAGTCGTTCGCCATGGCTTCGAATGCCGAATTCGATTCCGCGATTGCCGAGGACGCGCTGTTCAATTATGGAAAATTGCAATATGAACTGGGGGGCGGACGTTTCAACGAAGCGATTCAGGTACTCAACCGCTATGTCGCCCAGTATCCGTCGTCGCCCCGTGTACGCACGGCCAAAGAGCTGTTGGCGGCGGCCTATTACAATTCGCACAATTACGACGAAGCATACGAGATCATCGCTTCCTATCCCGATCCCGATGGCGACCTGCTGGCCGCCAAGCAGAAGATCGCCTATTTCCGCGGCTTGAGCGCACTGGAAAAGGGCGATACGCAGGGGGCCGGGCGTTATCTGGCGGAGTCCGCCCGTATCGGAATCAGTCCCAAATACAATGCGCTGGCAACCTTTTGGCAGGGTGAAATCGCTTACGGCAGGGGAAATTACGACGTTGCTCTGCGCGATTACGAGTCCTACCTGAAGCGGGCGCCGAAAACCGAGCCCGAATATGCGATGGCTTTCTACAATACGGGGTATTGCCACTTCTCGAAGGAGAATATGCCCCGGGCGCGGGAGTCGTTCGTTCGCTTCATCGAATTGTATCCCACTCAGGACGGTTATCGCACGGATGCCCGCAATCGTCTGGGCGACACCTACTATTCGGATCGCCAGTTCGACGAGGCGTTGAAGTATTACGGACAGGCTGCGGCCGCGTCCGACGACGGAGCGGATTACGCTCGCTACCAGCGGGCCGTTACGCTCGGTATTCTGGGACGTACATCTGAAAAAATCAAGGCGTTGCAGCAGATTATCCGCGACGGCAGGGGAGATTACCTCGACGATGCGACTTACGAACTGGGCCGGACTTTCGTAGCGCAGGAGCGCTACCGCGAGGGGGCCGCAGTGCTCGAACCTTTCGTCGAAACCTATGTTTATTCGCCCTACCGGAGCGCCGCGTTGTCCGAGTTGGGACTGGCTTACCTGAACCTGGGCGACAAGAAAAAGTCGCTTTCCTACTATGATATGGTGGTGAAGACCGCTCCCCAATCCTCCGATGCCAAGGATGCCTTGCAGGGGATTCGGGATATTTACGTCTCCGAAGGAGATGCCGGCGGTTATTTCGATTATGCCCGGAAGAGCGGTGTCGAAGGGGACCTTACGGCCATGTCGCGTGATTCGCTTTCGTTCGCTGCCGCCCGCCGGATCTATCTTTCGGGCGAGCCTGCGTCGGCGGCCAAGTCGCTGCGCAGTTATCTCGAAAATTATCCCAAGGGATATTATACGGCCGATGCGCTCTATTGCTTGAGCGATTGCTACCTGAAGACGGGCGAACGATCCCGTGCGATCGAAACGCTCGCGGCTCTGGCCGATGCGGGACAGAATCAGTACACGCATCGGGCTTTGAAGATGCTGGCTGGAATGACTTTTGCCGATGAACGCTTTACGGAAGCCGCGGCGGCTTACCGCAAATTGGCCGATGCCGAAAGCACCGCTGCCGGAAAAGCCGAGGCCATGAACGGCTACGTCCGTGCGACGATCGCGGCGGGGGACGAGGAGCGGATTCTGTCCATGGCCGACGATGTGGCATCCTACACCGCTGCGGGAGACGAGGCATGGCGAGCGTCCCAGTTTGCGAAGGCCGGGATTCTGGATCGCCGGGGAGATGCCGCTGCCGCGCAAAAGATCTACAAGGTTTTGAGCGCCAATGTGAAAACACCCGAGGGAGCCGAGTCGGCCTACCGGGTGATCGAGTCCGCGTTCCGGGCCGGCGATACGGCTCGTGCCGAAAAACTGGTGCTCGATTTCTCGGACAAGGGAACGCCTCATGCCTTCTGGCTGGCCAAGTCCTTCCTTGTGCTGGGCGATATTTATGTGCAGAAGGGCGACATGTTCCAGGCCCGGGCGACCTACCAGAGTATCGTGGACGGCTACACTCCTGCCGATGACGGAATCGTTGCGGAAGCGAAAGAGAAAATCAAGAAACTCAATTAACGATATGAAGCGATCAGCTATTCTGTCCCTGATGTTTATCG
>ERZ857801.2353-NODE-2353-length-16227-cov-7.509337_pt1 | contig 16227 bp, 14 predicted proteins | sample MGYA00519762_ERZ857801 | MGnify/ENA primary metagenome ERZ857801 (study PRJEB31778, sample SAMEA3449368) | human gut metagenome | biome: human gut; feature: human-associated habitat; material: faeces | place: United Kingdom | collected 2010/2012 ...
GTTGCATGTTACTCATATGCCGGGGAATCAAAGAAAAAGAGACTGGATGGAATTTATTAATACATTTGTGGTTTCTTTCGGAAAAGAATTAATTGAAATTGTACACAAATATGGAAAAAAAGCATATGTTTTTTATGATGATAGTTGGGTAGGAATAGAACCATACGGTATACATTTTAAAGATTTTGGATTTGATGGAATAATCAAATGTGTCTTTCATGGGTATGAGGCACGTTTGTGTAGTGGAGTGGATGTAAAAATCCATGAGTTAAGACTTCATCCGTATCTGTTTCCTACGGGAGTGGATGGCTCTCCAAGCTTTTTAGAAGGAGGAAATCCAAAAAAAGATGCACAGAAATACTGGCAGTCAGTAAGACGGGGAATTCTGCGTGCTCCGGTTGAACGAATTGGCCTGGGAGGTTATCTACATTTAGTAGAAAAGGCACCAGAATTTGAAGAATATATTACCTGTATAGCAAAAGAATTTAGGAAGATCCGGAAATTGCATGAAAATGGGAGACCGGCTGTGCTAAAACCGAAAATCGGAGTGCTGCATTATTGGGGAAGCCTTAGATCTTGGACATTGTCCGGCCATTTCCATGAGACATATAAGCACGATTTGATTCATATCAATGAAAGTTTAGCAGGACTTCCATTTGATGTAACGTTTCTAAGCTTTGAGGATATAAAAAACGGAACGCTTAAGGAACTTGACGTAGTTATTAATGCAGGATATGGAGGGAGTGCATGGAGTGGGGGAGAAGTGTGGAATAAGATAGAAATCATAGAAAAACTGACTCAATGGGTATATGAGGGTGGTGTATTTATTGGGGTTAATGAACCCTCTGCGGCTCCTGGAGCAGATACCTATTTTCGGATGGCCCATATATTAGGGGTAGATGAGGATAGAGGAGAACGTGTCTGCCATGGCAAATGGAAATTCGAGGCAAGAAGAATAAAGGGATTGATACCTTCAAACGCGTATGTAAAGAAAAAAGAAAACATCTATCTTACAGATGGGAAAGCACAGGTTCTTCTAGAGGAAGATGGCATTCCTACGCTTACGTTATATAAGGCAGGAAAGGGAACAGGCATTTATATGGGAGGCTATGAACTTAGTTTAGAAAATATAAGAATGCTTCAGAACTTAATTCTATATGGAATAGGAGAATCTTTAGAACAGGAGGGAATTACGGAAAATTTGTATACAGAATGTACCGTTTTCCCGAATGTAGATACTGCGGTTATCATTAATAATACGGAGAAGAGACAAAGTACAACCATCTGGTTGAAAGGGAAAAGACGGGAAGTAGAACTGGAAGCGTTTGAAAGCTGTTTTATACAATTGTAGGAGAGGGAATCTAGCAGAACAAAACAGACAGCATTTCGATTCTGTATAATAGATGCTTAAAATGAACGGTAGCACAGAAGGAAAAGTGCTGTCTGTTTGTTTTTACATAAAGGCTTAATCTGCCGGTGTGATTTGTCGGATATCGCTGTCTATAATAAGTGAGTAATTGGTATAGTAGACGACAAATCCTGGTTTGCCGCCCTTAGGCTTTTTGACATGTTTTTTTTCTACGTAATCGATCTCCACTTTTTTGCCGCCGCGCATACTGGAATAGTAGGCGGCAAGCCTGCCTGCCTCTTCGAATGTAGAGTCCGGAAGCTCACGTCCTTCTGATTTGACGATGACGTGAGAACCAGGAGCATCTTTTGTGTGGAACCACCAGTCGTTTCCAACGGCAAAATCAAAGGTGAGTTCGTCATTTTGCAGATTGTTTTTTCCAACGTACATATGAAATCCGTCACTGGAAATATAGTGGAGTGGCCGATTTTTAATTTTTATTTTTTTTCTTGTAAACTTCCGGCGCATATATCCGGAACGAATAAGTTCTTCTTTAATCTCTGCGAGATCTTCCTCTGTCAGTGCAATATCCAGTGCAGTTTGAATAGATTCCAGATATAAAATTTCTTCTTTTGTCTCCTGGCTTAAATGGGAAAGTGCCTCAAAGGTGCGCTTTTGCTTGTTGTATTTATCAAAATAACGCTGTGCATTTTCTGCCGGCGTTTTCCCCGCATCTAGAGGAATGGAAACCATTTCGTTTGTATAATAATTTAGAGCTTCCAATTTTTTTGCACCTTCCTCCAGATTGTATCCGTAAGTATGAATTAATTCTCCATATATTTTGTATTTATCACGATTTAGAGTATCCTTTAGTTGTTTGAGCTGCAAGTCATATTTCTTTCGGTTCCGTTCTAATGCAGTTTGAACGATGTGACGCAGATCCGCTGATTTCTGCCGAATACGGGTAAGAGTATTGCGCAGGGAATAATAGGTTTCAAGGACAAGACAGATGGAAGAAAACTCTCTGCGGCTACAGTTTTTAAAATGGGTGAGAGGCAGAGAGGAAAATTCCGTTGGCTCTGCACCGTCGTAGTAGATGGCAGGTGTAAAGTTGTTGTTCTTTATATCAGACAAATAAATATGAAACTGATTGTACAGATGATGCAGTACGTCACCGGAAAACTCTTTTGCCGGGATTGAAGAATCTATGCCGCACAGAAATGCAATTTCCTCCGCCACGATTGGACTGATACCCGTAAAGCTTGTGTAAATTGCTTTCGAAAGAGGTGCTGCCTTTTCTGTCAGCAGAGAAAGAAACATTTCCTCTGATACGCAGAAAGGATCTGCTTTTTTCATCGTGTCTGGGATGAAATAGGATCTTCCAGGCAGGACCTCGCGCACAGAGCTCATTTGTGCGGAGACGTGTTTAATGCTGTCAATGATGTTTCCTTTGGCATCGCAGAAGATAATATTACTGTGCTTTCCCATGATTTCCACAACCAGCTCCTTCTGGCACAGATCTCCCAATTCGTCCAGGTGTTCGATTGTAAAATGCAGGATTCTCTCTAATCCAGGCTGCCATATATTCACAATCCTCCCACCGTTTATATGCTTGCGCAAGAGCATACAGAAGTTGGGGGCAGTCATAGGACTGGGTTTATTTTCTTCTGTCAGGTAAATCAAAGGAAGAGAAGCACTGGCCGAGATGTAAAGCCTTTTCTGGCCGGCAGCAGATTTCACAGTCAACAGTAGTTCATCTGGCTCGGGCTGTGCAATTTTTGTAATTCTTCCATTTAATAGTTCTGTTTTTAATTCATAGACGAGATTCGCCACGACAATTCCATCAAAAGCCATAATTATCCTCAATTCATATAGTATTATCTCTATGTGTTTTCCTGTTCGGAAATAGTAAAATCGTAGTCTTAAACTTAATGCAATAATTATACCACATTTAAGGCTTGCTTTCATCAGATTGCATCCAATTGTCTATAATTTTCTCAAATTGTTTTTACTTATTCTGCATACGGTTTCCATTCATAATGACCCGGTTTGAACCGATTATACCCTTAAATTTCTAACGTCACAATCAATCTTTCTTGATGAAGTTTGGCTGAAACAGCTCCGTCCAGTTTTTCCACTAATATTTTTACAACAGAAAGTCCAATCCCTGTACTTTCATTATGCCTTGATTTATCGCCTGTATAAAAACGCTCAAACAGTCTGTCAGGATTTAATTTTGTGTCTTTGGATACTGGGTTTTCAATAGAGAAAATAATTTTGCCGTTTTCTTTTTGGGTCAAACTTAAATTTATTGTTCCCGTACTATACCGTACCGCATTAGTTATCAAATTTTGAAAAATTCGTTCTACCATGATACGGTCAGAAACAAGCATAACAGAATAATCTGGAAAATGAAATTTAGGCAAAATCCCTCTTTTCTCTAAAGATGGTGCATTTTCGGCAATCAAATCAAGCAATAGATTAGATAAATTAAATTTCTCTTTTTCGGGCATCACATTTTTTGTATCTAAAACAGAAATTTCGTAAAAATCGGATATAAGAGATTTCATTTTTTCTGCTTTATTCAAAATTACTAATACACGCTGTTTCTGCTCTATTTTCGATTCTGATTTTTGAAGTAATTGCAAATGTCCCAGTATTACAGTTAATGGTGTTCGTAAATCATGTGAAATATTGACAATGGATTCTTTTAAATATTCCTCATGTCGTATTGCCTGTGCAACAGTCTGACGTTGCTTATTGTTATATTTATTCAATATTGCCGCTAATCTTTCTAAGTCTTTGTCAACGAGAGAAATATCTAACATTTTTTGAGAATTTCCGCTGACTAAGTTTGTGATTTGTTTTGTTATATTTCGTATTTGCCGTTTTAGCAGTAAATGTTTCCAAAGCAATATCAAGCAAAAAAATATTAAAATAAATATTGCTGTTTTCACGCCAGACACCTTCTTTTCATTTATTTAAAATCACTTGTCCGGAAATTACGCCATGTTAGAATAGCGAATATACCTATCCATAGAACACCTGCCATAACCGCTGGAAAAAGAACAAATTTTATATTACTAACTGCTAACCGAATTTGATAAGTTGGTAAAAATGAAACAGGAAATTTCATCATCATTCCATACCCTAAATATAAACTTAACACAAATAGCGTGACTGCTGTAACCGCTACAGATTTAGCAGTATTTTTAAAGCAAAAGCAAATCCATATTGCAACAAAAAAAATACCACTATTTAGTAAAAATGAATAGAATATGTTTTTTCCGACATGATAAATAAAATTTCCGATATCTGGAATACTGAAATATCCATATTCTTTTAAACACCCTGCAAATGGATAAATAACTGCCATAATATTAAAGAAAATCAGATATACAATAACCTTACTAATAAAAATTTCTTTTCTTGAATGTCCTGCAGTGATCTCTAAAACAATCGTGCGATTGGAAAATTCCTGCCCTAAAATCAATGCAAGCAGACAAGAAATGATAATGAGCAAAAAAGTAGAGTCATAAACCATTTTGTCAAAAATACCAGAAAGAGATATGGCAGTTGCACTATAAATCAAGTCTTGCACATAAGTATCTGCCGTAAAAAAACCAATCAAAAAAACCGTTGCCGCACCAAGCCAATACACCCGATTATGCAATAAATGATATTTTTCCATTCTAAGTAAATTACTCATTTAGATACCCCCTTTATTTTAAATCGGAACGATTAAAAATGACAACAGCTCCAAAATATAAAACTAAAATCCACAAAATATCTACTGGAATTATCGGCAATAGGAAACTATTTTGTTGTAAAGCAATAAGGCGAAATTGTCCCATTGGCAAAAACATTCCTATCTGTTGCGCGTGATTTCCGTTCATAACAAAAATCATCAAAAAGAAAACGGTTATAGATACTGCCAGACTTCTCCCTGTATCTCGGAAAATAATTGCAAGAATAAATGGAAGAAAACACATAGAGACTGTTGAAATTAAAATAATAAAAACATCTGTCCAGTTGATACATATTGGAAGATTGAATTTTAATATACCTACAATTCCATAAAATACTATGGGTAATAGTAGAAGTATCATGCACGCAATTATATAAATAAATGTTTTTGCAAATAAAAGAACTTCGTTTATGCCCTGTATAGATATAAGTATGTAAGGTTTGCTGTCCAAAGTCGTTTCCTACAAAAAGTGCAGTAAAAATAATTATTAGGAAATACAGCAGCGGTGTATTATATAATGCCGCACAAAAAAAATCTGTCGTTAAACCTTTACTGTCCAATAAAAGTACACCATACAAAAGAAAGGATAATACTTCTAATATCAAAAAACTTTGGCTATGAACCAGTTTATAAATTTCAGCTTTCAGAAGATTTACCATTTTTAAATCCTCCTACTCTGCTTAAAAAATAATCTTCCAATGTATCGCCAGATAGTGTAAGACCTGTCACAAGAATATGCGCATCGGAGAATACCCTTGCAACCTGTTCTATATTGTCTAAGTAGTCATACAATCGGATTGTTCCATCTGGCATTACTTTATAATTATCTGTACAAAGCTGTTCGCTTAAAACAATAAGTGCCTGTTTTGTATCAAGAGTTTGAATGGCAATGTGGCGTTTACAACGCTCATCTAATTCTTGAGCAGAAATTTTTTCAATGATTTTTCCATTATCAATCAAAATAAATTCCGTTGCAGTCTGATACAATTCTTCTAAAATATGGCTTGAAACAAGAATTGTCATTCCGTATTCTCTGTTCAATGTCTTTATTTCATCTTCGGAAACACCGTAAACAGACACGATATCCTGTACATAATCATTTTTAAGTTCAAACGGTGTACCTTGTGCTGCAATACTTCCTTTGTCAAGAATCACAACATACCCGGCATTAGCAGCCTCTTCCATATAATGTGTAGTCAGAAATACTGTCATATTTTCTGTTTTCTGAAGTTTCTCAATAACATTCCAGATTAACTGCCTTGTCTGCGGATCAAGCCCTGTAGTAGGCTCGTCAAGAATCAAAATCTCCGGTCTGTGCAATAATGCACGGGCAATATCAATTCTTCTTCTCTGACCTCCCGACAGCTTACCTACAGGTCTGTTTAAAAACTCGTCAAAATCCAGAATCTCGACCAACTCCTGTAATCTCTTATCAAAAGCCTTTCCTGTAATGCCATACAAAGCAGCTCTGCTCATTAGGTTCTCTTTCACCGTAAGTGGTTTATCAAGTACGCTATCCTGAAATACAACACTAAGCATCCTTTTTGTCTGTGTGCCGGCTTTGTCAGTTTCTATTCCGTTTACCTGAACCGTTCCACTGTCTTTTTTCAGCAGTCCACAAAGAATAGAAATGGTTGTACTTTTCCCTGCACCGTTTACTCCAAGAAAAGCAAACAATTCTCCTTTTTTCACACGAAAGCTCAAATCATTTACCGCTTTTACTTCGCCAAAGCTTTTATTCAGATGGCTGATTTTAATTATATCTGATTCCATATATTCTCCTTTTGTTTTCATTTTTTTAAATGCCACAGTATATATTAGATTTACCTTTACTATTCTTACATTCATTTTCATCTACAAAATATCCTTCTGGTGTCGCATACTCTCCTGTAATTCCATTTAAATATCCGGGAATCAGCTCTTTACACAGAAAGAAAGATGCATCCTGGACGATGCACATCCCAAAAACTTTCTCTTACCAGATTTTCTACTTTCTGATGTTCTTTTTTCTCTAAACGAATCTCAATATTACTTTTTTCCATTTCTTTTATGTCCTTTCTTAAAAATAAAAACCGATAATCCTAATTTTTCAGTATCAGAATTAACGGCTCTGCGTCTTAAGCGTCTGGCTCTTATATTACTGTTTCATTTCTTCTACTATTTTATCTAGCATCTGTTCAAACTGACATTTTGCTTTCGCCTTATCTGCTGCACCATCATACACGCTATAATAGAAAAACATATTTGCATAAAATTTAACTGCATTCTCCTCTGGATCTTTTATTTTCATATTTTTGAACAGATCCTTCACGTATCCTGCCGGTCCAGATACCAGATATTGCTGATATAATTTCTGCATTCCTTCACTACGAAACTGTTCTATTGTCAGCATCTTCCGAAACGATGATGCAAAATCATCCTCTGTCCAGTATTCAAACATAGACTTACTGTATTCCACAAAATCATCAAATGATACGTTCTGGTATTCTTCCGGTGTCTTTTCAATACTCTCTTCCGGCACTTCATTCTCTCTGGCCTGTTCGCTGTCCTGCTGTTCCATTCGCTTTACAATACTGTCAAAAATATCTCTTTTGCTTTTATAATGACGGTACAACGCGCCTTTTGTCATATCAAGCTCTCCTGCTATCTGGCTGACTGAGACAGCCTCATAACCATCTCTGGCAAACAGATGCAGCGCTACAATTAATATCTCTTTTTATAAATCAGAAGTTCTAGATTTTCACCATCTTTTTCATATGTACATATGATGATAAAATCCATGTCTGCCAGAATACCAAAACACCGGTCTCCTCCGTCATCTTTATCATATCGATAAATCTGCAGTCTGAAAAGCAACCTGCTGTTGCCATAATCTATCTATTTCCTTCCAATCCAGACATCTCACAAAGCTTTCATCTGGAAATTCCACCTGCTTGTTCCACGGACGATCATATACAGCTACTTTACAATCTTTAAAATGCTGCACATGCTCAAACGCAGCTGGTGAATCTTCGATTGCAAAATCAAAATGCATGCAATAAAGTTCTTCTAATGTCAGATTGTAGGTATGATCCTGTTTGAACATTTCTCGTCCATATTTATCAACAAAATAAATAGGAAGCCTATTTAAGTGATGTTCATCCAACCATCTTCTAGATGGTTCATAAGAATCAAATGGTCTTCCTGTGACAACAAAAACCTCATGTCCTTCATCAACCCATTTGTTGATCACTTCTGAAGCTCCCGGTGTTTCTTCATAATCTAGTAAATTTTCTGGAATATGCCCTGCCTTCATCAATTCATCATACTGTTCTCCACTTAGATCAAATGATTTCTGAAGATTAAAGAACTGTACTTCCCTATATGGCACATCAATATTAAATAATTCTTTTGCAATTTTGGTGAAATACTTCGCTGTTTCACAGATAACGTCATCGAAGTCTATATATATTTTCATCGCTACATCCTTTCCAGTCTACATATATATTTTAGACATCCCTTAAACATGATCAAACTATATTATCGGCAATAATTCTATTATTCCTTATTGAGTTTCGTCATTTTTGCCGTACCTTTGTCTCTCGTGATCCAGCAAAATGTACATACAAAGATAATTCCTTTTACAATTGATGTCACAGAAAATGCCCACCATATACCTTCCAGTCCAAGCAATGCTCCACCCAAAATGATCGCAAGCGGAATTCTTGCACTGGTAAATAAAATGCTGATCACACTGCATAAATGTGTTTTTCCTAATCCTGATAATGCCCCTACTGTCATCAGTTCTACAGCCATAAACGCTTCACTCACCCCAATGATCGTCAAATATCCGATCGCGATCATAATTGCCTTTGGTTCATGGAAGAAAATCTCTGCGATTGCCTTTGGTTGAAAAACAAACATGATCGTAATAAAGATTCCCCATATTCCAACGCTGCACAAAGAGGCTTTGTATCCTTTTTTGACACGATCCATCTTTCCTGCTCCATAATTTTGCCCGATAAATGCATTTAGAGCTGTCCCAAATCCATCGGCTGTATTCCATGAAACAGATTCAATCTGCCCTCCGACTCTCTGGACTGCAACTGCTTCTGCTCCAAACCCTGAAACCATACGAGTTAATACCATGGAAATTCCACAGTAAACCATTCCCTGAATCGCTGTCGGAATACCAATCTTGCAGATTCCACTTAGATATTTAAATGGAATTTTTGTAAATAACTTGATTCCTTTTAATACATTTTGTTTTTTCTGTCGGATAATTCCAAGGATCAAAATAGTCATAACAATTGCCTGTGCACTTACTGTTGCAATCGCAGCTCCATTTACCCCAAACTTGTTTACTGGTCCAAGCCCCAGGATCAGTAATGGATCCAAGATCATATTCGTTACAAGTCCTATAAAATTAGCTATAAATGGCGTCTTTGAATCTCCTTGTGCTGTATAGATTCCAGTTAAAGTGAGTGTCAAAAATGAAAACACGATCAATCCACAGGCTATTTTTGTGTAAGATAATGCTGCCTGCAATGCCTCTGGATCTTGTAGCTGAAAGAATCCTACCAGCGGATGCAAAAACAGTAACATCACTGCTGCAAATAAAAGTCCCATAAGCGTTGCCAGCTGAACTGCTGTCTGTGCATACTTATGGGCTTCTTCTTTGTCTCCTCGTCCAATGCATTGTGCTACCTGTACCTGTCCTCCCATTCTCGACATCGAAGCTAACCCTTGTGAAAACCACGTAAACATGCCTCCGACACCAACTCCAGCAACTGCTTTTGATCCAAGAAGTCCGATCCATGCCATGTCTGTAATGTTGTATAATGTTCCTAAAAATGACGATGCCATGATCGGCACCGCAAGTTTCGTTAGTGTTTTTAAAATTGGTCCTTTTGTTAAATTTCCTTCCAATTACTTTTCTCTCCTGTGAATTTATTTTTGCGACCATATCATTACATATTCTTTTACTAATTGAAAATTGTTCTTCCAATACTTGGCAGGAATAAAATCATGTGCTTTTAAATTTGTATCTAACCATATATCTGCAACTCTGTTTATATCTGTTTTCTGTAATTTCCTGATCATAAACCACATACGAATCCTCCTGGCCAAAAATAAATTTTTAAACATCCAGATCTTCTAACACCTCTTTCAAGGCTTCTGCGGATTTCTTCAATGCTTCCCTCTCTTTTTCATTCAGCTTGATCGCCAGCTGTTTCTCTATACCATTTTTTCCTACGATCGCTGGCATACTTAATGTAACACCTTCAATTCCATAGGTATCATGTTGGATAGAAGATACTGGTAATACAGATTTTTCATCTCGGATGATTGCTTCGCAGATTCTTCTGACTGCCATTGCAACTCCATAATATGTTGCTTTTTTCTTTTCAATGATCTTATATGCACTGTTTTTGACTCCCTGTGCAATCTCTTCCATATGCTCGTCGTGTTCTGTGTAACCTCTCATCTCGCAAAATTCTGAAATTGGTACGCCTGATACATTGGCACTTGACCATGCTACGATTTCAGAATCTCCATGTTCCCCGATGATCCATGCATGAACAGATCTTGCATCTACCTGTAAATGTTCTCCAAGAAGATATTTTAATCTGGCAGAATCTAGGGTTGTACCAGAACCAAAGACTCTGTTTTCAGGAAATCCTGATAGTTTTACTGCAACTTGTGTCAAAATATCTACTGGATTGGCTACAATCAAAAGAATCCCTTCACATTTTCTCTGTGCAATCTCTGGAATGATCGATTGAAAGATTGCTACATTTTTCTTGACAAGATCAAGTCTTGTCTCTCCTGGTTTCTGTCCTGCACCCGCTGTCACAACAATGATCGCTGCATCCACGATATCATCATAATCGCCTGCTGTGATCTTCATTGGTCTGGCAAATGGGAGTCCATGGGCAATATCTAATGCCTCTCCTTCTGCACGATTCTTATCAGCATCGATCAACACCATTTCAGTAAATAATCCACTTTCCATTAATGCAAATGCAGAAGATGAACCTACAAATCCTGTTCCGATCACTGCTACTTTTCTGCTGTTTATTCCTTTACTCATTATTGGGTCTCCTTTTACATTTTTAGAATAACAATATTATCACCCAATTTAATTATATCAATTCATGCAAAAAGATTTTTACTATATTGTTTATTATATGCTCTTATGAATACATTGTACTAATGTTTTTTCAACCTTATCAATCTGAAATGGTTTCGCTAAGTGTGCATTCATCCCTGCTGCAAAACATTTCTTTGCATCTTCTTCAAATGCATTTGCTGTCATAGCGATGATCGGTATCTGTGCTACATCGTCTCGTTTGATGGATCGAATCTCCTTGGTCGCTGTCAATCCATCCATAACCGGCATCATAATATCCATTAATATCGCATCAAATGTTCCTTGTGACGCATTCTTAAATTGATCCACTGCCTGTTGCCCATCTTCCACAACAGTGACATTGGCTCCATCATCCGTCAGAAGTGTCTGTATGATTTCTGCATTCAATTGATTATCCTCGGCAACTAATAAGTTTAAACCACGAATATCTGCTTGCTCCACTATCTTCTCAGCCACTGGCTGTTCTTTCTTCTGTGCGATTTCAAATGGAATCGTGATCACAAAGGTAGATCCCATTCCTTTCTCGCTTGTCACTTTGATTTCTCCATGCATCTGTTCTACCAGGCCCTTGACGATCGACATTCCAAGCCCAGTCCCCTGATATACACTTCGGGCATCCGTCTTTTCCTGTGAAAATGGCTCAAAAATATGATCGATATAATCTTTACTGATACCAATTCCCGTGTCTTTGATCGTCCAACGATACGTACAGATCTTATCATGAACATCCATTTGTTCCATCTTTGTAGAAATAGTTCCACCCGGATGATTATATTTAATACAGTTTCCATAAATATTCAATAAGATCTGACGAAGATGCAATGGGCTTGCATATACATATGAATATCTGTCATCTATGTTATCTTCTTCATAGTTCCATCGGATTCCTGCCTCTAGAACCCGCTCTCTGATCATCGTCTCAACTTCCCGCATCAGTTTCTTCACAGTAATCTCTTGGTGTGCCAGTGTGATCTGACCTTCCTCGATCTTACTCATCTGCAATACATCGTTGATCAGAGAAAGCAGATGTTTGGCAGCAGTTTCCATTTTCTTATGATTCTCTAATACCAGTTTCTGATCATCGAAATGTTTTTCATTGATATTTAGAAGTCCAATGATTCCATTTAATGGTGTTCTGATATCATGGCTCATACGGCTTAAGAAATCGGTCTTCGCCTGACTTGCTGTACGCATTTCGTCAAATGCTGCCTGTAAACGTGCGTGTTCTAATTCTTCTTGTTTATGTCTTTGCGATGTATCCTGTAAGAGCGTGATCGCATAAACTGTCGGAATCTCGCTCATTGTCTCTTCATCGTATACCACGATCTGTGTCATAAGAATTGTTTTTTGTACCCAGCGAATACTTCCATCATCTTCATGAAAACAATATTCCACAGAAATATTTGTGTCACCATTGTTGTATCTCTCCAGCAGTTTTTTCGTATCATTTGTCATACTATACTCTGCTTTTGTCTCCTTCGTGACTTTTTTCTCATATTCTGCGCAGTAATCCTGATAATTACATGGTAATGGATAATCAAGAAACAGCTCTTTGTTCTTTTGCTCTTTTCCCTTTAGAATAATATTTCTCTCCAGAATATCTGTCTTTAGATTGACCGTATAGATCACATCGGATAATTCCAAAAGTGCATCGACATAACTGTCATTTTCAATGATTGATTGTTTTAGCTGTTCATAATAAACCTGTAACTGTTCTCTGGCCCCTGTCTGATTGTCAGCTCCTTTTCGGATGATTTCAAATGCCAGAAGAAAATGATGTAATTTCTTATCTTCATCCCAGTCAACTGGGATCAATGTCATACGCTTATAGAATCCTTCTTCCTGCATATCATATTGATATTCCTGTACATCCTGTTTCTCCTTCATCTTCTCTTGAAGCCTTGTGATCTGAAGCCTTTTCCAAATGTTCTTCTGCTCATCTTTCCCAATCTTTTCCTGTACGATCTGCTCTACTGCACTGGAATACGCACCATCTAAAGCTAAGAAAAAGTTTTCACTGGAACGGATCACACGATATGTATCCAGCTTAGCATCACAATATAAACAGTCTAAAAAGTTCTTTCCATGTTGATTCAGCAGTTTTAATAATTGATAATTCAACCGCTTCTCTTCAAGTGCTTCTTCCCGTTTCACATGGTTTTTATTGATGTACATATTTTTATCTGCATCATTAAATAATTCTCTCATTGTTTTGCCAGGATAATCACTTGCCATAGCAAAACCCGCTGCATAACTTAACGGAATCTCTCGATGTTCTTTGGATTCTGCTGCTATATCTTTGCGAAGATCTTCAAATAGTTTTCTCACCGCTTGTTTATCAAGCCCTTGCAGCACTGCGATAAATTCGTCTCCCCCAAGTCTTCCGACAAAATGTTCAGATGGTATGGAAGATCGCAGACAAACAGCAAACCGATAAATATACGCATCTCCTGCATCATGTCCCATACTATCGTTGATCCGACGGAGATTATTAAGGTCAAAACTGCATACGATAATATCCTCTGGTGGATTCAGTTCACCTAATATCTCTTCACATTTATTCTTATTCGGAAGTCCTGTTGCATTATCTAAATAAGCTTTATGCTGCAATATACGGTTCATCGCCGCAAAACGGATCGCTTTAATAAACTCATATCCGATCAGCAGCATCAATACAACGATATCTGCTGTGATGAATTTCTCAAGAGTTGCTAATGACGTTGCTTTTCTCTGTGCATATACTTCCGCAAGACCTGTTGCCTCATCACAGATCTTAAAGAATCTCTCGCTCTTTGAAATGATATCTGTATGCTCATAGCCGACCGTCCGCACACGATAAATTTCTTTGTGTAAGGAAATAAAATATTCATCCAATTCCTTCATCTTATCCTGAAAATCATCATCCTTTAACCGTACGAGTTTTAATTGGTCATTGCCATGACGCAGGCCTTCGATAAAGGACTGCACTTCCTTGATCAGCTCATCTTCTCGCTGTCCGGAATTCTCTAGCTTAATGATCCTTTGTGTTTCTCCCCTTATTAACCCTGCATAATTTACAACGCGGGCTGTTCCCTGAATGTTCGAGACCAACCGCATCAGGATGACGATAAAGACCACTAAAAGTACCGTCAGAATACCGATGCCGATATGGATCATATTTGGTTTTTTTCTTTTTGTCGTATCAGACATAAACTTTTATTCCCCTATCACTACTTTAGAAAATTTCTTATAACATGCAATCCCGTACTTGATGAAATTTTCTTTGGCAACTGCTGTATCCCTTATACTGATCGTGTTCCAGAGATAATCTCCAAAAATCTGTTCTATCTTTTTGGAATCCTTTTTGATAAATGCACTGCAAAATTCCTCCAGTGTCTTTCCATCTTTTCTTGAGACATCCGAAAACCACTCTCTGATCTTCTTTACAAAAAGATTCCTGATCTCTCGGTTTGGAATTATCAGATGGTATTTTCCACTTTCTGTACGGCCTTTGTGTGTCAGATATCCTGTGGATCCATTGACTGATCATACTTAAGCTGATCTATATAATTTATGACATCCCATGGGCAATATATATCAGCATTACCAAAATGATATCCATCATACCATTCCTTTATTTCTTTTAAATGTGATGTCAATCCATAATCATCCAGTATTTTCTTTACCTCATGATCTGTAAAACCAAAATCCCTCGAATCATAGAAATCATTTGTTGATAATAACGCTTCACAAAGGGATTTGTTTTTAGCAATATACAACCCTTCAAACAATAAGGCATCCGCACCTATCTCAAAAAAGGAACGCAACATACTCATATTTAATGTCTTTCCAAAACGACGAGGACGCGTAAACAGTGTTACCTCTCCCCCCATTTCTACAAGTTGTTCTATCAGCTTTGTCTTGTCTATATAATAAAATCTGTTTCTTCTGATTTTTTCGAAACTATCAACACCTACTGGTAATTTCAAAGTGTCTGCCATATACACCTCCACTATGCTCGCCCATGGAAATCTTTCTTTTATGCTATAATTTACAAAACATTATAACATGATGTGTAGTGAGATACAATCAAACAAAAATCTTCCGTTTATACACGATTGGATCATCATATCCAAATATTCTTCTTCCATTTACTTCTATGATCTCTGATACCTCCAGACTATCCTCTGAAAATCTTTCCCATAATTTAAATATCATAACTGGTGAAAACTGGCTTGTACTGCCGCCTTCCCAGACACCATCCTTCTCGCGATAAAGTGCTGGTGTGAATTTTTTTGATTCGTTCAGTTCACTGTAATCTACTGCTTTCATAGAATCATAAGAAAATGTATTCTTATCTTCTCCATTCGGAATATCGTAGGAAGAAAGTACAATTCCTTCATTATTCTCTGAAATAAGAAAAAGATGCGGTGATGTGTGGCTTTTTCCATCTGTTTTATAGTAACTTTCTTCTACAACAAATGTACCATTGAAGTTTTCTGGGAGATTTTTGATTTTATCGTTACATGCTGTATTGATGTGTTTTGCATATGGATATGTTTTTCCTTCTGCCTGCATTTTGTCAAATTGTTCTTTGTTGTCAAAATGACCAGTCATTAACTTTATAAAATCTGTAAGTTTGCTCATGGTCTTCCTCCGTAAATTTAAATTTCTTTAATTATACTCTTGTGAAATTTTTTTGTAAAATATTTTCCTATGTATTTATTGAATATCCGCTAATTTCTTTGTAACTCTAACCTGAATTTCCGTATAGTATGATAATTCTATTTCATCACCATTATTATTTTTCGCTTCAAAATATTTTATGTCACTGTCGTCAGTTTCAATATCTGAAAATTTTGTTTTTACTTTTTCTACATATGCTTCAAATTGTCTACGACTAACCCCATATCCATTAAACGAAAAATAAGCATTAATCCTAACAATATTTTCTTCTTCATAAATTATATTTAGTAGAGGACTGTATTATAAGTTGTAAAGTATTGATAAATAAGCATT
>ERZ857801.2355-NODE-2355-length-16202-cov-3.326810_pt1 | contig 16202 bp, 14 predicted proteins | sample MGYA00519762_ERZ857801 | MGnify/ENA primary metagenome ERZ857801 (study PRJEB31778, sample SAMEA3449368) | human gut metagenome | biome: human gut; feature: human-associated habitat; material: faeces | place: United Kingdom | collected 2010/2012 ...
TGACGGGAAACTCTTTCCTTTCGCTTCCCAGGTGTAGCCGAAGAACCGGTTGATACGGGTGACAAGCGCCACAGCCTTGTTCAGCTCGGTTTCCGCCTCGCTGAACAGCTGTCGTCCGATGTTCGCTCCGGTAACGGTATCGGGGTCGAAGACCGTGACATGCAGTCCCGGATGGCCGAGCGCCTGCAATGCCATGCCCATACGTGCCAGGCAGGTGACTACCTGGGAGCCTGTGCCTCCTGCCCCGATTACGAAAACGGTTACCGGATGATAGGGATTGAGGAGGTATTGGTCTGTGTAATGTATTTTTCTCATGACAGTATATCTTTTAGCTGTTTGTTTGCCGGTTTGAGCTCGTCATTGTTGAACGGCCGCTCCCGTGCCTGCTCCGTTACCGAGACCAGATTGCCGCGTGTCGGATTTTCACTTCCTCCCAGGTGCGAGAATTCGCTGAGCCAGAAGCGTTTCTCCCAATATTCCTGAAGCGCGTGGAAGTCCATATTTTCCGGTTTTACCAATGTGGAGCTGCCCAGGCACACACTTCCGCGCGTCACATTGAAGAAAGGCGCCAGATAAAGCGGCGTGTCCTCTTCCGGTGTCCGCCCCTTGTAGGCGAATATGGTCATTCTCTCGTTTTCAATGATGTAGACAACTCCCGGCAGATGGAATACGCCATCCTTGATGTTCAGGCTGTCCTTGAAGAACATCCGCCGTTTTCCCGGCGGGTTGTACCATATATATTTCTCATGCCCTTTCCGGGTGTCGCACCATAACATGTTGGAAGGCAGCCTGCCGTGGGGCACATTCTGCCTTTCGTCCGAATAGGATTCCACCAGGGCGTTCATGAACTCGTACGTGACCGGAATGCCCGCTTCCATTCTGCCCGCCTTGTTGATGGGACGAAGCTCAAGGTAATTCTTTCCGGTTGCATAAGCGCTTTCCCTGTATTCATAGGCAATGAGCGCCGCTTTGGGCACCATTATCTCCTGCATCTTCTTGGTCAGTTCATTCATCTCTATCTGATTTTTGATTTGAAATTTTGATTGGGGGAATTAAAAGGAGCCGGCTATATGCTGCATGAACCTCTGCATCCACTTAGAGAGCCTTTCCGGGTAATCGTCCATGCGGAACAGCCTGTCCGTTTCCGGTGTCAGGTACATGTATGTGACCGGGGTGATGGTATAGGTTTCACGGCAGTCCGAATTGAAATAAGACTCCATGTTTTCTGCCAGCATATCATTGTTGGAGTATGCCAGCATGATTTGGGTGTCAAGTCCTACCGGTGGAAAATCCGGTTCTTTCTCATACGCCCAGTCGTAATAGTACTGTATGAGACACGGGCTGTCCGGTGTTATCAGTTCCAGCCCCTCGCTTACCAGTCCGAGGAGGTCCCGTTCCCTCTTCGCTTCTGTCCGGCATTCCCGTATTTTGTCCTCCAGCCGTACACAGAACGGCTTTCCCTCCATCCGCTTGAGCGCTTTTGAGATTTTTCCGTTATCATAGGATTCCGCCAGCAGGCTGTTTCGCCTGACCTCCTGCGGCGAGGCGTCCGGGTCACGGTTCTTCCAGTCACGCAGTTCTTCCAGTGCCAGTTCGTAATACCATGTTTCCTTGACCATGTTCAATCCGTGGTGCCGGATGAACCGGCGGATGAATTCGCGGACGATGCACCGTACCGGTACGGAGATTTTCTCTATGAAATCAATGGGAATCCAGAACAAGGTGTAATCCGGCCATTCATGGAACCTGTACAGGCAGAAGTAAAGCCTTCCCGCCTTTTCCTCCAGATTGACCTGTTCGGGCAGCGCCTCGTCCATTGCCCGGTACAGTCCGGCGATGTTCATGCGGGGACTGCCCCCTTTCCGTGGACGGAAAGGGAGCTTTATCCCCATCAGCCCGGCATATCTTAATGCCGACCGGTAGAGGAAGTCAAAATTCTCGGATGTCGTGAGATTTGTTTCGGTTTCATCCGTTTCGTTTTCCATGTAATAATCGGTCGCAATGGGGGAAACTTTCCCGGTCAGAAAAGCATTACGCTTTCTGCCGGTGGCAACCTCCGTCTTTTTCGGGAGGTCACGCCCCGGCTGACATTTGAGGAACCGGCTTCTCTGATTATCAGGCCTGCCAGGTTTGCCGTCAGGGATTTCGGTAATAATCTGCATGTTTCCTTCTTTTGATTGTTTCTCTTTATTTTCGCCATATCCCTATCCTTTTGTCCCGATGGTTGTCTTGAACCGGTAAACCGTCCTGTCATTCTCCCATTCCGGCCCGTGCACGGTAGCCGTGGTCAGTTCGGGATAGGTCATGGAATAGAAGTCCATCACTTCGGAAGGGGACATGTTGCTGTCCGGATCTGCCAGTTCCATTTCTGTAGAATTTTTCTTCATTTTGAATATTCTCTGCAATCCTTTGATTTCAAGTGCCATAATTTTTTGTTTTTATAAGGTTTAACAACATACCGTTTCCATTTGCGCCTCATCTTTCATCCGGTATTCTTCCGGAAAGTCAAGGTATTCGGCATAAGGGTCCTCCCGGAGGAGTTCCCTGTCACATTCGTCATCCTTGTCAAAGCTGTACATTTCCGCCGGCTGCGGTTGCGACCTGTACTCGCGGTTCCCGCTGTTTCCCGGTGCGGCCTGTACGGAGACATTCTGCGGTTGCGCCGGGACCGGTTGCGGCCATTGTCCTCCGTACACGGGCTGCTGCGGCATGTGTACGGGCTGATGGAACTGTATGGCCTGCGGCATGGTCTGCGATGCCTGCACGGGCTGTCCGGGCTGTCCGGGAGGTATCTGACCCCGTTGTTCCGCATAAGGATGAGAGTAAGCCGGTCTTCCGTCCGCTCCATATTGGACCGAAGGGGCAGGCTGTGTATATTGTACCGGTTGCGGAGGCTGCTGTTGCGGTACGTTTTGGGGCATGGCAGCTGCCGGTTCCGGCTCGAAAATCAGCGCCTGTCCGTCTTGCCGGCGTAGTGGTTGTGCTTCCTGTTGCGGTTGTGACGCCTGCATAAACGGTTCCTCTCCGAAAAGGCTTCCCTCGGAGGCTTTTTTCTGCACTTCCGCCATTTTTGCGTCAATGTCCTTCTGTCTGTCAGGTGTGGCCAGTACCTTCGCCTGCCTGAGCCACGTCAGCGCCTCGGAATAGCGTTTGCCGGCGATCGCCTCATCCGCCTTTTTCAGCAATTTTTCCATTTTCTCCCGTTTTTCCCTGACCTCCTTCGGTTCCTTTTCCAGCGGGGATTTGGCGCCCTTGTTCTGCGACGCCGCCTGTTCCGCCTGTTTTTCGAATGTTTCCAGGTTGGTGAGGATGCCCTGCGCTTTCTGTACGGGAGTGCTGATGGCTTGAAGGAACTCCGCATCCAGTTCCTCCGGAGTGCCGTTCAATACCAGGGGAACGATTTGCCCCCCGGCTTCGCCTTTCAGTCCGGTGCGGCGGGGCATGACAGCCACGGTCAGACGGTTGTCGACTTGCCGGATACTGAAACTCAGGTCAGTGCCGGCTGTAATCATTCGGTTGATAGCTTGAAAAAACATAGTGGTAAAATATTAAAGTATTATACATGCGTTTCGTTAAAAAAATCCTTCAGGATTTGCCGCCTGTCGGGTTTTGAGGCGATGCCTCTCAACGGTTCCAGATAGTACCCGATATGTTTCGGTCCGTCCACTGTGCCGGGGATACGTTTTTTAGTCGGTCTGATACGGTGTGTGGCGGGCCATGCGGCCGGCATGACCGGAGCCGGGGAAGAAAATGTCGCTGTTCTCATGTCTTTGAAGGATTAACGGTTATACGAACATGCCTGCCAGAAGCAGGACAAGAATTATTTTTATGACAAAGGAAAGGGTCCTGAAAAAGAATCCGATGATTGTTCCCGAGAAGAGGAACAGGACGATGGTGTACACAGGGACGATCCCCTTGTTGTAAAGCAGGCATATTCCTGCGAGCAGGACCAGCGCTACCGCTTGTCTGCTGATTTTTTCGATGAGTTGCAGTTTCATGTTCTTTATAATTTTAAGTATGAATAATCCCATCGGGATATGTTTTCCCGATTTTATAGGCTCCCGTCCCTTGGATTGCCTTTTTGCGCAAGGCTTGGGGAAAGAAAATACCGGAGCGGAGCGAGGATGATTTTCTTTCCCCAACCAAGCCCCTGAAAGGGGCCGCCTTGCAGCAAATAATGAGGCAATCCAAGACCTTTGCCGCTTAAAAGCGGAAAAACTATCCTGCCGTCTTGTCCGGACCGGAATCAGGCCGGCTCTAAAAAAGAAAAGAGGCACGGGCCTCTGATGACGCCTGTACCTCTTTCCTCTTTTGTCTGTCTGGAATCCGGATGGCCGGTAAACCTCCGCGGGTCATTCCTCCGGGCGTTGGATCCGGCGGATTTCACCGGTAATCCCCTTCACCAGTTCCAGTACACCGTCCAGAAATTCCTCCGGTGTCCGTTCGCCCCGCTCTATCTGCGCCAGTTCCGCTTCCCAGCCCGAGGTGAGGGAGGCGTCGGCTATTTTCATGCCCCGTACCGTTTCGTAGAAAAAGAGCCCCTTGGGAGTCGGAATGACGTATTTCCCCGAATAACGGATATATTTGCGTTCGAGCAAGGTGCGGATGATGTTGGCTCGTGTGGCTACCGTTCCCAGTCCGTTCCTGTCCATGAATCCGACCAGTTCCGCATCCGTATAGGGGGAGGGCGGCAGGTTTCTCTTGCGGATGATGCTGCAACCGGCCACCTCTACCAGTTCGTCCCGGGACAGCTCGGGAAGGGAGAGGCTGGAAAAGCCTTCTTCCGCGATGAGGTGTTCCCTTCCCAAGACGCCGGTCCATCCTTTTTCCAGTATGCGGTATGTCCGGGTACGGAATTTGTGCGCGGCGCATACCGCATCGACCGTGGTGTATTCCACCTTGCAGGATGGCGAGAAAGCTTCGAGCATCCTGCCTACGATGAGCGTATAGACCTGCATCTCCTCCCTGGCCAGGTCGCCGGGTGACATGCCGGTGATGATGATGGCATGGTGCTCCGTCGTCTTCAGCGGGTTGATGACGGCCTTTGCGCCGGCAATATCCAGCCGGTCCGCATACGTCCGGAACTCCTTGCGCGCCAGCATCTTTTCCATGACGGCGGGAAGCGTGGCATACACATCCTCCGGCAAAAATCGGCAGGCAGTACGCGGATAGGAAATCAGTTTCTTCTCATACAGGCTCTGTGTGATTTCCTGTACCTGTATGGCGGTCAGGCCATGGTAGAGGTTCGCATCCGTCTGAAGTCCGGTCAGGTCATACAGAGCCGGAGCCCGAACCTCCTCCGTCCTGCGGCTGACCGCCGTGATGCGGGCTTTCCGTGCCGCCTTGCAGTCCTCGTACAGCTCCGTCGCATTCCGATGCTCCTCAAAATCTTCGGTGCGCCGCATCTTGATTATCCGGTTGTCTTTGCAGATGCTGATGAATACCGGCCAGCTGTCGGCACCTATGTGGTTCTCCCTTTCCCGATAACGTCCGCTTATGGCCGCCAGCACAGGTGTCTGCACCCTGCCCAGCGAGTTGTTCCCGAAGCCTACCGCCTTGCACACGGCATAACTTGAATTGACTCCCAGCATCCAGTCCGCCCTGTTGCGGCTGTCTGCCGCCAGGAACAGGTTGTCGAACTGATGGCACGGGCGGAGGTTCGCCATGCCCTCCAGAATGGCCTCATCCGTCAGTGACGAGATCCAAAGGCGGAGACAAGGCTGCTTGCATCCGAGGAAGCGGTAAAGGTGGCGGAACAGCATTTCCCCCTCGCGGGAGGCATCGGTGGCCGCAATGATCGTGTCGCATGCGTCGAACACTTTGGCTATCACTTTCAGTTGGAGCACCGCGTTGATGTCGGGATTCCATCCGGTATCCGTCTTCATGTTCTTCACCGTCAGGTAAGGAGGCGGGACCAGCGGGAAATCCTCCCATTCCACCCTCGCTTTTCCGGAATCCTTCGGCATCGCCAGGGAAAGCATGTTGCCGAATGTCCATGTCACCATATAGCCGCCTCCGGTCATGTAACCGTTCTCTTTCTTATGGGCACCTACCACTCTTGCTATCTCTCTGCCCACGTTGGGCTTGTCAGTCAATATTGCAATCATATTCTTTTTTTCTTTTTATGTACTCCGTACCGTCCGGCACGGAGTACGTGTCCAACTTCTTCCGTCTTATGCTTCCGGTTCCTTTTCCGGGCTGATACCCTTGATTTCCAGGACCGGTTTTCCACCGGGTCCGGGTACCAGTCTCAATGTGGCGTCCATGCTCAGGTCGATGACCGGGGTACGGAACTTCAACGGAATGGCTTCCGTCTCCATGCCTTGCAGCAACTGCTCCATGCTGCCGTCCGCCTCCAGCTGTTCCTTGCTGAGCCCGAGGGTCTTCAGAACGTTCCACTCCATATCTTCCGCCTTGAGGCGGGTCTTCTGATTCGTATTCATACGTTTCTTGATTTTGGGGTTGTTTGTAAAGTCATTTTCTCTGTCATTTCCGGTATCATCCTACATGGCCTGTTTCGCGCTTTTCTTCTGCTCCTGTTGTTGGGCATTGTCTGCCTGTACCGCCCGGCGGGAAGTGTCCCTCCGGATATCCGGATTGTCCTGGAAATACTGCAACTGCCCGGAACCGGGGTTGACTTTCAGGTAGGAGCTGAACTGTTTTCCGTTGCTTTTCAGGTCGGAAATGAGAATGGCCTTTCCGTCCTGGAGGTTTGCCCTCTCCTGCGCAGTGAACACATGGCCGTACACTTCCGCCGGGATGCGCGGTGCCTGCTGTTCGTTGAACCCGTCCGGGGTACGGGAGTATTGCGGGTTGCCGGTGGTCATGTTCAGCTTGACGAAGGCGGAGAACTCCTCTCCCTTGCGGTTGACCATGTTTTCCAGAAAGACCGGCTGTCCCTTGCGGAGCAGCTCCTTGTCCTCGTGGGTGAGCTGCACGTTGCAGATCTCCTTCGGGATGTAGATTTCGCCTGTCTCCGGATTGTGGCGGGTATAGTTCGGACGTCCCGTCACCTTGTCCAGCGTGACGAATGAGGAGAACACCTCGTCGGAGTTCCTGCGTTTCATGTCCTCAACCAGGATGGTATGCCCCTCGCTGAGCATCTTCAACTGGGTGGGCGAGAGCTGTACCCCGCCGAGGGACTGCTGGTTGAACGCCTGATCCTTGGGAAAGATGAACTCCAGCCCCCTGCGTTCGGCACTGTACTGTAGTGTCGCGCTGAATTCTTTCCCCTTGTTGGAAATCATCCCGTCCACGAACACCTGTCCGCCGTTCTTGAGGGTCTGTATCTCGTCGGGACTCAACTTGACACCCCTTACCTCATCCTGCACGTAGACATGCTCCTGGCGGACGGCCACCAGCTCGTTGGTGTTCTTGTCGATGGAGATCAGACAGGGTTCCGTCGTGCCTCCGCGCAGGTTCAGTTCCGCCACACGTCCCATGTTGCCGCTCTCGCGCAGGTTCTTCTTATCCTCCTCGGTGAAGATATGCCCGAAGTACGGGCGTTCCAGCTGCGGTTCCTTGCGTATGCCGTGGATGCCGAGCCCGACCTGTCCGTTCTGCATGGGTATCAGTGAAAGGCGCGCGTCCATACGGATGGTGGCGGCGTCCAATGTCAGCGTAAGCGGTACCAGCTTGTTCGTCTTGTAGCCTTTCAGCATGGAGTCAAGCAGTCCCTCCTGTTCGAGCGACGCTTTGGGAACACCGATCTTTTCCAGTGCGTTCCAGTCAATCATGTCCTCGTTGTAGCGGTAACGCGGTGCCTGCGGCTGCTGTTCCGCCTGCGGTACCTGCGGCTGTGTTTTTTGTGCCGCCTGTTGCACTTCGCTCTGTTGCAGGTTGTTGCTGTTTTTTCTTTGCCATCGTTTCTGTTTTTTCTTGGTTTACATTCTGTTCCTTCCTGTTCTCTTTGGGACGGATTTCGTAGCGCTTGAGGAACTCCTTCACTGCGTCCGTCTGTTTTCCTTCCGCCAGGTCCCTGATGGCCTGCTTGTTCATCTTGTAATCGTGGACGGTCATGCGGATCAGCCGGAAATGCGTGGGGTTCTTGAGCTGGCTCCAGAAATTCTTGATGAAATTCTCGAGGATACTTGAGTTCTTGTCGAATTTCAGGAATGAATTCTCGTTCCGTTCATCCGCCGGAACAGTTTTCACCTTTCCTTGTCCGTCGATTCCGCTGACCGCCCGCACGCCCGCTTTCGGGTCGTTCTTGTTGTGAACCAGCATCAGTTCGGTAATCTGTTCCACCGGAAGGGCCTCGTCTTTCGCCTTCGGTTTCCTGGTCCGTTTGGGTTTCTCGTTCATGTTCTTTTCTTGTGCCATACATCATCTTTTTGAGGTTAATGAATCGCTTTGACACTTCAAATGTATGAGTATATTTTGGATAAAATGCTGATTTTCAAAAAGGTGACATCGGACGTCATCTGATGTCATCAGATGTCCGGAAAGGTGCTCAAAACAAGTAAGCGTCTCCGCGATGACGTATAGCGCATCTCAAAAACGACTTTTACTTTTGCATAAATCAATAAAAAAACGAATCATGGTAATAGAAAATCCCAACCCGATTTCCTTGGAATATCCTACATTGTTGGAAGTTCTAAAAAAAGAACTGGCTCAAGATCCTAAAAAATCCTTAGTATCGTTCTGCGAAAAGCATTCAATCAATTATGACCATTTTAACAGATGGCTCCGAACCACCGGAAGAAGCTTCACCAGACTATGCAATGAAGTACGCCTGAAGACCGGTCTGCCTCAAAATTCAAATGAATTGTACTTAAACAGCCTCGGACTCTTGAAGACTGAACTTGATAATGATATTAATCTACGTTTCGTTGATTTTTGTGAAAGGCACAATATCAGTTATAGGGGAATGGCGAATTGGCTGGCAATTAACAATATGGATTTTTTCTCCATACGGGCGCAAATATGTGCAGCCAAAGGCATAGAGGTTCCCAAAGGCAGCAGACAGCCTTATATTCCGCACCCTTCCAACGGGGACAAGGCACAAGCAAGATTCGGAAAGACACTGGATACATACCGGAAAGAGCTGGATTCCAATCCACGTTATTCGTTGAAAGTTCATTGCGCCAGAATGGGAACAAGTTATTATGACATGTTGCGCTGGATGAGATTTATGAAGGTTAGCGTCAGACAATTGCAAAAGGCAGCAAGCCTCAATGCGAAGATTCCCCGACAGTCTTCCATGGTCATGGTTCAGTTCCGGCCCAATGGTGGGACCCGCTCTGATATGTTCAGAGGAGTGACTATTAGCTGTCCTGACGGGAAGAGCATTCATGTGGAGGAATGCTCTGTCATAGAATTGTGTACATTCCTGTATACTTATGATAAAGACCAAAGACGAAAATAAATACTCCCGACACCATGTTTGAACTATCAGAAAACAACCGGTACTTTTTCTTTCCGGAACCTGTCCGTATGAGTTATGGTATTGACGGCCTTTCCAAACTGGTTTATGCCCATCCTGCACTTTCATTGGTTTCAGGAGATATATTTGTATTCTTTTCCCATGACCGGAAACGTATAAAACTTCTTCGTTGGGACGGAGACGGTTTTATCCTATATTATAAACGACTCACAAGAGGCACTTTTGACCTTCCTCGTTATAGCACGGAAAAAGGCGTGTACGAACTTGACTGGTACACGTTTTATTTCATAATGCGAGGGATAACTGCTCAAGAACTCCGTTTTAAAAAACGCTTTAGAATTGCCTGTAGCAGCTGATAATTATTTGATATACAAAGAAATAATATCAAAATTCGCTTGGTAAAATCAGATTTTTTCATTATTTTTATGGTATGAAAAGTTCTGATTTTACATTGGTTCTACAACAACAGTTGGATGTCGCCAACGAGACCAACCGGGTCTTGCTGGCGCGCATTGACGACCTGGGAAAGACCATAGAGGAACTCCGGACTGAACTCGCCATAGCCAATCTTAAACGCGAGGAACTGATGTCGACCATAACATCCATGCAGGAAGCATTATTGGAAAAGGATGCGGACGTAAACAAGCAGAAGAGGATAAACAAGGGACTGTCAAAGCTTATATCCAACAAGTCTGAAAAGCACAAACCATCCGTTATGACCTCCTCGGAAGTTGAAAATAAAACCATGCCCTCCTCTTCTCCGACCAAGAGTGCCTATGCTCCCAAAGAAAGAGGGAACAACGGCGTAAAACGTAAGGAATATTTCGATATTGAGACTGTCATGGAGGAATTGTATCCCACAGACAAGGATTTTAATCCGGTATTGGCCCGTTTTATGAAATTCAGGGATTCCATATCCTATGAATATATACCGGGGAAATTTATCAAGCGCATACGTCGGCAATATTTCTACAGCCAGAACGGTACGGTATATTCCGGTAGGCTTCCGGCCAAGCCATTATTCAATTCCAACTATGACGGTTCGTTCATTGCGGGAATGGCGCAGTTACGCTATATGTACACAATGCCGGTGGAGCGTATCGTTAAATATTTCAAGGACAACGGATTTGAATTGCCCAAGTCGACTGCGCATAACCTGCTCAAGAAAGCGGCAGTACTTCTTGACAATCTTTACAATACCATGCGCATGGCTGTCTTATCAGACAAATATATGGGATGTGACGAGACCTACGCCAAAGTCCTCATTAAAGAACCCGGCAAGAACGGTCTACATGTCAAAAAAGGTTATGTCTGGGTGGCGGTAGCTCATAATTTGGGACTGGTTTATTTTTTCTATGAAGACGGTTCCAGAAAAGAGGAAATTATCTTTGATTTTTTGAAGGACTATAAAGGAACTATTCAAAGTGACGGACTGACCGCTTATCGTAAACTGGGGAAACAAGGATTTCCGAATATAATGAGGCTGCCATGCCTCCAGCATATAAAAAGAAAATTCAAGGATTGCGAAAAAGATCCCGATGCGGAGGAGATTGTAAGTCTCATTAACCGGCTTTATCACAACAATCACCTTCATACAATTGGAGTGGATGGGTGGACCGAGGCAAAAGAACTACGTTTCCGACAAAAATACGCTCCGCCGATACTTGATGAGATTCAAGAAAAGCTTTCCAAAATTACAAAACGCCCCGGTTACATTCCTGATACCGATATTTATGAAGCCGTTACGTATATGCAGAACGAAATGTCGGATATATGGAATATATTTACCTCACCAAATTACCAACTTGATAATAATGCCATCGAGCGGGTTAATCGTTGCATATCACTTATGCGGCACAATTCGTTGTTCTTCGGAAGCCATGCCGGGGCAAACCGGGCTGTTATTTATTATTCACTGGCATGTTCATGTCGCCAAAGAGGGATAAATTTCTTCGAGTATATCTCTGATATAATGAATCGCTCGGCAACATTACCACCTACTGCATCTATTGAAGCGTATCGGGAACTTTTGCCTGACAAGTGGCATAAATCATAATTATACTTTTCAGCAGGATTACTCTTGTCTGACCTAATTACACTTGATAACGATAATGTTATCAAGTGCTTTTGCGTATCTTAATAGGACTATTTTACATTGTTTTGCGTCATCGCGGAGACGCTTACCAAAACAAGTAGGAAATACAAGGGCGGCAGGAAAAAAGAGTAGGGGCAGGAGAGGGGACGTACCGCAGGGAAAAGGACAAACGGCGTGCATGGCACGGAAGAAAAAAGGAGCGGGTACGGCGGCCCATGCAGAACAGAGGGAGCTGAAGCCCCCTGTTTTTTCTTGTGGTCCGTCATATACTTATACTTAATAAGAAGATTTCAGGCGGGACGGGATATGGTATGGTCAGTATTTGATTTTCAGGGAATATAAGAAACGGTTCCTCCGGAATATCTCCTGTATGTATTGCCCGTGCGTCACGTCGGTCGCAGTTTGCCCCTGTAATCATCCTTCAAATCGAAGCGGGATTGCCGCCGCATTCTTTTTCGCGGCAATTTTCCCCGGCGCCAGCCGCAAGGAAAATTGCCACGAAAAGAGTGTGGAAAATGCGGCTGGCAAGACCGGTTCGATTTTCCTTTGATGGAAGGGGAAACTGTCCTGTATATTATTATCCGGTCCTTTCAGACCTGTTCCTTGGTAATCCCGTACATGCCCATTTTCTTGTAAAGGGTCGGGCGGCTGATGCCCAGCAAGGCTGCCGCCTGTGTCAGGTTGCCTTTGGATATGGTGACCGCCATCCTGATCTGTTCCGCATTCCGCTGTTCGTCTTTTAGCAGGCAGTTGTTTATCTTTTCTTCCTTTGCAAGATTCAACACGGTCTTTCCTGCCTGCTGCAACCGTAAGCACTGAGGGGTTATCAGTTTTCCGCCACATATCAGCACCGCCGCATGGACAACCTGTTTCAATTCACGGACATTCCCCGGCCAGCCGTAGCCCAGCAATATTTTTTTTGCCGCCTCGTCAAAATCCGGAATCTCCTTTCCCAGTTGTCCGGCAGATTGGATACGGAAAAAATCAGCCAGCGGGAGTATGTCTTCCAGGCAATCCTGCAACGTGGGCACGGTGATTGTAAAATCCTGCAACCGGTATAGCAGGTCCTTCCGGAAGCGTTTTTCCGCGACGGCACCCTGCAAGTCCTCGTTGGTGGCGGCGATGACGCGCACGTCCATCCGCTTGTCCTGCCTTCCGCCCACGGGGCGGTACCTCCGTTCCTCCATCGCACGCAACAGCATCTGCTGTATTTCCACCGGCAGATTCTCCACCTCGTCCAGGAACAACGTGCCTCCCCGCGCTTCCTGGAAATATCCCGGTTTTTCATCCGTCGCCCCCGTGAACGCCCCTTTGACATGGCCGAAAAAGGCGGATGCCGCCAATTCCCTTGACAGGCTTCCGCAATCCACGGTTATGTACGGCTTGTTCGCCCTCAGGCTCCGCTTGTGGATCTTGCCCGCCAGATGCTCCTTGCCCGTCCCCGTATTGCCGAGTATGAGCACCGTCATGTCCGTGGGGGCAACCAGGCGGATGTAGCGGTCCAGCTCGCGGAAAGCGGCGCTCTTGCGTTCATAAATCACTTTGGCGAATGCCTCGTCCGCCATCCTTATCTTTTTCAGTGCGGGGAGCAGCTTGTCTTCGAGCAGCGGTTTGAGGATATAATCCTCCGCTCCCAGTTTCATGGCATGTACAGCCGTGTGTATCTCCTCATAGTTCGTCATCATGATGAACGGATGGGTATAGCCCTGTTCCCTCATCCATTCCAGCAGCGCGGTGCTTTCCCCGTCCGGCAGTCTCAGGTCGGCCAGCACGATGTCATCCTCCCGGACGGAACGGGCGATGACCTGCCGCGCCTGTGCCAGCCGGTAGGCCTTCACTGTCTGGTAATCGGCATTCTGCAAGAAATTGCAGATATAATCGCAGAACAATATATTGTCCTCAACCACAATCACTCTCATAGCTTTCCTTTGCCTGTTGTGCCAAATCAATTATTTCCTTTCCCTTGTCCAGTACTTTCCGGACCGCCCGGCCGAACTCCTCCGCCGAACATTCCCCGTCCCTCTGAAGCAGCATGAACAGGTCCCGCAGGGGCTTGCCGGCATGGATTATCTCCCAGGAACTGCTCAGGTGGTGGGTCCATTCCCTGAGCGACTCGTAATCGTTCCTTTCCGCACTTTCCGCCATCGCCGCGATATCGTCCGTTGTCTCCCTGATAAGCGTCTCCAGCATTTCCAGCCGGTCGCCATACTCCAGCAACGCATGGAAATCGACCTGCTCCTGCTGCCTTTCGTCGCCCAGGCATCCCGTACAGACTTGCAGCAGCTCTTCCACGGAGAACGGTTTTTTCAGGCAGGCCGAGAACCCCGCCTCATGCAGGTCCGCCGTATTGCAGCCTCCCGAAGCGGTGGCCGCAATGACCGGAATGGTCCGCGAGTTTCCCACATTGGCTGTGCGAAGCAGTTTCAACACGTCGAACCCGTTCATCTGCGGCATTTTCAAGTCGGTAATCATCAGGTCATAATTCTGACGGCGGATGCATTCCATCAGGTCACGTACGCACCCGCATGTCGTGCACATCACCCCATGGTGCGCGAACATCTCCTTGACGGCGGCCAGCAGGACGGTATCGTTGTCCAACGCCACGACGGTAAAAGGCTGTACGAGGGACCGGGTGCCGTTTTCTTTCTTCACCGTCTCCTCCGCGGTTGACACGGGCAGGAGCACCGTGAAGCAGCTTCCGGACCCTTTTCTGCTTGTCAGTTCTATCGTGCCTCCCAGCAGTCCGACCAGCTCCTTGACAATGGTAGCCAGGGTGTTGAGTCCCACAGAGGGGGTGCGGATGTAGCGGTCGTAGACGAAGTAGTTGAGGGGCGTGGGCTTATAGGGCCGGTTGCCCGGCTCGAGAAAGCGGATTTTCATAGGATACCTCCTCGCCACGGCGGCTTGGGTATGGGGAGCTTGTTTTCCCTATTCTATCACTTTGTACCTGTGGATACAAGGAGAGGGAGGAAGACCGTCTGTTTGGGGGGAAAACCTCTCCTTGACGATGGCGGGCGGGCGTGGGATAATAAAAAGAAACCAATCTTTGGGGGAGACAGCATGATCAATCGGCTGGTGCGGCTTTTCATCCAGGACTGCGACAATGTGACGGACCCGGCGGTGCGGGAGAAGTACGGCGTCCTGTCCGGGGCGGTGGGGATTGTGCTCAATCTGCTGCTGTCTGCGGGCAAGTTCTTCGCCGGCGTTGTGACCGGCTCCATCGCCATCACGGCGGATGCCTTCAACAACCTGTCCGACGCGGGCTCGTCGGTGGTGACTCTGGTGGGCTTTAAGCTGGCGGGACAGAAGGCCGACGATGGACACCCCTTCGGCCACGGCCGGGCGGAGTACCTGGCGGGGCTGCTGGTGAGCCTGATGATCCTCCTGGTGGGGCTGGAGCTGGGCAAGACCTCCATCGGGAAGATCCTCCGCCCGGAGGCGGTGGACTTCTCCCCGGTGTCGGTGGCCATTTTGGCGGCTTCCATCCTGGTGAAGCTGTGGATGAGCCATTTCAACCGGGTATTGGGGAAGAAGCTCGGCTCGGCGGCCATGGCGGCCACCGCCGCGGACTCCCTCTCCGACGTGGTGGCGACCTCCGCCGTGTTGGCGGGCACCCTGGCCGGACACTTCGCCCACCTGAGCATCGACGGCTGGGCGGGGGCGGTGGTGGCCGTCTTTATTCTGAAGGCGGGTTGGGGAGCCGCCAAGGACACCATTAACCCCCTGCTGGGGGCCAGCCCCGACCCGGAGCTGGTCCACGCAATCCGGGAGGTGGTGCTGTCGCATCCCCAGGTGGTGGGAATGCACGACCTCATCATCCACGACTACGGCCCGGGGCGGCGGCTGTGCTCTTTCCACGCCGAGGTACCCCAGGATGCCGACATCCTGGAGGCCCACGACGCCATCGACCACATCGAGCGGGAGATCCAGCAGAAGTTCGGCATTGAGACCACGGCGCACATGGACCCCATCGCCACCGACGACGAGTCGGTGAGCCGCCTGCGGGAACAGGTGGCGGCCCTGGCAAGGGCCGTGGAGCCGGAGATGACCATCCATGACTTCCGGGTGACCAAGGGGCCCCAGCACACCAACCTGATTTTTGACGTGGTGGTGCCCCACCGCTGCCGCCTGCGGGACGAGGAGCTCTGCGAACGCCTGTCCGGGGCGGTGCGTGCCCTGGACGAGCGGTATTTTGCGGTCATTCAGGTGGACCGGGCCTATGTGGAGACCCGGTAACCCCCTTTTACAAAAAATTCACCCTTGTGGGGAAAAAAGCCGGTATAATACCGGAGAGAACAACATAGAAAAGGACGGTGCGCTATGGCCAGGAAGGTCCTGATTGTGGAAGACGACTCCAACATTGCCGAGCTTCTCCACCTCTATCTGGAGAAGGAGGGCTTTGAGACAGCGGTGGCCGGGGACGGCGGCAAGGGGGTGGAGCTGTTCCGCTCCTTCCACCCGGAGCTGGTGCTGCTGGACATCATGCTGCCTGTAATGGACGGCTGGTCGGTGCTCAAGAAGATCCGGGAGAACGACAAGACCCCAGTCATCATGCTCACCGCCAAGGGGGAGACCCAGGACAAGGTGGCCGGGCTGGAGGGGGGCGCCGACGACTATATCGTCAAGCCCTTTGAGATGAAGGAGGTGCTGGCCCGAATCCACGCGGTGCTCCGCCGCTTCGGCGGCGAGGAGGAGGGGAGCGGCGAGAAGAAGCTCTCCTTC
>ERZ857801.2356-NODE-2356-length-16183-cov-18.211620_pt1 | contig 16183 bp, 11 predicted proteins | sample MGYA00519762_ERZ857801 | MGnify/ENA primary metagenome ERZ857801 (study PRJEB31778, sample SAMEA3449368) | human gut metagenome | biome: human gut; feature: human-associated habitat; material: faeces | place: United Kingdom | collected 2010/2012 ...
ATAATGATACTTCCGTAATTCGCGGCCCGGCCATAATGAAGGCGGGGGGATGAGACTTCCATGGACCCGTTCGCCACGGGCGGAGGGTGACTGCATCGTTTGAAGGAATAAAACCTATTCAATTGGTCAAAAATGGAGTTAGAGTTTAGGAAAGGAGTTCCTGTTGTGGATAGTTTAAGGATAAACGAAAGGTTGGAACAGCTTCGAGCCGTGGATGTCCGTTCCATAGATAAAAACGACTTGATCGACCTGAATCAGGTTACGATTGATGAAACAAAACCTGTTCCGGAGCGAGTAGCTGAATTCATGCGCCAAATACAGAATCCCTACTGCTTTCGGATAGGGGATGTTGCGATAAAGGTTGTGTACAAGGAAAATGGACCATCGTTTCAGCAGAATATGATCGATATGCTGCAAACGGTATGAGGTCTGGAAAGTTATGGTTTTCGGCAAAACCGGTAGACTTATCAGCTGCGGCATGTTAAAATAAACAAGGATTCAGTCTGATACTCATCCGGAGATAATTGTCGGTGAACCTGACAAGTATATCAAAGGAGTGAGATTATGTCAGAGCTTACGAACTATAACGCCGCTATATATGTACGCCTCTCCAAAGAAGACGAAGATGCTTCTGACGGAAGAAAAAACGAAAGCAACAGCATAACCAATCAGAAACAGCTCATTCTCGATTATTTACAGGATAAACCCGAAATAAATATTGTATCCGTTCGTATAGACGATGGATATACTGGGACTAACTATGACCGACCTGCGTTCCAGCTTATGATGAATGACATCAAGGCTGGGACGGTCAATTGCGTCGTTGTGAAGGATTTGTCCCGCTTCGGCCGAGAGTACATCAATGCCGGAAAGTATATCGACCGTCTTTTTCCTTTTTACGGCGTACGCTTGATAGCGATCAACGACAACATTGACACGGTGACGCGCGATTACGCAGATGATTTCAGCATCACGCTAAAAAACCTGATGAACGACAACTATTGCCGCGATATTTCCATGAAAATTCGGAGTCAATTTCAGGTTCGGCGTAAAAACGGAGAATATCTCGGCGCCTTTGCCCCCTATGGTTATATGAAATCTGAAGATGACCATACCAAATTGGAGATCGACCCCTATGCTGCAGGCGTCATTCAGGATATTTTTCGCTGGAAAATTGAAGGAATGAGCCAAGCAGCAATCGCTAAACGCCTGACAGAGCAAAGAGTTCTGGCGCCACTAGAATATAAGAGAAGCATGGGAAGCAAACTCAAGTGCAGCTTTCAGAAGCATGCAAAAGTCGAATGGACCGCTGTCGGCGTAGGACGTATATTGTCAAACCGTGTGTATACAGGGACGATGATACAGGGCGTTCGCACAAGGCCGAATTACAAAATCAAAACAGTGGTTGTAAACCCGCCGGAGAAATGGGTCGTGATTGAGCAAGCGTTTGAGGCAATTGTCAGTGAGAAAACGTTTGACCTTGTTCAACGCTTGCTGAAGATGGACACGCGTGTCTCTCCCGGGAAAAACGTTGTGTTTCCCCTTGCAGGGATGCTTTTCTGTGCAGATTGCGGAAGCCCCATGGTTCGCCGGACGATTACCGCTTCCGCAGCGAATAAGCAAATATGCTATGCTTGCAGCGCTTATAAAAACAGTGGAGCTTGCACAAGTCATGCGATTCCGGAACAGCAGCTTCTGGATGCGGTGCTTGCGTTGCTGCAGAAGCATATCTCCATGGTTGTTCAGATGGATGAGTGCTTAAAGGCGATCCAGGACGCGCCGCTTCAGCATATCCGCGCACGCAAGGCTCAGGAGCGAATGGAAAAAGCTGAGATGGAAGAAACAAAGTACAGGAAGCTGAAAGCTTCTTTATATGAAGACTTCAAGGAGGGTATTATCCCGAAAGAGGATTTTCTTGAAATACGGGCACAGTACGATTCTAAAATCACGGATGCGCTGATCGCGAAAGAACAGGTTCAGCGTGAACTCAATTTGGAACTTGACAAATCGGGCCGACGGAGCCAATGGGTCCAAGACCTGATTGCCCATCAAAATATTCCATCGCTTACAAGAGCTGTTGCTGTTGAATGTATGGAACAGATCCGCGTGTATGAAGACAAGACCTTGGAGATTGAGTTTGCGCATGCGCAGGACTATGCCGAGATGTTGGCACAGGTTCAGGAAAGCTGCAGCAATGTTGCGGATAGCGATAAGGCGGTGGTTTGAAATGGCAAGAACGAGCAGAAAAAACATAGTGGCTCCGGTGAAATCACCCCCTACACCAAAGTCGGAATATTCTGCGGCTTTGTATGCCCGTATCTCGGTTGAAGATGAACGAAAAAGAGAAGCTGACACCATTGGCAACCAAATTCAGCTTCTTCGGGATTTTGCAGGCGAGGATCCGGATATCAGCGTATTTGATGTGTATTGCGATGACGATGTATCCGGGACGGATTTTCAACGGCCGGAGTTTTCCCGCATGATGAACGATATCCGGGACGGGAAAGTAAATTGCGTCATTGTAAAAGACCTGTCGCGCCTTGGCCGAAATCATCTTGAGTCCGGCGAGTTTATTGAGATGGTATTCCCGTATCTGAATGTGCGCTTCATTTCTATTACGGATAGATTCGATTCGCTATATAAGCAGGCAGATATTTCTGTGCAGATAAAGAACCTTCTAAATGAACGTTACGCAAAAGATGTGTCAAAGAAGATATGCTCCGTGATGGAATCCATGCAGAAGCAGGGGAAATACGTGGGCAGCAAGGCGCCGTATGGGTATTTAAGGGATCCGATGGATAAACATCATCTTGTCATAGACCCTGAAGCAGCGCCCATCGTAAGGGAGCTGTTTGAGATGGTTGCCGAGGGCTGCACTCTGCATTATGCAGCCGTCACAATGAATGATAGAGGAATTCCTTCCCCCGGTCGTCATAATTTCAACCTCGGTCTGGTAAAGAGTGATAAATTCAAGAATTCTCTCTGGTATCAACAGACCGTGAGAAAAATCCTGATTGACAGGACATATCTCGGATGGACAATCGGCGGGAAATACCGCTCAGACTTCTATAGCTCGGGGGAGAAAAAAAGCAAGGCAGTCCCCAAAGAAGATTGGATCATTACAAAGGGCACTCACGAGCCAATCGTTTCGGAAGGGCTCTTTGATTGCGTGCAAAAATATTTCGATGACCTAAAGCACACGGCAGGAGCAGCGACAAAGTACAACTGTAAAAGCAAGCAGGCGAGTATTTTTAAGGGGCACCTGCGCTGCGGGGAATGCGGGAAGGCAATGTTTCTGCGTGCCAAGAAGAACAATGGAAAGACGACATGGTGGTATTACTGTACTCTGCATGAAAACTACAATTCGTCCTACTGCCCCAAAAAGGCGGTGAAGAAAGAAGAACTGGAATCGTCCGTTCTACGCTTGATAAAAGTTCAAATGCAGCTGTTTACCGATGCACAGGCAATCGTTGCATCCTTAAATCAACGAGAGAAAAATAAAAGCCGATATAGAATTTTTCAAGAGCAGATTCGAAGTGTTATGGCAAGGATAGACCTGTACGGTGAGCGGAAAGCCACGCTCTACAGGAGCTTCAAAGAAGGCATCCTTTCCGAGCAGGAATATATCGCTGAAGCGAATGCGTGCGCAACCAAGGCGGATGAGCTTAGGATTTTTGCCCATGAGCTTGAAAAAGAGGCGCAGAAGTATTCTCCCGAGTATAAAGGGAGTATCTACTGGACGGAGCTCATCAAAGAGTATGGCAATCGCACAGAGCTGGACGCTGCAATGGTGGACGCCCTAATTGACGAGGTAGTACTGTTCAACGACGGTCACTATGAAGTGAAGCTGAAGTATCGGGACGAAATGGAAGAGCTTCTCCTCAATGCGGCTCTTTGGCAGAAGGAGGCACAGCGCTATGCCTGAAAAGACGCTTGCCATGTATATTCGCCTTTCTGTCGAAGACGGAGATCTTCGCTCATCAACGGATAAGAGCGAGAGCAACAGTGTTACCAATCAGCGGAAGATCCTTCAAAGCTATATCGAGCAGACTCATGATCTGCTCTCTTATCGCATTACGGAATTCTGTGATGACGGTTATAGCGGAACCAGCTTTGAGCGACCGAATTTCAAGCGCATGATGGAACTGGTTCGCAGAGGAGATCTCCATTGCATTATTGTGAAGGATCTATCCCGCTTCGGCCGTGAGTATTTGGAGGTAGGAGCGTACCTCGAATTGATTCTTCCGCTCTTTGGCACGAGGTTTATTTCGGTCGGCGATGCCTTTGACAGCAATGATTACATCGGAACGACCGGAGGCATGGAACTTGCACTGAGAAACCTTGTAAATGGGATGTACAGCAAGGATCTTTCCCTGAAAATCCGAAGTGCCGTAAAAACCCGCAACCGTAGAGGCTTGTACTGGGGTGGTCAAGCTTTCTATGGCTATCGGTTGGATCCATCGGACAAGCACAAGCTTTTAGTGGATGAAGATGTCCGTACAACGATAGAAAGAATCTTTGAATGGTGCATTGAGGGTTTGAGTACGATGGAAATTGCTAAACGTCTCAATGCACGAAAGATACCATCCCCAGCGGAGCATAAAAGGCAGAACGGAGAGCACTACAATGGACGGGTTCTTGAAAGCGAACCGCTGTGGCTTGGCGGAACGGTTCGAAAGATTCTGAACGATGAAAGATATACCGGAAAGATGATAAGCGGAACCAGAGAAACTGTGGGTATCCGCTCGAATAAAATGCGAAGCCTACCGAGAGAGGATTGGGTCGTTGTTGAGGGAACGCATGAGGCTATCATTTCGCCTGAAACCTATCAGCAGGCGATCAGCGCGCTGAAATCGCGGATACGGACTGTAAATAACAACACTGCCGGAAACCGTTCACAAAATCTGTTCGTCTGTGGGTACTGCGGCCGAAAACTGCAGCGCTCTCACGGGAAACAGGTTCATCTGTTCTGTGTGCGGGCGCGTTTTGAGCATAGCCCCGGATGTGAATCCTTGCATGAGAATGTAGACGCATTGCAGTCTAATGCGCTGCAGGTGGTAAAGCTGCATGCCAAATTGCTGCTTTCAAAATCAGATTATATCAAAAATCTGGACAGCTCCAAGCGTGAGCAGATAAAGAGCCAGATCCGCATTGCTGATATGAGGTTGGGGCACATCAACAGCACAAAGGGATTTCTATATGAGGAGTACCGTGCAGGCAAATACACCAAAGACCGGTTCAAAGAGATCCAGCAAACGAATCAGATGGAATGTGAACGATTGCAGATCCAAATCAAGGATCTGAGGAAGGAACTGGAGGATTGGAACAAACGGTATGACGCAGCCTGCAACACCACGCAGAGCGTAAAGGATATTCTGGCTCTGTCAGAATACCGTCCGGAAGTGATTGCCCGGCTTGTGGATCAGGTGCGTGTTTTTGAAAACGGGAGGGTCGAAATTGAGTTTCGCAACGTGGATGCATTTGAGAGGCTCCTTTTGCCAGAGAGCATTTCACATCCCATGAAGCACAGTGCTGTTTAGCAAAGATGGCCCCAAATTGCTCTCGAACAGGGATGTTGTTGTCTGCCCAAATCCCTATTATCACAGCAATTATCCCTATTATCACAGCAGTTTTGCGAAAAAAGCCGATTTTTTTAGAAATTTGAGAAGCCAAAAACCCAGTAAAATAGGGCAAAAATTTCCCTCGTCCCTATCTTGACACAAGCAGAGGGCTTCGTCACAGGCATGGCGGCCAAAATGTTCATCATCGCCGGCCCCGTCATCGTCTACGGCACAGTCGCCAGCGTTCTTTACGGCGTGATCCTCGTGATTTTCGGCGGTTAGACTTCCCTTTGGGCGGAAAATCGGGTATAATCAGGTTGTAATTCGATGCCTCTCAACTTCTGGCGGGAGCGGGACGCTGCTCTGCCAGACGGTCTGCAGTGATTTTTGGGGAATTTACGGCGAATGCGAAGACTCCTGCCCATTTTAGCGTAGGGGCGGACGACTCTGTCCGCCCGTAAAATACTGCGTTTTCGCGGAAATCTGCGGCGAATTTGCGACATTTTCGGGCCGACAGAGTCGTCGGCCCCTACAGGGTGCGTTAAAAAACGCAGTAGAAAACCACTCACGCTCATTACATAAAGGAGACACCTCATGTCCAACAGAACCATCTGCCTCATCAACGATTCCTTCCCGCCCGTAACAGACGGTGTTGCGAACGCGGTCGTCAATTATGGCCGCGCGATCACCGAGAGTGGGAGCAGGGCCGTCGTCGCAACGCCGGCCTATCCCGGTGCGGATGACAGCGGCTTCTCATTCCCGGTCGTGCGCTATCCCAGCATCGACATGACGAAGCTCGTCGGCTATCACGCGGGCTTGCCGTTCTCGGAGAAGACCATGCAGACGCTCATGGAATACCCGTTCGATCTTATCCACTGCCACTGCCCGATCACCTCCGCCGTCCTCGCGCGCGAGCTTCGCGCCCGCATCCACGTCCCGGCGGTCTTTACGTACCACACCAAGTTTGACATTGACATTGCCAACGCCATCCACGCAAAGCTTTTGCAGGAGGGCGCAAAAAAGCTGCTCGTCGACAACATCAGCGCCTTCGACGAGGTCTGGACGGTCAGCCATGGGGCAGGGGAGAACCTGCGCTCGCTCGGCTATCAGGGCGACTGGCGCGTGATGCCGAACGGCGTCGACTTCGCACGCGGCCGCGTACCGGAGGAGGACGTGCGCGCGGTCTGCCGGGACTTTGATCTGCCGGAGGGCGTGCCGGTTTTCCTGTTCGTGGGCCGCATGATGTGGTACAAGGGCCTGCGCATCACGCTGGACGCGCTCAAAAAGCTCAAGGACGCGGGGCACCCGTTCCGCATGGTCTTCGTCGGCAGCGGCGGGGATAAGGACGAGGTCGTCGCCTACGCAAACGAGCTTGGGCTTTCGGACTGCGTGTTCTTTACCTCGCCCCAATATGACCGCAGCGTCATCCGCGCGTGGTACTGCAGGGGCGATCTGTTCCTGTTCCCGTCGACGTTCGATACGAACGGCCTTGTCGTGCGCGAAGCGGCGGCCTGTGAGCTGGCAAGCGTGCTGGTGCGCGGCAGCTGTGCCGCAGAGGATATCACGGACGGCAGAAACGGCTTCCTGATCGAGGAGAACGCAGACTCCATGGCAGCGCTGCTCGCAAAGCTCTGCCATGAACCGGAGGTCCTGAAGCGCGTGGGCAGGCAGGCGCAGGAGGAAATTTATATTTCCTGGGACGACGCTGTCCACCGCGCGCAGCAGCGCTATGAGATCGTGATCGAGCAGTACCGCTCCGGCGGCCATTCCGCCCGCCGCCGCTTCTCCGACGAGTATTACCAGTCGCTCGGCCTGTGCGTCGACGTGCTCAAACGCAGCCGCGAACACCTGCGCGAGCAATGGGACGCTTTCGCGGAGCACTTTCAGTAACGATATGCAAAACGCCGGAGGGCGCTCCTTTGGAGGCCTCCGGCGTTTTTATGCCCTGATTCAGTTTTTCAGCTTCCACGCAAGGTCGTTCAGGAACAGCTCATGCTCCAAGCCCTCGACCGTGGTGTCCTTCGTGATGTGGACAAATTCGATTTCCATCATTCTCGCCCAGTCGCGCAGCTGCTCGGCAGTCACGTCGTAGGAAAGAACGGTGTGGTGTGCGCCGCCAGCGGTGATCCAGCATTCGACGCCCGTGGTGAGATCGGGCATCGCGCGCCACATAACGCGGGCGACCGGCAGGTTCGGCATGGGCATGATAGGCTTGACGGCCTCAATATCCTGCACGATGAGGCGCAGTCTGCCGCCCATGTCGATGAGGCTCGTGACAACGCCCTTGCCAGCCTTGCCTTCAAAGACGAGACGAGCGGGATCCTTTTCGTTCATGCCGATGCCGAGGAAGTGCGTCTCGATGCGCGGACGGCCCGAAGCGACGGACGGGCAGACCTCGAGCATATGCGCGCCGAGGCTGTATTCCTGACCTTTTACAAGATGATAGGTGTAATCCTCCATGAACGCGGATGCGCCGTTGCCGTTTTCGCCCATGGCCTTCAGAATGGCGGTCATGGCCGCGACCTTCCAGTCGCCCTCGCCGCCGTAGCCGTAGCCCTGCGCCATCAGATGCTGAGAAGCGAGGCCGGGCAGCTGCTCCATGCCGTAGAGATCCTGGAATGTATTCGAGAACGCCTTGCAGCCCTCCGCGTCCATCATCTTCTTCATGGCAATTTCTTCACGTGCCTGATAGCGGATGGCATTGATATCGTCGGTCGCAAAGTCATACTTTTCGCGGTAAACGGCTATGAGTTCGTCAATTTCAGCCTCGGTGACAGCGTTCATTTCCTTGACCAGATCGCCGACGGCCCAGGTGTTGACCTCCCAGCCGAGCTTCTTCTGTACCTCTACCTTATCGCCCTCTGTGACGGCGACGTTGCGCATATTGTCGCCGAAACGCATGACCTTCATGTCCTTCGAGACGGCTACGCCGATGGCCGCCTTCATCCAGCTGCCGATGCGCGCCTGCACGTCCTCATCCTGCCAGTACCCGGCGATGATCTTGCGCGGCTTGCGAAGTCTCGCGCCGATGAAGCCGTGCTCGCGGTCGCCGTGCGCTGCCTGATTGAGGTTCATGAAGTCCATGTCGATCTCTTCATTGGGAATTTCGCGGTTATACTGCGTGGTGAAATGCAGCCACGGCTTCTGGAGCAGATCCAGACCGTTGATCCACATCTTCGACGGGCTGAACGTGTGGCACCACGTGACGATACCGGCGCAGGAATCATCATAATTGGCCTCTTTCACGACCTGCGTGATCTCGGCGCTGGATTTAGCCGTGACCTTGTATTTGAGCGGATACGGCAGCACAGCGGACAGCTTCTGCGCCATTTCCTCCGCGCGATTGGCGACGGTGGTCAGAACGTCCTCGCCATAGAGCGTCTGCGAGCCGACGATGAACCAGAATTCATAGTGTTTCATAGTATCTCTCCTATCAAAATTACAGATTGCGGTGCTTATTCGTCCTTGTTTTTGCGCGAGAGCACCAGACTCTGGATCACAAGGAACAGACATATCATAGCAGAAACCGTGATATTTGTCCACCATGCCTCGTCAAGTCCCAGCGAGGAGACGATATTCTTGATCGTGCTCAGGGACAAAACGCCAAAGAGCGTGCCGATGATATTGCCGACGCCGCCGGTCAGCATTGTGCCGCCGATGATGGAGGACGCGATGGCGTTCATTTCCGCGCCGCTTGCGTGCGACGGGGAGCCGGAGCCGACGTGCAGGAAATACACGAAGCCGCCGATGCCCGCGAGAATGCCGCAGATGAGGTGCGCGAGGAATTTCGTGCGCTTGACGTTGATGGCCAGCATATTGGCGCTGTAGCTGTTGCCGCCGACCGCAACAGCCAGGATCGCATCCATTTCAATGTCCTTGGCGACGACGGAATAGTTGATGGTGGAGAAACGGCTGACCTTGATAAAGCCCGCAACGGCCACGCACAGGCCGAGGATGACATAGGTCATTGCCGCAATGCTGGTCTGCATCGCGGCGGACGCGTTTTTGTATCTTGCCGTGCGCGGCATGGCGCAGCGCAGTGCGCTCAAGGCGAAAAACGACCTTCTCTCCGCGCAGATCGACCGGCAGAAGGAGCATTATGCCGCGCTCACCGCGCAATACGCGAACATCCGACGTATGCGGCACGATATTGCCAAGCATCTTGACACCATGCAGGCGCTGCTGCAGTCCGGACAGTATCAGGCTGCCGCGGCGTATTCAAACGAGGTTTCCGCGCAGGCGCAGGTGCAGGCGCATCTGGGGATCTGCGAGAATCCGATCGTTGACGCGTATCTGTTTTCCCGCTCACAGGAGCTGGAGCGGCAGGGCTTCCGCGTTCAGCTGCGCGTGCTGCTGCCGGAAGCCACCGGGATTTCAGATCCCGACCTCATTATCGCCTTTGCGAACCTGCTGGACAACGCCGCAGAGGCGTGCCAGACCGATGAAGACCGGACGATCCTCCTGACCGCCGCTGTCAGCAAGGGCTTTTTGACCATCGAGACAGAAAATTCCTGCGCGCAGCCGCAGGCAAAAAAGCGCCGCATTCCGGAGCTGGAGCGCGGCATCGGCTTTTCGATTTTTCAGGAGCTTGCCCGAAAATATGACGGCAGGTTCTCCTATCACGCGGAAAACGGCCGGTTTACAGCCAGCCTGATCCTGAAAGGAGCTTCGCTTGCGCAACATTGCGATCTGTGACGACGAACCGCTGTACCGGGAACGGCTCGCGCAGTCTGTGCGCGCCCATGGAAACGGACAGGCGGCGCAGCTGCAGCTGTTTGATTCGCCGGCGGCGCTTTTGCAGGCGGTGCATATGCACGGCTATGCGCCGGACATCGCCGTCCTCGATATCCAGATGGATGAAATGACCGGCATTGAGCTGGCAAAGCAGCTCAACGCGGCGCTGCCGCAATGTGCGATCATCTTTGTCTCCTCCTTCCTCGGCTTTGCAACCGACGTTTACGAAGCGGAGCACACCTATTTTATCCTGAAAAGCGAGCTTGAGCAGCGCATCGGAACCGCGCTGCAGAGGGCGCTGAACCGGAAAGTGCCGCCGGTCCTGCACTATCCCGTGACGCAGGGCTACCGCAGCGTTTCCTGCGCGCAGGTGCTGTGTCTGGAGCGCATTCTCCGCAGAACAAAGCTCACGCTGCTGGGCGGCATAACAGAATGGACAGCGCTGCCGCCTGCGGAGCTGCTGGATGCGGAGGCCGCGCAGCAGTTCATCCGCTGCCACCAGAGCTACTGGGTCAACTTCCGGCAGATCGAGACGATGGAAAATGATTGCTTCCTGCTGCCGGGCGGCCTGCGCGTTCCCATCAGCCGCACCTACCGCAGCACTGCGCGCGAGCAGTTCTTCTCCCGCTTGCAGATATAAACCCGCACCGCCTTAAATTGGCGGTGCGGGTCGTTTATTTTCGTTCTGCTGGCTTTCCGCAGCTCAGCCGGTCACTTTTTGCAGCGCCAGAGGAAGGTGACGATCTGGGCGCGGGTGCATTCTGCGTCGGGGCTGAAGGTGGTGCGGGTGGTGCCCGTGGTGATCGCTTCCTTTACTGCCCACAGGACCGCGTCGGCGTAGTACGCGTCGGCGGAAACATCTGTGAACGGGTTGCTGCTGCCTGCCGCCGGGGACTGCTCAGAGCGCCAGAGGAAGGTCACGATCTGGGCGCGGGTGCAGGTATCGTCCGGGCTGAACGTCGTGCTGCTCGTGCCCTTCGTGATGCCGTTCTCGACGGCCCACAGAACCGCGTCATAGTAGTAGCTGTCCGCGGGAACGTCGGTAAAGGGCATGGTGCGGGATTCGGGCGCGGGTCTTCCGGCGGCACGCCACAGGAAGGTCACGGCCTGCGCGCGGGTGCAGATGCCGTCCGGGGAGAAGTGCGCGGCGTCCGTGCCGGTGGTAATGCCGTTTGCAACGGCCCAATCCACGGCGTCCTCATAATAGCTGCCGGACGGTACGTCGACAAAGCTGCTGCGTACCCGGAACTGCACCTCGATGGTGTGGGACGCGCTGATGTTCTCGAAGGTGTAGGACCGCACCGCGCCGATGCTCCGGCCATCAATTTTCACGTCGGAGACGGCATAGCCCCTGTTCGGCGTGATGGTGAAGGTCTGGTTTGCACCCGCCCGGACGCTGACGTCGCCGCTCGGCGTGATGGAGCCGCCTGCACCGGCAGTCGCCCGGATGATGTAATAGCCGGGAACGTACCCGCCGCTGCCTCCGCTGCCGCCAGTATAGGTCCAATGGGCGTACACGATGGTATTTGCCGCGAAAACGGTACTGGTCGTGATCAGCTCACCACCGTTTCGCTCCGTGTACCAGCCGTCGAAGCGGTAGCTGCCGCTTCGGAACGCGCCGGGCAGGAACGCCAGCCTGTGACCGATGGTCGTCATGCTGCTGACGGCGGGCGTGCCGCCGTTGCCGTCAAAGAAAACGACAAATTCATTGACGGGAACCGGCTCCCAGATGGCATGGAGCGTGATATTCGATGTCACCATGATAGCGCCGTCGGCGATCACGCTGCCGTCGGCGCTGAGCGCCCAGCCGCTGAACTGCATATTCACGGGCGGGATAAAGCCGCAGGCGGGAAGGGGATAGCGGCTGCCCTCTTCAACGGTGACCGGCTCCATGCTGCCCGTGCCGCCGTTGGCATTGAAGGTGATCGTGAACGAGCGGGCTTCGCCCTCTCCCACGACGACCTCTGTATCGGGGCTGGCGAAGTGGTTCCGATCCTCCGCATAGCGCACGAAGTAGCTGCCCACAGTCAGATTTTCAATCTCGCTGCCGGTGCAGGCTGTGTAGCTCGCCTCAGCCGCCGCACGGTATTCCATGCTTGTATCCGTGCCGGTGATTTTGCCGTCGCTGCCGCCCTCGGTGGTCGGGCCGACGCCCTGCAGGCCGTCGGGGGCCTCCTGTTCAGCCCGTTCGATGCGCCACTGGGCTGTTGCCGCGTCCGTCGTGCCGTCCGTCCACCTTCCGGTTTTGGAGGTGACGCTGACGGTATACGTGCCCGCGTCCGTGGCAGTGTTTCCGTCGATGTTCATCGTTTCGGCGTCATAGCCCTCTACGTTGGCAAGCTGCTCCCCGCCGTTGTAGACGTATTCGCCGGTGACGCGGATGGCTGTCGGCTTGACCGCCCTGATCTCCTCAAACTCGGCAATAATTCTGACGTCTGCTGCCGGCTGGATAAAGGAATCCGCGTCGTCATGGTCGACTGCCAGGCCGCTGTCCGCTTCTTCGACCAGCAGGCTCTTCAGACGGTACCCTTCGTCCGGGACCACCGAAAGCATGACCAGATCGCCCGCGTAGAACAGAGGCGTGCCGTCCGCATCCGTCTGGGCAGCGTTCGTCGTGACCGTACCGTTTGCGCAGTCTGCAATCGTCACCTTGTACTGCGGGTCGCCCTCCACGGTCACCTGCACCGAGATGTTCTTCATCCACTCCTCTCCCGGACGCGGGACAACATCCAGTTCCGAAAGGTTCTTTTCGTTGTCTTTTGTGCCCGCCAGGATCACCGTTCCGTTGACCGTGAAGGTCTGCTCCCGCGAGGAATTCGGATCATAGGTCCCCGGAATCGTCCAATCCACATCGACAAGCATCCAGTTCCCGCCGCTATGAGCCGACTTGACCCCGATCTTGATCTTGGAGAGTTCCTCTTCCAGCTTCTGCGTTTTGGAAATACGCAGCGGCTGCACAGTTGGCTCATCCCAATAACGACCCTCCTGCCCCACATCCATCAGATAGTTCCACGTAGCACGGAGCCAAAGGTACTGGCTCTTGTTCCCGCAGGCGTCTTCGATGAAAATGTTGTGGTCCTTGCCGCTCTCGTAATCTGCGGGGATCGTATAATAGCCATCCTCATCCGGCAGCAAAACGGTATAATCCGCAGACTCCTGGGGTTTGCGGTACCACACCGTGAAAGGGGACTCCTCCTCTACCCTGAACCGCAGATCACCGTAATATCTCCCACTGCTCTTCAGTTCCTCACCGGTAGAAAGATCAATGGCTTTCGGAGCCTCTACATCGGCGGTCAGGTTCGGTGTAGAGACATAGGCCGTTCCCTTGACGTTTTTGGCTTTGGCGTAGATATACCAGCTGCCATTTGCGTCATACTCCGCGGCGTCTATATGGGCCTCAGGCCTGTAGATGATGATGACCCCCGGTTCCGGGTCCGGGTGCTTGTATTCGATCCAGGGAATTTCGCCTTGCTTATCCATCTCCGCCAGCTGCTCCTGTGTGTAGCGATTTGGCGAACTGAAGTAGCAGCCGGGTTCTGTGGCGTTTGTTGTGTCGATCCTTACGGCCACCGAATAGCGGTTATTGTCCGTATCCTTGCGTGCAGCCTTGAGATAGTACATTTCGTCCGTATCCGCGCTGTATCCCGTAAAGCGCTGGTTCTGCCCCAACTCGAGCTCCACCTGCGGATACACCGTGGAATACTCCAGCAAAAGTGTCCGGCTCCTGTTGATCAGGCCTACCACGAATTGCTTCTTTTCTTTGTCATATGGGATCTCCGTCCCATCCGCCCGGTCGGTCAGCTTTACCGCCGCATCCTCCGGCAGTTTCATCGTGAGGATCAGATACTCATTGTGCGCCAGCAGCTTATCCACATACGTCTTGCTTCTATCCGGACTTATCACCTGCACCCGGTGCCGCCGGTAGACCGTCACCGCTGCCGTGGTCTGGTTGCCCGCGTTGTCTGTCGCCACAACGGTATATTCATTTCCCGCGTCATTGTTGCCGCCGTCCGGCGCGGGAAGAGAATAGGCAGAGCCAACTGTCTGCTCCACGCCGTTGATGGTCACCGACTTGATGCCGGAGGACGTCTCTCCCGATGCCGCCGGGTCGCTGACGGTGAAGGTGTACGCGCCCGGCTTTCCCTCAAGCGTTTTTTCATCGCGGACATCCTCGGCGGTATAGATCTCGCCGTCCTCCAGCACCTCCAGAACAGGCGCTTTCGTGTCCGTTTCCATGATATGGCCGCAGACATCGCAGACCAGCTGGTGCGTTTCCGTGTTCCAGCCGCTGGATGCGTGCTTGCCGTTACTTGCGGACTCCGGTGCCACCGGGTCACGCGCCTGACATTTCATATTCCGGCATGCCCAGACGTGGCACGACTGCCGGTCGACCCAGCCGAAGTCGTGTTTCCCGTTGCAGGGGTCGTCGATCAGCTCCAGTTCCATCGCGTTGATTGCCCAGCCGTAGTTCTTCACGTACGGCAGCGTCAGCAGCTGCACGTCGATGCGCCCGTTCTCGTTGGGAATCAGGATATCATAGAGGTTCCAGAAGAAAGTAAAATCGTCGTTGCGGTTGATGGCTTGCGCCTCAACCTTCAGCTTTATCAGCTTTCCATTGTATGAGCCTATTTTGATGGACTTGTAGTCTTCGGGCAGGGGGGTTCTGACAAAATCTCCTATATATCTTAGCACTGTGCTGTATACCTTGCTTGAGTATACAAGATCGCCGTAGCCCATAGCTGCCGCGTTCGAGCCAAATTGATTATAGCCTGTTGTAAGCTTCAGCTTCGCGTCCGTCACGGTGATGTTCTGACCGTGACACCAGCGTCCGCCGCCGATGGCCGCGCCGTATGCGCCGTGCGCGTTCACCTCGCCGCCGGTGATGGTGATATCGCGCGCCGGGACGAACTGACCGCCGCCGATGCCTGCGCCGTTGTAGCTGCCGCAGGCGTAGACCTTGCCGCCGTAAATGTTGATATTATAGGCAGCGGTGTCGCCATCCATGTCCTGCTCCGATGTCCAGCAGCCCCCGCCGATACCGGCTCCTGCCGTGCCGCCGGTGGCGGAAATATCGCCGCCGTAGATGTAGATATCGCGGCCGCGGCCTTCGTAGCTGCCGCCGATGCCGGCACCCATTTCGCCTCCCGTCGCCTCGATTTTACCGGAGTAGAAATACAGCTTCTCGCCGCTGCCGTTTCTGCCGCCGCCGATGCCCGCGCTGTATTTGCCGCCCTTGGCGATGATGGTGCCGCTCCAGAGCGAGGGGTTCGTCTGAGAGCCGAAGTGCATATTCACGCCGTGACCGTACATATCAATGTTGTAATAGGTGGTCCCAAAATACCGGATGGCATAGCTGCCGCCGATGCCCGCGCCGGAATAGCCGCCCTGACACGTCACGGTGGTGCCGCGCATCACCTGTACGCACAGCTGCCCCTCGCTGCGGTTTTTCTGGATAGCCGCGCGGCCGCCGCCTCCCGTCAGCTTACTGTCCCGGTTGATAAAGTACAGATACGCCGACGCCTTTCCATGCAGCTCGATGGCCGGTGTCTTGGCGTCCCCCTTCACCTGAATATTCACGTTATCCAGGAAGATGTGCGGCGCCGCCTTCTTTCCGTTGATCTGGATCTTCTTGGTCCAGACCCACTCAGGATCATTCGAAGAGGAATAAATGTAGTAGGTCTTGCTGTCGCCGATGTTGATGTCGCCCTTCTCATTGACCAGGTCGATCTCCTTGTCAAACCTGCTGGGGATATTATCCATCGCCCCCGTCGTCGCCGCCGACACCGTCGCCGGCAGCAGCGTCAGCACCATGCAGCACAGCAGCAGGATACTGAGTATTCGTTTCTTCATTGGCTTTTCTCCTCCTGTTCTTGCGGGTCGGGCTTGTC